>ENA-UOJO01000254-UOJO01000254.1-human-gut-metagenome-genome-assembly--contig:-P57-NODE-254-length-89108-cov-9.924281_pt1 | contig 89108 bp, 108 predicted proteins | sample MGYA00242351_ERZ723898 | MGnify/ENA metagenome assembly ERZ723898 | reverse complement strand
TGCTGGTTGACACTATATCTTGTGGCTTGCTGCTTAAAGCCGATAGCCTAAATTCTAGTTTATCGGTCTGCTTAATTATATCATACGGCTCCAATATATGCAAGAAAAGTCCCGGCAGACATTACTGCCGGGACTGAAACTGTTTTACGAGCACCCGCCTTATGGCCGGGGGCAATTTTGTGTGTCATTCCAGCATTTCGGTGATCTCCGCCATCCGCTCAATGGGAAAGGGCGGGCTGCCGATGGGCTTCATGGCGATGGACATGAGCTTGACGGGGTTATCGTCCGCCGCGACCCGGTTGGAGCTGAACGCGCCGCACCGGCGGCAGCGGTGGATGATCGCCCATTCGCCGTTTTTCCGAACCCACACCGCCACCGGCTCCATCAGTCCGCCGCAGTCTGATTCCCGGTCACCCGGCTCAATGTCCAGATGTACGGAACACAGGCAGTTGGGGCAATGGTTCCGGTGGTCGCTCCCTGCGCCCGCCGGGATGACGGGATAGCCGCAGTTCCGACAGGTGAAGCTTTCGCCACAGGGGTGAGTTTTATAATAGCCTTTTTTGTACTGTTTTCTTTTATTTTCCCGGTTCATTGGGGGTATTCCTCCTAAAAGTATTTGTTGAAAATTCTTTTGGGAGGTTCGCGGAATTGTGATTGCCAACCTCCCGGTCAGATCACAATATCCATTTGATTACGATTAAACAAACAATTACCTCATTATTTCATATTTTAGATGCGCATTTTGCGCGGGATATTGGATTACCGGATGTCCTCGTCGTCGAACTTGTCGCCGCACTCAGGGCAGAATTTGGGCGGATGCTTGGGGTCTTCCGGCTCCCAGCCGCACTTATCACAGCGGTACAGCGGCTCGGAAGCGGGCTTCTTCGCACCGCATTCGGAGCAGAACTTGCCCTTGTTGACCGCGCCGCAGGAGCAGACCCAGCCGTCGGCAGGCTTGGAAGCGCCGCACTCCACGCAGAATTTGCCCGTATTCACTGCGCCGCAGGAACATTTCCAAGTATTTGCACCGGCCGCGGGTGCAGCGGGGGCGGCAGGAGCGGGCGCGGCGGGCTGCTGCTGACCCATCTGGAACAGGGAAGCAGCGTTGAAACCACCGGCGGACTGCGCCATGTTCATGCCCATGAAGCCCATCATGGCGCCGTTTTTGTTTCCGGCGGCGGTCTTCATTGCCTCGGCCTGTGCCTGCACCATGTGCGCCGCCGCCATGTTGGTGTTACGGAAAACGGCGGACTTTTGCAGCTCCTTGATGGTGGCCTCGTCCTCGGCGGAGGCGGTCACGGAGTTGACGCCCACGGCGACGATGGCAAGACCTCTTGTCGCGCCCCACTTGCCGGACAGGACTTCGTTCATAGCCTGCGCCAGCTCCATGGTGTGGCCGGGCAGAGCGGAATACCGGATTCCCTGGGCGGAGATACGGGCAAACGCGGGCTGCAAAGCAGTGAGAAACTCGGATTTCAGCTGGCTGTCCAGCTGGTCGCGGGTGTAGTCCTGAGATACGTTGCCGCAGACGTTCTTGTAGAACAGCATGGGGTCGGCGATTTTGTAGGAATACTCACCGTTGCAGCGGATGGAAACGTCCATGTCGAGGCCGATGTTGTTATCCACGACCCGGAAGGGGATGGGGGCAGGGGTGCCGTACTTGTTGCCAACCAGCTCCTTCAGGTTGAAGAAGTACACCCGCTGATCCTTGGCGGTATCTCCGCCGAAGGCGAAGCGGCGCTTGAGGGTTTCCCAGCTGCCTTCCAGACCCTCCAGACCGCCCTGGAAAATGGTGGGTTCGCTGGAGGCATTCCAGGTGTATTCGCCGGCCTCGGCGGCGAACTCCACGATCTTGCCCTGCTCCACGATCATCATGCACTGCCCCTCGTTGACGGCGATGACAGAGCCGTTGGAAATGATGTTGTCAGAGCCTTTGGTGTTGCTGTTGCGGGAGGAGGTGCGCTTTTTGCCCTTGGTGACCAGAACGTTGGACGCCATGCTGTCACAGTAGAAATACTCTTTCCACTGATCGGCAAGGACGCCGCCTGCCGATCCCAATGCTGCTTTGATCAGACCCATAATGTTTTCTCCTTATGTAATAAAATATAGTGAATACTGACTTAGAATTTCCCGCCACCGCCGCCGTGGGTGCTTCCGCTGGAGGACGTATGGACGGAGCTGCCGCCACCGCCGGAGCTGCTGCTTTCCTGTTGGATGCGGGTTTTGGTGACGTTGCTGTACAGGAACAGATCCTGATTGGTGCGCAGGCGGTAGGAGCTGTCGTTCAAATAGCTGCCCGCGCTGCGCTGGGGGCGCTTGGTATTCATGCAGGCACGCATGATGAGGACGGTGATTCCGCCGACAACCGCGCCGATCACAATGGAAATCCAAATGCTTACGTGCCGGGGCTGCTCATAATAGACCACGTCTTCCTGATCGCCGTGGTAGTAATCGCCGGAGGTGGGTACGGTACCGTCGATGGGTGTACCATCATTGTAGGCGGAAAAATAGGTGGGCAGCGCGTCCAGGAATGCGTCGAAAGCGCCATAATAATCGCCGTTTTTCAGGTACGGAAGGGCGCTTTCGCCGACCTGCTGAATGCCGTAGTCCGTCAGGGCATAGATAGCGTTTCCCTTGGTGGAAATGTACCAGTCCCGTTCCTCCATGGACAGAAGGAATATCACGCCGTCATCTGCATAGCCGTTGTAATCGTAATAATCATCGGCGTAGTCCTGCGGCTGCTTCCCTTCCAGACTGTCCACTGTCAGGACAACCACGTCCATCCCGTATTTCTGGCGAAGTGCCAGCGCCTTTACTCCAAGTGAAGCTTCCTCCGAAGCAGACAGGAGGTCGGCATTATCAATAATATATTGCTCTGTCTGTCTCGCGCCGACGCTCAGGAACAGGGAGGGGAGAAGCAGCAGGCACAGAATCAGGCAAATCACTTTGTGTTTCATACTGTCTCCCTCCTTAAAGCATCAGAAGCTGCACCAGCGACGCGAGCAATGCGACACCGGCGGTGATTCCGGCAAACCATGCGGCGGTCTTCTTGGGGCAGATGGGGAACGCGCCGGTCATTTTGCCGGTCTGGCCGTTCATGGCGAAGGTATAGATTTTGTCTTTGTACTTCGTGTTCAGAATCCACACGGGGAAGAATACGTAGCGCGCTTTGTTGTGCTTGATGTTCAGCTGCCGGGAGGTGGGAACCACCGAGGAATAGCCGGCAAAGGTGCTTTGCAGCCGGTCGTCCATGGCGGCGTCCACTCGCTGACGAACCCGCTGCTCACCGTTTTCCGAGGGAACGTCGTACTTGTCGGCAAGATACCCGGTGAGATACGCCATATCGAAGGATGTGAGCAGCTTGTAGTCAAACGGCTCAATGGACTCCATAAAGTCGTCCTCCATTTTGGTAGAGCCGTCCATGGGAATGCCCACAAAATTCGCTGCCGCGTCCCGCTTCAGCAGGAAATGGTCGGTTTTGGTGTATTCATACTTGGAATCCGACCAGGTATGTACCCGTGTGGCCTTGTAGCTGCCGCTGAAATCCGCGGCGCAGTCATACAGCCAGAAGGGGACGTACATTCCGGTGATCTTTTCCAGCCGCTGTTCCGAGGTAAAGCCCTTGGGAAGAAGGGGCTTGCCCTTGCAAAGGCGGAGAAACGCGGCCTTGGCGTCCTCCTTCCCGGTTTTGAAGGGGATGACGCCGTCGGGTTTCAGACCGCCGCTGAGACGGGTGGGCATAATGGTGGGATTTTCGCAGTAGGGGCAGAAGGAAGCGGCAGTATTCTCGTCGCAGAGAATTTCTCCGCCGCAGGAGGGACATTGAAAAGCGCGAAGGGTGCTTTCCTCATCCTCGCTGAATTGCTCCGTCTGTTCCGACTCCCACTGAAATTCCTCGTCGCCCTGGGGGTTCTGGCTTTCGTTGAACGCCCGGACGGTGTCGAGGTCAAAGGTGTTGCCGCAGTATTCGCAGGTCAGCTTCTGAGCGTCCGACCCAAAGTGCAGACCGGCGTTGCAGCATGGGCATTTGTATTCCAGGACGCGGGTTTGTTCCTCCATGGTTTTCTCCTCCAATCATTCTCTCAGATACTGTAGGGCGCAATCCACAAATACGGCCGCGCCTGTGGAAAGGACGCTCTCGTCGAACTTCACCTTCGGGTGGTGCTGGGGGTAAGGGTAGCCCTTGGACGGCTCGCCCGCCGCCAGCGCCAGCATCAGGGACGGAACCTCGTGGCTGACGTAGGCAAAATCCTCCGAACCGCCGCCCCGGGCAGGCTTTCCGCCGTTGAGTTCCGCAGTGGTGAACGCGCGGTTTGCGCCCAGCAGGCCTTTGAGATACCCCGTGACTTTTTCCGAAAGGTCTTTGTCGTTGACAAGGGTGGGGCATCCGCTGCCGAAGCTGACCTCGGCGCCGGCACGGAAGGCTTCTGCGACGTTTTGCGCAATGGCGGTCATGCGCTCTTTCAGATAGGCGCGGGTCTTCTCGTCATAGGTGCGGATGGTGCCGCCCATGGTCGCCGTGTCGGGGATAACGTTCCCGGCTTCTCCCGCGTGGAAGGTGCCGATGGTCAGAACCGCCTCGTCGGAAGCGGACAGCTCCCGGGCGTGTATCTCCTGAAGGGCGATGAGAATGTGCGCCGCCGCCGTCAGGGGGTCAATGCCGTTCTGGGGCGCGGAGCCGTGGCAGCCCTTGCCATGCACCCGGATGGTAAAATAGTCCGCCGCAGGGGCGCTGACGCCGGGGGCGGAGACCACCACCGTCCCGGCCGGGAGCGGCATTCCCGCCGCCACATGAATCATCAGGGCTGCGTCGGGTCTGGGATTTTCCAGCACGCCGGAGGAAATCATGTCCTTGCTGCCCTCGAAAATTTCCTCCGCAGGCTGGAACATGAGCTTGACCATCCCGTCCAGTTCCGATTCATGGGCTTTCAGGATTTTCGCCGCGCCCAGCAGCATGGCGGTGTGCATATCGTGGCCGCAGGCGTGCATCCGTCCGTTTTTGCAGGCGAAATCCACGTCGGCTTCCTCGGCAATGGGCAGGGCGTCCATATCCGCCCGAAGCAGCAGAACTTTCCCGCCGGGCTTGCCGACGGTTGTAACAAGTCCCGCTTTTCCACATTCCTGAACGGTATACCCCATCTCCGTAAGTGTGGATTTTACATAAGGCTTCGTTTCCGTCAGGTCAAATCCGGTTTCCGCGTGGGTGTGAAGCCACAGACGATGGGATTTGATTTCCTCCTGAAGCGCTTTGGCTTCGCGTAAAATTTGTTCCTTCGTCATATAAGTCAGCCCCTTTCATCTTTAGTATGCCTCGCTACAGAGAAAAGTCTTCGTTGTCGTACTTGGAAAAATCCACAGCCTTGGGCTTGGGCGGGATGCGCTTGCAGGGGTCATATTTGAATTTGCGGCACTGGTCGTCCACCGTTTTCAGTCCCTTTTTGGCGCACAGGATCTGCCCGCCGCCCAGACGGGCGCCGTTTGCGCAGTAGGCGCAGGAACGTTCTATTTTCTTGCGAAACAGCATGGCAGCATCCTCCCAACAATCGTTCTTGTATTATACACCAAATACTCCGGAAAAGCTACCCCTTTTTTGAAGCTTTATCACCAGCGCCCCGACGGACAGCACTCCGAAGGGAAGCCAGATGCCGTATGCTATCAGCGCGGCAAGGGCGAGAGAAAAAAGCGTTTGCAGCAGCTTCCCCCAAAAGTACGGTTTTAAGGAAAGTCCCGCCGTGACGGACACGGTCTGCATGGTGACGCACAGGCCACCGAAGGCCAGTATCCCCGAACAGATGCAGAACCGGGCGGAAACGTCCGTGACGGCCAGCAGCTCACAGCAGCCGTTGGAAAGCTCCAGAATCCCCGTGACCGCGACCTGTACTGCCGCTGGGAGAATCCAGAAAATCCACCGTTTCAGAAATGCCAGCAGAACCCGGAAAAGCACCACCCAGCCGCATACCGTTGCCATGACCGTAATCGCGGTGTTCAGGGCGGAAGCGGGGGAGTGGGGACTTGTCTTCGTCAGCCTGACGGGGGCGGCGGGTTCCCCCGGAATTAGCAGCGCGGCAAACAACGCGCCCACGATGTGGATGCCCCACAGCGCCCACGCCATCCACCGGCGGGGGAACATGGCCGCCGCCATGCCGAACAGGAACGCAGGCCCCGCGTTGCTGCAAAAAGAAAGCAGCCGTTCCGCCTCCGGTTTTGTCAGCTGCCCGCTGCGGAATGCGGCGGCGACGTTCTGCGCCCCCACGGGATACCCGCCCAGAAACGCCGGAATCAGCAGGGATTCCGCCCCATCCGGCATTCCGAACAGCCGCCCCAAAGGCCGCAGAACCGCCAAAGAGCTGCCAAGCAGGGAGCTTGTCAGCAGAATGGACAGCACAAAAAAGGGAAACAGCGAGGGGATAACCGTCCGCAGGCACAGCTCGATGCCCTGACGCGCCCCATCGATCGCCGTTCTTCCATCCAAAATCAGCGCCAGCATCCCAAAACTCACACAAATTCCTGTCCAGAAATTTCTCCGCTTCACCAGACCTCACCTCGGAAGAATCTATGCAAATCGGCCGCTGTCCATTCATATGCTTTTCCCAAGGGGGCTGGTTTCATGGGGAAGGGACGAATGATTTTGCAGCGGCTGGCGGATGGGGCTGACCTTTCCGCAGAGCCGCTGCCGGGGCAGCCCATTGTGGAGATCGCCGGCGACCGCCGGGTGCTGATCGAAAACCACTTCGGCGTCAAGGAATACAGCCGGGAGAAAATCGGAGTCAAGGTGAAATACGGTCTGGTCTGCGTCTGCGGCTGTGATCTGGAGCTGATCCGCATGACGAAGGAGCAGCTGATCATTTCCGGCAGAATCGACGCGGTAACGCTGATCCGGAGGGGGTAACATGGATATCTGGAAGTCTCTGGACGGGATGGTGGAGGCGGAGCTGACCAGCGCGGAACCGGGCGCGGCGCTGGAAGCAGCCAATGCCCGGGGCATCCCGCTTTATGACGTGATACAGGTCGGCGACCTGACTGCCCGGTTCCGGGTGCGCAGGCGGGATTACCGGACGCTGGAAGCCCTCAGCGAAAAGCGGGGAGAGACGCTGCGTCTGCGCCGCCGGATGGGCGCGTACTGGACGCTGAAACGGCTTTTGGCACGGCCTATGCTTCTGTGTGGGCTGGCGGTGTTTCTGGCAGCGGCAATTTTTCTGCCCACTCGAATCTTTTTCGTGCGGGTGGAGGGCAACGTGAACACGCCCACCCGGCTTATTCTGGACGCCGCGGGAGAAAGCGGCATCCGCTTCGGCGCTTCCCGGCGGGCGGTGCGGAGCGAAAAAATGAAAAACGCCCTGCTGTCGGCGCTTCCCCAACTGCAATGGGCGGGGGTGAACACCTCCGGATGTGTGGCCACCGTTTCCGTGCGGGAGCGGACAGAACCGGAGGTGACGGAGCAGGATTCGGCGGTGAGCAGCATTGTGGCCTCCCGGGACGGCTTCATCGTCTCCGCCACGGTGACCCGGGGCAATTTTCTGTGCCGGGTGGGGCAGTCAGTGAAGGCAGGGCAGGTTCTGATCTCCGGGTACACCGACTGCGGCATCTGCATTCAGGCGACGAGAGCGGAGGGGGAGATTTGCGCCCAGACGAGCCGCGATTTTGCCGCCGTGACCCCCGCTCAGTGGACGGTTCGGGGGGAGCAGACCGCTGTCAGGCGAAAATACAGCCTCATCATCGGAAAAAAACGTATAAATTTATGGAAAGACAGTGGAATTTTGCAGGGCAGTTGTGATAGAATGGATAGGCGATATGAACTGACCCTGCCGGGCGGCTTTCGTTTGCCGGTCACGCTGTGCGTGGAGGAATATACTTTCTACGATTGGGAAAGGATGACTCTGGAGCAGAACGCTGCGGAAGCGGCGCTTTCCAAATTCGCTCAGAGCGCCCTGACCCAGCAGATGGTGGCCGGACGGATTTTAAGCCGGGAGGAATTGATCACGCAGTCGGAGGATAAGTACCTGCTGGAAGGGACATATGCCTGCGTGGAAATGATTGGCCGGGTCCGCAGAGAACAGATTGGAGATACAAATGGGAAAAGTGGTTGAACGAATCGTCAACGCCGAGCGGGTGGAAGACCTGATCACGGTGTTTGGCTCTTTTGATGAAAATATCAAACGAATCGAGGAAGCCCTGAACGTCCGGGTAGTGAACCGGGGGACAGACCTCCGGGTCTCCGGGGACGAGGAAATGGCGGATAAGGCCGTGCGCACGCTGGAGGGGCTGCTGTCTCTGGCCGCCAAGGGCGAGACCATCGACGAGCAGCGGGTGCGTTACCTGATTACGCTGGTCAACGAGGGCAACGACGCCCAGGTTGCGCAGATGGCGAAGGATGTGGTGTGCATCACCGCCAAGGGAAAACCCATCAAGGCCAAGACCGTGGGTCAGCAGAACTACATGAAGGCCATTATGAAGAACACCATCACCATCGGCGTCGGCCCCGCGGGTACCGGCAAGACCTATCTGGCAGTCGCCGCCGCCGTGGCTGCCTTCCGGGAGCGCACGGTGAACCGCATTATCCTCACCCGCCCGGCGGTGGAAGCGGGGGAGCGGCTGGGCTTCCTGCCCGGCGACTTGCAGAACAAGGTAGACCCCTATCTGCGGCCGCTGTATGACGCGCTGTACGATATGCTGGGGGCGGAGACCTTCCAGAAGTATCAGGAGCGCGGCTCCATTGAGGTCGCGCCGCTGGCCTATATGCGCGGCCGCACGCTGGACGACAGCTTCATCATTCTGGACGAAGCCCAGAATACTACCCGGGAGCAGATGAAAATGTTCCTGACCCGTCTTGGCTTCGGCTCGAAAATCGTCATCACCGGCGACGTGACCCAGATTGACCTTCCAGACGACAAGGTTTCCGGCCTGAAGGACGCCGTGCGGGTGCTGGACGGGGTGAAGGACATTGCCATCTGCCGCCTGACCGCCGCGGATGTAGTGCGCCATGCTTTGGTGCAGGAGATCATCAGCGCTTACGAGCGCTCCGCTCAGAAAAAGGAAGTCAAAAAACCGACCCGTCAGATTCAGGGCCGTTACCATCAGAGGAAGAATTGACATGAGACATAAAATCAACATTGTATTTGAGCAGCTGAGTCTGCAAAAATTTGCCATCAAAAGCATCATCCGCACGTGCATCAACGCGGTTCTGGACGCAGAGGGCATCAATGTCCCCTGCGAAATCAACGTCCTTGTGACGGATGACGCAGGCATTCAGGTGGTCAACCGGGAGAGCCGCCACATGGACAAGCCTACGGACGTGCTGAGCTTCCCCATGTTCCAGCTCATCGCCGGGGAACCGCCCACGGACTGGACGGACTTTCAGGATCCGGAGACCGGGCTGGTGCCGCTGGGGGATATGTGCATTTCTCTGGAACGGGCGATCGCGCAGGCCAAAGAGTTCGGCCATTCCACCCGCCGGGAGGTGGGGTATCTCACCATCCACTCCATGCTCCATCTGCTGGGCTATGACCATCTGGATGAGGGCGAGGAAAAGAAGAAAATGCGCGGCAGGGAGGAAGCCATTGCCGCGTCCATCCCCAATATGAGCCGGGATTGAGGAGACTGGAAAATGAAAACGAAATCCGCTATGATCACCATTGCCGGGCGCCCCAACGTGGGCAAGTCCACCCTGACCAATTATCTGGTGGGCGAGAAGATCGCCATCGTATCCAACAAGCCCCAGACCACCCGCAACCGCATCTGCGGCATCGTGACGAGGGGCGACACTCAGTTCGTGTTCGTGGACACCCCCGGCTACCACCGGGCAAGGACAAAGCTGGGCGATTATATGGTAAATGTTGCCCGGGAATCCATTTCCGACGTGGATCTGACCATCCTTGTGGTGGAACCGATCGCGTCCATTGGCCCCCAGGAGGAAGGGCTGATCGACAAGATCAAGAGCAGCCATTGCCCTGCCATTCTTGCCATCAACAAAATCGACACCGTGGAAAAGGACGCCCTTCTGGAGGTCATTGCCGTCTATTCTCAGGCGGCGGCCTTTGACGCCATCATCCCCATTTCCGCCAAAACCGGCGACGGGGTGGAGGATCTGCTGGAAACCTGCGGCAAATACGCCGAAGAAAGCCCCTTCCTGTTCCCGGAGGACGTGACCACCGACCAGCCTGAGCGGCAGGTGATGGCGGAGATCATCCGGGAAAAGCTGCTGTGGTGCCTTGACCGGGAGGTTCCCCACGGAACCGCCGTGAAAATTACAAAATTCTCCGAGCGGGACAGCGGCATCATCGACATTGACGCCACCATCTACTGCGAAAAGGCCAGCCACAAGGGCATCATCATCGGCAAAAACGGCGCCATGCTGAAAAAGATATCCTCCATGGCGCGGGCTGACTGCGAAAAATTCATGGGAACGAAGGTGTTCCTGACCACCTGGGTCAAGGTGAAGGAAAACTGGCGGGACAGTGATTTTCTCGTGCGCAATTTCGGCTACAGCGAATAATTTCCAGTGGTATTTTCCTGAAGTATGGCAAACCCTACTTTCAGGAGGGATGTCTATGAACGCTTTGGATTACTGGCAGCTGTTTCTCGAGACCGGCGCACCGGAAATGTATCTCATGTACTGCAAGCACAAATCGGAGGAAACCCATGTATTTGACGATTCAGGGCATCGTCCTGAGAGTTACGGACTACAATGACAAGGATGCCTTGCTGACCATGCTGACCCGCCGCCATGGCAGACTGACCGTGAAGGCGCGGGGACTGCGGCGGAAAAACAGCCCGCTGATCGCCCCGTGCCAGCTGCTTGCCTACGGGGAATTCACGCTGTTTGAATACCGGGGACAGTACACCATCAACGAAGCCCAGTCCATCGAGCTGTTTACGCCCCTGCGCCGGGATTTGACCAAGCTGTCTCTGGGTACGTATTTTGCTCAGGTTTCAGAGGTCCTCTCTCAGGAGGATATGCCGAACCCGGAGCTGCAATCGCTGCTGCTCAACTGCCTGTACGCCCTTTCCAAGCTCGACCTTCCGGAAAGTCAGGTCAAGGCCGTGTTCGAGCTGCGCGCCGCCTGCCTGTCCGGCTATACCCCCGACCTCACCGGCTGCCATGTCTGCGGCAGCCAGACGCCGGAGCGGTTCGACCTGTCGGCAGGTATGCTGGAATGCCGGAATTGCCGAAGCCCTGAGTCGAACGGCATCCGGATGCCGGTGCCGCCCTCCGTGCTGGAAGCCATGCGCTACATCTGCTATTGCGACAGCAAAAAGCTGTTTTCCTTTCAGGCGGGGGAGGATACCTTACAGCAGCTTTCCGAGGTGACGGAGGCGTACCTCGCCACCCAGCTGGAACGGGGCTTTTCCACACTGGATTTCTACAAATCGTTACTTATATAGGAGAAAACCATGTCAGAATTATACGAAAAATCTCTGCGAAAACTGGAACTCGATCAGGTTTTGCAGCTTCTTGCCGAATGTGCCGGCAGCGAGGGCGGCAAGGAAGCCTGCCTGTCGCTGCGGCCTTCTTCCGACTTGGAGGAAGTGGAGCTGATGCTGAATCAGACCACCGCGGCCTCCGACCTGTGTACCCGGAAGGGCAATCCCGTCTTCGGGGACGTGACCGACTGTTCTGCGTCTCTGGAGCGGGCAGACCGGGGCGGCAGCTTGCAGCCTGTGGAGCTGCTGCGTATTGCGGGCATTCTCCGCTGCGCCCGGAATATCAAGGGCTACGTCGCCGAGGATGACAAGGCGACGGTGCTGGACGCCCTGTTTCAGGCGCTCAGCCCTAACAAATATTTAGAGGACAAAATTTTCGGCGCGATCCTCTCTGAGGAAGAAATCGCGGACAACGCCTCCTCGGAGCTATCCGACATCCGCCGCCATATGCGCATTCAGGCAGGGAAGATCCGAGACAGCCTGCAAAAAGTCATTTCCTCCCCAGCCTATTCCAAATTCCTGCGGGAGCCGATCATCACCATCCGTCAGGGGCGGTACGTGGTTCCTGTGAAAAGCGAGTGCAAAAACGACGTGCCCGGACTGGTGCATGACGTGTCCGCCACGGGTTCTACATACTTTGTGGAGCCGATGTCCGCTGTCAACGCCAACAACGCCCTGCGGGAGCTGGAATTAAAGGAAAAGAAGGAAATCGAGCGGATTCTGGCGGAGCTGTCCAGCGAGGCCGCTGGCTACCGGGAAGCCATTGACCTGAATTACCGGATGCTGGTGCAGCTGGACGTGATCTTCGCCAAGGCCAAGCTTGCCTACCGGATGCGCGCATGGGCGCCCATTATGAACGATCAGGGCAGGGTGGAGCTGCGTAACGCGCGGCATCCGCTCATCGATCCCAAAACCGTGGTGCCGATCTCTCTGCGGCTGGGTACGGATTTCGATACCATGATCATCACCGGCCCCAACACCGGCGGCAAAACCGTCACGTTGAAAACCGTGGGCCTGTTGACGCTGATGGCGGAGTGCGGCCTGCATGTCCCCGCCGGGGACGGAAGCGTGCTGTCAACCTTCGACGCCATTCTCGCCGACATCGGCGACGAGCAGTCCATCGCCCAGAGCCTGTCCACCTTTTCCAGCCACATGCGCACCATTGTGGACGTGGTCGCCCAGTGCGACGACCGGACGCTGGTGCTGTTCGACGAGTTGGGCGCGGGCACCGACCCGGCGGAGGGCGCGGCGCTGGCTACCGCCATCATCGAATTTTGCCGGAAACTGGGCAGCCGGGTGGTTGCGACGACCCATTACGCCGAATTGAAGCTCTACGCCATGCGCACGAAGGGCGTCATCAACGCCTCCTGCGAGTTCGACGTGGAGACCCTTCGACCCACCTACAAGCTGCTCATCGGCATTCCCGGCAAATCCAATGCCTTTGCCATTTCCCGGAAGCTGGGACTTTCGGAGGAAATTCTGAAGGAAGCCGACGACCTTGTGGACAAGTCCGACAAGGACTTTGAGGACGTGCTGTCCCAGTTGGAGCAGCAGCGCCAGCAGATGGAGCTTGCCCGTCAGGAAGCCGAGCGCCTGAAGCAGGAGACGGCGAAGATCAAGCAGCAGAACGAGGAATATCAGGAGCAGCTCCGCAAAGAAAAGGAAAAGGCCGTGGAGTCCGCCCGCCGGGAAGCCCAGCACATCATCGACGAAGCCCGTGCCGCCGCAAACATTGCTTCCGAGGAACTGAAAGCCATGCGCAAGCAGCTGGCCGACAGCGCCGACGTCAGCGGCATCAATCAACGTCAGGCCGAACTGCGCCGGAACCTCAACGAGGTGGAGGACAAGCTCCGCGCCTCCCAGCCCAAGAAGGAGCGCCCCAAGCCCACCCGGGGCATTCTGGTGGGGGATACCGTGGAGCTGCTGAAATTGGGAACCAAGGCAAGCGTCCTTGCCATCAACAAGGACGGCACCTATCAGCTGCAAGCGGGCATTCTGAAGCTCACCGCAAAGCCTGACGAAATCTACCTGCTGGAAAACGAAAACCCCTACAAGGCCAAGGGCGGCCATCCTGCCCACTCCGGCCGGGAAATGAAAATGACCGCCATGCCGACAGAGGTCGATCTGCGGGGCATGGACACGGTAGAGGCCATCTGCGTTCTGGAACGGTATCTGGACGAAGCCATGCGGGCAAACCTGAGTACCGTCCGCATCATCCACGGCAAGGGAACCGGCGCACTGCGTGCCGCCGTCCAGCAGTCCTTGAAAAAGAATAAGTTCATCAAGAGCTTCCGTCTGGGCGTCTACGGCGAGGGCGAGGACGGCGTGACCATAGCAGAATTCCGTTAAATCGGGAATGAAAAACACTTTTCTCAATACGAGGAGGCGGCTTTCTTTCGATTTTCTTAAGGTGTTGTGAAAAAAGAACGAAAAACAGTTGACATTTTCGGTAAAAATAGCTATCATATATTTAGGGTGTATCTGAAAACTGCCAAAACGCCCAAGCAGCGGCTCTTTTTGCCCTGTGCTTCCCCATTTTCCCTTGAAATACAGCAAGTATTCCTGCGGAAAAATGGCTTGCCCAGGGCAAAAATCCCTCGCTGTTGGTCATTTCGCCAGCTTTCAGATGCACCCTAGACCCGTCGTATCCGCGTGGGTATGGTGAAAAGGAGTGTATGCAAATGTTCAATAAAGAAGTGGTGGTTCGTTGTGAATCCGGCCTGCATAACCGGCAGGCGACCTACTTCGTACAGAAGGCCAACGAATTTGAAAGCAGCATCTGGCTGGAATCCGGCAGCCGCAGGATGAACGCCAAAAGCTTGCTGGGTATCATGTCTCTGGGTGTCGTGACCGGTACTACCGTGACCCTGAGCGCCTCCGGTCCTGACGCCGAAGCCGCCGTCAACGCGCTGGATGAACTGCTCCAGAGGGACGTGTATTAAGACATTTACATAGGGTGTATCTGAACACTGTCAAAACGCCCGGACAGCGGCTCTTTTTGCCCTGTGCCGCGCCATTTTCCCTTGAAATACAGCAAGTATTCCTGCGGAAAAATGGCTTGCTCAGAGCAAAAATCCCTCGCTGCCGGTCATTTCGCCAGTATTCAGATACACCCTACTTAACCGCCTCAATGCCCCAAATGCATTGGGGCGGTACTTTTTTGACGCTCGTGAGGGGAAGACAATGACCTTTGATGAACTGAAAGAAAAAGCCCTGTCCCTGCCCTATGCCCCCGGCGTGTACATCATGCGGGACAAGACGGACAAGGTCATTTACGTGGGCAAGGCGAAGAAGCTGAAAAACCGGGTCAGCCAGTATTTTCAGGACACGGCGTCCCACACCCCCAAGACCCGGCTGATGGTGAGCAAAATCCACCATTTTGACGTTATTGTCGCTGCTTCCGAATTTGAAGCGCTGGTGCTGGAATGCTCCCTCATCAAGCGCTACATGCCGAAATACAACATCCTTCTGAAAGACGACAAGGGCTACCCCTACCTAAGGCTTAACATGAAGGACATTTACCCGGTCATCACCATGGTCAGCAAACCGGCGGACGACGGCGCGGACTATTACGGCCCCTACGGCGGCAGAGCCGTGACACACGACGTGATGGAGGCCATCCGGCTGACCCTCAAGCTGCCCGGCTGCCACAAGCAGTTTCCCAGGGACATCGGCAAGGAGCGCCCCTGCCTGAACTACCACATGAATCAGTGCGCCGGGTGGTGTCAGGAGAACAAAAGCTGCACCGAGTACCGGGAGACCATGCTGCAGGCGCGGGAGCTATTGAAGGGAAATTACAAGGCGGTGGCCGAGCAGCTTCGCGGGCAGATGCTCGCCGCCGCGGACAATCTGGAATTTGAGCTGGCGGCCAGTCTCCGCGACCGGCTGAACGCGGTGGAAAACCTGGGGCAGAAGCAGCTGGTGACAGCCGGTACTCTCGCGGACACCGATGTGGTCGGCTACGGGGAGACCGAAGCCAAGGCGTGCTTTGCCGTGCTGCATTTTTCCGGCGGCAATCTGCTGGACAAGGACTACGAAGTGTTTTCCAGACCCGACGACAAGCTGGAAGCCGTTTCCAGCCTGCTCAAGCAGTTCTATCTCAGCCGCGGCATCGCCCCCAAGCGGGTTCTGCTACCCTTTGAGATCGACGACGGCGAGCTGTTCGCCGAGCTGCTGGAACAGCAATACGGGCGGCGGCCGAAGCTCCACGTCCCCCAGAGGGGCGACAATCTGCGTCTGGTGGAGCTGGCCTGCAAAAATGCCTTTGAGGAAGCTGAGCGTGTCACCGGCAGGGAAGAGCGGGTCAGCGCGACGCTGACGCTTCTTGGAAAAATGCTGGCCATTCCCGTCCCGAAACGGATGGAATCCTTTGATATTTCCAACATTTCCGGCACGGACATCGTTGCCAGCATGGTGGTATTTCAGGAGGGAAAGCCGAAGAAAAGCGACTACAAGCGCTTCAAGGTGGAGGGGCTGACCGATCAGGACGACTACGCCTCCATGCGTCAGGTCGTGACCCGGCGGTTTGTCCACTACAAGGCGGGGGACAAGGGCTTTGACGAAGCCCCCGACCTGCTGCTCATCGACGGCGGCGTGACTCACGCGAAGGTGGCCGTGGCTGCGCTTCAGGAGCTGAACCTGTCCTTCCCGGTGTTCGGCATGGTGAAGGACGACCGGCATCGCACCCGTGCGCTGGTGACGCCGGAGGGGGAAGAGATCCGCATTGACAACAATCAGGCGATTTTCTCCCTCATCGGCCAGATTCAGGAGGAGACCCACCGCTTCGCCATCACCTACCATCGCCAGCTCAGGAGCAAGCGTCTGCGGTATTCCGAGCTGGACGGCATTCCCGGCATCGGGGCAAAGCGGAAGCAGGAGCTGCTGCGGCAGTTCAAATCCCTCTCCGCCATCGGACAGGCGACCCTCCCGGAGCTGGAACGCCTGCTCCCCAAAGACGCCGCCGCCGCGGTATATCATCATTTTCATGACGGGAACGCGCAGGAGTAACGATTATGGAGCATAGGCGTTATGGGAAATTACGTTTAGGGGATTATAAATTTACACTGGCAGGTATTGGCGGCATGGTTCTGCTTGCAGTTGCGTGCTTTGTCCTTGACTGCGGTTTGTGCTATTCCGTTTATCTTATCAGCTTCGCTGCTGTATGGGTCGCGCTGATCGTGTGGCCATATCTGGAACGTTTTACAGTTGAAGACCATTTGATTGTGTCGCGCCGGTTTCGTCATGTGTCTGAAATCGTTCTTCCTCCTGACAGCGTGCTGGTTTTTACGCAGGCAGACATCCGCGACACATTCAGCGTACAGTCGTATTTTCTGAAAAGGAAGTATGCTGTTTCGATTCTTTCCGGCATTTCACTGGAGAATATCCTGCAAACGCTTCATGCCAATCGTGCGAGGAAATACACAAATGCCTCGATTGAAAATTCCTTTTCCTACCATTTCCTGTATAGTTTTGTATATGAGCAGGACACATTTGCACAAATTGTGAAACAGGGTGTGTCAAGAGTTGTAATTCCGGAATCGTTGACCGACCAGTTTGACATTAAAACTTTGAAATGTGACGTGGATGTATTGATTGACCTTGATTATTGACGAAATGGGGGGCGGCGATCTGATACCTTTCCGGGTATACGAATATTGGACAGGCTACCCGGCCATTGGTTGGGAATCCAGCAAATATAACCACAAAATCGAACACTATATTATAGACATGTATCAGGCATGGACAGAGTCACCGCATTTATAAAAAAGACACAAAAAGGGGGAAGAATAATGCGTGTCATCACAGGAAAAGCCCGCGGGATTCAGCTGAAAACCCCCGACGGTATGCTGACCCGTCCTACCACCGACCGGGTGAAGGAGGCACTGTTCAGCGTCATCCAATTTGACATTCCAGGGGCAAGGGTGCTTGACCTGTTCGGCGGTACCGGACAGCTGGGCATCGAGGCGCTGAGCCGGGGCGCGAAAAGCGCCGTGTTCGTGGACGCCAGAGAGGACGCCTGCAAGCTCATCCGGGAAAACCTGAAACGTACCCGGCTTCAGGAGGATGCACGGGTCGTCCGCAGCGATTATCTGGATTATCTTTCCAGATGCCGGGAACAATATGATATTATCTTCCTTGACCCGCCTTACGCGGAAGTTTTTTTGGAAAATTCCTTAAATCGCATCACCGAAATTGACATTTTGCATTCAGGTGGTATAATAGTAGCAGAGCGCCCGCTGGGGAAGGAATTGCCTTGGGACTACCCGGGCTACACCCGGTCGCGGGATTATCAGTATGGAAAGATTCTGCTGACGTTTTATCGGAAAGACGGCGGCAGTCAGGAAACAATATGAAGGTTGCGATTTATCCGGGTAGCTTTGACCCGGTTACCAGCGGTCATCTGAATATCATTCGCCGTGGCGCGAATATTTTTGATAAACTCATCGTGTGTGTCATGGTCAACGCGGGGAAAAATCCCATGTTCACGCTGGAGGAACGGGTGGAGCTGATCCGCCGGGTCACCAGCGACCTGCCCAATGTGGAGGTGGACTGTTCCGCCGAGCTGCTTGCGGACTATGCCCGACGCCGGGGGAGCTGCGTCATCCTCAAGGGACTGCGCGCCGGATCCGACTTTGAGAACGAATTCCAGATGGCGCTGATCAACCGCAAGATCAACCCGGAGCTTGACACCATGTTCCTGACGGCTTCCAGCGAGTATATGTTCCTCAGCTCCAGTCTGGTGAAGGAGCTGGCCAGCTATGGCGCGGATCTTTCGGATTTCCTGCCCGCAGAGATCATTCCAGACTTTCAGAGGCGAATTGAGCAACGAAGACTATCCCTTCAAGGAGGAAAATGAACATGAGCGATCGTAATAGCGAAGACATCATTGGCGCATTGTACGACATGGTGCAGGATGCCCGGTCCATGCCTCTGGCAGCCGACAAGTGCATTCTGGAACGGGACAAGGTTCTGGATTTGCTGGATGAGATCATCGCCCAGCTGCCTGCCGAACTGAAGCAGTCGAGAACCATTGTGGAATCCCGCAATGAGCTGATCTCCCAGGCACGCCGGGAGGCGGAGAACATCGTGCGTCAGGCGCAGGAACAGTCGAAGCAGATGGTCACCAAGGAGGCCATCTATGTCGAGGCCAAGAAGCGCAGTGAGGAGCTGGTGGGTCAGACTCAGGCGAAGATTGAGCAGCTGCGCAAGGCCGGAAACGCCTATATGGACGATTCCCTGCGTCAGACGGAGGAGGTTGTCTCCAAGGCACTGGCGGAGATTCGGGAGACGCGGATGAAGTTCCGCACTGTCACCGAAGCGCAGCAGCAGCGCAAGACTCCCAACGTGGACGTGGAAGTGTAAGGCATCCTTAATTGAAAACTGCACCGGGATGGGCGTTGCCCGTCCCGGTTTTTCGTTCCCCCGCCTTTTTGTGAGCCGGGGGGATATTTGTCTGCACGGCAGCCGCCTGATACTAGTTTTCAATAAAACGGTTAAAAACCGTTTTATCTGGCTGCTGTTTCAGCATCCAGCGGCGTAGCCGCAAAAAAACGTAAGTCCATACATTTCTCGCCGATAGCGGTGGCCTGCGAAGGATTCGCAGGATAAAATGATGTTAACCATTTTATCGAGAAATAGTATGATTGGTGACGGTAACTGGACAGGTTCTTTTTCTCTCCGGAAGCGAATATGCTTGAGCGAAAGGGGAGAGGGGAATGGTTGCAAACAAGAAGATCACAGGCCGGGCGACATCCTTACCCGCCGGACTGGCCATCGGGGCTGTGTGCAGTCTTGCCGCGACGCTGGTTCTGACGGCGATACTGACGAAGCTGGTGGAAGCGGAAACGCTGCCGGTGGAGAAAGTCGGCTATGGCATTATGGTGCTGCTGATCGTGTCGTCTTTCGCGGGCGCTATGATCTCCTTTGGCCGGATCAAACGGCAGCGGATGCTGGTGTGCATCGTGTCAGGGGTGATATACTTCGCCATGCTGATGTCCATGACCGCACTGTTCTTCGGGGGGCAGTACAGCGCCGTGGGTACGACCGCGCTGCTGGTTCTGGCGGGCAGCGGAGCGGCCGCACTACTGGGACTGCGGCAGGGCAGGGGAGCAAAACGAACAAAAATCAAGGTACCCCATCGTTAATCTGTACAAATGGAAATGGTGGGTAAATGAAATTTACCCACCATAGGTAGAATGCAGGAAAAATTGCAGAATCAATATTTAGTGCGTAATTCTTAAGTTTCCCGCAATATGTTGTCAAATAGTTGAAAATGGTAAAGAAAAATAACAGTCTGGTTTACGTGGTTTACATAAAAATGTTAACATAAATCTTGTCATAATCCACAAAAATTCCTGATTTTGCTAAAAACAGCTTGAATTTTTGTAAATTCTGGAGTATAGTATGAGTGTATTTAATAAAGGTTCAGTTATACCTGTGCCATGTACACCTCTGCTGATTCCATACCAAAGGAGGTAACCCGTCTCATGGCACAGCTTTTCCATCGGAATATGCCCGCCTGGTGGCGCAAGTACTGCTTCTTGTTTCTTGCATTCTGCTGGATAGCCGGACTTCTGTCCGGCGCTTCTGCCTGTCTCGCGGCAGGGGATTCCCTGAATTCTCTGATGCGCGGCGCCGCAGCGCGGCCCGTGTCGATCGTATCCCTGTTGGGCGTGACCATGTTTCCTTTCCTACTTTCCGCTTTTGCGGTTTATATTTCCGAGCCGTGGCTGCTTCTGATCGTGAGCTTTGGGGATGCGTTCGTGCTTTCCTTTGTTTCTCTCGGCGTGATGCGGTGCGGCGGCTCCGCCGGATGGCTTGTCCGGTGGCTTCTCGTTTTCAGTGCCAGCCTTGCTTCGCCGCTTATGTACCTGTACTGGCTGCGGCACCTGACGGGGCGCAGGCGCTTTGACGGCCTTGAGGCCGCCTGCGTGCTCTGCTTATGCGCACTGATCGGAAGCGTTGATTTTCGCTTGGTTTCGCCGCTTCTGGCGAGATTGATACACGGGTAGAAAGGACATATTGGTACGCTCATTCATGCTGGACTTGATTCACGCCTATGAAACTTACCTGACGAAGGTAAAGCAGGCATCCGCCAACACGGTCTGCTCCTATATGCGGGACATTCGGCAGTTCACCGAGTGGCTGCAGGAAAGCGAGCATACGGACATTCTGGATGCCACCCAACTGAATATCAGTGACTACCTGAGTCATCAGCGCGTGGAAGGAAAGTCCGGTGCTACGATTTCCCGGACGCTGGCAAGTCTGAAAAATTTCTATGCCTATGTCATTTCCACCGGCTTTCTGGAAGAATCCCCCGTCAGCGGGGAGATTCACGTGGACAGAGGAGAGAAGAAGCTGCCACAGATCCTCACGGGCAAGGAAGTGGAGCTTCTGCTGGCGCAGCCCTCTGGCGTGGATGCCAAGGGACTGCGGGACAAGGCCATGCTGGAAGTCATGTACGCCACCGGCATCCGTGTCACGGAGCTGATCGACCTGAACGTGGAGGACGTCAATCTGGAGCTGGGCATTCTCAAGTGTACCAGCGCCAAGAAATCACGCGTCATTCCGCTGTATCCAGCCGCCCTCCGGGCGCTGAGCGTGTACTTAAAGGAAGTCCGGCTGCTCATGGTGGACGACCCCAGAGAGCAGGCGCTGTTCGTCAACGTAGGCGGCGCGCGGATGAGCCGTCAGGGCTTCTGGAAAATTCTCAAGAGCTATCAGGAGAAGGCGGGCATTGAGAAGGACATCACGCCCCACACCCTGCGGCACAGCTTCGCGGTGCATCTGCTGGAAAACGGCGCCGACCTCGGCTCTTTGCAGGAGCTGATGGGTCACAGCGATATTTCCTCCACCCAGATGTACACCCACATGGTCAATCAGAAGCTGAGATCCGTCTATGAAAAATGTCATCCCAAAGCGTAAAAGGCCAGCCGTTCCCTCGCCTCCAAATAGGAAAACATGAGAAAGACAGTAAAATCGTGGAGACAGGAATTGAAAATTTCGCGCTTTGCATGGTATAATCATTTTGGATGATTATAGCTTAACAGTGTTAACGGCGATGCTATAGTTTTATACGTCGAACTCAGCACCTGTTGGCATCTGAAATCTGCGGAGGAATCGTATGAACATAATCATAAAAAGAATGGAGACCGACGAAGAAATCAAAGGAAAAGCATTTGTTTACTGGAAAGCTTGGCATGAGGCTTATCCTGACCTCGTTAGTCAGGAATACCTCGATAACCTAACTTATGAGAAATGCGAAAGCATGGCATTCAGTTGGCGAGATAATTTGCTTGTTGCAATGGACAGAAATACAGTAATTGGGTTTGTTGGTTATGGAGATCGCGGAGAAGAATCACCTAATGCCGGAGAAATATTTGCATTATACATTCTGTCGGAATACTATGGGACAGGTGTGGGACTGAAACTGATGCAAGCGGGCTTGAAGGAGTTGTCTGCTTATCCAGAAGTGTATCTATGGGTTTTGAAAGGCAACAAGCGCGCTATACGCTTTTATGAAAAATGTGGTTTCGTCGCTACTGGAGAAGAAATGGTAAGCTCAAAAATCAATGCAGCAGAAATCAAAATGAAATTAACTCGATAAATGCAAGTTTGGCAAGCTGAACACAATAACCGAATACCGAGCATCAGACCGCTGACCGCGCCGTGTGCGTACAGTCAGCGGTCTTTTTTACCTCAAATCAAGAACGAATCGACCACCCATGACAAAGAAATAAGGAAACGGTACAGCCGAAGCCATACCGTTCTCTCTTTCCTCACGATATCTTCTTGTCGGGAGTCATCATCCGGCTGGCCTTGTTTCTTGTTGACAATCCATGATATAGTAGTAGGCGAAAGGTCGTGATTCCTATGAAAAAGAAGAAATGGCTGCTTCTGCTCATTCCGGCGGTTCTGCTTCTGGCGGCGGCGCTGGTTTGGTTTCTGTATCTGTCGCCAAGAATGACGCTGTCAAATGCCGCCGATGACGCGCTGTCCAAGCTGGAACAGCGGCTGGCGGAAAGCCCCGTCCCGATTCTTGCCAAGGGGTATGATGAAAGCGGGAGGAACACAACGTCTTTGGCACTGACCGTTTCAGACGGCGTTCAGTACGATATGCAGGTTCAGACCGACCTGACCTCCAATCAGATCCTCGCCGATGGTACGATCCGGATAGACGGAAAGGCGCTGAATCTGTCGGCCTATCTGGACGAAGAGTTCGCCGCCATCACCTCCGAAGATCTCTTCAAGGGCGGCTATTACGGCATCACCTACGACACGTTTTCCTCAGACGTCCGCTCGTTTCCGCTGCTTTCCCGGCTGATTCCCAGTGCGACCCTCAGCAAGCTGGATTCCTCTGTGGAGAAGCTGCAGGTGTATATGAACCGCACCCGGCAGATTCCCCAGCTTCCGGAGATGCAGGAAGAGGACATTCACAAGCTGATACTGGGTTTGCTGGTGCTGAAAAGTGACGTCCACAAGGAGACGCTGACGGTGGACGGCCAGAGTCTGGAATGCCTTCGCTTTGATTACAGTGCCACCGGCGAACAGGCGGGGACGCTTCTCGGATATCTGATGGACACCGGCGGACTTTCTCAGGGGGACATTAACGCTTCGTTCTATCTCTATGGCAAGACGTTGGTCGCCGTCCGCTGTGACGGCAGGGCAGGGGAGAACCGGGCAGCCCTCAGACTGGATTTGGGGCAGGACGCGGCGCAGGGCGATGTGTCCATTGCGGTCGAAAAGTTGGAAAACGGGGAAAAGTCCTCGTTTTCCTATAAGATCGGCGCACGGGGAGCAGACGGTGCGCACACCGAAACCGCCGCATTCGGCACTCAGTCTATTTCCTGCGACTGGCAGCCGAAGACCGGGGACATGGTGCTGACGCTTCCGGGGAAATCGCCCATTTCCCTGAATCTTTCTCAGGCGCAGGACGGTTTCCAAATCCAGACAAAGGATTTTGCGGCCCTGATCGGCATTAACAGCCAGAAGGGATTCGACAGCACCATGACCGTCCGCAAAGGTTCTGCCATCACCACGCCGAAGTACAAGAATCTGGACGAATGGTCGCTGGACGATCTGCTGGTTTTGCTGGGCAGCATCGGCGGCCTGCTCGGATTCAAATAATCGCCACGAAAAATCCGCACCCCATCAAAAACGGGGTGCGGATTTATGTATTGTGTCAGAGCTTAAATTCCGGTCATGGCCGCCAGAACATCCACTTCCATCTTCTGGATGCTCTTCTTCATGGCCAGACCCTCGCTGATATCCACATCGGTAAAATCGCCCATGTGGGTGCAGACGATGCGGTTGGTCTTGCCCTGAAGCAGCAGCTCTACGGCCAGATAGCCCATCTTGGTGGCGTTGACGCGGTCGCGTCCGGTGGGGGAGCCGCCGCGCTGAATGTGACCCAGAACGGTCACGCGGGGGTCGAGGTCGATGGCGTCCTTGATCTTCGCCGCAATGTCGGCGGCAGAGCCAGCACCCTCGGCAACGACGATCATGTAATGGGTGAAGCCGTTGAACCGCGCCTGACGGATCTTCTCGATCACGTCCCGCTCGAAATCGATAGGCTCCTCGGGAACCAGAACAGCAGTTGCGCCCACGGCCAGACCGACGTACATGGCCAGATATCCGGCGTTGCGGCCCATGACCTCCACGACGGAGCAGCGCTCGTGGGACTGCATGGTGTCCCGCAGCTTATCGATGCACTCAATGGCGGTGTTGGCGGCGGTGTCAAAACCGATGCAGTAGTTGGTGCAGGAGATATCGTTGTCGATGGTGCCGGGAATGCCGATGACGTTGATGCCGTACTTGCTCAGCGCCTGCGCGCCCCGGAAGGTGCCGTCGCCGCCGATGGCGATGATGCTGTCCAGTCCCAGAAATTTGCAGGTAGAGACCGCCCGGCGCTGACCTTCCTCGGTCATGAATTCCTGACTGCGGGCAGTGTACAAAATGGTGCCGCCCCGATTGATCGTATGGGAAACGCTCTTTTCATCCAGACGAACGATATCGCCGGTGATGAGACCGTTCCAGCCCCGGCGGATACCGTAGCATTCCAATCCACGATACAGCGCAGTACGGACGACCGCACGGACACAAGGGTTCATACCAGGCGCGTCTCCGCCGGAAGTCAGCACACCGATTCTCTTTACGCTCATAATGATTCCTCCTGATTGGATTAATACATGACCATATTTTACAGAGATTTTCGAAAAAAGTAAAGAGACATTTTTGTAAATTTTCTGGATTGGAAGGACATGCAGGACGCGGAGTGAGCCGGGATGCGCGTTGTTATTCCGAATGTTGACAATTCCTTATTTTTATCGTATAATGAAAAATATCAAAGCCGGAAGGGGAGAGGGCGGAAGTGGGACTGACGGGAGAAGAGGCCAAGGTATTATACGATTTTATCAAATTTCTGATGTACCTGGGTCTTATCGTTTTGATCATAAGAACCATTTTCAGACTGCTCAAATGGCTTTACCATGCGATTTGGCCAGCTAGGACACAAACCAAACAGAGGATAAAATGCCATATTTTCCGGAAAAACCCGGTAAAAAAGCAATTTAAGGAAAAGCAATGGTATCCGACCGGGTGGTATTTTGATGATGAGACAGGGCTGTGGACTGCTCCTGACTATATCAATAACGATCCCAATACCCAATGGACGTTTGGCGGGAACAACGAACCCAAATCAACAAAATAACAGCAAAACCAAGCGGCTGCCTGCGAGGAAATGCGCAGGCAGCCGCTTAGGTTCTCCATTTGTATTTTGCCTAAATCTGCACGTGTAAGATCTGGAAATTTTATCCCCTTTACCAAAATCACCCAAAAACAGAAAAACCGTATTGACAATCCAAAAGAAAGTGGTACTATACACCTAACATTTCGTCAAATGCTTTGAGCAGGACACGACTTCCCCGGATTACCGCTTTCAGAGAGCCGTTGGCTGGTGCAAAACGGCAGCAAGGAACGGGCAGGCCATCCCCTGTGAGCAGCCGCGGTGAAAGGCGCTTATGCCGAGTAATTGCAGCCGGTATCCCTCCGTTAACGGGGAACGCTCTCCGATTTTCGGGCAGCGGTTGAGAGGCCGGTTTTCCGGCAAGCAAAGTGGTAACGCGGAAGTTGAAATTCCAGGCGGGCATTTGTCCCCGGATCAGCCTTCGTCTTTGCATCGGGACTCCCATCGGGGAGACCTGCGGCAAGGACGAGGGCTTCTTTTTTGCTCCCGGCATTGGCGAATGGCAAAGCTTTTAGGAAAGAAAGGGAAATCACATGAACACACTTGTAATCGTGCTGATCGCGGCGGTCGCTCTTGTCGCCGCCTATGCGCTCTATGGCCGCTGGCTGGCTAAGAAATGGGGCATCGACCCCAAAGCGCAGACACCCGCTGTTAAGTACAACGATGGCAAGGATTACGTCCCCACCAACGGCTGGACGGTCTTCAGCCATCAGTTTTCCTCCATCGCGGGCGCAGGCCCTGTCACCGGCGCCATTCAGGCCGCCGCGTTCGGCTGGCTGCCGGTGCTGCTGTGGGTGCTGATCGGCGGCGTGTTCTTCGGCGCTGTGACAGACTTTGGCGCACTGTACGCCTCCGTCAAGAACGAAGGCAAGTCCATGGGTATGCTCATTGAAAAATACATCGGCAAGCTGGGCCGGAAGCTGTTCCTGCTGTTCTGCTGGCTGTTCTGCCTGATCGTCATTGCGGCGTTTGCCGATATGGTCGCGGGCACGTTCAACGCCTACACCGTGGCCGATGGCGTGGCGCAGCTCGCCGACACCGCCAAGACCAACGGCGCTGCCGGTATGGTGTCCATCATGTTCATGGTGTTCGCCGTCATCTTCGGTCTTGTGCAGAAGAAGCTGAACCTCTCCGGCTGGAAGGAAGCCGTCGTCGGCATCCTCTGCATCGCCGCTTCCTTCGCCGTCGGCATGAACTGCCCCCTTGTCCTCGACAAGACCGCATGGAGCTACATCACCTTTGTGTATATCTTCTTCGCCGCCGTGCTGCCCATGTGGCTTCTGAAGCAGCCCCGGGACTACATGACCACCTTCATGTTCATCGGAATGATCGCAGGCGCGGTCATTGGCCTGTTTGTCGCGCACCCGACGATGAACCTGCCCGTTTTCACAGGCTTCAACAACGAAAAGCTCGGTACCATGTTCCCGATTCTGTTCGTCACCGTCGCCTGCGGTGCGGTGTCCGGCTTCCACAGCCTTGTTTCCTCCGGCACATCCTCCAAGACCGTTGAAAACGAGAAGGACATGCTCAAGGTCGGCTACGGCGCCATGATTCTGGAGAGCCTGCTTGCCGTTCTTGCCCTCTGCGTGGCCGGTGCGGCCGCTGCTGCGGATGGCACCCCCGCCGCCGGTACGCCGTTCCAGATCTTCAGCCGCGGCGTTGCGGGCTTCTTTCAGATGTTCGGCGTCCCAACCTACGCCGCCACGGTCTTTATGACCATGTGCGTCTCCGCTCTTGCCCTGACGAGCCTTGATGCCGTTGCCCGTATTGCGCGGATGAGCTTTCAGGAGCTGTTCAGCGTGGACGATATGGCGCACGCCGAGCCATGGCGCAAGCTTCTGTGCAATACCTACTTCTCCACGGTTCTGACGCTTGTGTTGGGCTATGTGCTCACGCAGATCGGCTACTCCAACATCTGGCCGCTGTTCGGCTCGGCCAATCAGCTGCTTTCCGCGCTGGTTCTCATCACGCTGTGCGTTTTCCTCAAGGTCACGGGCCGCAGCAACAAGATGCTGTTCCCGCCGCTGATCATCATGCTCTGCGTCACCTTCACGGCGCTGGTGCAGCGGCTGATGGCCATGGTGCGTGCCATCCAGAATGCAGCAGCGGTTACCATTCCCGCCGGTGAAACGACTTGGGGCGCGGTGTTCGTTGCCAACGGTCTGCAGCTTATTATCGCGGTACTTCTCATCGTGCTCGGCGCGACCATCGTGGTCAACTCCATGAGAAGCTACGTTGCCAGCAAGCACAATAGCGAGGCAAAGGTCTGATTTAAGGAAAATGAATAGGGCAGCCCCGGAACTGTAATACAGCAGTTCCGGGGCTTTATGCTGTATGTGAGGGAGGGGGGGCAGTGCGAAAGAGGGGATATCGTCCAAATTTGGAAAGTATTATTACAGATGAAACCAATGAAGGAAGTATCGCAGCCTATGGGCGTGAAATACCAGACGCCACGGTGGAAATCACAGTTGCCGAGCTTCCGGAAACTACCGTCATGCACAAGAAAGTGTCTGCGCCAGAAGTCGGACGGCACAATTTGCAGACTGTCAAAGTCGAGAATCCCAGCATCAGGCCGAGGGGAGGACAGAAACACATTTGAAAAAGCACTTGAATTCATACAGCAATCCTTCATCAAAACGAACGCAACAAAATAATGTTTTTGTGTGCGTTGGGATGTAGAGAGCGGAGAAGGGGAGGGAAGTCAGAGCAGCTTATCCATTTCCCGAACTTTTTCGCATAGTTCTGCGTACTGCGACCGGAGTGCGGTAAGCTGTTCGTTTATCCGGGAGAGACATTTTTCATAGCGTTCCATATTCTTTGCCACTTCCACGATTTTGACCAAGTCCCGGTAGGGAATCAGCACCGGGAAATTCTCAACGCAACAAAATTCTGCGTTATTCACGGTTATCACCTCCAAACGTGTTTTGATTGACCCAGAACTGGAAGGCTTCACGGGGAATTATGTACCGATACCCAACTTTTACGTGGGGAATCGTCCCGGTGTTAATCAGCTTGTACGCGGACGGTAGACTGATTCTAAGGTACTTTGCAATTTCTCTGACTGTAATCATTTCGTTATCCATGCTATTCTCCTTTTAGTCCGTTTTATAGGACAGTTAATACGTTGTCTTGATGGTGGTCAGGTATTTCTGGACGTAGCTGTCAATCTGCCGTGCCTGATCGTCTGGCAGCTCAAGGTATGTCTGTCCGTACTCCCTGATCTGCCGGTCATACTTGCGGAATGTGTTGGGGCTGGTAGTGGCTTTCAGAATGCTGTAGAGATCCGGATGGAGGATCACAGACTGAACCGGATACGGGAGGTCTGAGAAGCCTATGGACAGCTCCACGGGGGTGGTACGAAGTATTTTCGGAAAAACGTCCTTGATGGATTCATACTTGCCGGGAACAAGCGTCAGTTCGCAGCGGGTGGAGGAGACACCGGCTAGGCCGAGATCGGCAGCCTTGTCATAGAGCTTGATTGCATTGTGCTGCTGACGTTTCCCCGTGTACTCCGTCTTAACGCCTTTGGTGTCAATGAAGCACTGATAGCCAGAGCCGGGACGCTGCACAAGCTGGAGATCGTCACGGGCAATAGGGAAGTCAAGCGCCAGATCGAACCGCTGAACGGATGAGCTGATAGCGTAGGCCGACAGAATGCCGATGGTGTCGCGGAGGATAGTGCCGGAAACTTTGTTCGGATTAAAGTCTATGACAGCGTCGTAAACATAGCGGTTGACCTTGTCGTAGGCGTAGCCGGTTGCGCTTTCGGGAGTTGCATAGCGACCGGCCAAGATCGTAAAGGACACGTCGTTTCTCAGTTCAAAATTGACGGAATAGGCGTAGTTTCCGATTTTGAATCGGCTTTCTGCAACTTTTACGTCGTACTGTCCCAGCAGCCACCGGGAATTATCCGTGAGACGGTCGAGCAGGAAAACAAGCGTGTCGTGGCGCTCATGTGTAACGAGATCGGTATAACACTTTGGATAGGTGAACTTGATTCTGAGGGAATCAACGGAGGCAATGACGCCGTCGAGAAGCAGGGGGGGGTGAGTAGGGTACAATACTCAAAAATTGCGCGTTGAAACCCCTGTTAGAAATAGGGGTTTCGGGGTGGTTTTCCATCGGGTCATGACCTCCTTTCCGGGGATGATTTTGAGAGCGTTTCCGGGCGCAGCGTCACGGTTGCCCGAGGTCATCCCGTGACCGCTTGCGTCCGTAGAAGCTGCAAAAGTCTACAACTGAATCGTCGGGTGCAGCCCCTCACGAAAAGCCGGGACTGGTGCAGCCATGCGTTACCGCAGGGGCAAGGAACCCCATGCCCCTGCCCCTGCGTCAACACGAGGTGCAGCGAGTACCGGACGTTTGCGCCGGGGGCGCATATGTGGTCAAGCGGGATTGCAGCCACTCAGAGACATGGGGGCTATCTGCCCGACCGGGACGCTGGCGGTAATCGGAAGCTGGGCAGGGGTGCAGGGAACCCTCGTAAGTGCAGCAGGAACGCGCAGGGGAGTGCAAAGCCCCTGGCGAGCCGTGTACCGTGCGCTTCCAGCTTCGCTATCGTCATCGGGAGCTGGGAGCATCTGACGGACGTTGTGCCGTTCTGGGGGCGCTGTGTGGCTGAGAGAGGGCAACTACGAGGAACTAGTACAAGTATAAATCCGAGATTTTAGTATTTCAATAGTTTTCTGCATTTAAGTCTTAGATTTTCGGATTTGCACAAAGACGGAGCGGTATTCCTCTGGTAAAATTGTGATCTTTAGTACGATTTGCTTGAATTTGTGGGGGAAAGATGATATACTGAACCGAAAAGGGGAGGGGCAGCGAATGAAAAAGAGGTTCAAGTATCTGGCATTGCGGGAAGCGAAAAATACCGGGGCATTTGGGCATTACTTGACCATGCCTGTGACAGACAAGACCAGAACGCTGATTATCGGGGAACGGCTGGGGTATCTGAGAGAAACGGCTGGTTTATCACAGCAAGACGTTTGCGAGATTATCGGAGTTGCCAAGACCACATACAGTGGCTACGAGCTGGGACAGCACGAGCCGACCTGTGAGACGATTTGCCGTCTTGCAGAGCTGTACCAGATTGAGACAGACTTCATCATTGGCAAGGGCTTTGTAGACCCGTACAGCGACGATATTACCGAACACTATTTCCAGTGCAAGGGATTCAATGATTTGGGCATGGAGAACATCACCAAGACCATGAATGCGATTGCTGCTGAGGCTGATAAAGTCGAAAAAAGCGAATAAGAAAACCCCCAGTCATGGCGAAAGTGTCCACGACTGGGGGATATCATTTTGCGTCAAAAAGTTGGAAGTGGGGGAAGGGCAAAAACAGCGTTTTGGGGCTGTCTCTGAGCCTGCACAAAACGAACGCAACAAAATAAAAATTTTGTTGCGTTTAAAGCGGATGTATGCTATAATGATGGCATCAATCAAGTTTACAGGAGGTTCTTATGCAGCGATACCATGATTGTCCCCAGGTGCTGCGGGAGTTTTTGATTTACCACGAAAATATCAAGGGTCAGTCGCCGCTGACAATTTCGGAGTACTATCTGGATTTGAGAATGTTCTTGCGCTTCATCAAGCTTATGCGGAATGATATGCCAATGAGCACGAATCTGGATGACATCGATATCAAGGAAATTGACATTCAATTTATCCGGGATATCGACACATCGGATATTTTCGACTTTCTTTCCTATTTGGCCAATGACCGGGCAATTAACCCGGATTCAGCTGCTCCGGAGTACGGAATTTCCCCTGCCGCAAGGGCCAGAAAGCTTTCGTCCATTAAGTCCTTCTATAAATATCTGACCACACGAACCAAGCAGCTGCAGGAGAACCCTGTGGCAGATCTGGAATATCCAAAGCTTCGCAAAAGTCTCCCCAAGTATCTTACCATGGAACAGTCCGCCGCGCTACTGAAATCGGTGTCCGGGCAGAACGAAAAAAGGGATTATGCGATTTTGATGCTGTTTCTCAACTGCGGGATACGGCGCAGCGAACTTGTGAATCTGAACCTGTCGGACGTTTATGAAGACAGAATCCGCGTCATTGGCAAGGGCAACAAAGAACGGTTTGTCTATTTTGGCTCTGCCTGCCGGAAAGCGATCGACGCCTATCTTCCGGAACGCAATCAGAAAGTGCTTACAGACAATCGGGCACTGTTTGGTTCACGGGACAATAACCGGATCAGTGTGACGGCCGTTCATCGTCTGGTGAAAAAAGCGCTTTTACAGGCTGGACTGGATTCTACCCAATATTCTGCCCATAAACTGCGCCATACAGCGGCGACCATGATGCTTTCCGGCGGCGTGGATGTCAAAACCGTTCAGGAAGTCCTCGGACATGAGAACCTGAACACGACTCAGATTTATACCCATATCGAAAGCACAGAGCTGAAAATTGCCGCAGAGGCCAATCCCCTTTCCAAGCTTGACTTTTCTGATAAAATGGAAGATAATAACGATAGCAACCAATAATTGACAAAGTAATAGTGGAGAAAATACAATTATGTCGATTGGTGAACGGATTACCGAGCTTCGGAAAATACAGAATCTATCCCAGGGGCAGCTTGCCCAGGCTATGGATGTGTCCCGTCAGGCTGTCAGCAAATGGGAAAACGATCAGACAAGCCCGGATTCGCTCAAGATGATCCGGCTGGCTGAGGTACTTGACACGGACATCGAGTACCTCACAACTGGCCGCAGAAACTACGGCAGACGGCCTCCTGTAGTTCTAAAGACGGTGGAAACCGTCGAAAAGGTTATCGAAAAGCCTGTAGTGCGGGTCGTTGAGAAGGTTGTAGAAAAACCGGTGGAAAAAACCGTAGTGCAGTATGTGGAAAAGCCAGTTATCAAAAAGGTTTTTCGGACAAAGTACCGCAGGAATCCAGCGGAACTGGCCATTGTTGGATTTGCCTGCTTCCTGTTGGGGCTGCTGGTGGGCTATTTTCTGTAGCCCTCCTCCCCTCTTAGTCGTCTCATAAAATCCATAATCGTAAAAAGGCAGGGATTTCGTTCCCTGCCTTTTTACGATTTATTCGTTTATTTACTAATTTATTCTTGAATTATATGTCAACTATCAGTTGCATAATCTGTATTTCTGTATATTACAGTGCAATTTCGACGGCTTCACGCAGATTCTTGACGCGATACACCGTCAGACCGGCGGGAATCTCTGCCTTGTCTGATCCGCTCTTGGGGATGATACATTTTTTGAAGCCCAGCCGCATAATTTCCGCCAAACGCTGATTCAAATGGGACACGGCGCGAATTTCTCCGGTCAGTCCCACCTCCCCTATTGCTGCCAGATCGTCCGCAATGGGAACATCCCGGTATGAGGACGCTACAGCCAGAACGACCGGAAGGTCTGCACCGGGCTCATCAAGCCGCAATCCACCGATCACGTTGATATAGGCGTCAAACAGGTTCAGCTTCATCCCGGCCCGTTTTTCTGTCACGGCCATGAGCAGAACCGCACGGTTAAAATCAAAACCGTCAGCCGCCCGTCGGGGGACATTGAAAGTTGTTTTCGTCACTAATGCCTGAACTTCGGCCAATATCGGGCGGGTTCCCTCCATAACACAGGCCACGCAGGTTCCGCTGGCACCCTCCGGGCGCCCTTCCAGCAGCATCTGGGACGGGTTCGGCACCTCGGCCAAGCCGTCGTCCAGCATTTCAAACACGCCGATCTCATTGGTGGAGCCGAAACGGTTCTTTGCCGCCCGCAGGAGACGGTAGGACGTGTTGGGGTCGCCCTCAAAATACAGGACGCAGTCCACCATGTGCTCCAGAACCTTGGGGCCTGCGATATTGCCGTCTTTATTGATATGCCCCACCACGAACACCGTGATGCCCTGACTCTTGCTCAGCTGCATCATGGTCATGGTGCAGTCTTTCACCTGAGAGACGCTTCCCGGGGAGGACTCGTTTTCCTCATTATAGAGGGTCTGGATGGAGTCTACGATGAGAATATCGGGGTTCATCGCTTCTGCGGCGTCCACAATGTCGGAAAGTCTTGTTTCCGAGAGAATAAAAAGTTCTTCCGGCGCAACGCCAAGACGCTCTGCCCGAAGCTTCAGCTGCCGCTCGCTTTCCTCGCCGGACACGTACAGCACCCGACGGCCGACGCACAGACTACTGCAAATTTGCAGCAAAAGCGTGGACTTGCCGATGCCGGGAGCGCCGCCCACCAGCACCAGACTGCCTGCAACCGCGCCGCCGCCCAGAACCCGATCCAATTCCCCCATGCCGGTGGAAAACCGGATTTCTCCGTCGCTGGTGATTTCCCGGATGCGCTGGGGCTTCCGGCTCATGCCCACGGGAGCCGATTTCGCCTTGCCGGCGGCCACAGGCTTTTCCACATGTTCCTCCATGGTATTGTACGCGCCGCAGCTGGGGCAGCGTCCCATCCACTTGGGGGTCTCATTGCCGCAGTTGGTGCAGTAAAAAACAGTTTTCGTTTTCGCCATTGTGTTTCTCCTTTGGTCTGTTTTCTCTATTATATCAGCGAAAACCTATTCGGTCAAGTGTTCGATAGATATTGACTGACCGTTGCCGCAATGACACAGCAAAGCTTTTTCTGATACGTGCTACAGCTGAGTTTGGCTTCCTCCTCCGCGTTGGACAGGAAGCCGCACTCGATCAGCACGCCAGTGCAGTCAATGTGTTCCATCAGATAAACGCCGTCGCTTTTCTTGCATTTTCGGTTGCTGCCGGGGTTCAGCGTGGAGACCAGTTTTTCCTGGAGCAGCTTCGCCAGCTGGGCGCTGCCCTCTGTCCCGGCGTAAAACACCTGTGCGCCGCTGTACCGGCTGTCGGTAAAATTGTTTTGATGGATGCTCAGCAGCAGAGCGTTTTCCGTCTTGTTGACGATGCGCACGCGCTCTTTCAGGTCGGATATTTTTTTCTGGGCGATGGTCTCCCCTTTCGTGTAGATGGACGTGTCCGTCGTGCGGGTCATCCGGGTGTCATAGCCCAGCAGGTGAAGGAGGTCATTTAAGCGGAGGGAAATTTCCAGATTGTATGTACTTTCCAGCACCCCCCGGCAGGATGTCGCGCCGCCGTCCTCCCCGCCATGCCCCGCGTCGATGATGATGCAGTTTCCCCGCTTTAACGGGGCGGCTTCGACCATGACGGACACGGTGCGGCAGCCCCATTCCGCCGCGGCCAGCGTCCCCAGAACGATCAAAATATACAATAGCCCCCAGAGTTTTCGCTTTATCATGGACACCACCTCGTCAAAGTCTATGCGTCCTCCCTGCCGTCATGAACCTTTTTGCAAAAACCGCATAGAATGACCCGGAGCGACAAATTTAGGGCAGCTCCGCACAATTTGGCAAGAAGACTCAGACAGGATTTTTGCCCCAATTCAAAGTTTGGGAAATGGAGGAATACTTTGTGTATTTCCCATTTCTCAAACTGAAGAAGTGGGGCAAAAGGACGGCTGAGGCTCGCAGACATAATTGCGCGGCGCTGCCCTAACGAAAATGTTAGGAGGAATGACCTTTGGATAACCAGAAAAAGGAGGAAAACGGCCGTGAAGGGCGGCTTCCGGCCATGGCGCCGCTGGCAAATCCCTATGTTCCCTTCCAGCTGGAAAACCCGCCGCAGTATGAGGCGCAGAAGGGTCTGGTACGGGGAACGCTGTTCCCCGGGCTGGATCTCCCCTTCATGGGCATGGTGAATCTGAACGAGCTGCCGGAAACGCCTTCGTCGCAGATGCAGGCACTGGCCTTTGCTGTTCAGGAGCTGGCGCTGTATCTGGACACCCACCGGGACGACCGGGAGGCGCTGGAGCTGTACCGCCGCTATCAGCAGCTTCTGGAAAAGGTGCGGGCGGAATATCAGAAACGGTTTGGCCCCCTGAACCACGGCACGCCGCAGACATCCGAGAGCTACCAATGGCTGGATGACCCGTGGCCGTGGGAATACACGACGAATAAGGAGGCGTAACCATGTTTGTATATGATAAGAAGCTGCAATATCCGGTGAAAATTGCCGCGGTGAATCCCCGGCTTGCCGCCATCATCATTTCCCAGTACGGCGGCCCCGACGGCGAATTGGGGGCGTCCCTGCGGTATTTGTCCCAGCGATATGCCATGCCCTTTGATGAGCTGAAAGGGCTGCTGACAGATATTGGAACGGAAGAACCTGAACCACCATGATAGATATCATAAAGACAGAGAATATCCCCCAGCCTTCCTTGTAGAAGGCCGGGGGGATGGTTTACTCAGTAATTGTTGCTTCTACCCGCCGCACGGCGTCGGCGGTGGGTTCTGCGGTCAACGGCTTCTTAAATGCTTCGTTAAATTCCGCTACAGCCGCTTCAATCAGAATCTGCATTTCTTCGGCGTCAAAATCAATACCCTTCTTCTTCAGAAGCGCTTCGGCGGTTTCCAGTGCCTTGGCCAGCTTGTCCGCGCCGTGGAGGGTATTCCACACCTGCTCCACGAACTGCGCCGCCACGCGGGCAATCGCGCGTTTAGTGTCGTCGTTGATGTACTTCACGACCAGCTTTTTGATTGCATAGCCCAGGCAGCCGAAGATCGCGCACAGAATGGCCGCAATAATCTGCGTGCCGTAGTGATAAATGAAATATTCAAACATTGTATGTTCCTCCTTGAATTACTCAGCCAATAGAAATGGCCTTATTTTCCCACTTTTTGTAGGCGTCGAAATAGAGTTCCTTCTTGTCCCCGTTGAAGGTAAGTTCGTAGTACATACCGTCAAAGAGGGTGGTACTCGCAAACGCCTTGCTATTCTGCAAGGTCTTGCACATCCAGACGATAAAAACATCGTCCTCGGTGATCTTCTTGCCGTCGCTCCTGTCCAAATGCTCATTGGAGTATTCAGCGACGGCCTTTTTGCACAGGTTTACAAAATCTTTTTCATTCATGGTATACCCCCAAGATACAAAATATATCGCTCAACCCAGCCCGATTTGAGCCAGGAAAAAGCCTGCAACTGCGGCCACGACCGCCCAAATCAGCTTTTCCACAAGATTGTCCCAGCGCTTTCCGGGTTTTCCTTCCAGCGCCGTGACCTTGCCGTCCAGCCTGTCAACGGTATCCGCGACCTGTTCTTGCTTGTTGGCCATAACCTCCATGGAGGTCGCAAGCCGGGTTATGGCCTCGGTGGATGCTTCCACCTTATCCAGCCGGTGGCTGTTGGATTTCGCCCGTTCCTCCACGGCGGTCAGTCTCTGCTCATGTTCTAAATCCATTGATGATACCTCCGACGTTGTTTATGCGTACAAGACCGTTTTACCGTACCTCACTGCGCACTCATGCTCGATAACGCAGCCATTGTAGAGTTGCCAATCCTTACAGAAGTACACAACATCGGCTTCTCCCAGCCGCTTAATGGATTCTCCAAGATGCCACAAGGGAGCGGCCTGGGCAGGGGCATACTTGAAAAAGGAATCGATAAGTTCTATTTCGACCTTTGCGGTGTCAAAAAGGCCGACAACAGCAGCTCTTTCAGATTCAATGTCATCGTTGGTTCTGCCCTTCATAGGCTGACTAATAAACAGCTTCAGCTTAGTTTTCATAATTATCCCCCCTTCCTCCTGTCATTCCTCTTCCTTTATTCTTTCCACCGGGCATACCCGGGGCGGGTGTCCACGTGAATCCCCCAGTCGTAAAGCCCGATGCCGCCGGTGCGCCCCATGACATCCTCCGCCACGGCTTTCATCTGCGCCGGACTTGCTGCGCTGTGCAGATCAGCCGCCAGCCCATACAAATGCTGGGAGTCGGCAACACCACCAACCTCCGCGTTGTGCGCCGCGCACCGCACGCCGGAACCGCCGCCGTCCACAATGGAAATCGGGATACCCAGCCTGTAGCGGATCTCGTCCACGGTACGCGCAATGGATTCCTGCGGCTCCACCGGGAATCCGCCGCAGCGGCCGCAGGGGCAGCGAAATTCGGCGCGCTTGAAATACCGGATATCCCTCCACCAGTCTGCGCCGCCCTCCGTCCCCTGGGTGTCTTGGGGCTGTTGGGGTGGCTCTCCGGAAGCAACGACCTCCCGGATACGTGCCTCCGTCCCGATACCGAATATCCCATCCACGGTAAGCCCGTAATTCCGCTGAAATGCCTCGGTGGCGCCGCGGGAGTTATTGCCCCAAATCCCGTCGACTGCCCCAGTGTAATACCCAAGGTACAGCAGCAAGCATTGCTTTTGCTTGATCGTCATCCGAGCATCACCCCGTATTTCGCCAGAATGGCGATAATGTCGTCAGTGAGGACTTTTTTCAGCTGACCGGGGGGCAGCTTTGCGATACTTGCGGCAATGGCACGCATATCCTGCTCTCCGTCCTCGGCGGCGCGGATTTCTACCAGACGATTTTTGGCTCCGTTACTCCACTTCTTCATCCGGCTTCACCTCCAAAATGGTCAAGGCGTTCTGCATGTCCGCGCCCTCGGCTTTCATTTCCGCGATTTTCGCAAGGATTCTCTGCTTCCGTTCTTCAATGGTCATGCGTTATTCACCCCCAGAGCAGTTTCAATTTCAGTCAGCGCAGATTCGTATTCGGTATTCTTCTTCTGTGCTTCTTCCAGTGGGGTGAGAATTTCACCCCCGTCTCGATAGAATTTTCCATCGCTGTAGGTATCGCCGATAGCCACGGGGCGGTCTGCGGGGTCAAGAAGAATATCAGTTTCAGGTTCAGAATCGGAGCACCACAGCATGTTTGTAACTGCGCCGTTTTCAATCAGTGCCATTGATTTTGCCATTATGCAGCCCCCCTTGCATTGCGGATAATTGCGATGCCGGAACCACCACGGCCTGCGGTACCACTATATGCAGCACCGCCTCCACCGCCGGTGTTGGCTACTCCGTTTTTCGCCGCTCCACCGAAACCGGCACCTGCACCAGCTGTAGAATCACCGGCGGCACCTGCATTAGCAGCACTACCTCCGCCACCGCCAGAATAGAGCTTACCGGTAGATTCTCCAAACTCTCTGGTGGTTGTCCCCTGCCCGGTTCCTCCACCTGATACATTTCCGGCCGTTCCATTGCCCCCATTAGAGCCACCGTTACCTGGGGTTCCGCTTGAGCTACCACCACCGCCGCCACCGGACCCTCCATTCGCGCCAGATGCGCCATTAGCGCTTGCGCCAAAAGCGCTGCTGGTTCCGGAACTAGCGCCGATAGTGACTGTATATGGAGTTGCAATAGCGATACTTATGCCTTTGACGGTTTTTGTATAACCCCCACCGCCACCTCTGGCACCTCTGATAGTTTCACCGTTTCCGCCGCCACCAACAAGGAAGACGTCTAATTGGCCATTCCAACCATTTAACTTGGTAACAGTGAATGTACCAGAGGTTAAAAATCTAATCTTCCAGTTGTTCTTCCAATTTGCGAAATCCGAAATAGGATTATCGCTGTCGTCCACGATTGCGTAGTCGCCGGTGTAGGTAAACTCCGGGGTAACCCGATATACGATTGTGACATACTCCACGGTCAGGCGGGTAATGGCAACATCCTGAGTTGCGCTGTCTCCGCCCTTCGTGGATGTAATCGTCCACGTACCCAGGTCAAGCCCGCCGAATGTCCAGACACCATTTTTCTCAGTGGCCGTCTTCGTGGTAGATCCCATCTTGCAGGTTACAGTGGAGCCTGTAGGGGCGGTCACAATTATTGTCGATTTGTTGGGACTGCCACCGCTGGCACCGAATCCCTCTAAGTATGCGAATACGTCAGCCATTATCGCTTCACCTCCACCTGAACCGGAATGTTCGTTTCCGGCTTGTTTTCAAGGCAAACAAACGTGACGGTTCCGGCCCCCGGCTTCGCATAGCTCACGGCCGCGCAAGCTTCCCGCAGAGCAATATCCGCATCCGCCACCCCGGAATATACCGGCGTGATATACGGCGGACTTCCGGCCGTTACCCCCGCCACGGCAACGGTTTGGGTATAGGGGGCGCTGGCCGACCAGCCGGCGGCGGTAAGCGTGGCCTGAACAATTTGCGTCAGCTCTGCGCCAATGATCGCATGACCGCCCATGTTCAGATCGCCGGTCATGGTGTCGCCGGATTTCATCAGGTACGCCGTTCCGGCCTTCACGGCATCGATTTCGGCTTGAAGCGCCTGAATCAGTGCTGTAACTTGAGCATTTATGGCAGCAGTGTCCACCTTGGTTACTGACTCGGCCATAATGCCGCAGTAGTTTTCGTTCAGCCGCAGATCCGTCACGTTCCTTGCCGTGACAGCAGTTGCACCAGGCTCTCGCCGTACCTCTGCAAGATGAATCTCATACAACGCTTCACTGGTGGAGCGCTCCGGAGGTTGCGGGTTGCTGGCTGCGGTACCGTTTTTTACCACAATTTCCGTCACGTTTTTATTCGCGTCGTACTGGATCACAATGTGGTCAATTCTCGGGTAAACAGGATCTGGCAGCCCAAGATTTACCGCCGTTTCCGTCTTCAGCGCCGCCACAACGCCCTTGAACCGGCTCATACGCATCCACGCAATACCAACGCCCAGTGTGATCGTGTTGTCTGCGCCAGATACGGAAAATGTGAAATCGTTGTCGGCGTAAATGCCGGTTGTTCTGGTACAATGGAAAAGGGCTGCGTCTTCCATCGAATAGTCCGTATTATCCAACGGGTATGTCACAAGTGTCATCGGATCACCTCAATATCGTAATAGTTCCTACTTCCAGAATCGTGTCAATGACATTGTTCTGGGATTGCTGGGTAAAGCGTGTCAACCGGGATTGCAGTCGCAGATCGTAATCCGGCAGCAGCACCGTGATGATGTCCCCCAGATCATAGAGCGTGCCGAACTCCTGCGGAAGCGGGTTCATGGCACATGTCCATGTTCCCTTCTGCTCCAGCAGCTTCTCGTATCCTCTGGCGGCAAGCCGGGCGTTATAGGAATCATCCGTCTCGCCTTCCTCACGGAGAATGTCACGGGCATCCACAAACATGGAACGTTTTTGTTCGCCAGCGGACAGATCCACATCTACACGAACGCGAGCCTCCCCCTCCCCTTTTCCAAGGACAATGGCGTGATTTTTCTTGTTCTCGGTAGAAAGTGTTATGGCATCAATTTTGAGGCTTCCATAGCGTTCTGACAGTATGCGGTTCGGATCCGCTTCCGGCCTATAGAATTCCACTGTGACCTTCTTGTCCCCGCGCACGACCCGGAATCCCGTGTCCGTTTCCTGGCACATGGTTTCGCACAACAGCAGGAACGACTTGTTGCTGATCTGGTGGTTATAGACCACATCCAGTGACGGCTCAGCAAAAACGAGGTTTTCAAACCTGTCACTTTTTGCATAGGCAGCACAGATCGCCTTGTCCAGAACGGCACCCTCCTGGATGGTGCCGCAAAATGCTACATCATCCAGAACACGATTTGCCTGCTTCCCGTTGGCTATAACATGGCCGCTTTTGACGCGAACGGTTTTGATGACCATAAGTGTCTTTCGGTCGTCCCGGCCGACATAGCAGTCCGGTTTGACCTTCTGCTTATATTCTGCGGTTGCCAGAAGCTCCAGGGTAAAAGGTTGGGTAGTGTTGTAACCCTCCGACCACATGCAGGAGACGAACCGGCCTTCTATGATGGCAATTCTGTTCAGCTGAGGGTCGTACAAACTAAGATTCATAAAGCACCGCCCTTGCAGGATTGAAGGTAAATGTTGCCACCAGAGAAGCGCCGCCTTCCTCGTCGGTCGCCGAAATCAGGTTATCCCCGGATTCCAGCTCAAACAAGGAGGATTCATCGTCGATCCAGGTGATGACGTCTGTAACAGTGCTGCCGGAGGTCAGCTCTGCACGGAGTACGTTGTTTCTGTCTCGGTAGATGGTGATATATTCGCCGATGTTGATGACGCCGTTGATTTTGATGAAGGAAAATGTGGCCAGATTTGTGATAATGGGATTTGTGCTGACGCCCTCAGAGCGGAGGGTCAGCTTATACGGTACGCGCACATCCCCCGAATTGAGGACGTTTACGTATTTTTCTGTTCCTCTGGAACCAAAGCGGTGAGGCTTGCTGTAGTTTACGGGGAAACGGAAGCACTTGGTTATACCGCCAAGAAGATAGCTGCTTTCCGTGAAAGCGGAGAAAAAGGGAAATGGCGCATAGAACTGCATTTTGAACAGGCCATTGTTTTTTACTGCGACAAATGTCGGTGCAGCCTTGACATATACCCGGATATAGTGTTCCTTCCCGAACACCAGGCGCCCGGATGCCAGCGGGGTGCAGGTGTTTCGCAGAGCGTTTTTTCGTTCTGCGATATTCCCGTACATCTTCCCGGAGACATCGATTGGGCGTCCGGAGATGGACTGTGTTTCCACGGTCTCCCCTATCTGGGCAAATCCCTGCGATTTGCCCAGCGTCACTTCCATACCGTCAGCTATATTCATGGCGAACCAGTTGCCTCCGGACGGGCCGAAAGCGAATTTCTTTCCGTTGTCATTTTCAAAAACGACCTCAAACACCTAACATCACCGCCATTTCCGCCTGATAGCGTGCCTCCTGCATCAGATCGGCCGCTGTCTGAGATTTCGAGTAAATATACTGATTCACTGTTATGCCGTGGCCGCTGGAAACGCCTCCGCCGGAGGCGCGTTTGCTTTCTTGGGTATCCATCTGCAGTGCAGCAGCAAAATTGTCTGTTGCAGCCGCCGACATCTGTCGGACAGCTGCTTTTACCTGCCCCAGATTATTCCGAATGCCCAGCGCCACGCCTGCAGGAATGTATCTGCCAACCTGATCCCGGAACACCTTGGAGGGCGATTCAATCCCCAGGACGTCCTTCGCTGCCTGAAGTGCCTTCTTTGCCAAATCTCTTAGTGCATTAAACAGGGATTCAGCCGCATTCCGTATGCCTGTGATAATTCCGTCAATGATATTCTTGCCGATAGACAACCAGTCGGTTTCGCCGAAAGTGTTGATGATATCGCCGCCAATCTCTATTGCGGTAGAAATAACGTCCGGAATCATGGAGATTAAGCCGGCCACCAGCTGTCCAATCATGGAAATACCCTGCGCCAGCAAATCCGGGAGGTGACTTGCAAATGTCGTCAACAGATTTGCAACGACAGTTGTTGCAGAGCTGACGATACTCGGCAAATTAGACAAAAGGCCGCTGACCATGTTCATGATAAATTGAGCGCCGGTGGATAACATGGACGGCAGCGCCTGCATCAGTGAAGTGAGCAGCTGCTGGATGATCTCTCCTGCAGCCGTATACAGAGATGGAGCAACCGACAGGAAGCCGGTCACCAGCTGCATGATGATGGATGCGCCGCTCTCCAGCACCCCCGGCAGGCTTGCGACGATAATGCTCAGCACCTGCCCGATCAAGCCGGCGGCAGATGTAATCATCTCGGGAAATCCGGCTTGGAATCCCGCCACCAGCTGCGTTACCATGGCCGTTCCGTTTTCCAGTATCGTCGGGAAGCTGGTGGTCATGAATGTACTGAAGTTTGATACAAAAGAGTTGATGATGTCCTGCACATTGGCCGGTATCAGCTCTTTCAGAAGAATTCCAACCGCCCCCGGAAGCGCTGTAATAATGTTTTTCACAGCCGGTACCAGATTCCCCTTCAGGAATGTCACCGTTGTCTGCACCAGAGCGGTCAAGGATGGCTTAATGTCCCTTCCCAGTGCCAGATCGCCCAGAACATTTGTAAAGCTGGCCTTCATGGAGTTGAAAGAGCCGGAAATCGTCTCAGATGCCTCCAGGGCAGTCGTCCCGGTCACTCCCAGTTCATCCTGAATCACATGAATGGCGTTATACACATCGGAAAGATTGCTGATGTCGTATTTAACGCCGGTCAGCGCCTCGGCATCTTTCAGCAAGCGCTGCATTTCAGTCTTGGTGCCGCCGTATCCAAGTTTCAGATTGTCCAGCATGGTATAGTTCTGCTTGGCAAACCCCTGATAGGCGTCGGTGATCCGCTGCATGTCGGTGCCGAACTTATTGGCATTGTCTGACATGTCCGTCAGTGCCATATCGGAGACTTCTGCCGCCTTAGCGGTATCCCCGCCCAGACTCTGCAGCAGGGATGCGGCAAAGCTTGTTACCTGCTCCATGTAGCCGTTGGCAGACATGCCGGCCGTTTTATACGCCTGCTCAGCATTGGCAATCACGGTGGCAGCGGAACCCTTAAACAGCGTTTCGACGCCGCCCAGGCTCTGCTCCAGCTCGGCGCCCGCCGTGATGCTGCTGGACAGCGCTTTTCCGATGGCGGCAACGGTAATCACGCTTTTGATTTTGCCGACCAGATTGGAGCCGAAAATGCCCCCGGCGCTTTTTCCGCCGGATGGCATTTCCCCATTGACAATACTGGTCAGACCTTCCTTCATGCCTCTGGCAGACGGCACGATCTGGACATACGCTTTTGCTAAATCACCCATGGGCTACCCCCGTTATACTCCGCCACGCCTGTTCAAATTCTTCCGAAGTCTCATAGGACCGGACATTGCGCTTTGTTTCCTGGGTTTCCCCCAGGAGAACCGCCACCAGCGACTTTGGCCTGTTTCTCCCCGCTTGGCCGTCCTCCGTCTGGAACCATACCAACGTGGAAAGCCTGTCCAAAGCAGCTGCCTGGAGTAAAGTCTCCGTAGACGTTGGTCTGCCGGACAGGCGCATTTTAATTCTGGAATTTTCCCTCAAGCCGACGGCCAGCATTGCCAGTGTGGCAACCGGCACGGCCTCCCAGTTCAGAAGTCCGTAAGTTTCCGCAAGATCGCAAGTGAGGGCTATACGATCTAGGGAAATCATGTCGGCGAGGGCTAGGAGTTTTTTCCCTGTTCTCCGAAGACCGCAAAGGCATCTTTGATGGCATCCATCACGGTACTGACCTTTACCCGCCCCTCCTGGGTGCGCAGATGGTCGTAGAGCGCCTTTTTCTGCTCCGGACCAAACACCATGGTGACGACTCTGGTGATGGCAATAAGGTCATTTTCCTGCATGTTGGCCAGTTCTTCCACCAGCTCCATGTTGTCCATGGCGTCATCTTCCAGAGAAAAATGGAATCCGGTTTTCGTTACGCCTTCTTTCATGCGGTTTCCTCCCCGGTTCCGGTCGCTTTGATGTACTCATAGTGGGTGTAGCCGTCGGTATCCGGCACGGCCGAAATCGTGACTTCATAGCCTACCGGTTCGTTGTCCGCATACTTGATTTCGGCAAGTTCCGTCAGGGTTCCCTTGGGGACAACAATACGTTTGGCAGCACCGCCCTTGAGAATCATGTCAAACACCCAGGCGCGTTCCTGCGGATCGGCGCTGCCCGCCTTGACAGTGATCCCCGTCTCCAGTGTACCGGTGACGTTGTCTTCCTCATAAACCACCTTCAGCACCGCCACGTTCAATGCCTCAATCAGCTTGAACTTGAAGGTATCCGGTTTGTCGGTCATGAAATTCAGTACCGTATCCCCGCCCCAAGCCTTGGCCTTATCCGAAGAAGGGCTGTTCGCATTGGTCACGCCGTCTTCAGAGATATAGCCCAGGGCGGTGAATTCCTTTGCCAGCGCCGTCCCAGTATCGGTCGGCAACGTCGTGCCGGCCGGGGCGCAGAAAGCAGCTCCGCCCTTTTTCGGTTTACTGGCGGTTACATTTTTGGTATCCATGGTCATTTCTCCTTTCAGTAGTGGGTGATATTGTATACCGCCTGATAGCGATATCGTTTGTTCTTGGTGTCCGGCGCCGGGTAATCACTTGCCAGTCTGGCGGCGGAGATCTCCGGAAGCTCCGTCAGCGCGTCCATGGCCGCCTTCACCTGCCGATTCAGCTGGGCAGCCTTCAAGAGGCTGCCCTCATAGGATTCCGCAATTACCACGGTGGTTTCCAGCAGATTTTCACGGGTGGTATCCCCAAACCGAAGAACAACAAATCGCTCCGGCGGATCTTCGGGGTACTCTGGCGTTACCGGAATCTTCAGGGCGCCTTCCAGATAATCAAGCAGAATAATCTCGATCATTTGTCCTTGCCGCCCTTTCTGGTCACGCCTGCAGCGTTAACGCGCGTCTTGCCGACATGCACATCCGCCACGTATTTCACGCCGGCCGCCTGGGTCATCCGGGCAGCCTGAGCTTCACAAACGTTTGCGATTTCCTGAGATTTCAGTAATTCCTGAATCCCGGCGCTGTCCAATACGATTTCTACGCTAGCCATAACGTTCCACCTTTACCCGTTTGTTCCATGGCAGCGGCACCCGGTGTTCCATCCACTCCTGGGGAATGCCGAAGGTGCGCCACTTTTTGCCGAAAAACTCCACTGTCCGGTTTTCCCAGATGTGCGTATCCCCTTTCGGGATGCAAAGCTCATATTCTGCCCGCTTCCCGTAAAGCTGGAAATCGGTGATAATGTCCTCGGTACTCACCGGGCATACCAGCACGTTTTTCACTTCTGTCGGGCTTTCCGCATATACCGGTGCGTTGAAGGCATCCGTGCCGGTCTTGACTCTGTCATACAGGATGACCGTTATCCCCTGAATAGCTGCCATAAATTTCCATCACCCCGCATTTCTGCCGCCGCAGTCCCAGTCTGGCAAGCTCGCTTCGCTTGATAAATAAGCCGCCGCCCGGAACCAGAAACGTGCCTGACGTGCTGTAGGGGCCGGCGGTCTGGGACATTTGGGTCATCGGCTCCTGATCGGTGGATGTCATCAGAGTGCGGGCTACCACATCCACGGTCACGGATTTTGCGACGGCTGCCAAGTCGTCGCTTTCCGCCACCATGGCGTCCAGATCCTTCCCTACCTTGCAGGCTTCCACCCGCAGGGAGGCCGAAACAATGTCAAGGAGGGCTTGCGCCCTCCCCTGTTCCTCGGCTGTCATCGCCCGCCACAGCTGTGTCAGATCATCCACCGTGGCATATGCAGCTGCCATTATTTCCTACCCCGGCGGGGCTTGGAAGGCTTTTCTTCGGAGGTATTTGCCTCGTTGACATCATCGTCAGGGAATGCGGCGGCATCTTCCTCCACGGGTTCCCAGTTACTTCCGGAAATGACGCACGGGGAATCGATCACGTCTCCGGTTTTCACATTGCGGTAACGCATAATTTCCTCCTTATCCCTTCGGGTCCGCCTGCGCCTGCTGCTTCACGATTCTGGCAAAAGCGTCCTTGTTCAGAATGCCCCAGCCGATCCACGCCTCTGCCCGGAGAACGACCTCGTTGGTACGCTTCAGGTCGCCCTGGCCGTCGGGATCGCCGTACTGGATGACCTCCATAGGGATTTCATCTGCATAGCCCCAGCGGAAGGCGTTCTCGAAATCGCCAACATAGGCCAGCGCATCGGCGTTGCCCTTGTTGACGGTGCTGTTGACGTCGCACGCGGTACCCACCAGCTTGCCGGGGTTGGCACCCAGCTTGAACTCAGGATACAGGCTGACGCCGTTTTCCTTGTAGCTGCCCAGTGCGGTCGCAAATGCCTTGCTCAGAGCATAGCCGTTGACGTCGTTGTCTCCGATCACGGCGATGGCAGCATTCAGCGCATCCTCCGGCTTTCCGTCGGTGTAGGTGACGCTGGTAACGGTGTCCAGGTGATTGGTGCCGATTTTGTCGGACGCTTTCAGGTCGGCCGGGTTGACACCATGGAAAGACATGATATCGATTGCTCGGGCGATTTTCATAGCGAAACCGTCCGTGAATGCCTGAAGCATTCCCAGCGCCTTTTCCTCAGAAGCTCTCATGAACTCATTGGAAACACGGTGCTGGTACACGACCTTGACGGGGGTGACGGAAACGGGGGCCACAGTCGCCGTGCCGGCGGGCTTCTGCGCGCCTTCGCCTACGATCGCCGCCTCACCGTCCAGACTGAACGTGAAAATGTCGTTTCCGCTGAATGCCACAGGCATTTTCTTTGCCAGCTTGATGATGCTGGAATGCCCATTGACCTTGGAGAATACCTCCTTTACGACTTCGGGCTTGAAGTTGCTTCCCATAGTTGTTTTCGTTCCCATAATTTACTCTCCTCTCAGTTCGTGAAGCATATTGGTCAGATTTGCGTTCTTGGGGTCAGGATCCTTTTCCATGGGATCATGCAGCGGCGCGGGGCCTTTGATCGTGCGAATCATGGCAGCCATGGCGTCAGCATCCGTCCGGATGTCCTTCTCCGTTTCACCGGAAAGACGGGTGGCCATTTCGGCAGGGATGCCCTTCTCCTGGGCAATCCGCCGCTTCAGCGCGGCGGTTTCGTAGCCCTTGATCTGCCCCTGCAACTGCTCAATGGTCTGCGTGTGCGCGGTGATCTTCCCCTGAAGGTCATTGACGTCCCCGTACAATTCTGCAACGCGGGTGTCAAATTCTTCCTGGGTGTTGATGGGTGTGAATTCCATACGTACCTCCTGAAAATGATATATTTACCACCGGGAATCCCGGTCAGTAGCTGATTTTTTGCTTTTTGTGCTCCTTTTTGCTCCCACAAAGCCAGTGCGCCAGGATCATGCTGTCCATCAGCTCTACCTTGGCACCATCCAGAATGGACTTGAAACCATAGCCGCCATTGGAGCCGATGGCGCGCTTTTCACAGTTGCTGACGATCTGCACCACAGAGGGCTGTCCCATATGGCACAGCGTCTTCATGGCAACCGCTTGGGAAAACACCGAATTGGACATGATGATTTCCTTCACCGTCGGCAGCTTCGGCGCTTTCAGCTTCCGGCGCTTCATGTCGGATGCAAGCAGCTCCTGTCCGCTGGCACCATCGACCACTACGCTGTCCACATCTGCTTTTTCCAGAAAATCCAAAATCCAGACATTGCCTGCACGCTGCGGGCGGCAGTCAATAGCCTCAACAAAAATACGGCCGTCGCCGGTCTTGACAGCGATGGACATTGCCGCACTGTCTCCGTCATGGCCGTATTTGATACCGACAAACAGCTTGCTGGAAAGCTCCGGAAGCGTTTTGCACTGCAATTCCTCCCACTCCCGTTTGCTGATGGCGGATTTTTGATTATATCTGAGCCAAAGACCCAGACGCTGAATGTTGAAATCAATCTTATCCGTGCCGATTTCATCCTGAATGGCACGTTCTGTCAGAATTGTCCCCAGGGATGGGTTGGTTTCGTACCAGGCTTCCTTGTTGCCGGGGTCTGTCATTTCATCAACTGACCACTCTGCCCACCCTGTATTTGTGGTTTCCCCCTGCAATACGGCGCTCCGCATTTTTGTGAATACCGTGCCGGCTGATACGGTCGTAGGCGGCGTCCCGCAGAAAATAGTCTGCGGATTCTTGCTGTCTGTAACCACGTATTTCAGCGCCGTTTCCTGATTGTCGGTATACTCCTGCGCCTCATCGATGACGAGCAGGTCGAAGCCCTCGCCCAAGCCACCGGAGGACGAACGGGTGCGGAAGTCGATCGTGCCGCCACCCTCCCCCAGCAGGACAATGCGCTCCATGCCCAGCTGCTTGGTATATGTAAAATGCTTATCGTATTTCTCGCCCTTTTTGATACGGGCAACCTCTTCATAACCGGCTCCCACCAGACGGGCAGCAAGGCGGCGGGCGGCCGATGTGCTTGTGGTCGTGCGGTGTGCGGTATGCAGAATCTTTTCCCCGTGGGTAAGCCCCCACATTTCCCGAATGACCACGACTTCATTTTTGCCGTTCCGGCGGGGGATTTCCTCGCCGTATTTGGTGTGTACCCATAGGCCATCGGCATTGACGGCAAGAATGTCATATGTCTGCAGCTCCTGCCACTCCTGAGCGGTGCGGCCGCTGCCGTTATACAGATCGATGGCCTCTTGTCCGCGCGTCTCTGCGTATGGTAAGACAATGGATTTTGTAGGGGTCTGCCGGCCTTTGCGTACTTTTGGCATTGTGACCTCCTTGCGCACGAAAAAAGCACGGTGCAAAACTGCATCGTGCTACCTCGTTTTTTTGGCTATTCTTCAGGAATCTGAGCGAATAGTTTGTCGCCTATAGCGGCGTATGTGTCGAACTGCTTTTTTTGATCTCCGGAGGTAAACTGTGCCACAGAAACCTCGGCTTCTCTGACCTGCTCAAGCAGCTCCAGCGCCTCATCCTCGGAGTATTCGCCGTCTTCCCGGAAAGAGATTCCAGCAGAAGACAGTGCGTTGATCTCAGAAACGGTCAAATTCAGTTTCATAGACGCTCATTCTCCCTTCATCAGCTTTTTGGCGGTCTTGCTATGGGTTGGATAGGTAGTTGTGATGGTTCCCGTGTCCGGATTGATTGCAATGGTAGCCTTTTTCCCTATCACCGTAAAGGACGGGCGTCCCTGGTCATCATATTTCATGGGTTTAATATCCAACGGATTCAGGATTGCATCCTGGATGGCTTCCACGGTGACATTGCGATTTGCCATCTGATCTACCGCATGACCGCTCAATTCCCGGACAGCCGTCTGATTTACCCGCAAACCCAGAATTTTTCTTGCCTCTATCTTAGCATCTTCTGTGCTTTCTGTCCACCCTTTTGTATGCACATTCTGGCGTTTCCCGCTGCCCGGATCATATTCCACGGTGCATCGGCAATTCTCATGGCGGCGAAATACGTCATCCGGCATATCCGTCGGATAATCATATTCGCCAGCCAGATTTGCGCACCATTCACAGCATTTCCGTTCTGATTTCCGAATAATCTTCGGGTTTAACCCAGCCCTATAGTGCAAATCTGCGTTGGTCTGAATGGTCTTATCCACAATGCTCTGACTGAAATTCTCAAAGGCCGTCAGCAGTTTCTTGGATACATCGTCGTACTGCTCTGCGCTGGATGCCAGATTTACAAGCCCCTCGATCCTGTCCGCGTCTTTTTCCGCCGCCTTGGCTTTCAGGCCGATTCTGGCGTTTTCGTTCAGTTTCTTCAGAACCTCCACGGCATAGTCGGAAACGGCTTTGTAGTTTTCGTCCAGGGTATCCGGAATCAGGCGGGAGGCGATGTTGTAGTACATCCGCCCATCCGGCAAAACCGCCGAAGAAATGTGCTTTTCATAGGCGGCGCCGATCAGGCGGGACACCTCCAGCGAATACTGCTGCGCCTCTGTGAATGTGGCAGTCCCCTCTTTGACCTTTCCAAGAAGCGCGCGAATTTTATCGCTTTTATCATAGAGCCTGTGAAATTCATCAATTACGTCCTCAATCAGGGCAGGCGCGACATCTTCCATGGCCGCCACCTCAGCTTTCCGGATCCACGCCGGTCATATCCCGCAGGTTGGTCGTGCCGAAATACCCCGGCACTGCCTGATTGATTTTACCAATTCCGTCGCCGATACCGGACAGCATGGCGGCATCTGGCTCGAACACGGGTTCCCATGCCGGCTTGGTAAGATAGAGCTGCTGGCGCTTATAAGCGTAATTGTCCCGGACGCACGCTGCCAGATACCCGACATTCAGGAGACCGCTGCCGAATGTCTTTTGCGCTTTTCTTGCCAGTAGCCGAAGATTTTCGTGGCTGGCCTTGATGGCCTCGGCGCTGGACGGGTTGTCCGTGACAAAGCCCAGGTCATCCAGCGTCAGGCCGGTTTCACCGGCGAACAGCGCGGCAAACGTGCGTATTTGCTCCGTATATGGACTCATGGACTGCTGAGTAAACTGGCCTAACTGCGGGGATTTACCGTTTTCATCCTGATCGAAGCGCAGGAACGACGAAATGGTTGCTTTCCACGTTTCCATTTCTTCTGCGCTTTCGGAAAGCCCCACCACGTATTTCTGCGGGAAGGAGTAAAACTCCGCGCTGACCTCGGATCTGAGCAGCGTCCGAAGCGCCCCCTGCATCAGATTCATGCAGCTCCGACTGATCCTGGAATGCCCGAAGGGGCGCATTGCGTCCGGTCTGTAGATGATCGGCACCAGCAGCGGGGACGGTGCCTGGTTTTTATCCACCCGCACAAGCCGGTTCCCCTGATAGAATTCTGTCCGACCCGCCACAAAGTAGGCATCCATATCCACATTGCCGTTCTTGTCCCGGCTGATTACCGCATATCCTTCTGTCAGCAATCCGGTTATGGGATCCATCACGCCGGTTCCGTTCCCGCCATCGATGACCTGCAGCCGTGGATATCCGTCCAAGTCCTCGGAGATGTACACAAAGCAGCAGGAGCTTATCAAAGCGGAAAGCATGGCGCTGTCCGGCAGGATATCGCCGTTGTTCATGGCGAAAATGGAATTCAGGTCAAAGTCATCATGTTTGAATTCCCGGAAGGACAGCCTATCCGCCAGGGCGTCCACGGCCTTCCCGCACCAGCCCAGAGTTTCCGCTGTCCACATGAACTCAGACGGGATGATTGTGCGGAAATATTTGATCCCGTTTTTCATCTCGTAATACTTGTAGCGGAGTAAAACGCGGCAGCGCTTCAGCGCCAAATAATTTTTCAGGTATTCCCTGCCCTTGTATGCCGCCATAGGCGCCTCCTTCTTGGCATTACGGCCTCAGCCGCTTCTATAGACATAGTATATTCTTTCAGACGTATACATTTTTGAAAATCTGTTTTCGAGCCGCGAACTTCTCAGCGAGAAATATTCCCAGTACGCCGGTTGAAGGTCAGACACCGCGCGGGGAGGGCGGTACGCCCCCCTAGCTTGACCTGTACGCCGCCCAGTCGCAAGACTGGGGTAAAATGCGGTTTGAGATGGTCTCGTCTTCCTCGGCCTTCCTATGACGTTTCAGAATCTTGTCAGACTTCTGCCTGTTGCATGTCCAATGCGCCAGCTGCAGATTGTCGATGTCGCTGGGGTGACCACCCTTTGCCACGGGAATGATGTGGTCAATGCACGGGGAAAGCGGGTGAGGATATCGCAGACTCTTGTCCACCGGCTTGCCGCAGATGCCGCACACCGTCTGCGTGGCCATGATCTTTGCTTTATTCCGCTCATAGGCAAGACGGTGGGAACCGTCCTTATCCGGCCGGTTGCGCTTGCTGGATGCCATATGACCCTCCTGAAGAATACAAAAGAGGCCAGGCTTTCCCTGACCTCTGATGAATGATTTTATCTATCATAACACAGATTGCAGGGAATTCAACCCAAAAAATTCTCACATTTCCGTTTTGCCGTACAGAGCAACGGTGAACCTGCACAGTGCATCATCCTTCCGTCTGTACACCGTCTTGACATCGATGTGCAGATCACCGGCCAGTCTGTCAGCTGCTTGCTTCTCCTGGTGAATGAAAAAGCGGTCAAGCAGAAGTCTTTCTTCGTCATTCAGCAGAGACAACGCCGAATCTGTCAGAGAGACCCAGATTCTGGCCTGCTCCAGAGAACACTCCAGCTCTTCTCGGCGGACGATGTTGGACAGGTACATATCCTCCCTTCCGCTGCCGCCGCCCTTGGAAGGGGATCCATCTGATGTTGCGCTGCGGATGCTCTGCATTTCCAGCTCCAGCCTTCTGATCTCTTGCGGGATGGATTTGAGTGACAAGCGCTTGGGTTCATACAGTTTCAGCCTTTCAATGGCCGCCTGCTTCCAAAGCATATCCATGTGGCTACCTCCTGTTTTCGTTTTCGTTCCTAAACTTTACACATCTACAAGGCTTAGCTGACCAGCCCGCCGCCGGTGATTTCCAGCCGCCGTTTTTCCTTGCTCTTCGGCGACATCCATACATATTTGAAATAGTGATATCCGTACTTTGTGGTTTTGACTTCCACCAGGGTGTAGCCTGTGGGTGCTCTGGGCGGACGCTTCGCAGAGTAGCCGCCACGGACATGGACTTCTGTAGCAGGCTCCCGCTCCGGCTTTTTTGCGTTTTTGGTTTGAAACCATCTGTGACCACCCACTTCCTTCGTCCAGTGGTCAAACAGGTAATTGGCCAGCCCCGAATAATCCCGGCCATGATCTACCCCGTCATAGTAATTGTGTTCTCGCAAGTGGGTAATCCGCTTTATTTTTCCGTATTTCCATTTGCTGGAAATGCAGGCTTCCGGGATTCCCTCAGACACCATGTGAAAGTGAATGCGGTTTGTGCTCTTACCCCTGCCCATATAAATGAAGAATACGGCATCCGGGTATGCGTATTGCAGCACCCGCTTGTAGTTGTCCCGGATGCGCTTTGCTTCCTGAAAAGTATGTACCTCGTGTTCATCGTCAAACGTCAGCGTGCTGTATAGGGATGTCGGGGAGAAGTTGGCCATGAAGTTCCGGAAATGCACCCGGCGGGAAATCTCTTTCAGGAATGCAGCGCGTTCCTCTGCATCTTTGAAGCGCTGCCGCAGCCGCTTTTCCGGGTCATAATCATCTATATTGCGAATGCCGTCCGGCACATTATAAACCAGCTGCTCACATACTGTCCCAGCCCAGATCCGGCGTTTCACCGTTCTCAAACGATCACCTCCCGAATTCGTGCCATAGGCTCCGCCGTGGCACCGAAAGAATCCGCCGCCACGGCGGGGCGGTAACTATGTCGTTCTGTTCTGCTCTGTCAGATCTTCCGGGAAGTAGCTTTCTCGGAAGTTTCCCCGGATACCCGTAAATTCCAGCACCGCAAAACGTCCCAGCGGATGGACATAGACCACGCGGCCGCAAAGCGGGCGGCGGACATTCTTTGCGTCGCAGAGCGAACTCTCTGTTATTACCTTGTATTTTTCGTCAAGCTGCACACTCACACCTCCCGAATAATGTACCCTTTATCGGCCATCATTTTGTATTTTATGCGGTACTGCGGTGTCCTGGTGGGGGCGGATTTGGTATCCTCCACCACCATTGCGCCCCGTCCAAGCCTGCGCCAGCATTCCAGATCGTCCAAGGGAACGCCAGTTGGCATGAACTCCCCTGCCCATTCGATTTTATATGTGAAATCTGCCTTATAGCGGATCGCCCTGATCCGCTGCCCCTCTGGTGTCATATAGGCTTCCTGAAGCGTGAAATCCTGTTGCAGACGCAAATCAGAGATCAGGCTCTCACGTAGGGCATCGATCAGCTGCAAATACCGGCGGGCTTCCTTTTTGGAATCGAAGCGAATGCCTTTTACCGTCACCGGCTCATTATGGTATTTTGATTCCCGCCGCCCCGCCACGGCAGCGGCGGCTCTTGCCGCCACCTTCCCTGCCACCTGCTGGCGTATCCCCGGCGGAAGGTCGGCCAGACTTTTATAATGCAATCCTCCTGCCATTTATGTACCTGCCTTCTTTGATGGCTCAAGAAGTGGCCGCCAGTGCTTAAACATCAATCGTTTCATTGCTTTTACCCTCCAATAGTCCCGGGTTATCGTATACATTGCCGATGATCTCGCAACAGGGGCTTTGAAAAATCATCATAGCTTCATGCTCATCGGTTGATTCCGCGTAAAAACCGGTAGTGGGGACATGCTGGAAATGTGGTTTGAGGGCATCAAGCATCGCATAAAACATTTTCGGGTAATACTCTCCGTATTTCACGACTGAAATAGCCGTTACGCTGCCATTGTCAGTGCGGATAATGTCTCCCTCAAAAATTCGTCCTCCATATTTATCAGTCATCCCGGTAAACTGGCCGACAGTTCTCGGATCTATTACAGCGGCGGAAAATTCAATAATTTTCCTTATTGGGATCGAGCTTGCGCCGCTAGACATTGGCACGATGAACGCCGCCCCGGATAAATCGCCATCGAGATCAACCAAGTTGCCTTCATGCCATTTCCTAGATTCGATACCTTTGCCTCGGAACAGAATCCGTCTCATAGCGTGTCCTCCGTTTTACCACCGCTTACTGCTTATTTTCATTGCAGCAGCAATAGCCTCTCCACGTGTAATCCCAAAACAGGTGTTTCCAATCCCTTTTTCGTCCCACAATTCCGGATCATAGGACTGGATGATTGCGGGGCCATGGGCTTTATGCAGGATATCCAAGTATTGGCGCTTGCTTCCACGCTCATAGCGTACGAAGTATTTCGTATCTACCGTTTTCTCAAAGCCGAGTGATTTGAGCTTTTTGTCTGCAATTTTGCTTAAAAATATTTTAATCATATTGACAACTCCTCAAAATACTATTGCAGCCATACTTCCGGGGGCATATTGTTGCAAAGCCGGTCAAACTCAACCCTGTCCTCGTATTTGGGGTCATCTGCCGTCATCCGATCGCACAGCTCCTCGATTCGCTTTATGGTAGCAAGATATCCAGTATTTGCACCGTTAAGGATATCGATATAGGATTTAAGGCCATCGTACCGGCTCTTTAGTGCCATGTAGTTGATGGCTACCCGGAAGCAAATAGAATAGGCTTCAACAATTTCTGCCTTTGTGTGATTCAGAAGACGCTTTGCACATTCTCTCTGCGCCAGTTCGCTTTCGTATCTGTCAGAAAGTCCAAAGTAGTCCCCCTCGTAGCTGTCGTAGCCCATCATCAAGCCACCCCTAGGGCTGATGGTGCCAAAGAAATCATCAAAAAGTTCCGGTATCCATTCATTATCTAGGTCTTCCAACATCTGCTGGCAGTCACCCTCCAGCGTGGAGAAAGCCATACGCAGCTCATAGGTTTCCTCTTCATCTCCGATTAGTTCGTCAAGCTGAGTGCTTTTTCCGTCATTCTCGCACCAGTACAGAACATCAGATGTGGATTCGTACATTTCCATAAGCTCGTTGCCGATGTTTTCCAGATTCAGATCGGCGTGGATGGCTTTTTTGTATCTCATATTTCTGGCTTTCTCTCGTCTGATCGATTCAGCCAAATTGGATTTAATGCTCATTGGTAAATTTCTCCTGCTTAAGCCAGTGCAAAAGCACTATGCAATTTTCTTGCCCGATAGGGCAGGTGTGGCAAGCATGGTCTGCACACGCCCGCGTCACCGTATAGAGAAATACAGCCAGCTCCCTGTCGGTCATTCCCCGGATCGAGTCCGCATGTGTGATGGGGGTACGCAGTACCTTCTGGTTGAATATGTCGCAGTCGCTGCCCTCGGTGAATGTGGCTTCCTCTACGGGAACGCAGGTTTTATTGTATGGACACCGGGCAAATGCCCGTGGATCGCATTTGGGCATCGGCTACGCCTCCATATCGCCGGTCATTTGCGCAATCACATACTGAAGGAATTTCCGGATAGGTTCTGCGTTGGCGGGATCCGCCGCAACGGCCTTGATACGATGCCCTTTTATGGTGTTCCAGGTGGTAAGGAGCTGCTTACCCAAAACGTTAATGGACATCACATCCGGGTTGGATATCTTTTCAGCCTTCTGTGCCGCCACCAGCTTGTCCTGTGCCTCCTTGGCAGCGGCTTCAGCGGCGGCCTTTGCCTTGACAGCGGCTTGCATTTTGGACTGAGCGGCGTCAAGCCGCTTTTGAACATCAGCGGCGGCCTGCTCTGCGGCCTTGGCTTCTGCCTCTTTTCTGAGCCGCTCCATAATGGATTCCGGGATATCCGGATTGTTTTTTGCCTTTTTCAGATCCTCTTTTGCGGATGTTTCAGCAGCCTTGGCGTCAGAAAGCTGCTTTTCCAGCTTTTTGACCATATCCAGAGCATGGCTTTCCGATTTTTCGGCATTTGCCCTTGCCTCCTGCGCCTGATGGAGCTTGGAATTGATTTCCTCGGCATCGGACGCCGCATCATACCGGGCTTTATCCAGTGCAGCTTTTACACCGGCCAATTCAGTTTCTGCTGCATCTGCGGCCTTCCGTGCTTCGTCACGTTCCCGAATGGCCTGCTGCAGCTGCCGGGTGGACATGTTCTCAACGTCATTATTTTCCACGAACTCCGAACGTTCCTCTGCGGGCAGGGCCGTCAGGGCGAGAAGCTGGGTATAGCTCAGCTTTCCAAACGTTTGGGAATTGGTGAAGGAATCAAAAAGAGATTCCTGATTGTCGCCGTACTCCCGGTACAGCTTCATCCAGTTATCAGCTGAAGATGTGGAGTAACCGAAGTTATCCCAGATGTACTTATCCCAATTCTTGGATTCAACCATGGTTTTGGCCTCTACCAGCAGCCGCCCTATCTCAATCAGATTGCTGGCAAGCTGCCGCGCCCCCTGGCGCTGGGCGTATTGAATGTCCGATGTGACCATAGCCAGATCCCGGACGGTAACAATTTCACTCATGCACTTTTCTCCTTTTTCTGGCTTACAAACCAGGGAATCAAGATTTCGTTCTTCCAGCGATCCACGAAGGCGCGAACTTTTGCGGGGATTTTGTGGCTGTACTGCTTATTCAGTCCATGGCGCTCATTGCCGTAGCCGTGGAGCTGCACCTCTTTGGGGCGGTCGCCCATGAAGGAGATGTTCAGCGTGTAATAGCAGCGTTCCGGCCGGCGATGGTGCCGGACAAACAGGATAATTTTCTTGCCGCCGGCGTGTTCATAACCGTAGCTGCCCACGCAGTGCCGCAGCACCTGCCCTTCCCGGACAAGCTCCAGATTGGACTTTGGCAGCAGAATTTCCAGATCCCCATCTGTCCACTGCAAGTCTGCATACTTCTGATACACTGTGTCAAACCCTTCCTGCAGTTTTCTGGCCTTACCCGCATCCAGTCGAAGCACGTTTTCCTCACTGAGCCTGTCATGCGCTTCCCGCAAGCGACGGGGCCAAAGCTCTTCTTCTGTCAGCTTCTGCCGGGGATGAAGCGCCTGGGCAAACTCCCGGGCATCCGCCAGAAGCTGAATTTCCTTCAGGCGCAGCTCCTGCTTCTGAAAGTACCGCTCATATTTGTCCATGGTGCCGCCGTACTTCTTCATCTGCTTAATCAGAGTTGTGCCGCTGTCATCCCGAGTCATCGACAGAAGATAGGATGTAGGTGCCTTCGGTTCCAGCTCCCGGAACTTCCGGAACAGCTGAAGCTCCTCCGGCTCAATCCGTTTGTCGATTGCCCGGAAGTCCTCCTTGGAAAGGCCCAGCATCTCATGGGGACGCTTCTTGGACAGATCCAGCGTCTTTTCTGCCTCGGAGACCACATTATATTTGTACCGATCCGCATCGCTGATGATATTTCCCAGCACGTCCCCGAATCCCGCGTTCACCAGATTCTCCACCGCCGGGTATTTCCGCCACAGCTTCAGGTACTGCAGGGGCAAAAAGCCTTGAGATTTTTTCCAGTAGGCAGCCAGCCCCGTCTTTTCCCCTGTGGTTCCCTCCATGTCCTCCGGTACTCCCGGGTAGCCTACCGTCCCCTTCTTCCGGCCGTTGATGCTCCCCCAGTCGCAGTAAAGAGCATCCCATTTGTCCTCGGTCTTGTCCCATGGCCGCCACCGGGCAGCTTCCCCGTCCAGGGAGTAGCCCAGAAACTGCCGGTGAGAAAAGGCCTTGATTCTCCCGTTTTCATCGATGGCATATGCATATCTTGGTGCAAAGCTCAGACTGCTGCCGTATTGGTAAATTTGATTCTCTGCCAGCCAGTAGATGATTGTGGTGTAGCCCGCCACATTTACCAGCTGGGCAATCTGCAAGCGCTTTGTTTTTCCGTCCCCGATAGTCTTTGCGCGGATCACTCCGGTTTCCGTTCCACAGTAGGGGCAATCGATGGAATTGCCTTCCGTGACCTCCACATAGGTTGAATCTCCATCCGGGAATTCCATCATCCACTCCGGCTCTGCGGAGTAGGTGTTTCCATCCTCCCCACTGACAATAAAGAAGGAACCGGCTTTCTCCCCCTTCCGGGTATACCATTCCTCCCCACACTCTGTACAGTTGCACAGGGTCATCCAGCGATTGGCGCCACGTGTCCGGTTCTCAAAAAGGTCTACCATCGTCGGTGCCGCGTGCTGCCGCTCACAGCGGTACACCGTGTATGCCGTTTTCCCTGTCTCTGCCGTCTGGGTATTTTCCGTCCATCTGATAAGCTCCTTAGACGCCATCTCCGGCAGGAGCTTTGCAAACGCCTCCCGATCCATCACAGAAAATCCTCCAGATTCAGGAAGTCGCTCTTGGGCGCGGCCTTCGGCAGGTCGTGTGTCTGGGCATCTGCGTCCGGGAGTCCATAGAACTCCCGGATGATCCCCTCGGCCGCCTTGGGCGATACGTAAGAGAAGTTCGTGCCTTTCTTCCGATGGGTATCCGCATAGGCCTTGATCTTGGCGGCACAGTCCTTCAGACCCATGCCCTTGTTTTCCAGATCCCTGGCCACCAGCTCCGCGCAGGCGGGATCCTGGCAGATATCTTTCAGCTGTTCCCCGACGGCAAAAGCATCGGTATCTTCCAGCCCCTTCTGGGCTTTCTCAATCATTTCCATGCAAGTCATTGACTTTTCCTTCCTTTTGGGCTACAATAGCCCTGTGAGATTTTTTCTTTGCCGTCTTCCGAGTTCCGGTCGGGAGGCGGCGCTTTTTATTGTACCGTCGGCCAGGTGACCAATGCCAGATGCTTCAGGACACTGATTTGTGGTTCCTCCTGGCGGATGATGTACACACGACTCTCTGCGTCACAGGCGAAAAATGCAGTGCCGACGGAAAGAACATTGTCCTTTTTGTACAGCAACTGCTCCCTGTCCGGATCGATCAGCAGGATAGCTCCATTGCGCTGCTGCCAGACGTTGTATCCGTTGTACGTCAGCACGGTCTTGCGAATCTGCGCCTGTTCCGCCTCACACTCACCCAGCAGGCAATCCAGCTGCGCCAGTCCCTCCGTCGCCACTTCAATGTCCTTTGTCTGAACCTCCGGCTCCTTACTCCCTTTGTATATGGTGAATGCGTCCCCCGGTTCCGGAAGGAAGCCCATATGCAGCGCCATCATGGAAATTGCTTCTCTTGGCAGGCAGGCGTTATCCACCTCAACAGCCCAGGAGCTTGTGATGATGGCCGTTTTTCCATTTTTGCGAACGGCGACGGTATAGCCGCCACCCTTATAGGCATCTTTCATCAGGCGTGCCAATGCCTTTTCCCTTATGACCATGGTCTATCTCCTCTCCTGATTGTCACTTCATCTCTGGTATCGTAGCAAAGAAGCTTGATGGTGTCCTTGTCCCGGTACATAACGCCGTAATGGTCCGGATCCATTCTGTTGGCCTCGATGATCTTCTTTTCCTGCTCATCCGGTATGACTACTTTCGGCACGTCCACCATCCTCTCAGCCCTCCCGCAAGGCCGGCAGCGCACCCCCCGATAACGAAGCACCCAAATACCGGGTTCATTATCTTTTGCATGGTTGCCGCTATGAAAATACCGCCTGTCAGCACCGATACGGCCGCCACCCACATATAAAGCGCCGTGATCTTCCTTTGGCAGCTTACCAGCTGCTCCTTTGCCCTGGCCGCAATCCGCTCCTGGGCTGTCAGCCTGCGGTATTCCGCTTCCGATACGAAATAGCACGGTTTTCTTTGCAGGCGCCTGCCGTCATGCGCCATGCTGACGGCTTCCTCGATCTGCTGTTCAATTTCGCACACAGTCAATTCCTCCTTCTGAAGTTTGGGAATATGGCGGGACAGGCCGGACTCGAACCGGCGCATTACCTCCCGGCGCGGCGCTCTGCCGACTGAGCTACTGTCCCGTATGACCGCCGGGTATGGCTCAGCCCCGGCGGGCGGTCTTTGCCTGCTGTCAGCTGAGGGATTAGGAGATTCCACTTTGGCTAGGCGCACAGCGTATGCGCCTGGAGGGCAGGGCCGGATTTGAACCGGCTATCTCTCACCGTGCCGTGAGTGTGTTTCCGAAAACACCTCCCGCCCATGCTGCCCGGTCATACGCCGGGCTTGCGTTTGTGTATTTTACATTATGTAATACTTGAAACAATTTTCAGATACTTGTTGTCCTCACTGAGATTGTAAGATACAACAAACCTGTCCAAGACGATGTACGGTACAAACCAAAACGATTCTTGGACTATCACATCATTATTGCGCGCGTTTATTACTTCAACGGTTTCGGGGTAAATTCCTTCGTCCCTCATCTGCTCAAACAAAGCGAACACTGTTTTCCTCTTTGCCATATCTGCACCTTCTTTGTAGTTTCTGTTCCGGGAGGCCGGAATTGAACCGGCCTTCAGTTGGGAAGGGTTCACCCGACGCGCAAGTGGGAGTTTTTAGCCCACGTCCAAGCCCCGGTGGGATGCCGCGTTTTCCGCCACGCGGCTCAGGGGCGTTCTTATGTACCTTTGCGCTATGCCTGGGTGGCGGCGGCATCTTCCTGCAGCCGCTTCCGCGCCTCGGCCTGACGGTTTGCCTGAACAAGACGGATCGCCGCCAGTTCAATGGCCTTCATCCGCTTGGCGCGTTCCTCGTCTGTAAGGTCAGGATGATATATGCGGATGATCGCATTTTTTGTGATGATGGTCTGGGTTTCTATCTGCATAACTCCCCTCCCCTTTCAGATGGTTTCTTAACGATATATGCACCGGCAAGCGTTTGGGTCACATCACTCCAGATGACAATGACCGGGGTCATTGAGGCCATTGACCACCAGCATTTCATTCAGCCGGTCGAACTGCAGCGCCGTGATGGCTTGAAGCTGCCGCGCCATTTTGGCCGCGCCGTATGTTTCATATACAAGGTCGCGGCTATGGCTGTTCAGCGCATACTGCGCTCGCTTTTCCAGCTGATAAAAGACAATTCCTGCGTCAGTCATTTTTGCACCATCCTCTTAATGTTCAAAGCAAGGTGTCTTTTAAGACACCTTTTCGGTAAAGAAAATGCCAACAGGAGAATCAAGGTTCAAAATATCAACCATTTTTTGAATCTCCCCCTGCGTGAATTCCGAAATACCGTTACATTTGCGGTAAAATGCAGAACGACTCATGCTCAGCTTATGGCACATGTCCAAAATAGATATTTTCTGTTTCGCCATCTCGTACATCAGCTTATTCTTATCCAATGTATTGCTCTCCTTTCTTGTGTCGTTTAGGACACTCTCATATTACAGCGACTAGGCTGTTTTGTCAAGAGGTTTTTTGTCTTTTTAGACACTTTTTCTGATTTGAAGAAAAATGTGTTGCAAATAAGACACACCTGTGCTATACTCGATTTGACACCAAAGCAAAGGAAGTGAGCGTTTTGTCGGAAAATGATCTAGCAATGAAGATTCGCGATCTCAGATCTAGGCATGGATTGACGCTAGAACAGGTTGCCCAGCAAGTTGGCGTTGGTCGAAGCACCGTCCGCAAGTGGGAAACTGGACTGATTGCAAACATGCGCAGAGATAAGATAGAAAAACTCGCCAAAGCACTACACACGACTCCGGGATACTTAATGGGTTGGGAGGATGATTCAGATTCCGATATTTCAACGTTACCTGCGAACGTCATTCCCATGCCCGAAATGAGAAAGCTCCCACTCGTTGGAGCGATAGCTTGCGGCGCGCCAATTCTTGCAGAGGAAAATATTGAAGAATATATTAGCGTTCCCAAGCACATCAAAGCTGATTTCGCGCTGATCTGCAAAGGCGACAGCATGATAAATGCCCGTATCTTCGACGGTGACGTTGTTTACATTCGCCAGCAGGATACCGTAGAGAACGGCGAAATTGCCGCTGTCCTGATTGATAACGAGGCCACTTTGAAACGTGTCAGGCTTTTCGATGACCACATTTCTCTGGAACCAGAGAACCCCATGTACAAACCGTTTGTCTACTGGAATGAAGAAATGAACAGCGTGCGGATCCTCGGCAAGGCTGTTGCATTTACCAGTGCGATTAGATAATGAGAGGTATTCGCCTCTCTGAGGCCGATGCGCTGAGGGCGTTTACCTATTGGCGGGACTGCCGGGGCATTGCTTTTGACGCTACATAGCTGAAGCTTTTCCATAACATATACTAGAGGAGATGCTACAAATGTCATTGGGAGATATCTTTAAGGCAAAAGAAAACGAGACATTAAAAAGTCGCATTGCAGAATTAGAAGGAATGCTTACCCCTGAAATGCGCAACAGTGTGCAGCTGCAGGAAAAGATAAGCTACCAGGAGAAGCTTCTGTCCAGTCTTCAAGCGGACTGCGCCAAGGCTCAAGCTGATCAAACTGCACTTCTGGACAAATCCAAATCAGAACTATCTGCGATTGAAGATCAAATCAGGCAGGCACGGTCTGATCTGGTCGAGACTGAAGACACTGTCCTTCTTCAATCCTTTGGACTATACCAGCCACATTACAGTTTTTCCAATGCGACCGGGTACAAAGAGGCTCTTGACAATATACGCACCCAGCAAAAGGACAGCGTAAAAAAAGGCTCCGCCGCCACGGGAAGCAAAGACTGGACAGTAAACGGCGACCGGCGCAAGGGTGCGAAAATGATATCTGACATGCAGAAGCTGCTGCTTCGCACCTTTAACACAGAGTGTGACGATGTGATTGACCATGTGAAGTTCAGCAACATAGACGCCGCTGAAAAACGGATTCAGACCGCTTTTTCAACAATTTCAAAACTAGGCTCTGTTTGTGGTGTTGCCATAACCGGCTCTTATCGAAACCTGAAGCTGGAGGAACTTCATCTCGCCTATGAGTACCAGGTTGAAAAGCAAAAAGAAAAGGATCGATTGAAGGAACTCCGTGCAGAAGAGCGGGAACGTGCAAAGCTCGAAAAGGAAATTGAGGCAGAGCGTAAAAAGCTTGAGAAGGAGCAAAAGCATTATGCCAATGCCTTGCAGCAGATCATTCAGCAAATCGCTTCTGCGGATCCAGCCGACCTTCCTGCGCTCGAAGAAAAGAAAGCCGAATTGGAAGCTAAAGCCAATGATATTGATTGCGCCATCAAAAAGGTTGATTACCGCGCAGCAAACCAAAAAGCCGGCTATGTCTACGTCATTTCCAACATTGGTGCTTTTGGTGAGGGAATATATAAGATTGGCATGACTCGCAGGCTTCAGCCAATGGATCGTATTGATGAACTCGGAGACGCTTCTGTCCCCTTTGATTTTGATGTCCATGCGCTGATTTTTTCCGAAGACGCACCTGCTCTGGAGGCGGCGCTGCACCGGGCATTTGAAGATCGTAAATTAAATATGGTCAATACCCGGCGGGAGTTTTTCCGCGTCTCTTTGGATGAAATCAAAGACGTCGTAAAGAAGAACTTTGACAAGACCGTGGAATTCATAGATATTCCCCCGGCGGAGCAATTTAGAGAATCTGAACTTATGAGAAAAAGGAGCGGTATAAATGTATTGTAAAAACTGCGGTAAAGAAATCGGCAACGGTGTTGCCTACTGTCCCGTTTGCGGTGTAAGCACTGGCACCGCCACGCAGCAAGCTGCAGCCTCGCAGCCCGTTGTGAACATTATCAACACTGTCCCCGGCTACATCCACAAAAAGAAATGGACTGCCTTTTGGCTATGCTTCTTTCTTGGCGGGCTTGGCGTTCACCGCTTTTATGTAGGCAAGACAGGCACAGGTATTCTCTGGCTCCTGTCGGCCGGTCTTTTTGGCATTGGATGGCTGATCGACTTGATCGTTATTCTCTGCGGCGGCTTCAAAGATAAGGCCGGTCAGCCCCTGATTTGAAGCAGGACGTTGGATACATAAAATTTGCCCCGGTGCAGTCAGCATCGGGGCAGTAATGAAAAATAAAAACCGCCCCGGTATATGAATACCGAAGCGGCAGCTGATTCACCTAAATTCCCATCTGTGTTTTCAGCGCATCCTGAAGCACCTGGGAGAAATTGATATTCCGTTCCAGCGCGGCAGCGTTCAGCCAGGCCGGCAGGGTTACGGTTCGGTTGACAGACTTATTATTCTGCGCCATCCGGACGGCGGGCATATACACATCCACCAGCACCACCCGCTCGTTGGGTTCCAATGCCACAGCGCTCAGCGGCGTCGGCTCCGGGATACCCTCGCCGTCTTCCTCCAAGCCGAACATTACGCACCCGAGCAGTTCCCGCGCCGAAAGCAGCGCATCGTCGTCGTTCTCGCCGCTGGTCGCTACGTCCAGATCCGGGAACACAACGGCAATTTCCTGCCCTTCCTCATACGTGAATACAGCAGGGTAAAAATACCGTTCCACTTTTTTCGCCATATCCGTTACCTCCGATTCAGGATAGTCAGGAGGGGTCAGGTCACCGGAACCGGAGACCTGACTGCCGCTCAATGCTGTCAAGGGTTTTGCGGGGGATGTCTTTGTCCGGGTGCTTAACCGTCACCCGCCCCGGTTTGCTGGGGTGCTTGAACTGGTTATGACTGCCCACGACATTGACTAAGTACCACCCATCATCCTTGAGCGCCTTGATGACTTCTCTTGACGAGTAGCTTCTCATGTCGGCTTCCCTCCTGACATGATTAGTATAACACATAGTATTATATTTGTCAATCCGCAATTACGAATATTTCTATATTTGTTTTTTGATTTCGGCATAACAAAAGCTGCCCTGCACCGATTGCTCGGGGCAATTATGAAAGAAGGTGTCAATCAAAATGTGGATGCTTCCCCCAATGTCCGTCGATGACATCATAATGTACCTCCGGAAGTCCCGAACCGATGACCCGGCATTGACCGTGCAGGAAGTGCTTTCCAAACATGAGCAGATGCTGGACGACTGGGTGGCGCGCAACATACCGGATGATGGTCGGAGGATTCCGGAAACAAACCGTTACCGGGAAGTCGTGTCCGGCGAAACCATTGAAAGCCGCCCCTGCGTGCAGGAGGTACTACGGCGGGTGGAATCCCCTCGGGTCAAGGCCGTGCTGGTTGTCGAGCCTCAGCGTCTCAGCCGTGGCGACCTGGAAGACATTGGCCGTCTGGTGAAGCTGCTCCGGTATTCCAATACTATCGTCATCACGCTGCAATACACCTACGACCTCCGGGACGAACGGGACCGGGACATGTTTGAGCGAGAACTGAAGCGGGGCAACGAATTTCTGGAATATCAGAAACGAATCATGGGAAACGGTCGGCTGCTCTCCGTGCAGAACGGCAATTTCATCGGCCAGAAACCTCCCTATGGCTACAACAAGGTCGTGATAAAAGAGGGCAAGCGGAAATGCCACACACTTGAACCGGATCCGGAACGGGCGCCGATCGTTAAGATGGTTTTTGAAATGTACGCCGGCGGCACCAGCGCCAGTCAGATTGCTAAGACACTCCGAACCATGGGTGTCACGACTGCGGATGGCGGAAAATGGGTCACGTCCAGCGTCAAGCAAATGCTGACTAACGATCACTACATCGGCATGGTACACTGGAACAAACGGAAGACCGTCAAGGTCGTTGAGGATGGCGAGGTCGTGGCCACGCGTCCCCGCAACTCCGACTTCCTTGTTTATCCCGGGAAGCACCAGCCCATTATCGAAAAGGAGCTGTGGGACGCTGTGCAGGCCATTAAAGGAAATATCCCGCCGATAAAGAACAGAGCAAAGTACGCAAATCCTTTCGCCGGTCTGGTCGTCTGCCGGTGCGGCGGTAAGATGGTGAGGCAGCAATACATTCGGGATGGCGTTGAGCGCTGCGCCCCGCGCCTTGTTTGCCCCAATCAGGCAGAATGTCACACCGCGTCCTGTTCCCTGCCAGAGTTCACGGAAGCGGTTATCGAGGCGCTTGAAAAAGGCATTAAGAATTTCGAGCTGATGATGGCCGATGCCCCGGAGGACGATGCCACACAGCAGGAGCGGCTTATTGCCCAGCTTGAAAAGCGGCTTGCAGAACTGGATAGGCTTGAACTGGCGCAATGGGATAAGTACACGCAGGAGGCCATGCCCAAGCACGTTTTTGATGCGCTCAACAAGAAGGTTGTTCAGGAGAAGGAAGAAACGCTTCAGGCGCTGAAAACGGCAATGGAAACTGTGCCGATCAGGGTAGACTATGAGAAGAAGCGGGAAACCTTTGCCGCAGCTGTCAGGACACTTCAGGATCCCGACGCAAGTGTCAAAGAGAAAAACCTCTTGCTAAAGCAGTGCATCGAAAGAATCAACTACAACAGAAAACCAAAAGAATCGGATAACCGCCGATTTGGAAACCCAGAGCCACTGGAGTTGGAGTTTCAATTCAAGGTCTGATCTCTCCCCTGCCTGCTCTGGGGATAGTGTTGCAGCCATATCTATCATGGCGGATATAATGAACTGGGGCATTTGGAAATGATCGGCGCGATCGTCCACCAGTTGACGCGGAATCTGAAGGATTCTCAGATGAAGGATTCGGCGTTTGCGCCCTATTTTGTGGACCACACTGCGGGGGTCTACCCTACTGCCGCTTCCGGATCTCCGTGGAACGCCGCGTCCATGGCGGTGAAAGGCGACCCCATGGCCGACCTTGTGGAGGACATGGCAGCGGAACAGAAGGCGCGGGTGACCTATGATAATATTCTGCGGCTTTCCGACGATCCGGATGTGAACGATGTCATTAAGTTTCTGCGGGAACGGGAGGTCGTGCATTTCCAGCGCTTCGGCGAGGCGGTGCAGCTGCTTCGGGAAAAGCTGGATCAGAAGAATGTATACTTTATGAATCCGGCACTGGACATGTAAATACTTGGGGAGCGGCGCTTGCCGTTCCCCTTTCTGCTTTGTATGATTTTGGCCGGATAGCGCACACTGACACTATGGAAGTTCTGAATATCTACGAAAGAGGGAAAAATCCCATGATGAATGAAAAGCTTTACGATGTCATCGTCATAGGCGGCGGCCCGGCGGGGCTGACGGCGGCGCTGTACCTCGCCCGGGCGGGCTGTCGGACGCTTGTACTGGAAAGACGCGGATACGGCGGGCAGATCGCCATTACCGCCGAGGTAGTAAATTACCCCGGTGTCCTGACGACCAGCGGAATGGAGCTTACCGAGACCATGCGCCATCAGGCAGAGTCTTTCGGCGCGGAATTTCTGATCGCGGAGGCACAGGAGCTGTCCCTTTTCGATGCAGAGAAGACCGTGAAAACCTCTGCGGGGGATTTTCGCTGCATAGGCGTACTTCTGGCCACCGGGGCGCAGCCGAAAATGGCGGGTTTCCGGGGCGAGGAGGAATTCAGGGGACGCGGCGTTTCCTACTGCGCCACCTGCGACGGCGCGTTTTTCCGGAATAAGGACGTTTTCGTGATCGGCGGAGGCTTTACGGCGGCGGAGGAAAGCGTTTTTCTGACGAAATTTGCCCGTCATGTGACCATGCTGATACGGAAAAATGACTTTGCCTGCCCCGCCTCCGTGGCGGACAAAGCCAGAAACCACGAGAAAATCACCGTTCTTTTCAACACCGTCGTGCAGGAGGTTTCCGGCGATGACGGCCTGCGGCGTATCCAATACCAGAATACCGCCACCGGCGAGATCACCGACTACCAGAGTCCGGACGGCGAGACCATCGGCGTGTTTGTCTTTGCCGGGTATGCCCCGGACACGGCACTGGCTTCCGATATTGTCGAACGGGACGAGCGGGGGTATATCCGCACCGATGAAAATCAGAAAACCTCCGTTGAGGGACTTTACGCGGCGGGCGACATCTGCGTCAAGCCCCTGCGGCAGGTTATAACCGCTGCGTCGGACGGCGCGGTCGCGGCAGCCGCGCTGGAAAAGTATTGCGGGGCGCTGCGGGCGAAATCTTGTATTTGAATCCCCCCTGTGGTACAATATCAAAAAGACGGCAGAAAATTCTTATGATAAATTCGCAACCAAACGCAAATTTCTGCGTATAGAAAGGTGAAATGTTCAGAAAAAGGAGGGCTGCAAATGAATGACGATCAGATCATTCAGCTGTATTTTGACCGCTCAGAGCAGGCGATCAAAGAAACGGACATCAAGTACGGTGGCTACTGCTACAGCATTGCCTACAACATTCTAACCAATTCGGAGGACGCGGAGGAAAGCGTCAGCGATACCTACCTGTCCGCATGGAACGCCATGCCGCCCCGGCGTCCTCCGGCGCTGGCGGCATTTCTGGGGAAAATCACCCGGAATCTTTCCATTGACCGATGGAGAAAGCACCGCGCCTTTAAGCGGGGTGAGGGGCAGATCGAGCTTGCACTGGAGGAACTGCGGGAATGCGTCAGCGGGACGGAAAGTGCCGAGGAATCGGCCATTCGGAAGGAAATTCTGGCAAGCCTGAACCGGTTCCTCGGCACGCTGAAAGAGACGGAGCGGAGCGTGTTCCTCTGCCGCTACTGGTATCTGGATTCCACTGAGGAAATTGCGGAAAAGTCCGGCTTTACGGTCAGCAAGGTCAAATCCATGCTGTTCCGTATCCGCAAGCGACTGTATGCGCAGCTGACGGAGGAGGGACTGGTATGACGGATATGGAACTGCTGGACATTCTGGGCGGCGTGAAGGGAAAATACATATTGGAAGCTCAGAAAATGCGCGAAGGCCGCAAAAAAGCGCCCCGCTTCCGCTATGTGCGGCAGCTGGCGGCGGTGATCGCCCTGATTCTGATGTTGGCGATTTTCCTGAACACCGCACCCGGCGCGGCGGCCGTTGAATACGTGAAGGAAAAGGTCGCCAGCCTGATCGAAACCCTTTTCCCGCCGAAAAAGATGTCCATGGATATTGAGGGGTTGCCGTATGAGGGTGATTACGCGGCAGACGGCGTGGAGCCGCAGGCCACCGCCGAAACGCCCCAGCCGGGATTTGCGATTTACTATGATGTTGACAACTACACAATGGTGAAGGATGGCGACGTCACCTACATTCGCCCGTATCAGAAGCCCATGACCCGCGAAGAGGTGCTGGAAGCCTACGGAGATTATCTTTCCCAGTTGCCGGACGAAGAGCGGGAACGGCAGATCGACGCCCTTATGAATCCCCAGCCGGATACCTCGTTGCCCACCTGCGAAATCGAGATCGTTCATCTGGATATACCCTATGAAGATGCCGCTTCTCAGGAACGCGCAGAGCTGGAAACGCAGTGGGAAATTCAGGAACACACGAAAACCAACCGAATCACGTTCTCCATGTACAGCGGCAGCGAATGGAATTCTCCTTTAGAAGTGCGGGACTATATTTCCGATGAACAGAGCGGCTGCTTCCGCATTATCCGCCGATTCTTCATGGAAGCAGCGGAGGGACATGGCGTGCGATTCGCGGCCATGGTGGATACATTCGCTGTGATTCAGCCTCCCCAAAACGGCGAATGAAAACCAGCGGAAATGCTCCTTGCGATTTTTCAAAAAATTTCCTCCCGGCGCGCAAGATTTTTCTCCTTTTTCCGTGATGATAAGTGAAGGGCGCTTCAAACAGACACAAGGAGGTGCTTGCTTTGGACGATCAGAACATCATCGCGCTGTATTGGGCACGGTCGGAAACCGCCATTTCCGAAACCGCGCAGAAATACGGCGGCTACTGCTTTTCGATTGCCAAAAACATCCTGACAAACCACGAAGACGCCGAGGAAAGCGTGAATGACACCTATCTCACGGCATGGAACGCCATGCCGCCCCGCCGCCCTTCCATTCTCGCGACCTTTCTCGGCAAGATCACCCGCCGTCTCGCCATCGACCGCTGGCGCTACCGGAACGCCTGCAAGCGGGGCGGCGGAGAGGTGACGCTGGCGCTGGACGAGCTGGAGGACTGCGCGTCTCAGGACAGCCTGGAAAAGGCCATGGACCGCAAGGAGCTTGCCGTGGCCTTCAACAGCTTTCTGGAATCCCTGCCGGAAACGGAACGGCTGGTGTTCCTGAGCCGGTACTGGTACTTAGACCCCATCGCGGACATCGCCGAGCATTTCGGCTTCTCCGTCAGCAAGGTCACCTCCATGCTCCGCCGCACCCGAGGTAGGCTCAGACAGGCGCTGGAAAAGGAGGAATTGCTGTGAACGCCAACGAAATACTGGATATGATCGGCGACGCCAAGGGTACATACCTCTGGGAAACCCAGAAATACAGAGACGGCACGGCGGGCGCGAAGCCCCTTCCCCTGCCCCGGCGCAGGCTCTGGCTGGTGGCCGCCGTGATCGGGCTGATGCTGCTGCTTGTGGGCTGCACGGTGGCGTATGTGCTGCGGCTTCAGGACTTGAAGGTGGCCGAGTACCGCCCCACCACGCCCACCGTCTACGACGAAAACGGGGACGTCATTTCCTTGTCGACCCTCGCCCCGCGAACCCAGATCACGCTGCAAGGCGCCAATCAGGAGGCGCTGGCGGAATGGAACAGCTTTTGCCGGGACTATGACCCGGATGGCGCCATTGTGACGGCCAACGACAACAATGAGCTGGGAATCCCCAACCCATATTATGTCCCTTATGGATGCTACAGCTGGGAAATGGTGAACAAGCTGGACGAGATCGTTCAAAAATACGATCTGAAGCTGCTGTCGCCGGACGTGGGCTGCCAATCCTATGAATCCAGCGTGCTGTTTTCCTCGCTAGGCATTGACGGCGTGTTCCATGGGGATGTGGAATATTTGGCCGGCTATTTCTACCCGGAGGGAACGTTCAAGATCGAGCTGCTGTTCCGGCCGGACACCGACCAGTGGTCATATGAGGACAACCTTGCGTCATACTATTATTCCGTGAAGGAATATTTTGACCCTGTCTCTTATGAGATTGCCGACCTGGAAAACTGCACCCAGTGGAACTACACCCGCAGCGACGGCAGGACGGTGCTTCTTGTGATGAATGACGAGTGGGCGCGGATCATTGCCGACCTTCAGGACGCCCTTGTCACCGTGTCCTTTGCTTCGTCCAAATGGGACGGCGGAACCAAGGTGCAGATGACGCAGAGCGCGCTGGAACAGATCTCGGAACAGTTTGACTTTTCCATCCAGCCCCACCCGGCAGACATGACCAAGGTGGATGCACTTATGGAGGCAGCTCAGGCGGCCTACGAGGCGGAGCGCGCGGCAGCCGCCGAAAATCTCTACACCCAGGGCTATGAGCAGTATATTCAACAAGAGTTGGATAGAGCGGCGGAACATGGCACCCGCATGCGGGACGGCCTGTTTTACGCCCTATGTGACCTGAATGGAGACGGCGTAATGGAGCTTCTCTCCGGTGGAAAGGCGTCTCTTTGGGAGATTTTGTCCATGCGGGATGGCAAATCTTTTCAATACGCGGATTTCGGAAACCTCGCCGGACTGTTCAGATTTACGGTTTGTGAAGACCATGTTCTGGAACTGAAGGACGATGATATCCTGAAAATGAGGGTTTATGATTATGAAGTACGGTATTATTTCCGGGCGGAAGCAGATGGGCTAACGTATCTGGAAGGGCTGGAACGGGAGGAAGGTATCTGGTATTCCCTGCCCGTTCTCCCTCCGGCAGACCCGAGAGCAAAGGAGCGGACGGAGATCACAGAGCAGCAGGCGCAGGCGATCATTGCGTCCTATGTTCCGCTGGAAACCCAGCCCGAGCGGCAGCAGATGAAGCGCTATGGCGAGCCGGTGAAGCCCATCCCCTGGACAGACCCCTACGCCATATACATTGCCGAGGCGCTGGAATGGCTTGAGGATGCGGGGAAATTAACCTACACGCTGATGGACTTGAACGGCGACGGAATACAGGAGCTGATTGCCAGAGACGTGTGGACGATACCGAGGGGCTGCACAGAGCCGGAGTACGAATTTTCCGTGCATACCATTGTAGACGGAGAACTGGAATTGGTGACAGATGATTCGATGACCGGCGTCTGCGAAGGCGGCATTCTGATGTACAGCGAAAAAGACGGGACGTACTACGCATTTTACCGCATGAAAGGTACAGAGCTGGAATTGATCGAAATGATTTATCAGGATCGTATTCAAAAATACTGGGTTCGCGCGGTCGAAGGCGAGAATCCCCAGTCGAGCAACTGCTCCGAAGAAACCGCCCGGTCTTACATCGCTCAATATCACCCCATCGAACTGAATATGAAGCCGTTTTCCGAGTATCCATTCAGTTGAAAAAATCCCCTCTGCCCACAATAAACGGGCAGAGGGGATTCGTTAATTTTCCAGCGCCGCTTGCTGACTGCGGTAAAAGAATGTTTCTCCGGAACCGTCTTTCGACCCGCACAGGCGGTCGCCGTCGGTGCCGTGTATGAGGTACAGCTGCCGCGGATTTTCCAGCCCGGCTACCCCCAGAGAGAAAACCGTCACGGAACCCCGGTCAAAGCAGTATGCGCCGCACATGGCATCAATGGTGCCGGTGAGCAGATTATGCTGTTCGCAGCTGACCAGCCCGTCCTGAAACCGGAACAGCTCCCCGGTTTCTGCGCAGTACCAGTCCCCCGAAAACTCCCCCGGATTCCAGGCCGTGGCGCACAGGCCAAAAGCCAGAATCAGCAGCACCAAAACCACCCCAATGGGTATCCATCGCTTCATGCGTTCCCTCCGTCCTTCTCTTGTGCCGCTATTATACCCTACCCCGACGCCCGCCGCAATTTGGAAAAATGGACAAGAATTATGTAAACTTTTGTGAAATATTTTCCTTGACATAGAAAAGGAGCCGCCCTTGTCGGGCGGCTCCAAATGGAAAAGAATCAGGCGTCAATGGTGGAAATGCCGAGGGTGATCTCCTCCAGCACGTCCAGCAGCACCCGCACCGTGTCCAGCGCCGTCAGCATGGTGACGCCGTTTTCCACCGCGCAGCGGCGGATCTGGCTGGAGCCGGAATGCACATCCTCACAGCGGACGTCCATGGTGTTGATGACGTAGGTGACGTAGCCCTGACGGATGGAATTGAGAATTTCGTCGGAGCCGTCGTCCACCTTCGCCCGGACGCGGGTCCTGATGCCGTGCTGGCGCAGGAAAACCGCGGTGCCCACGGTGGCCTCAATGTTGAAGCCCAGCTGGTAAAACCGGCGGATCAGGGGCAACGCTTCCTCCTTGTCCTCGTCGGAGATGGTCACGAATACAGTACCGTAATTTTCCAGCTTCATGCCCGACGCCTGCATCGCCTTGTAAAGCGCGTGGGTCAGGTTGTTGTCGTAGCCGATGGCCTCGCCGGTGGATTTCATCTCCGGAGACAGGTAGGCATCCAGCCCCCGCAGCTTGGAGAAGGAGAAGGCCGGAGCTTTGGCATAGTACCGCTTCTGCTCGTCGGGGTACAGCATGTCGATGCCCTGCTCCTTCAGGCTCTGCCCCAGCGCCACCAGCGTGGCGATGTCTGCCAGCGGGTAGCCGGTGGCCTTGCTCAGGAACGGCACGGTACGGGAGGAACGGGGGTTGACCTCGATGATATACACATGATCCTCCGGATCGACGATGAACTGGATATTGTACAGTCCCTTGATGCCGATGGCAGGCCCCAGCTTCTTCGCGTACTGCAAAATAATGCCCTTGACCTTATTGGAAATGGAGAAGGACGGGTACACGGAGATGGAGTCGCCGGAGTGAACGCCGGTGCGCTCCACCAGCTCCATGATGCCGGGGACGAACACGTCCGTCCCGTCGCAGATGGCGTCGATTTCCACCTCTTTGCCCCGGATATACTTATCCACCAGCACAGGCTTGTCCGCGTCGATCTCCACGGCGGTGTGGAGGTAATGCCGCAGCTGCTCCTCGTTGGCGACGATCTGCATCGCCCGTCCGCCCAGCACGAAGCTGGGGCGCACCAGAACGGGATAGCCGATCTCCCGGGCGGCGGCGACGCCGTCCTCAATGCGGGTGACGGCCTTTCCCTTGGGCTGGGGGATGTTCAGGGAAATCAAAAGCTTTTCAAAGGCATCCCGGTTTTCCGCCTTTTCGATGGCGGCGCAGTCGGTGCCGATGATGTTCACGCCTAAGTCCGTCAGGGGCTGCGCCAGATTGATGGCGGTCTGGCCGCCCAGAGAGGCAATGACGCCCTCGGGCTTCTCCTGCTCCACCACGTTCATCACGTCTTCCACCGTCAGCGGCTCGAAGTACAGCTTGTCGGAGGTGGTGTAATCCGTGGAAACCGTTTCCGGGTTGTTGTTGATAATGATGGCCTCGTAGCCCGCGTTTTTGATGGTCTGGATGGCGTGGACGGTGGAATAGTCGAATTCCACGCCCTGACCGATACGGATGGGGCCGGAGCCGAGGACGATGACCTTCTTCTTGTCGGAAACGACGGACTCGTTTTCCGTCTCGTAGGTGGAGTAAAAATACGGGATATAGCTGTCGAATTCCCCGGCGCAGGAGTCGATCATCTTGTACACCGGGCGAATATTGCTGCTCTGACGCAGGGCAAACACCTTCCGTTCCGGGACGTTCCAGATCTGCGCCACCGCCCGGTCGGAGAAGCCCATTTTCTTCGCCTGATAATATACGCTGCTGTCCATGACCGCGCCGGAAAGCTCCCGCTCCATGGAGATGATGTTCCGAAGCTTGCGGATGAAGAATGCGTCGATGGTACTCTTTTCTACGATTTCCTCCACGCTCACGCCCATACGCAGCAGCTGGGCAATGGCGTAGATGCGGTCGTCGGTGCCGATTTTGATATAGTCCAGCAGGTCTTCCCTGCCCCAGCTGTCGAATTTTGGCATGTGCAGGTGGTACACGCCAATCTCCAGAGAGCGGATGCCCTTGAGCAGACTCTCCTCAAAGGTGCGGCCGACGCTCATGGTTTCGCCTGTGGCCTTCATCTGGGTGCCGAGACGGTTGTTGGCGTCGGAGAACTTGTCGAAGGGAAACCGGGGCATTTTGGTGACCACATAGTCCAGCGCCGGCTCGAAGGCCGCGCAGGTGTTGGCAAGACGAATTTCACCCAGCGTCATGCCCACGCAGATCTTCGCGGAGACCCGGGCAATCGGGTAGCCGGAAGCTTTGGAGGCAAGTGCGGAGGAACGGGACACTCTGGGGTTGACCTCGATGAGGTAATACTGGAAGGATTTGGGGTCCAGCGCGAACTGGACGTTGCAGCCGCCCTGAATTTTCAGCGCGCGGATCAGGCGCAGGGCGGAATCCCGGAGCATGTGATACTCTTTGTTGGTCAGCGTTTGCGACGGGCAGACCACGATGGAGTCGCCGGTGTGGATGCCCACGGGGTCAAGGTTCTCCATGTTGCAGATGGCAATGGCGGTGTCGTTGGCGTCCCGCATGACCTCGTATTCGATTTCCTTGAAGCCCTTGATGCTCTTCTCCACCAGAACCTGATGGACGGGAGACAACACCAGAGCGTTTTTCATGATCTCCCGGAATTCGTCCTCGTTATCGGCAAATCCGCCGCCGGTGCCGCCCAGAGTAAAGGCAGGGCGAAGCACCACGGGATAGCCGATGGTTTCTGCCGCGGCAAGACCTTCCTCCATGGTATTGGCGATCTGAGAAGGAAGCACCGGCTCGCCAAGGCGCTCGCAAAGCTCCTTGAACAGTTCCCGATCCTCCGCCTGCTCAATAGATTCGCTGGGCGTTCCCAGCAGCTGCACGTGGCATTCCTTCAGAATACCCTTCTTTTCCAGCTGCATGGCAAGATTCAGTCCCGTCTGGCCGCCGATGCCGGGGATGATGGCGTCCGGTCGCTCAAAGCGGACGATACGGGCGATATATTCCAGCGTCAGCGGCTCCATGTAAACCTTGTCCGCGATGGCGGGGTCGGTCATGATGGTCGCGGGGTTGCTGTTGCACAGAATGACCTCATAGCCCTCTTCTTTCAGGGCGAGGCAGGCCTGCGTGCCGGCATAGTCAAATTCCGCCGCCTGACCGATGACGATGGGGCCGGAGCCAATGACCAGAATTTTCTTCAGATCGGTGCGTTTCGGCATGTTACTTTCCCTCCATCATGGCGATGAATTCGTCGAACAGGTAGGCGCTGTCCTGCGGGCCGGGGGCGCTTTCCGGATGGTACTGGACGCTGAATATCCGGTCGGCGGCGCACTTCTGCCCCTCCACCGTACCGTCCAGCAGGTTGACATGGGTCACGGTCAGGCCGGTTCCCGCCAGAGAATCCGCCTTTACCGCGTAGGAATGGTTCTGGGAGGTGATCTCCACCTTCCCCGTCTGGAGATTTTTGACAGGGTGATTTCCGCCCCGGTGGCCGAATTTCAGCTTGTAGGTGGACGCACCGTGGGCAAGGGCGATGATCTGATGTCCAAGACAGATGCCGAAAATCGGCAGCTTGCCCCGAAGGGCACGGACAAGGTCAATCACCGGCTTTGCGTCCTCCGGGTTGCCGGGGCCGTTGGAGATGAACAGGCCATCCGGGTGCATGGCCATCACTTCCTCGACGGTAACCGTCCACGGAACGATGGTCACTTCACACCCCCGGGCGTTCAGACTGCGGATGATGTTGTGCTTGATGCCGCAGTCAACGGCCACAACGCGGTGCTTTGGATTTGCACAGGCGGATATCCACGGGGATTTCGTACTCACCACGGAAACCTGATTGGTGGGCAGAGCGGTGGAGCGCATTTTCGCAAGGCAGGCGATGCTGGGGGTCTGCGCGTCCACGATCAGCGCCTTGCAAGTGCCCTCATCCCGGATGTGGCGGGCAAGGCGGCGGGTGTCCACCCCGGCGATGCCCACAATGTCATACTGGATCATCACGTCTTCCAGTGTCCGCGCGGCGCGGAAATTGGAAGGATCGCTGTTGAATTCCCGGACGACCAGACCGCTGATGGTGGGTATGTCCGTCTCGTAGTCTTCATTGCACATGCCGTAATTGCCGATCAGGGGGTAGGTCATGACCACGGCCTGCGCGGTGTAGGAAGGGTCCGAGAGAATTTCCTGATAGCCCACCATGGAGGTGTTGAACACCAGCTCCACCAGCGCGTCCCGTTTGGCGCCGAAGCCGTAGCCGTAAAACTCGGTGCCATCCTCCAGAATGATTTTTCTGTCAAAAATCCGATTCATGGCTTTTCACCGGCCTTTCTCTGGGAAAGCTTCTGCTCAAACTGGTCTTTCCGGGTGTCCTCGGGAATCGACGTGGGATAGTCGCCGTCAAAGCAGGCGCTGCAATATTCTTCGCTGCCGCAGAGGTCACGCAGGTTCCCCAGAGGCAGATAGCCCAGGCTGTCCACGCCGATGATCTCCCCGATTTCGGCCACGGTATGGTGGCAGGCAATCAGATGCTCCCGGGAGTCGATGTCCGTGCCGTAGTAGCAGGGGTGTAGGAACGGCGGCGCGGAGATGCGCATGTGAATTTCCTTTGCCCCCGCGTCCCGCAGAAGCTGCACAATGCGCCCGGAGGTCGTGCCCCGGACGATGGAATCGTCCACCATCACCACCCGCTTGCCCCGGACTTCGCTTTCCACGGGGCTGAGCTTGATCTTGACCTGATCTACCCGGTGATCCTGCCCGGGGGCGATGAAGGTCCTGCCGATATATTTGTTTTTGATCAGGCCGATGCCGTAGGGAATCCCCGATTCCCGGGCGTAGCCCATGGCGGCGTCCAGACCGGAATCCGGCACGCCGATGACAATATCCGCGTCCACCGGGTGGGTTTTCGCCAGAATCTCCCCTGCCCTCACCCGGGCGTCGTGAACGCTGACGCCGTCAATGACGGAATCCGGCCGGGCAAAGTAAATGTATTCAAAAATGCACATTTTCTTGGGCGCGGTGCCGCAGTGGCTGGTATCGGAGTGGATGCCGTCGCAGTCAAAGGTCAGAATTTCCCCGGGCAGAATGTCCCGCTGGAATTCCGCGCCCACAGCGTGAAGGGCACAGCTCTCCGATGCGACGATATACGTCCCGTCCTTCATTTTTCCATAGCACAGCGGGCGGAATCCGTGGGGGTCGCGCACCGCAATGAGCTTGGTAGAGGACATCATGACCAGAGAAAAAGCGCCCTCCAGCCTGTCCACCGCGCGGCTGACCGCCGCCTGAATGGAGGGAGCGGTGATCCGCTCCCGTGTGATTACATAGGCGATGGTCTCCGTGTCGGAGGTAGTATGGAAAATGGCGCCGGAAAGCTCCAGCTCCCGGCGGAGCTGAAGCGCGTTGCTCAAATTGCCGTTATGGGCAAGCGCCAGCTTGCCTTTTAAATGATTGACCTGAATAGGCTGGCAGTTTGCCAGATTGGAGCCGCCGGTGGTGCCGTAGCGGGCGTGGGCAACCGCCATTTTCCCCATGGGGAACTGCTTCATGACGCTGCCCGTGAACACCTCACTGACCAGCCCCAGACCCTTGTGGCCGTCAAAAACACCGTCGTCATTGACGACAATGCCGCAGCCCTCCTGCCCACGGTGCTGTAAGGAATACAGCCCGTAGTAGGCAAGGCTCGCTACATCCTCCTGACGCTGGCTGTAAACGCCGAACACGCCGCATTCTTCGTGGATACTCATGGTTATTCCCCCAGGCTGGCCTTGACAAAGCCCAGGAACAGCGGATGGGGCTTGTTGGGACGGCTCTTGAATTCCGGATGGTACTGCACACCCACATGGAAGGGGCGGTCGGTCAGCTCCACAGTCTCCACCAGACGCCCGTCCGGGGAGGTACCGCTTAAGGTAAGTCCGGCCTTTTGCAGAACGTCCCGGTAATCATTGTTGAATTCGTAGCGGTGGCGGTGGCGCTCGTGAATCAGACCCGCGCCGTAGCACCGCGCCATGGTCGTATCCGGGGTAATGACGCAGGGGTAAGCGCCAAGGCGCAGCGTGCCGCCCTTGTCCACCTCGTCGCTCTGTCCGGGCATGAAGTCGATGACCTTGTGCTCGCTCACCGGGTCAAATTCGCCGGAATTGGCGTCCGCCAGACCGGCAACATTCCGGGCGTACTCAATGACGGCGATCTGCATACCAAGGCAGATGCCGAAATAAGGCACCTTCTTTTCCCGGGCGTACTTCGCCGCGAGAATCATGCCCTCGATGCCCCGGCCGCCAAAGCCGCCGGGAACGATGATGCCGTCCAGATGGGACAGCTTTTCGCCCACGGTATCCTCCGTCAGCGTCTCCGAATCGATCCACTGGATGTCCACCACGGCGTCCAGCGCGTAGCCCGCATGGCGCAGAGCTTCCGCTACGGAGAGATAGGCGTCGTGAAGCTGGACGTACTTGCCCACGAGGCCGATGGTGACGTGCTTGCTGCTGTTTCTGATTTTCTCCACCATATGAATCCATTCCGTCAGCTCAGGCTTGGGGGTCTCCAGACCCAGCTCCCGGCAGACAATGCCGGACAGATTGGACTTTTCCAGCATCAGCGGGGCTTCGTACAGCACGGGCAGGGTGATATTTTCAATGACGCAGTCCGGCTTGACGTTGCAGAACATGCTGATCTTCTGGAAAATGGAGGATTCCAGCGGCTCATCGCAGCGCAGAACGATGATATCCGGTTTGACGCCCATGCCCTGCAATTCCTTGACAGAGTGCTGGGTGGGCTTGGACTTATGCTCGTCGGAGCCCCGGAGGAACGGCACCAGCGTCACGTGGATGAACAGGCTGTTCTCCTTCCCTACTTCCAGCGCGATCTGGCGCACCGCCTCCAGGAAGGGCTGGGACTCGATATCACCGATGGTGCCGCCGATTTCGGTGATGACCACATCCGCGTCGGTCTTCCGGCCGACGCTGTAGACGAACTCTTTGATCTCGTTTGTCACGTGGGGAATGACCTGAACCGTGGAACCCAGATACTCGCCCCGGCGTTCCTTGTTCAGCACGTTCCAGTACACCTTTCCGGTGGTCAGGTTGGAAAACTTGTTCAGGTCCTCGTCGATGAAGCGCTCATAGTGACCCAAGTCCAGATCGGTCTCCGCGCCGTCCTCGGTGACGTAGACCTCGCCGTGCTGGTAGGGGCTCATGGTGCCGGGGTCAACGTTGATGTAGGGATCCAGCTTCTGGGCGGCGACCTTCAGTCCCCGCGCCTTGAGAAGACGGCCGAGGGACGCCGCGGTGATGCCCTTGCCCAGACCGGAAACCACGCCGCCGGTCACAAAGATGTATTTCGTCATTGGTGATCTCTCCTTTACTCTACTGTAACGGATTTTGCCAGATTTTTCGGTTTGTCGATATCACAGCCATTTTCCTTGGCCACGTAATAGGCCAGCAGCTGTAACGGGACGATTTCGGCCACCGCGCACAGCAGCGGGTCGATTTTCGGCACAAAGATCATGTCGTCGGCCAGAGAAACGATCTTCCCGTTCCCCTTGAAGGCCACCGCGAGCACCTCCGCGCCCCGCGCCTTGACCTCCACGATGTTGCTCATGGTCTTCTCCATGACCGCGTCGTTGCAGCACAGGGCGATCACCGGTTGCCCCTCGTAAATCAGGGCGATGGTGCCGTGTTTCAACTCGCCCGCCGCGTAGGATTCCGCGTGGATGTAGGAAATCTCCTTCATCTTCAACGCCCCTTCCAGAGCGACGGCGTAGTCGGTGTTTCTTCCGATGAAGAACATGGAGGGGCTGCCGTGGTATTTCTTTGCCAGAGCAGGAATGGCAGGGTTCATGTCCAGCGCCGTCTGCATCTGCTTGGGCAGGGAGCGCAGCGCCGTGAGCAGCCGCTTGTACTCCTTCCCCTCGACAGTCCCCAGAGATTTGGCCGCGTACAGGGCAAACAGGTACAGCACCGTCAGCTGGGTGGTGTAGCCCTTGGTGGTGGCCACGGCAATCTCCGGGCCTGCCCATGTGTACAGGGTGTAGTCGGCGATTTTCGCAATGGTACTGCCCACCACGTTCACGATGGCCAACGCCTTCGCACCCCGGCGCTGGCATTCCTTCATGGCGGCAATGGTATCCGCCGTCTCGCCGGACTGGGACAGGACGATGAGCAGCGTATGCCCGTCAATCAGGGGGTCTGCGTAGCGAAGCTCACTTGCCAGCTCCGTAGTCACGGGGATACGGCACAGCTTCTCGATGGTATATTTCCCCGCGCACCCGGCATAATAGGCCGAGCCGCAGGCCGTAATGACGATTTTATGGATTTGGGAAAGATCGATGTTCAGGTCGTCCAGAACGATCTCCCCATTCCGGATTCTGGGGGTGATGGTCGCTTCCACCGCCCGGGGCTGCTCCATGATCTCCTTGAGCATGAAGTGGTCGTAGCCGCCCTTTTCCGCCGCCTGGATGTCCCATGTGATGCGGCTGGCCTTCTTGGTGATGGGGTGGCCTGAGCAATCGTAGACCTGAATGGAGTCGGGCGTCAGCTCCGCAAGCTCGCCGTCCTCCAGATAGATGACGTTCCGGGTGTGCGCCACCAGCGCGGTGACGTCGGAGGCAAAGAAATTCTCTCCGATGCCCACGCCGAGAATCAAAGGGCTTGCCTCCCGGACGGCGAGAACCGTATCCGGCGCGTCCGTGCAGACAATTCCCAGAGCGTAGGAGCCAACCAGCCGGGAAGAAGCCTTCATGACGGCTTTCCGGAAATCGCCGGCATAGTACATTTCAATCAGATGGACGATGACCTCGGTGTCCGTCTCGCTCTCGAAACGATAGCCCTTCCGGAGCAGTTCTTCCCGAAGCTCCATGTAGTTTTCGATAATGCCGTTGTGAACAACGGCGAATTTTCCGTCATTGCTGGCATGGGGATGGGCGTTTATGTCGTTGGGCGCGCCGTGCGTCGCCCAGCGGGTGTGGCCGATTCCGGTGGTACCGGGAACCAGCCGCCCGTCGTCCGTCTTTTCCCGGAGGTTCTGAATGCGTCCCGTGACCTTGCTGATGGCGATTCGGTTCCCCTGCACCACAGCAATTCCGGCGGAATCATAGCCCCGGTATTCCAGCTTTGAAAGTCCGTCAAGCAGTACCGGCGCGGCGTTCTGCGTGCCTGTAAATCCTACGATTCCACACATAATAGACCTCCTTGTTGTATCTTCCTACAGCGGCTTTTTTACTCCCATTCCACCGTTGCTGGGGGCTTACTTGTGATGTCATACACAATGCGGTTGATATGGGGCACTTCGTTGACAATTCGTACCGAGGCGCGGTCAAGCACCTCATAGGGAATCCGCGTCCACTCCGCCGTCATGAAGTCGCTGGTCGTGACGCTGCGAAGGGCAAGAACGTTTTCATAGGTGCGGCCGTCGCCCATGACGCCGACGCTTCTGGCATTGGTAAGGACTGCGAAATACTGGCTGCAAATGTCTCCAAGGTCGGCCTTGGAGATCTCCTCCCGGAAGATGAAGTCCGCCTCCCGGAGAATGTCCAGCTTTTCTTTCGTCACGTCGCCGAGGATACGAATGGCAAGGCCGGGGCCCGGGAAGGGCTGACGGTGGACAAGATAATCAGGAAGCCCCAATTCTTTGCCCAGCAGCCGAATTTCGTCCTTGAAAAGATGATCCAGCGGCTCCAGAACGGCCTTGAACTGCTCAATGACCTCTCTGGGCAGGAGCTTGTTGTGGTGGCTCTTGATGACGTCGGCATCCCCCGCGCCGGACTCGATGACGTCGGGATAGATGGTGCCCTGAGCGAAAAAGTCCTCTTTGGTGATGCCGAATTTCACGGCTTCATCCAGAAATACATACCCGAACTCCGCGCCAATAATCTGACGCTTGCGCTGGGGGTCTTCCACGCCCTTGAGCTTGTCCAGGAAGCGCTTCTCCGCGTCCACCCGGACAAAGTGGATGTTCCACTTGGCAAAGGCGGCTTCTACCTCGTCGCCCTCATTTTTGCGCATACAGCCGTGATCGACAAAGACGGCGGTCAGACGATCCCCTACCGCTTCGGCCAGCAGCGCCGCCAGAACGGAGGAATCCACGCCGCCGGACAGCGCCAGCAGCACGCGGCCCTTGGGGCCGATGGTGTCCCGGAGCTGTGCCACGGTATTTTTGCAGAAATCCCCCATCGTCCAAGTGCCCTTGGCACCGCAGATTTCGTAAAGGAAGTTGCGCAGCATCTGGCTGCCGAACTGGGTGTGGTTCACCTCCGGGTGGAACTGAACACCGTAGAAGCCCCGGCTCTCGTCGGCAATGGCGGCGTTGGGGCAGGCGTCGGTATGGGCGACCAGCGCAAAGCCCTCCGGAACCTTCGCCATGTAATCGCCGTGGCTCATCCACGAAATGGACTGCTCCGGGATGCCCTTGAACAGCTTGCAGCCGGTATCGTAATAGGTGACGGTCTTGCCGTACTCCCGGGCGGTATCCTCCTGCGCGGCCGTGACCTGACCGCCCAGCGTATGCGCCATCAGCTGGCAGCCGTAGCAAATGCCGAGAATGGGAACCCCCAGCCGGAACACCGCCGGGTCAACGTGGGGAGATTCCTCCAGATACACGCTGTTGGGGCCGCCGGTGAAAATGATGCCCATGGGCGCAAAGGCGCGGATTTCGTCCAGGGTTGTGGTGTAGGGCTTGATCTCGCAGTAGACGTTCTGCTCCCGCACCCGCCGGGCGATCAACTGATTGTACTGTCCGCCAAAGTCCAGAATCAGGATTTTTTCTTGCATACAGTGCTCTCTCCTTCCCTGCCCGCCGGTTAAATATTGATTTCCGCCTGTTCGCTGTCGATACCGGCGATCAGAGGGGCTACCTTTTTCACATAGCTTTCCACTTGCTCCGCGCACCGGCCGGTGTACAGCATGGGGTCGAGAACGGCCTCCATCTCCTGCTTCGTCATGCCGAATTCCGGATGGCCGGCCAGATCGGCCAGAAGATCCCAGCGTTCGCCGTTTTTCATCTTGGCCGTGGCGTCCATGGAGCAGGTGCGGATGATCTCGTGCAGCTGCTGACGGTCGCCGCCGTTCTTGACGCCCTCCATCATCAGATTTTCCGTGGCAATGAAGGGCAGATACTCCCGCACAGTCTTCTCTACGATCTTTTCGTTCACGTGCAGGCCGTCGGTGACGTTCTGTGCCAGCCTGAGAATGGCGTCGGCGCAGAGGAAGCCCTCCGGCATGGAGATGCGCCGGTTAGCGGAATCGTCCAACGTGCGTTCCAGCCACTGGGTGGAAGCGGTCATGGGAGCGTTCAGCGCGTCCGCCATCAGGTAGCGGGACAGGGAGCAGATGCGCTCGGAGCGCATGGGGTTGCGCTTATAGGCCATGGCGGAGGAACCGATCTGGTTCTTTTCAAAGGGCTCTTCCACCTGACGGTCGTGCTGCAAAAGCCGAATGTCGTTTGCCATGCGGTAGCAGCTCTGGGCGATGGAAGACAGGCAGTTCAGGATGCGGCTGTCCAGCTTCCGGGGATAGGTCTGGCCGCAGACGTCGAAGCACTGACTAAAGCCAAAGTCCGCGCTGATGCAGCGGTTCATCTCGTCAATTTTCGCCGTGTCCCCGTCAAACAGCTCGAGGAAGCTCGCTTCCGTGCCGGTGGTTCCCCGGCAGCCCAGGAATTTCATGGTTTCCACGACAAAATCCAGCTCGACCAGATCACTGACCAGATCCTGCATCCACAGCGTCGCCCGCTTGCCAACTGTGACCAGCTGGGCAGGCTGATAATGGGTGTAGCCCAGAGTGGGGGTCGCCTTGTACGTTTCCGCGAAACGGGAAAGGTTGGCGATGACCTTCAGCAGCTCTCCCCGGAGGTATTTCAGGCCGTCCCGGTAGAGAACGATGTCGGCGTTATCGGTGATATAGCAGCTGGTGGCGCCCAAATGGATGATACCGGCGGCGGAGGGCGCGGCCTTACCGTAGGTATACACGTGGGCCATTACATCGTGGCGAACTTCCTTTTCCCGTGCCGCGGCACAGGCGAAGTCGATGTCCGTGATGTGGGCTTCCAGCTCCTCGATCTGTTTCTCGGTGATAGGCAGCCCCAGAGAATGCTCGGCCTTGGCAAGAGAAATCCAGAGCTTCCGCCAGGTCTCAATCCGCTTCTGCTGGGAAAACAGGTGCAGCATATAGTCGGAGGCATACCGGGAGCTTAAGGGGGATTCGTATTGATCCGTCATAGTCTGCCCCCCTGCTCAGCGAATGATGATGCTGTCCCGCTCCGGGCCTACGGAAACGTAGCCGATGGGGCAGCCAATCTTTTCTTCCACGTACTTTACATAATTCCGCGCCGCTTCCGGGAGATCTTCCCACTTGCGCACGCCGGAAATGTCGCACTTCCAGCCCTCCATGTATTCCATCACGGGCTTGGCGCTGCTTTGCAGCGTGGGGAACGGGAATTCGTCGATCACTTCCCCGTTCAGCTCGTAGTGGGCGCAGACGGGGATTTTGTCCAGATAGCTCAGCACGTCCAGCTTGGTCAGGGCGATGTTGGTCGCAGCCTGCACCTGAACGCCATAGCGGGTGGCTACCAAATCGATGGGGCCGACCCGACGGGGACGGCCGGTCTTCGCGCCGTACTCAAAGCCAGCTTCCCGGAGGACGTCCGCTTCGGCACCGAACATCTCACAGACGAAGGGGCCTTCGCCCACGCAGGTGGAGTAGGCTTTCACAACGCCGATGACCTCGTCGATCTTGGCGGTGGGCAGACCGGAACCCACAGGAGCGTAGGCGGCAATGGCATTGGAAGAGGTGGTGTAGGGGTAGATGCCGTAGTCCAGATCCCGCAGCGCACCCAGCTGGGCTTCAAACAGGATCTTCTTCCCTTCCGCCTGCGCCTTGCGCAGATATACGCCGGTGTCGCAGATGAAGGGCTTGATCTTCTCGCAGTAATTGTCCATCCACGCTTTCAGCTCGTCCATGGTGACAGGCTCAGCGCCGTAAACGCCGGTAAGCGTCAGATTCTTCCACTCCAGCAAATCCTGCAAATGCTCATAAAGATGCTCGGAATGCAGGAGTTCTCCCGCCATAATGGTCTTTTTCTGGTACTTATCGGAGTAGAAAGGCGCAATGCCCTGCTTGGTGGAGCCGTACTTTTTATCCTTCAGCCGGGCTTCCTCCAGACCGTCCTGAAGACGGTGCCAGGGCAGCAGCAGAGACGCCCGGTCGCTGATTTTCAGATTGTCCGGGGTGATGGGCACGCCCTTCCCGGTGACATCCTGCATTTCCTGCCACAGATTTTCCGGGTCAACGGCGACGCCGTTCCCGAGGATATTCACGACACCCTCCCGGAAAATGCCGGAGGGCAGCAGGTGCAGGGCAAATTTGCCGTGCTCATTGATAACGGTATGGCCGGCATTGCCGCCGCCCTGATAGCGGATAACGATGTCATAGTTTTCGGTCAGCAGATCGACCATGCGTCCCTTGCCCTCGTCACCCCAGTTGATGCCGACGATTACAGTATTAGCCATTTTGGATTTCCTCCGATTCTAAAATGTAAGGATCGATGACAGCACGTTTACAGGGCGGAGGGGTTCCTCCGTCCTGTAAAACTGCACTTATTTCAGATGTTCTTCCAGACGCTTCATGATCTCGGCGTAGGCTTCTTCCACGCCGCCCATGTCGCGGCGGAAACGATCCTTGTCCAGCTTCTCATGGGTCTTGCTGTCCCACAGACGGCTGGTGTCGGGGCTGATCTCGTCAGCCAGAACGATTGTGCCGTCGGACAGGCGGCCGAATTCCAGCTTAAAATCCACCAGAGTCACGCCGCAGGTCAGCCAGAAGGCTTTCAGTGCGTCGTTGATCCGGAAGGAGTAGTCTTCAATGGTCTTGATCTCTTCGGGGGTCGCCAGCTTCAGAGCGAGGGCGTGATAGGTGTTGAGCAGCGGGTCGCCCAGCTCGTCGTTCTTATAGGAGAATTCAATGGTGGGCTGCTCGAACACAACACCTTCCTCCACGCCGTAGTGCTTGGAGAAGGAACCGGCAGCGATGTTGCGGACGATGACTTCCAGCGGAACGATGGAGACCTTCTTCACCAGCGTTTCCCGCTCGGACAGCTCCTTGACAAAGTGGGTGGGAATGCCCTGCTTTTCAAGATAAGCCATCAGGCGGTTGCTCATCTGGTTGTTGATGACGCCCTTGCCTGCGATGGTGCCCTTTTTCAGCCCGTTGAAGGCGGTGGCGTCGTCCTTGTAATCCACGATCAGGAGTTCGGGATCGTCGGTGGCGAAAACCTTTTTGGCCTTGCCCTCATACAGCTGCTGCAATTTTTCCATTTGTGTTTACCTCCATATGTGTATTCATTGTCGGTTTCAGGAAACGGCGGCAGCCCACTGCGGCCCCCATCTCACACTCTTTAGAATACCACAATATGTGGCGGAACGCAATCATCATTTCCACGATATGTGCCGCTTTTGCGGGGCGAAAATTGGAACTTTTGTCTGCCCGTGCAGCCGCGGAAACCCGGTTATTTCCCGCTGTCGCCGTAGTTGGCGAGGACGCGGGCGGAGGGGTCGTTCACATTGCAGCCCTCCCAGGATTTGTTGGGCATCCAGAAGTCCACGATCATCTGGCTCTGTCCGGGATAGTATTTCTCGAAAATCTCCCGGTAAAGCAGGGACTCTTTGGTAAACGGCTGGGCATGGGTATACTTTGCCCGTTTTTCCTCAAATTCTTCCTGCGTATAGACGGTTTCGGCATATTCCTTGAGATAGTCCACCATGGAGTGACCCACGGCGTCGGAAAAAGCCGCCTTTTCCCGCCAGAGAATGTCGTGAGGCAGGTAATCGCCCTTTTCAAAGGCGTGACGCAGCAGATACTTGCCCTTTCCGTATTTGTTCAGCTTCATCTCCGGGTCAATGGCCATGACGTATTTGACAAAGTCCAGATCACCGAAGGGCACCCGCGCTTCCAGAGAATTGACGCTGATGCACCGGTCTGCCCGGAGCACGTCGTACATGTGCAGCTCCCGGATGCGCTTCTGGGCTTCCTCCTGAAACGCCTTGGCAGAGGGGGCAAAGTCGGTGTACTTGTAGCCGAACAGCTCGTCGGAGATCTCGCCGGTGAGCAGAACTCGGATGTCAGTCATCTCATGGATGGACTTGCACACCAGATACATGCCGATGCTGGCACGGATGGTGGTGATGTCGAAGGTTCCCAGCAGCTCCACCACCGGTTCCAGCGCGGCGAGAACGTCCTCCTTGGAGATGATGACCTCGGTATGGTCGCTGTGGATGTAATCCGCGACCTGTTTCGCGTATTTCAGGTCAATGGCGTCCTCACTCATGCCGATGGCAAAGGTGCGGATGGACTTTTCGCTTTCCCGGGCGGCAATGGCGCACACCAGAGAAGAATCCAGTCCGCCGCTGAGCAGGAAACCGACCTTGGCGTCGGCCACCAGACGCTTCTTCACACCGGCCACCAGCTTGTCGTGGATGTTGGCGCAGACCGTTTCCAGATCATCGGGAAGCACATGGTCTACCGCCGCAATGTCGCAGTAGCAGATGAATTTCCCGTCGCAGTAATAGTGTCCTGGAGGAAACGGCAGGATTTTGTCGGTCAGCCCCACCAGATTTTTCGGTTCGCTGGCAAACAGGATCGTACCGTTTCTGTCATAGCCGTAATACAGCGGGCGAATGCCGATGGGGTCACGGGCGGCGATGAATATTTTCTGCTTTCCGTCATAGAGAATGCAGGCAAGCTCCGCATCCAGCTTGGCAAACATGCCGACGCCATACTTTTCGTACATAGGCAGCAGCACCTCGCAGTCGGACTCGCTGGTAAAGGTGTAGTCCTTGGACAATTCCTTTAATGCTTATCGACTTAACGCAGCAAGCCACAATATCTTGAGAAAGTCCGATTT
>ENA-UOJO01000248-UOJO01000248.1-human-gut-metagenome-genome-assembly--contig:-P57-NODE-248-length-90419-cov-70.486754_pt1 | contig 90419 bp, 67 predicted proteins | sample MGYA00242351_ERZ723898 | MGnify/ENA metagenome assembly ERZ723898 | reverse complement strand
AAGGTTTTGCTTCCGCCCGGACCGTGGTGGCCCATAACCGGGTATACCACGGTGGGCTGCACGCCTCCCGCCTGACGGTGCGGGTGGAACCCTAAGCGGATTGCCCTCCCTGTCAGCGGAAGCGAACAGATCACATTCTGCTCCGCAACCATCAAGCCCCGGCCAGAAAAGGCCGGGGCTTTTCTTGTTCCAGGGCAATACCGCATAATTCTAAGTGCCGCAGCCGCCGGAGCGGTGCTTAAGCCGTAAGGCGGGAATTATGCGGTGCTGCCTTAGTTATTTGTGCGGGCTTTCCCTGTGTGAAAACCCTGTGAGACGGGTGGCCGCATTCCTCGATGGGACACCCCGGAAATGCGTTTGTGGGCAATCAAGCGCTATGCTATGTAAAACATATTCCCGCCCAAAGCGTGGGCAATCAAGGCGGATAAGCAGAACCATGATTTATTGAAAATTCGGAAAAGAATCTGTATAATACGTATCAGATAGAGCCTATAGCCATGAAAGGCAAGCGGCATAGCAGTCGGCACATAAACGCATTCATTTGCTCTCAAAAGGAGAATTCTCGTGAACTACATCGCAGTAGTCGAGGACAGCGCGCAGGATCGGGCAGTGCTGGACTCGTATCTGGAAAAATACCAGCAGGAGAAAAACTGCCATTTTCAAATTACGCATTTTTCGGATGGCGACGAGATCGCGCTGGGCTATAAGGGCGGCTATGACCTGATTTTGATGGACATCGAGATGACCTTCCTGGATGGTATGTCAGCAGCCGAGGAGATCCGCCGCGCCGACCCGGAGGTGCTTATCATCTTCATCACCAACTCGCCGCAGTATGCCATCAAGGGGTACGCGGTGCAGGCGCTGGACTATATCTTAAAGCCGCTGAGTTATTACGCTTTCTGCCAGCGGATGAACCATGTGCGGGAGCTGCTGGGGCGCCGCCAAAAGCACTATCTCACCGTTCCCTGCGCGGGCGGTGTGCAGAAGCTCGACGCCTCCGACATTTATTATGTAGAGATTTGCGACCACGACCTGCTGTTCCACACCAAGCAGGGCGAGGTGCATTCCACCGGCTCCATGCGCGATGTGGAGCAGAAGCTGCCGCCGGAGAATTTCTTCCGCAGCAGCAAGGCGTACCTTGTCAATTTGGAGCACGTGGACGGCATCCAGGACGAGGACGCCATCGTCAACGGTGAGCGGGTGCAGATCAGCCGCGCCAAGCGCAAGGCATTTTTGGCGGCGCTCAACCACTACATGGGGGAAACCATCTGATGCAAGCGGAAGTTCTGGGCAACATTCCCCGCCTATATACCGCGCTGGCGGACTGGCTGGCCTGCCTTTTGTATCTGTTCTTCCTGCCCAAGCGTACAGCAGGCTGGCGGCGGCATACGATCCACGCGGTGTTTTTGCTGCTGCTCGGCGTCTTTATGCAGGCAACGGGGCAGGTGCCGCAATTCTGGTTTCTGCCCTGCATTGCGGTATCCATCTTGATCATGTATCTGTACATCCGAATGCAGGCCGACGTGCCCGCCCGGAGCGCGGGGTATTACTGCGTCCGCGCGTTTATTTTGGGGGAACTGGCCGCCTCGCTGGAATGGCAGCTCTACTACTATATGGCCGGACAGCATGGCACGCCGGGCGCGGGTGTGCGTGTGTGCATTTTGGCAGTCGTCTATGCCGCAGTGTATGGCGTGGTGTTCGCGCTGGAACGCAATTATAACGATATTGCCTCGCCTCTGCACGTCCACAAAAAGGAATTCCTCAGCACGCTGTTCATCGGTGTGGCGGTCTATGCCGCCAGCAACCTGAGCTATGTCAGCCCGGACACGCCGTTTTCCGGCAAAATGACGGCGGAAATTTACAACATCCGCACGCTGGTAGACCTGGGCGGCATGGCCATTCTGTTTGCGCACCACATGCAGTTGGTGGAGTACCGCCGCAAAAAGGAGCGCGACGCCCTGCAAAACGTTTTGCAGGCGCAGTACGCACAGTACCGCTCGGCGCAGGACAGCATTGACCTTATCAATAAAAAATATCACGACCTCAAGCACCAGATCGCCGTGCTGCGCAGCGAGACCTCAGAGGAAAAGGCCCACTACCTCGACGCGATGGAGCAGGAGATCCGCAGCTATGAGGCGCAGAACAAGACCGGCAACGAGGTGCTGGACACGATCCTGACCAGCAAAAGCCTGTACTGCCAGCAGCACGGCATCACGCTGACCTGCGTGGCAGACGGTGCGGCGCTGGATTTTATGGATACGATGGACCTGTGTTCGCTGTTCGGCAATGCGCTGGACAACGCCATCGAGAGCGTAGAAAAGCTGCCCGACAGCGAGCAGCGGCTGATCCATCTGGTGGTGGCACGGAAAAAGAGCTTTGTGTGGATCCGGGTCGAAAACACCTACGACGGTGCCTTCCAAGCGGACGGCAACCTGCCAAAAACTACCAAGTCCGACGCCCGCTACCACGGCTACGGTCTAAAGAGCATCTACGACACCGCCGAAAAATACGGCGGCACGGCAGAAATCACCACCCAGGAGAACCAGTTCACATTAAAGGTGCTGTTTCCCATCAAGCAGAAATAACCCGGACAGCCCATTTTGGTGGGCTGTTTTTTGCTTTAAGCAACCTGCACATAAAGCGCATGATACGATTGTCTATTTTGCCAGTGCCGCAGGCGGCTTGCGTGGAAAAAATGACCGTTCACGTAGTGAATCCCCTTTTTGCTGTACATTGTGATATAGTGCAGACAACAGAAAAGGAAAGTCTCCTGCGTTTTTTGCTATGGATAACCTTGAAAGCGAGAACCTTGTATGAAAGCTACCCCACTTCTCACCGGCTGGACCTGCCGCCATTTGGGCGATACCGCACCCGGCAAAACGGTGACCCTGCCCCATGATGCCATGCTGGCTGAACCCCGCACCGTCCTGAGCGCGGGCGGCACCAATACCGGCTGGTACGAGGGACACGACTACGAGTATCAGCGCACCCTGACCGTGCCGGAAAACGAGCTGGCGGACACCCACATTCTGGAGTTTGAGGGCGTCTACCATAATGCCGAGGTCTGGCTCAACGGTCAAAAGGCTGCGTTCCGCCCCTACGGCTACACCAACTTTTATGTTGATTGTGCGCCGTATCTGCACGCAGGGGAGAACGAGCTGCGGGTCATTGCCCGCAACGCCGACCAGCCCAACAGCCGGTGGTATTCCGGCGCGGGCATCTACCGCCCGGTGCAGCTTTGGACGGCAAGGGGCGCGCATATCGCACTGAACGGCGTTAAAATCCGCACCCTGTCGCTTGACCCCGCCGTCGTGGAGGTGCGCGTAAAGACCACCGCCCCCGGCACGGTACGCCTGACGGTGGACGACCTGCCCGCCATGCAGCAGGAGAGCGACGGCGAGGCCGTATGCACCCTGCCCCTTGATAACGCCCGCCTTTGGACACCTGAAACGCCCAACCTGTACACCTGCCGCGTCAGCTTTGCCGATGATGAGGTGACCGAGACGTTCGGTGTTCGCAAGGTCGAGTGGGGTACGGACGGTTTCCTGCTCAACGGCAAGCGGTACATCATCCAGGGCGCGTGCATCCACCACGATAATGGTCTGTTGGGCGCAGTTTGTGACCCCGACGCCGTGGCGCGCAAGGTACGCCTGTTGAAAGAGAACGGCTACAACGCCATTCGCTCAGCGCACAACCCCTGCTCCAAGGCGCTGCTGGCAGAGTGTGACCGGCAGGGCATGCTTGTCATGGACGAGTACATCGACCATTGGTACATCCACAAAACCGAGCATGACTACGTGGATTATTTTGCCGACTGGTGGCATCAGGATCTGACCGACATGGTGGAAAAAGACTACAACCACCCCTGCGTCGTGCTCTACTCCACCGGCAACGAGGTCAGCGAGACTGCCCAAAAGCGCGGCATCGCCCTGACGAAGGAGATGACCGACTTCCTGCACGAGTTGGACGATTCTCGTCCCGTAACTTGCGGTGTGAACATCTTCTTCAACTTTTTGAGCTCCATCGGCTTCGGCGTGTACAGCGACGAAAAGGCAAAAAAAGAAGCCGAGCGCGCCGAAAAAGCCAAACAGCGCGGCGAGAAGGCCGCCAAGAAAAAGGCAGTCGGCAGTCAGTTCTTCAACAATCTGGCGGGGCTGCTGGGCGACGAATTCATGAAGCGCGGCGCGACCCTGCACGGCTGCGACGTCAAGACCCGTGACGCCTTTGCCAACATGGACATTGCGGGCTACAACTACGGCATCTACCGCTATAAGCACGACCTGAAAAAGTACCCGCAGCGGTTGATTTTGGGCAGCGAGACCTTCTGCAACGATGCCTATAAATTCCGCGAGCTGGCCAAAACCGAGCCGCGTCTCGTTGGCGATTTCGTCTGGGCGGGTATGGACTACCTGGGCGAGGTCATGGTCGGCTCGTGGGAGTACGCCGACTACGCCGAAACGTTCGATGGCGGTCCGGGCTGGGTGTCGGCGGGTTCGGGACGCATCGACCTGACCGGCAAGCCGCTGGGCGAAGCCCTTTACACCCGCGTGGCACTGGAAGCCGACAACGGCCCCTATATCGCCGTCTGTCCGGTCAACCATACCGGAGACCGCCACAGCCCCAGTGCGTGGAAGATGACGAACGCCATGCCCAGCTGGAGCTGGACCGGCTGCGAGGAGCGCAAGGCCAACGTGGAGGTCTACGCCCGCGCCGCCCGCGTGGAGCTGGTGCTGAATGGTCACACGGTGGGCAGTAAAACGCTGAAAAATGATTGCTTGGCGAGGTTCAGCATCCCCTATGAGAGCGGCACGCTGGAAGCCGTCAGCTATGACGCTGCCGGTCACGAAATTGGTCGCTGCAAGCTGCAAAGTGCCGGCGGCACGACCCGCCTAACGCTGGACGCCGAAGAACCTACTGTAAAACCGGGGCACCTGTGCCACATCCGTCTGCGCTACACCGATGAAAACGGCATCACCAAGCCGCTGGCGCGCGGCAATATTCAGGTACAGGTGCGCGGCGGCACGTTGGTGGGGCTGGGCAGCGCCTGCCCCTTCAACAAGCACAGCTATCTGGACAGCGAAACCGATACCTACTACGGCGAGGCTCTTGCCATCGTCCGCATGGGGGACGGCGACGCCATGACGATTGCTGCTTCCGACGGCGAATACAGCGCGGAGCTGACCGTGCCTGCGCAAGCATGAGGCGAGCTATGGAGGTAGGGGCTATTTTGCAGCGTTTGCCATCACGCTGTTTCTGGCGGCGCTCGTGCGCATCACCGTCATCAACGGCGGTGTGCAGATGGTGATTTACTTCCCGTGTACGCATGGGACAAAATCCGTCCTGAGCCTTGGCACACAACACTACAAAACTCAACAAAAGCTCGTTGAAACGATAAGTTTCAACGAGCTTTTGTTGCCTTGGGATGCAAATTTTAGTGCAGGGCTTCGTACAGGGCAATCAGGGTCAGCGCCTGCCCTTAGCAGCTCCATGGTGCGCTGGACGCGCAGCCCTTTACAACCGGCGGTCAGGGTGCTATAATAAATCCGACCGACCGGTCGGTCGGAAAAGAAAGGGAACACTTCCATGCCGAAATATAGCGTTAAAAAGCCATTTACCATTCTGGTGGCGGTCATTCTGGTGCTGGTGCTGGGCTTTGTCAGCCTGACCGGCATCCAGACGGACCTGCTGCCCGCCATGAACCTGCCCTACCTGATGGTCATCACGACCTACCCCGGCGCCAGTCCCGAGCAGGTCGAGGCCGACGTGACCAAGCCGCTGGAAAATGCACTTTCGACGCTGAACGGCGTCAAGAACGTGACGAGCCAGAGCAATGAAAACTACAGCCTGCTCTTTCTGGAATACCAGGACGACACCGATATGGACAGCGCCATGGTCAAGGCCAGCACCGCCGTGAACCAGCTCGGCGACGCGCTGCCCGACATGGCGTCCACGCCGACGCTGATGGAGATCAGCCCGGACATGATGGCGACGCAGTACATTGCCGTGGACTACGACGGCATGGATATTTACGAGCTGTCCGACTATGTCAGCGAAAACGTGCTGCCCCAGCTCGAGCGCGTGGACGGCGTGGCCAGCGTGTCCACGACGGGCCTGGTGGAAAAGTCGGTGCAGATCACGCTCGACCAGGAAAAGATCGACGCTGTCAACGACAAGCTGCTGGTCAAGGTCAGTGACCGCCTGGCCGATGCCAAAAAAGAGCTGGATGCCAACAAGAAAAAAATCAACGATGGCATGAAAGAACTGGACGCCGCCCAGGCCCAGCTGGACGCAGGCAAGGCCCAGCTGAACAGCCAGAAGGCCGACGTGACGACCCAGCTGCGGGACGCCATCACCGAGCTGGACAAGCAGATCCCCGAGCTGGAAAAGAAGATCGCCAGCCTGCAGACCGACCTGGACGAGGCCAACCGCAAGCTGGAGAATGCCAAAAATACAAGCACGACTCTGCCCGAGGTCACGCTGCCCATCGACGATGCACTGTTTGCCAGCTGCAAGACGGTGCTGGCCGCCTACGACCCGCAGTATAACGCCGATGCGCTCCCGGCCAATCTGGCCGAAGCTAAGAGCGACCTGAACAAGATGGGCGCGATGGTCAACTCGATCGACCGCGCGGATGCGGCCATCCGCCAGCGCGCCGCAGACGAGGGGCTGTTGGAGCAGAATATGACGGTGGAGCAGACTGCGGCCTACTTAGATGCCCAGTATGCGGCCATGAGTGCCCGCATTCAGGCGCTGGAGGTGGAGATCGCGTCGCTGCAGGACTCCCTCAACAACACCGAGGACGAGAGCGAACGGGCCGATTTACAGGCGCAGATCGACGCCAAGCGCGCCGAGCAGGCGCAGGACCAAGCTGTCATCGACGGCAACGCCGCCCGCCGCGCCCGCGTCAGCGAGCTGAGCGGCAATCTGTCAACGCTCTCCACGACGAAGGTCGCCCTGCAGAACGCCACGACGCTGCTGACTGCGCGGCAGGAGGCCGAGACTGCGCTGAACAACGGTATGCAGCCACTGCAGCAGACGCTGAACGACACCGCCGCCGCCCTGCGCGACCAGCTGACCAAAGCGCAGGAAATGCTGACCCAGCTGAACGAACAGCGCGACAAGCTGCAAAAAATGCTGGCAAGCCTTGGCGACGAGGCGGTAGACCCCGCCATGGCCGATATGGCCGTCCAGCTGCTGCTGAGCGGCACCGAGGCCCAGCTGCAGCTGGGCGAGTTCCAGGTCTCCAGCGGTAAGACCCAGCTTGAGGCCGGCAAGACCCAGCTCGAGGCCGCGCAGGAGGAATACGAGTCCGCCCGCGAGGAGGCGCTGAAAAGCGCGAATCTGAACCAGCTGCTGAACATGACGACGCTGCAGCAGCTCATTTATGCGCAGAACTTCTCGATGCCTGCGGGCTATATCGAGGGCGGCGACGGCGACGACAACCGCTACATTGTCAAGGTCGGTGATGCCTTTGCCGACGCGGACGAGCTGAAAAGCATGGTGCTCTGCAATATCGACGGCATCGGCGACGTGCGCCTGTCCGATGTGGCCGAGGTCGAAATGACCGACAACGCCGACGACGCCTACGCCAAGGTGGACAAGAACCGCGCCGTGCTGCTGTCGCTGTACAAGAGCTCGACGTCGTCCACCTCGACGGTCTCCAACGCCAGCAGCGCGGCGATGGAAACGATGATGGCCGAAAACGAGGGCCTGCACCTGACGCCCATCATGGACCAGGGCGACTATATCAAGCTCATCGTCAACAGCGTGCTGTCCAACCTGATCGAGGGCGCAGCGCTGGCCATCATCGTGCTGGCGCTGTTCTTAAAGGACCTGCGCCCGACCATCGTCGTGGCCATCAGTATGCCGTTGAGCGTGCTGTTTGCCATTGTGCTGATGTATTTCACCGGCATTACCTTCAATATCCTGTCGCTGTCCGGCCTGGCGCTGGGCGTCGGCATGCTGGTCGACAACTCGGTTGTCGTCATTGAAAACATCTACCGTCTGCGGGGCCGCGGCGTGCCCGCCGCCCGTGCGTCGGTGCAGGGCGCGCGTCAGGTGGCCGGGTCCATCATATCCTCCACCTTGACGACGATCTGCGTTTTTCTGCCGCTGGTGTTCACCACCGGCATGGTGCGCGAGCTTCTCAGCGACATGGCCTGGACCATCACCTTCAGTCTGCTGGCGTCCCTTGTTGTGGCGCTGACCGTTGTGCCCTGCGCGGGCTCCACTGTGCTGAAAAAGCAGAAGGACATCAAGCACCCGCTGTTCGACAAGGTGCTGAACGGCTATGAAAAGCTGCTGCGCTTCTGTCTGCGCCGCAAGGCTGTGCCGCTGGCGCTGGCCATTGCGCTGCTGGGGGTGTCGGTCTGGCGCGTCGCTACCATGGGCATCGTCATGATCCCCGACATGAGCAGCAACCAGCTGACCATCACGGTCAATGTGCCTGACGATACGGCTAAGGAGGACGCCTTCGCCACGGCGGACAGCGTCATGGACGCGGTCATGAGCGTGGACGGCGTCGATACCGTCGGCGCGATGTCGGGCGGTTCCAACAATATGGTCGCCATGGCCGGCGGTAATGCCGCCACCGACAACACCACGTTTACCTATTACGTCCTGCTGGGCGACAAGGCACCCAAGGCCAAAGTCGTGGAGCGGGAGATCTACGGCAAAACAGCAGATCTAAACTGCGAAATTGAAGTGAACTCCAATGGCATGATGGACATGAGTGCGCTGTCCGGCTCCGGCATCGAGGTGGACCTCTACGGCAGCGAACTCAATGACCTGGCCGCCGCAGGCAAGCAGGTCATGGCGCTGATGGAGGGCATCGACGGTATCCAAAACGTCACCGACGGCCAGGACGCCGGCGACGCCGAGATCAACATCACGATTGACAAGGACAAGGCTATGCGGATGGGTCTGACCGTCGCGCAGGTCTACCAGCAGATCGCCGCCAAGCTGACGACGGACACCACCGCCACGACGCTGAAGGCGGGCGGCGACAGCTACAGCGTCGTTATCGTCGATAAGACCGACACGCCGACGCTGGACGATATTTTCAATATGGAGTTCGAGACGACGACTACCGACGAAAACGGCAGCAGCGTAAAGGAGACGCACACCCTCGGTGAGTTCGCGACCCGCACCACGACGGCGGGCTATACGACGATTGCCCGCGAGAACGGCTCCCGCAAGCTGGCCGTGACGAGTGAGACCGCCGACGGCTACAACACGACGCTGCTCTCCCGCGAGCTGGAGCCGCAGCTGGCCGCACTGGACCTGCCCGACGGCGTGACCGCCGAGCTGGCCGGTGAGACGACCCAGGTCACCGAGATGCTGAGCCAGATGGCAAAAATGCTTGCACTGGCATTGGCTTTTGTCTATTTTGTCATGGTGGCGCAGTTCCAGAGCCTGCTGTCGCCGTTCATTGTTCTGTTCACGATCCCGCTGGCCTTCACCGGCGGTATGCTCGGCCTGATGGCTGCCGGTGAGCAGCTGTCGCTGATCTCGCTGATGGGCTTCCTGGTCCTGATGGGCGTCGTCGTCAACAACGGCATTGTGTTTGTGGACTACGCCAACCAGCTGCGCATCGGCGGGCTGGAGCGCACCGACGCCCTTGTGGCGACGGGCCGCACCCGTATGCGCCCGATCCTGATGACGACGCTGACGACGGTGCTGGCGATGGTCACGATGCTGTTCGGCACCGACATGGCCAGCGAGATGAGCACCGGCATGGCCATTGTCATCATCGGCGGTCTGAGCTACGCCACGCTGATGACGCTGTTCGTCGTGCCTGTGCTGTATGACCTGTTCTACCGCAGGCCGCCGGTCAATATTGACGTCGGTGATGACGGTCTGGACGACCTGCCCGACGATGCGGCCGAGTTTGCGGCAGAGTTCGCCGCCCGCCGCGCCGCCGAGGCTGCATCCGCGCCACGCCGCCCGGATCTGAGCCGCGCGGCCCGTGCGCCGGAGGAAAGCGACGGGGAGAAAAAGGAGGCCGACCATGACAATGGATAACCATGCAGCCCGCAAGGCTGCCGTCTACGAGGCTGCCCTGCAGCTGGTCGCCCGGGGCGTCAGCCCCGCCGCTATGACCATCCAGCAGCTTGCCGACACGGCAGGTATTGGAAAAGGCACGGTGTACGGCTATTTTTCCTCAAAGGAGGAGATCCTGCAGGGCCTGGCTGAATACTGCTTTGCCCGGGAAATCGAGCGCATCCGCGTCCTGTTTGCCGACTGCTGCACGCTGGCCGGGTTGGAGGAACGGGCGGTAGCCTATTTGCAGGACATTGCTGCCAACCGGATGGGCGATTATAAGATGATTGCCCAGGCGCTGGGCACGCCGGGAAAGTGCGAGCCCGTGCCCGCCTGTGCGGACGAGCTGCGGGACATCATGCGCACGCTGCTCATACGTCTGCAGGCTGCGGGGGAGATCGACCCCGCGGTAAGTCTGGAATACTGCTGCACCGCGATCTTTTCCGCCGTTGTCGGCGGCCTGATCGGGCTGTGCTTTACCGCGGAGTGCGGGATACAGAGCGGCCTGCTGGAGAATTTAAAAATGCTGCTGCATCGGACATTACAGGTGCAGCAATAAAAAGCAGCCCGTGAGCGACAGTGCTCACGGGCTGCTTTGTGCTTATATTACAGCAGCTTACTCCCCAGCGCGCGGCTTGTGCGGGAGAGGGAGAGGTTGGCAAGCTCCTGATTGTCCAGCGTGTAGCGCAGGACGAGGACGTTCGCCACAAAGAGGACGGCCAGCTTGACCGGCATGCTGCCGGAGTCGAGCGGGCTTTCTTTGGCACCGCACAGAAGCACGACATCGGCCAGCGCTGCGCCGGGGGCGTCGCTGTAGTGGGTGAGCAGGATGACCTTGGCGCCGTTCTCCCTGGCCAGATGCAGTGAGTCCATCATATCCCGCGTTGCGCCGGAGTAGGAGACAAAGACCACGACGTCCTCGGGGCCCATCAGGCTGGCGGCGATGGCCTGCATGTGGCTGTCGCCTGCCGTGCGGAACTTGGTGGAGAGCATCGAGAACCGCGCCCAGATGTCGCAGGCCAGTATATAGCTGCCGCCCTGCCCGAAAAAGAATACCTGCCGTGCCCGCTGCAAAAGCGTGGCCGCGCGGTCCACCGACTCGGGGTCCAGTGCGCTGCGGGTGCCGTTCAGTGCCTCGATGGCTGTGTTGTAGGCGTGGGTGCAGAGCGTCTGGGTGTCGACGCCCGGCTCCAGCTTGAGCGAGACCGGCATCGCCGTGGCCGTGGCCTTTGCCAGCGCGATCTTCATCTCGTTATAGCCGTCAAAGCCCAGGGCGCGGCAGAAACGGAAAATCGTAGCCTCTGCCACACCGCAGGCTTTTGCCAGCGATGAGATCGACAGGTATTGTGCGTCCTCTGCGTGCTGCATAAGGTAATCCGCAACGATGATGCCGGATTTCGTCAGGCTGTCGCGCTTGGTGCGCAGCATATCCCAAAAACTTTGCTCTGCCATGATGGAGGATCCTTTCTGCTGTGATGTGTTGCGGAACTTGGCCCCCTCTGCGAGGGGGCTCCGCCCGCAGGCGGTGGGGGAGAGAACTGTGCCATTGCCTGAAAGACTTCAGATAACCGCAAGGTTCTCTCCCTCCGGCCCTGCGGGGCCACCGCTCCCCCTCTGGCGCAAGCGCCATCTCCCCCGTGTCGGGGGAGTCTGTCTCGCAGAGGGAGGCAAGGAGGCTGGCCGCTGCTATTACTTATAATGTATCCCCGGTCAGCTCCTTCTGCAAGGCTTTGGCCAGGACTTTGTGGGACTGGACGGTCATGTGCATGCCGTCAAGGGGCGAGCAGCCCGCGCCGGGCAGTGTGTTGGCGTCCAGGAACCGCACATTGGCGATATCCTTCAGCATCGGCTCCAGCTGGGCGGCAATGCCGGCGCAGCGTTCATGGCAGCCGGTGCCCATGGCATCTTTAAAAATCAGGTGGTCGTACTCCGGCGTGATGGACGGCGGAACGATGACGAGCACGTCCGGCCTGGCGTTGTCGCGCCAGCATTCGGTGTGCAGGGCCTTCTTGACGAGCCGCACGATGCCCAGAGAGATCAGATGGGAATTGCAGCCGAACCGCTCCTTGCTGTCGTTCGTGCCCAGCATGATCGTCACGGTGTCCAGCGGCGCGTGGCTCATCAGGATCGGCGTGATGACCCGCAGCCCGTTCATACCTTCTGTAATAGGGTCGTCAAACACGGCGGTGCGCCCGGGCAGCCCCTCCTCGACCACGCTCCAGCCGTCGCCCAGCAGGTCCTGCAGCACCATCGGGTAGCGCTCATCGTCGCCGTAGCGCCCGTCGCGGGCAGGGTCATAGCCGTAGGTGTTGGAATCGCCGAAGCAGAGCACCCGGCGGCGGGTCATATTTTCATAATTCATAAAAAAGGCTCCCTTTCTTAAAAATGAAAAGTTATTTCGCTCCTTCCATTATATAGGGAAATACCCGTGCTTGCAAGAGGCTTTTTCCCGGAAAAAACGCCTTGTTTTTGTGCAAATGTGCAAAAATTGAGACGGATTGCGTGAAAAGGACATTTCATTTTGACATCTTGTATTTTTTGACAAAAGGAGTATCCGAATACCAAAGCAAAGGCGCTTGCCCGTAAATGTAACGGGGAAGCGCCTTTTTGCTTTACAGCACCAAAGCGCGCGCGATAGAAAGTTTTCAAAGATAAAAGTTGTTTTCATTTTGTAATAAATCAAAAAAGAGGCGATTTTCCCATAAAAAGCAAGAGAAACCGATAGAAACGTATGTATTTTGCAACTATGTGGATGGGATTTGTGCAGCATGTACAAAAACGACAGTTTTTCTTGGCTATTTCACCTCTGGACAAAATGAAAAAAGTTTTCTAAAATAGAGGCATCACGAGGGACACAGAACGAAGATGCCCCACAAAGGCCGAAAGGCAAAAAAGGAGAAAAACCTATGAAGAAGCAAGTTTCCGCGATCCTGGCAGCCAGCATGGCCGCCAGCATGCTCGTCGCCTGCGGCGGCTCCACTTCCAGCGCAGCGACCTCTACCGCAACTGCTGAGAGCACCTCTACCGCCTCCAGCGAGGCCGCTCCCGCGGAGTCCACCGCCGATGCAGGTCAGGCTGCTGACATTACGCTGTGGACCTACCCCATCGGCAAGTGGGGCGATTCCGAGTCCGTTGATGCGCTGCTGGCAGACTTCAACGCCCAGTATCCTGACATCCACGTCACCGTCGAGTACCTCGACTACACCAACGGCGACGATCAGGTCAACACCGCTATCGAGGGCGGCAGCGCACCTGACATCGTCATGGAAGGACCCGAGCGTCTGGTTGCCAACTGGGGCGCCAAGGGCCTGATGGCCGATCTGAGCGACCTGTGGACCGACGACCAGAAGGCCGACATCAGCGCCAGCGTTGAGGCCGCCTGCAAGGATTCCTCCGGCGCTTACTACGAGTTCCCGCTCTGCATGACCGCGCACTGCATGGCCATCAACAAGACCGTGTTTGAGGCTGCCGGTGCTATGCAGTATGTCGATGCCGAGAACCACACCTGGACCACCGACAACTTCCTGAAGGCTGTGCAGGCCGTCTACGACTCCGGCAAGACCGACGTCGGCGCGATCTACTGCAGCGGCCAGGGCGGCGACCAGGGCACCCGCGCCATCATCAACAACATGTACGGCGGCACCTTCACCGATGCAGCCCACACCAAGTACACCGCTGATTCTGCCGAGAACGTCAAGGCAATCGAGGCCCTGTACAACCAGGATGGCATCAACTTTGACGCCTCCATCAACGGCGGCGAGGAGATCACCCTCTTCCGCAACGGCACCCTGCAGATGGCCTTCTGCTGGAACATCGCCCAGCAGACCAACGCTGACAACAGCGCAGCCGGCACGACCAACAGCGGCGACGACATCCTGTTCATGGCGTTCCCGACTGAGTCCGGCGACCCCGCACTGTGCGGCGGCATCTGGGGCTTCGGCGTGTTCGACAACGGCGACGAGAACAAGATCGCTGCCTCCAAGACCTTCATCAACTTCATGGCCAACTCTGACGAGACCGCAAAGGCCGTCAAGACCTCTACTTACTTCTCCGTCAAGAACTCTCTGTCCGACCTGTACAAGGACGACGAGGTCATGAACGAGTACCAGAAGCTCATGCCTTACCTGGGCGACTACTATCAGGTCACTCCCGGCTGGGCCGAGGCTCGTACCGCTTGGTGGAACATGCTGCAGCAGGTTGGCCAGGGCACTGACGTGACCACCGCCGTTACCGAGTTCTGCAACACCGCCAACGCAGCGGCCAGCGCATCCTGAACCTCCTGAAAAAACCTCCGGTTTGTAACTAAACCCCACGGCGTCCGACCTCTGACCTGAAACGCAGCGGTGGGACGCCACTTTTATCGAATGAACCCGTGACTTTAAAACAGAAGGGAGCGATCCTCTTGGCACATACCGCAGTTGCCAAAAAGCAGAGCGAGCCGAAGATGAGCCGCGCGCTTGTCCGGCAGGAGACCATCGCCGGTTACCTGTTCCTGCTGCCCAGTCTCATCTTCTTTATCGGCTTTGTCATCTATCCCATGGTGATGTGCATCTTCACCAGCTTCTTTGACTCCAGCATGAACCGCGCCGATGTGTTCATCGGCCTGCAGAACTATGTGGAGTTGTTCCACGACAGCGTCTTTCTGGGCGCACTGCGCAACACGCTGATTATCGTTGTCGTGTCGGTGCCCATCACCTGCATCTTCTCGCTGTGGGTGGCGTCCGCCATCGTCAACATGCCCCCGTGGGCGACCTCGCTGTTCCGCGTCATCTTCTATCTGCCCGTCGTCACCGGCTCTGTCGCTGTTACCGTCGTGTGGAAGTGGATGTTCAACAACTACTACGGCATCTTCAACTATCTGGGCAAGTCGATGGGCCTCCTTGACCAGAACATCAACTGGCTGGGCGATACCCGCTACGCGCTGGCCTGCATCATCCTGATCCTGCTCACGACCTCTGTCGGCCAGCCCATCGTGCTGTATGTCTCCGCGCTCGGCAACGTGGACCAGTCTCTGGTCGAGGCCGCTGAGGTGGACGGTGCCACGAAGCTGCAGGCCTTCTGGAAGATCAAGTGGCCGCAGATCATGCCCACCACGCTGTACATCCTGGTCATCACGACGATCAACTCCTTCCAGTGCTTCGCGCTGATCCAGCTGCTGACGTCCGGCGGCCCGAACCACTCCACCGATACCATCATGTACTACATCTACTACACAGCCTTCAAGCTGTACCGCTACGGCTACGGCAACGCGATGGGCGTTATCCTCGCCATCATGATCGCCGTTCTGTCCGCTGTGCAGTTCAAGGTCACGCGGTCTGATTAAGAAGGAGGGAAATGACTATGGATACCAAAAAGAAAAAAAAGAAGATTTCCCCCTACATGGTGTTCAGCACCATCGTCATCATCCTGCTGGCCATCGCGTTCGCGTTCCCGCTGTACTGGATCCTGACGGGCTCCTTTAAGACGCAGGTCTCCATCAACTCCACCACCCCTGAATGGTGGCCGAGCGAGTGGGTCATGACGAACTATGACAAGCTGTTCAGCCGCCAGAAGTCCCCGCTGTGGGAGTTCGCGGTGCCGTTCAGCAGCCACTTCAGCGCGGACGGCAAGGACATCATCTGGTGGGCCGGTCCCCAGGTGCCCGCCGCTGTGCGCTGGCTCATCAACACGGTCTTTATGGCTGTTGCCTCGATGATCCTGACCTGCATCACCTCCGCTATGGCAGGCTATGCGCTGGCCAAAAAGCGCTTTGTGGGCCGCAGCATCCTCTTTACCCTGATCGTCTGCGCCATGGCGCTGCCGAAGCAGGTCATCCTGATCCCCCTGCTGCGCGAGATGAGCAGCCTGCAGCTCTACAACACAATCTGGGCGGTCATCTTCCCCATCGTCGGCTGGCCGTTCGGCGTATTCCTGATGAAGCAGTTCAGTGAGGGCATCCCCGGCGAGATGCTGGAGGCCGCCCGCATCGACGGCGCGAGCGAGGCCAAGACCTTTGTCCGCATTGCGCTGCCCATGATCAAGCCGGGCATCGGCGCACTGGCCATCTTCACCTTCATCAACTCGTGGAACGATTACTTCATGCAGTTGATCATGCTGTCCAGCACCAGCAAGCTGACGATCTCTCTTGGTATCGCCAAGCTGCAGGCCGAGAACTCCACCGACTACGGCCTGATCATGGCCGGTGCCGCGCTGGCAGCCGTGCCCATCATCATCGTGTTCCTGGCCTTCCAGAAGTACTTCACGAAGGGCATCACGATGGGCGCTGTCAAGGGCTAAAAATCCGACCGCCGCCTGCGGCGGAAACAGGGAGGATTTTTAGGCGCAGCGGTCGCAGAACGCGAGGGGCGCCCAAGCCCCGAAGCGCGATGCGGTAACTGCAAGAGAGTACCACTGAAAGCCTTCCCCCTTGGGGGAAGGTGTCTGTGGCCCCGACCACAGACGGATGAGGGGCAGCCTGCCGGATATTGCCCGCAAACGGGCCGTGTCAGCAGGCTCCGCCCTCATCAGTCACCTTCGGTGACAGCTTTCCCCTCGGGGAAAGCCTTTACATACAGTTTTACGAACAGGGAGTGTTTGTATATGAAAGACATCAACAAATATCGCGGCATTATCCCCGCCTTCTACGCCTGCTACGCACCGGACGGCTCTATCTCCACCGAGGGCGTCAAGGCACTGACCCGCCACCTGATCGCCAAGGGCGTCAAGGGCGTTTACGTCGGCGGCTCCTCCGGCGAGTGCATCTACCAGCACCCGGATGAGCGCAAGGCCGTGCTGGAGGCCGTCATGAGCGAGGCCAAGGGCAAGATCACCGTTATTGCCCACGTCGCCTGCAACAACACAGCGGACTCCGTCGAGCTGGCTGCCCATGCTGAAAAATGCGGCGTTGACGCCATCGCATCCATCCCGCCGATCTACTTCCACCTGCCCAACTACGCCATCGCGGACTACTGGAACGCCATGAGCGCCGCCGCGCCCAACACCGAGTTCATCATCTACAACATCCCGCAGCTGGCCGGTACCGCCCTGACGATGCCCCTGCTGAACGAGATGCTCAAGAACCCCAACGTCATCGCGGTCAAGAACTCCTCGATGCCCACCCAGGACATCCAGATGTTCAAGGATGCCGGTATTCAGGCGCGCGGTGCGGACGGCTTCGCCGTGTTCAACGGCCCCGATGAGCAGTTCGTCTCCGGCCGTGTCATGGGCGCGGACGGCGGCATCGGCGGCACCTACGCCGTCATGCCCGAGCTGTTCCTCAAGATGAACGAGCTGATCGAGAAGGGCGACATCCCCGCTGCCCGCGAGATCCAGTACAAGGCGGACCGCATCATCTACAAGATGTGCGAGGCCCACGGCAACCTGTACGCGGTCATGAAGGAGATCCTGCGCCGCATGTACGGTCTGGAGCTGGGCGGCGTGCGCGCCCCGCTGCCGGGCCTGATCCCCGAGGATGAGGCCATCGTGGTCGAGGCGCAGAAGATGATCGAGGACGCCGTCGCGGCCCTGTAAGAGGTGTGAAATGATCGTAGATTCGTTTGATTACATTGCCTGCTACAAGGGTCTGCACCCGAATCTGGATAAGGCCATCGACTGGCTGAACAGCCACACGCTGGACGCGCTGGAAAACGGCAAGACCATCATTGACGGCGAGAACGTCTTTGTCAACGTGATGGACGCCGACCTGCGCGATGCCGACGGCGCTGCGTTCGAGTACCACCGCCGCTATGCCGACCTGCAGATCGACCTGACCGGCAGCGAGCATCTGGGCTGGGCGTCCGAGGGCACGGAGCAGGGCGAGTTTGACGAGGAAAACGACTTCGGTCTGCGGACCGGCCCCGAGCACTGCGGCATGACGCTGGGTGGGGGACGCTTTGCCGTGTTCTTCCCCGGTGAGCTGCACAAGCCCAGCTGCAAGACCCCCGGCTGCGACCACGTAAGAAAAGCCGTGGTCAAGATTTTGATGAAATAATTTGCATTCCCCAAGCCTTCCCCCTTGGGGGAAGGTGGCCCCGCAGGGCCGGATGAGGGGTAAGCTATCGGTGGTTGCCCGTAAACGGGCTGCCGCCGTAAGCTCCGCCCTCATCAGTCACCTTCGGTGACAGCTTCCCCCTCGGGGGAAGCCTTTTTGCGTATAGAAAGGAGCCTTTCCCATGACCCACGAACAAATTTTCAACCAAATCAAGGGCGGCCTTATCGTCTCCTGCCAGGCGCTGGAGCATGAGCCACTGTATACAAAAGAGGGCGGCGTCATGCCGCTGATGGCCAAGGCGGCGGCACAGTCCGGCGCTGTCGGCATCCGCGCCAATACGGTGCGCGACATCACCCAGATCAAGCAGGTCGTGGACCTGCCGGTCATCGGCATCATCAAAAAGGATTACCCCGGCACGCCGATGTACATCACCGTCACGATGCAGGAGGTTGACGAGCTCGTCGCCTGCGGCGTGGACATTCTGGCCGTGCAGGGCACCGGCGCCCTGCGCCCCAACGGGCAGACGAGCGCCGAGTTCATCCGCGCCGTCAAGGAGAAGTACCCCGACCAGCTCGTTATGGCCGACTGCGACAACATTGAGAACGCGCTGGCCTGCGCGGGGGCCGGTGCGGACTTTGTCGGCACGACGATGCGTGGCTACACGCCGGAGACGAAGGGCATCAACGATGTGGACTTCGGCTTTATCGCCCAGCTCGCGCGGGAGTGCCCGGCCAAGGTCATCGCCGAGGGCCATATCCACACGCCGGAGCAGGCCGTGCAGGCGCTCTACGCCGGTGCGTTCGCCCTCGTCGTCGGCGGTGCCATCACCCGCCCGGCGGAGATCACGGCCCGCTACACCGCGGCCATCAACAACCACAAATAAGCAGGTGCGCTATGAGTAAAACCTATCTGGGCGTTGACATCGGCGGCACGGCGGTCAAGCTGGGGCTCGTCGATGAGAACGGCAGGGTGCTGCGCCGCGCCGAGCGCAGCGTCAGCTTTGACGGCTACAAAACGCCGATCCTGGATACCGTGCAGACCGCCATCCGCGAATTTCTGACCGCGGACGCGCCGAGGCTCGAGGGCATCGCTGTGTCCGCCACGGGCCAGATCGACAGCCGCCGCGGCGTGGTCGCAGGGACCTGCGGCAATTTCCCGGGGTGGATCGGCGTGGACATTAAAGGTACGCTGGAGCGTGCCTTCGGCCTGCCCGTCACCGTCGCCAACGACGCCAACTGTATGCTGCTGGGCGAGGTCTGGGCCGGTGCGGCTAAGGGCTATACCGATGTCATCGGTGTGACGCTGGGCACCGGCGTCGGCGGCGGCATCCTGACCGGCGGACGTCTGCTGGAGGGTGCGCGCGGCCTTGGCGGCGAGCTGGGGCATTTCCGTCTGCACGCGCTGGACGGTGTGGCCTGCACCTGCGGGGCCATCGGCTGCTATGAGCGCTACGCCGCCACAACGGCGCTGGTCCGCAGCGCCCAGAAGGCCGGGCTGGATGCGCCCGACGGGCGTGCGATCTTTGAGGCTGCCGCCGCGGGCGACGCCCGCACGCTGGCTGTGCTCAACGGCTGGATCAACGAGATCGCCCAGGGCCTTGCGGGCCTTGTACACATCTTCAACCCGCAGCTGATCCTGATCGGCGGCGGCGTCAGCGCACAGCAGGCGCTTCTGATCGACCCGCTGGCCGCGCAGGTGCGCAAAAGCATCATGCCCGCCTTCGCCGAGGGCCTTGAGGTCAGGGCCGCAGCCCTCCAGAACGACGCCGGCCTTGTCGGTGCAGTGTATTATTTTAAGCAGCAGCAGTAAGGCGGATGGCCCGGGTCGCCGAGGGCGCCGCCTCCCTACAGCTCCATCATGAAAATCCCCCCGCCGCACCCCGGCGGCGGGGAATTTTTTTGCGGAAATACAGTATGTAAAATCTGGAACGCAAAAGCGCAAAAAATGTGCGAATGACGGGCTTTTGTGGGTTCTGGACAAAAATATTGACTTTGAACCGATGATTTTGGCACGGCGCAGACGGGCGTAAATTGTTGCAATTACAGAGCGTGTGTGTTATACTGTTCATTATGAATAAGTGTGTAAAATTGCCCAAACGAGGCAGAACGCACGGGACAAAACCGGTCACCGACGGACTGACCGGCTCAAAAAACAATAAAGGAGCGCACTATGAAAGTAGTAATCCTGGCTGGCGGCCTTGGCACGCGCATCAGCGAAGAAAGCATCTATAAACCCAAGCCGATGATCGAGATCGGCAACATGCCCATTCTGTGGCATATCATGAAGGAATATTCCTACTACGGTTTCCACGACTTTGTCATCTGCGCGGGCTACAAGCAGCACATGATCAAGGAGTGGTTCGCGGATTACTTCCTGCATACCAGCGATATTACGTTTGATTTCACCCGCGGCCAGAACGAGATGATCGTCCACAACCACCACACCGAGCCGTGGAAGGTCACTGTTGTGGACACCGGCCTCAACACGATGACCGGCGGGCGCATCAAACGCATCCGTCCCTATATCGGCAATGAGACCTTCATGATGACCTACGGCGACGGCGTCTGTGATGTGGACATTGCCAAGCTGGTGGCGTTCCACCGTGAAAACGGCAAGGTCGCCACGCTGACCGCCGTCCAGCAGGAGCAGCAGAAGGGCGTTCTGGATATTGCCGAGGATAATTCCGTCTGTTCTTTCCGTGAAAAGAAGGCCAGCGACGGCGCGCTCATCAACGCGGGCTATATGGTGCTGGAGCCGCAGATCTTCGACTATCTGGACGGCGACACCTGCGTCTTTGAGCAGAAGCCGCTGCAGAAGCTGGCCGAGGAGGGCCAGCTGATGAGCTATATCCACAAGGGCTTCTGGCAGTGCATGGATACCGCCCGCGAGAAGCAGGTCCTGGAGAAGATGCTTGCCACCGGCAACGCGCCCTGGAAGAAGTGGGAGGATTGATAATGGTACATTACGATCCCGAATTTTACCGCGGCAAGCGGGTGTTTGTCACCGGCCACACCGGCTTCAAGGGTAGCTGGCTCTGCAAGATGCTGCTGATGGCCGGGGCCGAGGTCACGGGCTACAGCCTGCAGCCGCCGACGCAGCCGAACCTTTTCTCCATCGCCGGCATCGAGGATAAGATGCACAGCGTCATCGGCGACATCCGCGACTTTGGCGCGCTGAAGGCCGCTTTTGACGCGGCGCAGCCCGACATTGTGCTGCACCTGGCCGCGCAGCCCATCGTGCGCGACAGCTATAAGGACCCGCGCTACACCTATGAGACGAACGTTATGGGTACGGTCAACCTGCTGGAATGTGTGCGGCTGGCCCGGCAGCAGGGCAGGGCGCCCCGCTCGGTATTGAACGTCACCACCGACAAGGTCTACCACAACAACGAGTGGGCCTGGGGCTACCGCGAGAACGAGCCGCTGGACGGTTTCGACCCCTACTCCAACAGCAAGAGCTGCTCGGAGCTGGCGACGCACTCCTACATCAACAGCTTTTTTGCCGATAAGGCCGTGGCCGTCTCGACGGCCCGCGCGGGCAATGTCATCGGCGGCGGCGACTTCGCCAATGACCGCATCATCCCCGACTGCGTCCGCGCCATGGCCGCGGGCCGTAAGATCGGCGTGCGCAACCCCTACTCGACCCGCCCGTACCAGCATGTGCTGGAGCCGCTGGCGGCCTACCTGCTGATCGCCCAGCGTCAGTACGAGGACAGCCGCTTTGCGGGCTATTATAATGTAGGCCCCGACGACTGCGACTGCGTCACCACCGGCACGCTGGTGGATCTGTTCTGCCGGGCCTGGGGCGGCGACGCCGCCTGGGAGAACCAGGCCGAGGCCAACGCCCCGCACGAGGCCAACTTCCTGAAGCTGGACTGCAGCAAGCTGAAAACGACCTTCGGCTGGACGCCGCGCTGGCACATGGCCGAGTGCATGGAAAAGACCGTCGCCTTCAGCAAGATCTGGCTTGCCAACGGCGACGTCCCGGCGGAGATGGAAAAGGAAATCAATATTTTTTTGGAGGAGCAATAATTATGTGGAACAATGAGGCAGAAGCCCGCGAGCAGATCAAGACGATGGTCGCCGAGTATTATCACGACTTCAAGGAGAAAAAGACCCCTTATCAGGAGGGTGACCGCATCACCTACGCAGCCCGCGTCTTTGACGAGAAAGAGATGTGCGCTCTGACCGATGCCACACTGGACTTCTGGCTGACAACAGGCCGCTTTGCCGACCGGTTCGAGAAGGAGTTCGCTAAGTGGATCGGCGTTAAGTTCGCCCATCTGGTCAACAGCGGTTCCTCCGCCAACCTGATCGCCTTCATGGCGCTGACCGCCCCCGAGCTGGGTGACCGCCAGATCAGGAAGGGCGACGAGATCATCACCGTGGCCTGCGGCTTCCCCACCACCGTGACCCCGGCCATCCAGTACGGCGCGGTGCCCGTGTTTGTGGATGTGACCGTGCCCCAGTACAACATCGACGTCACCAAGCTCGAGGCCGCCCTCTCCCCCAAGACGAAGGCAGTCATGATCGCCCACACGCTGGGCAACCCGTTTGACCTGTCCGCCGTCAAGGCGTTCTGTGACGCCCACAACCTGTGGTTGGTCGAGGACAACTGCGACGCGCTGGGCACCCAGTACACCATCAACGGCGAGACCCGTTTTACCGGTACCTGGGGCGACATCGGCACGTCCAGCTTCTACCCGCCGCACCACATGACAATGGGCGAGGGCGGCTGCGTTTACACCAACAACCCGCTGCTGAACCGCCTGATCCTCTCCTTCCGCGACTGGGGCCGCGACTGCATCTGCCCCTCCGGCCAGGATAACTTCTGCGGCCACCGCTTTGACGGTCAGTTCGGCGAGCTGCCCAAGGGCTACGACCACAAGTACGTCTACAGCCACTTTGGCTATAACCTCAAGGTCACCGACATGCAGGCCGCCATCGGCTGCGAGCAGCTGAAGAAGTTCCCCACCTTCATCGAGCGCCGCCGCCACAACTGGGACCGTCTGCGCGCCGCGCTGGAGCCCGCCGCCGACAAGCTGATCCTGCCGGAACCGGCTGCCAACAGCCGCCCGTCCTGGTTCGGCTTCCTGATCTCCGTCAAGCCGGAGAGCGGTCTGGACCGCAACGACGTGACCCGCTATGTGGAGAGCCACAACGTGCAGACCCGTCTGCTGTTCAGCGGCAACCTCATCAAGCACCCCTGCTTTGACCAGATCCGCGGCACCGACGCCTACCGCGTGGCGGGCGAGCTGACCAACACCGACTTTATCATGAACAACACCTTCTGGGTCGGCGTTTATCCCGGCATGACCGACGAGATGATCGACTACATGGCCAAGACGATTATCGAGGCTGTGAATCAGTAAAATTTTGACAACGAGGTACAGACCCCTATGATGCAGCAAAAGGTGAAAACGACCCGCGCACCCAGACTGCGGTTGGACAAAAACAGGCGGCTGACGCCTATGCAGATCTACTGCTGGGCAACGGTGGCCTGTCTGGCGATGCTGCTGCTTGCCCTGCTGGCCAGCCGCGGTACGCTGCTGCATCGATTCTTCTTTTATGATGTCACCGATACCGGTATGGACTTTTTCCATAGTATTGAGTATGTGAGAGGGCGTATGCCCTACGGACAGTTCGATACGCTGTACCCGCCGCTTGCAAATCTGTTTTTCTATGTGTTGTATTTGCTTGTGCCAAAGACACAATCAGCTACGTGGACGGAATCGTTTATCTCGTCTCTCAACATGAAGGGAACAGAACGGGATTTGCGTTTGCAGCAAGCGACGATGATGCTGTTTATCGTCTTTGTTATCGTGGTGGTCTTAGGAATTGTATCGATGACAGAACGCCTGACGCGCAGCTGCGGGGGGCGGAAAAAGCTGCTGGCATTCTGTGCAGTGTTCAGCTATGGGGTACTGTACGGCTTGGAACGCGGCAATATTCTGCTGCTGTGCTGGCCGTTAATGGCATTTTTTATCCTGTACCGCAATTCAGAAAAACCACTTTTGCGGGAGTTGGCCTGTCTGGCACTGGCGATTGCCGCCGGTTTCAAGCTGTACCCGGCGTTTCTGGGCGTGCTGCTGCTGCGCGATAAAAACTATCTGGCCGCGGTGCGCACGGTGCTGTACGGTGTTGTCTGCCTGTGCTTCCCGCTGTTCTTCTTCAATGAAGGATTGTTTGGCCTCACACTGTGGTTCCGTGTACTGTTTGATTTTAGCGGCAGCAGAGGTGAACCGTGGATCGGCAACGGTTTCTCCAACATTTTGGCAGAGGCCGGACATGCGGTGGACAAGCTGCTGGGCACGCAGCTGGGCTATGGCAGCTACGCACTGCTGGGCATTGTGCTGGCAGCGGTGCTGCTGGTGTGCAGCTTTTTTATGGATAAGGAGTGGAAACGCATCACAGCAATCATTCTGGCGATGCTGATGTTCCAGTCCCAGTATGATTATGTATGGTGCCTGTTTTTGATTCCGCTATTCCTGTTTATGGAGCAGGAGCGTGAACTGCGCAGTGACAACGTGCTGCCCTATCTGGCCTTGATGGTGCCGGTGCTGCCGCTGCCGCTATTCCGGCGGGATCAGTGGGAGCCGTCCTTTGTACCGCGCAACACGATTTGTCATGTCATGCTGCTGCTGCTCATTGTCTGGTGCTTTGTCCAGACGGTGCAGGGGGTGCGTGTACGCTGTGCGGAAAAGCCGGTCAAGCCGACACACGGACACCCGGCAGCCACGGTGCTGCTGGCCGTTTGTGTGGCGGTGGCCGGTGTGGGCGGCCAGCAGCTGTGGCAGCACACCCACAACTGGGGCTTTGACTACAGCTACAACGGCCGACTGGATGCCGAGGGCATCCGGCAGAAGGACGTGCAGGACAGCGACGGCAACCCGGTAGAGGTAACATGGAGCGGCCGCGGTGCGTATATTATGATTTACAACCACGCGCCATTTACGCAAAGGATGACGGTCACGTTCCAGACAGGCTACGGCATGGATTTGAAGCGCGCCTATACGATGACGTTTGAAGCACCGAATCTGGAAGATGCTGATGGTACAACCGGGAAGTAGACGGATATTAAGATTGATCATGAGGGGCAGACCGTGTGCTACACGGTAGATGTGGTTCCCGGCCAGACCCAAATCGATGTGAGCTATGACGGCCCGATGGCGGTTTATGATGCGTCCTCGCGCAAAAACGGCACCTTCACGGTGACAAACCTGGTGGTTGCCAGTGAGGGTGCTGTGGAGGAAACCGAATAACGGAAGGAAACATACACTATGCAGAAATTGCTGGCCCTGCTGGGCGCAAAAAATAAAGAGGAATTTGTGGAGCTGTTCAAGCAGTTCATCAAGTTCGGCCTGGTGGGCGTAAGCAACACGGCTGTGTCCATGGCGGTCTACTATATCTTCTTGTGGATCAGCCCGAACCTGTATATGGTCGGCAGCATCCTGGGCACGATTCTGAGCATTGCCAACGCATTTTTCTGGAATGATAAATTTGTCTTTACCGGCAACGCCAATGACTGGCGCAGCAAGCTCAAGCGGCTGGGCAAGACCTATGTCAGCTACGGCGGCACGTCGATTTTGTCCAATGTGCTGCTCTGGATTGAGGTTGCATTCTTCAGCGTCAGCAAGTCCATTGCGCCCATCGTCAACCTGCTGGTGACGATTCCGCTGAACTTTGTTATTAACAAGCTATGGACATTCAAAAGCGAGGAGGCAACAAACCAATGAGTCGGAAATACAGAAGGCTGAATGGACAGACGCCGATGCAGGTCTATACGAAAATCGCCTTTATCGGCATTCTGGTCTGCATCGCCTACGCTGTATTGAGCAAGGGTGAATTTATCCGTCACCTTACGTGGACGGGGGAAACCGCGGGCATTTACCCGGACCTGTTTGAATCCGTCCGCGATTCAGCAAACCACTACCCGTATGATTGGAAGGCTATCTATCCGCCGCTGATCTATACGGTGCTTTATTTCTTCTCCAAGTTGGTTCCGGGTGACTATGTCACACTGAGAGGCTTTGCTGATGCGTCCGAAACGCCGAACGGCCTGCTTGTTGGCACGCTTTTCTTTATGATCGTCACTGTTGCGGTCTGTGTGCTGGCAGCGGAGCGGCTCGGGCTGAAAAACCGCGGGCTGCTGGAACTTATGATCGTGTTGGTGTTCAGTCCGGCATACCTGTTTATGCTGGAGCGTGGCAACGTCGTTATTCTGGCGCTGCTTTGCTTGGAATATTATACTTTCAACTATGAGTCGGACGACCCGGTCAAGCGGGAGCTGGCCCTGATTGCGCTGGCATTTGCCACCTGTATGAAGCTGTACCCGGTATTTTTCGGTGTGCTGCTGCTGCGAAAGGACAAGCTCAAGGAGGTGGTCCGCTGTATTGTGTACGGCCTTGTGCTGTTTATTGTCCCGTTTTTTGCCATGGGCGGACTGAAGGAAATCTCGCATTTGTTTGAAAATATTACGAAGATTTCTGTGGATACGATTGCCAGCACGAAGGGCTTTGGTTACGGTTTCAAGGTAAACGTGGGCAATATCTGGGGCGCGATTACAGAGCACTTAGGTATGAACGGAAGCGGCGCAGAACTGGTGGGCAGTATCCTGTTGCTGGCTGTGGTCGTGCAGATTGTGGTTGTTGTGCTGCTGGCGCAGGAAAAATGGGAGAAAATTTACAGTCTGACAATGATCCTGACATTGATCCCGTCCTTCTCCTGGATCTATAACGAGATATATCTGCTGATTCCGTTTGTGCTGTACTTTGCGGCGCATAGGACGATGAAGCGTTCCGACTGGGGATACATCCTTCTGTTCAGCCTGATTACTGTGCCGCTTCCCTACGCCAGTTTCTTTAAGAGTTTGCCCGGTTACCATAAAGTGAGCCTGTCAACGCTGACGGGCAACGTTGCCATGCTGGCGTTGCTGATGCTCCTGTGTGTGAAAAGTGTTTTGACCTTTGTGCAGGCAAGGACAAGCAAAAGCGAATCTTATCCCCAAGATCAAATGCAAGCAACCGAATAAATATGAGAGGCGAATACTCAAATGAAACAGCGTTTAGCGGATTATGTGGCGGATTTTCTGGCGGCACGCGGTGTGACGGATGCTTTCTCTGTCGTGGGCGGCGGCGCTATGCACCTGAACGATGCGCTGGGCCATAACCCCCGGCTGCATGTGACCTACAACCACCATGAGCAGGCCTGCGCCATTGCGGCGGAAGCCTACGCCCGGCTGGAAAATAAGATCGCGGCGGTCTGTGTGACCACCGGCCCCGGCGGCACCAACGCGCTGACTGGCGTCGTGGGCGGCTGGCTGGACTCCATCCCCATGTTCATCGTCTCCGGCCAGGTGCGCTATGACACCACGGCCCGGTACGCCTTGCAGTACACCGGTACGCCGCTGCGCGCCATGGGCGACCAGGAGTACGACATCACCAAGTCCGTCCAGTACATGACGAAGTTCGCCGCCATGCTGGAGGACCCCAAGGACATTCGCTACCTGCTGGAAAAGGCGTGGCATCTGGCTACAACGGGCCGCCCCGGCCCGGTCTGGCTGGACATCCCGGTCAACTTCCAGGGCGGCTACATCGAGACTGACGAGCTGCGCGGCTACGACCCCGCCGAGGATGACGCCCAGCTGCCCCCGCCGGTGGACGACGCCACGATCCGGACGATTCTGGAAAAAATCAAGAACGCCAAGCGACCCGTGTTCCACGCGGGCTATGGCATCCGCCTGTCCGGCGGGTATGAGGCGTTCCGCTCCGTGGCGGAAAAGCTCAACATCCCCATCGTCACCTACTGGAACGCCGTGGACCTCATCGAGGATGACAATCCGCTGTACTGCGGGCGCGCCGGGAACATGGGTGACCGCCCGGGCAACTGGGCTATCCAAAACGCAGACTTGATTCTGGCCGTAGGCACGCGCATTTCTATCCGCCAGGTCGGCTACAACTGGAAGACTTGGGCCCGCGCGGCAGAGGTCATCATGGTGGACATTGACCAGGCCGAGCTGAAAAAGCCGACCCTGCACGTCGATATGCCGGTCTGGGCCGACGCGAAGGACTTTTTGACCAAGCTGGATAAGGTCGCCGCGGCCCCCGTGAACGCGGGCGGCGAGTGGCTGGCCACCTGCCAGCGCTGGAAACGCGACTACCCCGCCGTGTTGCCCCGCCAGTGGGAAGAAAACGGCGAGACTGCCAACGTCTACGCCTTTGTGCGCTATTTAAGCAGTCGCCTGCCGGAGAACAGCCTGACCGCGGTCTCCAACGGTGCGTGCTGTGTCGTCGGTAACCAGGCGTATGTCATCCAGAAGGGCAGCCGAATGGCAAACAACAGCGCCATTGCCAGCATGGGCTACGGTCTGCCCGCAGCCATTGGCACCTGCATCGGCGGCGGACGCCGCCAGACAATCTGCCTCGAGGGCGACGGCTCCATCATGATGAACCTGCAGGAACTGCAGACCATCCTGACGAACAAGCTGCCGATCAAAATCTTCCTCATCAACAACAACGGTTACCACTCTATCCGCTTGACGCAGAACAACCTTTTCAAGGAACACTGCAAGGTCGGCATCGGCCCCGAGAGCGGCGACCTGTCCTTCCCGGAGTTTGAAAAGATTGCAAAGGCGTTTGGCTACCCCTACTACAGCGCCCACAGCAACGCCGAGATGAAGCAGGCAGTGGACACGGTGCTGGCACTGGACGGCCCGGCTTTCTGCGAAATTTTCACCGACACGAAGCAGGTCTGGGAGCCCAAGAGCAGCACCAAGCGCCTGCCCGACGGCACGCTGGTCAGCCCACCGCTGGAGGACCTAGCCCCCTTCCTGCCGCGTGAGGAGCTGGAAAAGCAGATGTTCATCCCGCTGATGCCGGAAGTGTAAGGGAGTGCATGATTCAAAAATGGCAAGCATTCAAAGACAAATCCGAACCGCCATCATCACCGGTCCTACGGGGGCAATCGGGATGGCGCTGTGTGCAAAGCTGCTGGCGGAGGGCGTGACGGTCTACGCGGTCACCCACCCGGGCAGTGCGCGGGCGGCGCTGCTGCCGCAGGACGCGCGGCTGCATGTGGTGCCCTGCGATGCGGCGGAGTTGGCCGCGCTGCCGGAGCTGATCCCGGAGAAGGCCGATGCGTTCTTCCACTTTGCGTGGGCGCACACGATCGGCCCGGGCCGCAACGACATGCCGGCGCAGATCGCGAACATCCGTTACACCATTGCGGCCTGCCGCGCCGCGGCGCAGCTGGGCTGCCAGGTCTTTATCGGGGCTGGCAGCCAGGCCGAGTATGGCCGCGTGGAGGGTGTGCTGACCGCGCAGACCCCCTGCTTCCCGGAGAACGGCTACGGCATGGCCAAGCTGTGCGCCGGTCAGATGAGCCGCGTCGAGTGCCAGAGGCTGGGCATGGCCCACATCTGGACGCGCATTTTGAGCGTCTACGGCCCGCACGACGGTCCGGCCACGATGATCAGCGGCACCATCCGTAAGCTGCTGCACGGCGAGAAGCCCGCTCTGACCGCGGGCATCCAGCAGTGGGACTACCTGTACGCCGCCGACGCGGCAGCTGCGTTCTACGCGCTGGCCGTCAGCGGGCAGGACGGCAGAGTCTACCCGCTGGGCAGCGGCACGGCCCGCCCGCTGAAGGACTACATCGAGACGCTGCGCGACGCCATCGACCCGGCGCTGCCGCTGGGCTTGGGGGAGGTCCCCTACGGCCCGCTGCAGGTCATGCACCTGCAGGCGGACGCGTCGGCCTTACAGGAGGACACCGGCTGGCGGCCCGCGACCCCGTTTGAAGAAGGAATCCGCGAAACCATTGAGTGGGTAAGGAAAGAGACAAAATGAGTGAGAAAAAGACGATTTCGGTAATGATCCCCTGCTACAACGAGGAGCAGAACGCCCGCCCCATCTATGAGGCTGTGCGCGATGAGCTGGTCAAGAGCTGCCCGAACTACGACTATGAGATTTTGTTCATCGACAATAAGAGCGAGGACGGAACCCGTGCCATCATCCGGCAGATCTGCGCCGAGGACAAGCACGTCAAGGCCATCTTCAACGTCAAGAACTTCGGCCAGTTCAACAGCCCGTACTACGGTATGATCCACACCTCCGGCGATTGCACGATTACGATGTGCGCCGACTTCCAGGACCCTGTGGAGATGATCCCCAGGTTTGTGGCCGAGTGGGAAAAGGGCTACAAAATCGTCATTGGCCGCAAGACCCAAAGCAAGGAAAACCCGGTCATGTACTGGCTGCGCGGCTGCTACTACAAGCTCATCAAGAAGATGAGCAGCTGCGAGCAGATCGAGCAGTTCACCGGCTTTGGCCTGTACGACAAGAGCTTTATCCAGACGCTGCGCAACCTGAAGGACCCGACGCCCTTCATCCGCGGCATTGTGGCCGAGCTGGGCCCCGAGCGCAAGGAAATCGAGTACACCCAGCCCCAGCGCCGCGCGGGCAAGACCCACAACAACTGGTACAGCCTGTACGACGCCGCCATGCTGAGCTTTACCAGCTACACCAAGGCCGGTATGCGCATTGCAACGTTCGCGGGCTTCCTGGTGGCGGGGCTGAGCTTTCTGGTCGGCCTGTTCTATCTGATTGCCAAGCTGCTGTTCTGGCAGAGCTTCCGCGCCGGGTACGCGCCGACGATGATCGCCATCTTCTTTATGGGCGGTATTCAGCTGGCGTTCCTGGGCTTTTTGGGTGAGTACGTCATGGCTATGAACACCCGCATCATGAACCGCCCGCTCGTTGTGGAGGAAGAACGCCTCAACTTTGGGCCGGACGACCAGTGACCGGCATGAAGCAGGAGTTTGGGTATTTCCTGAAAAACGCGAAATTCCGCGCGGCGCTGGGGCTGACCCTGCTGCTCAGCTACGGCTATGCCATCGCCACGACACGGGTCAGCATTGACTCGCTGGAAGGGGACCGCTACATCGGCACGGGCGGCGTCATGCTGTCCACCGGACGGTTCGGCATGAACCTCTGGGCCGCGGTGCTGGGCTACGGCAGGGCCGAGCCGAGTTATGCCTTTGGCATTGACCTGCTGGCGGCGCTGCTGCTGGCGCTGGCGGCGGTGAGCTTCTGTGCGCTGCTGCGCAAGGCCGCACAGGATCGCATCAGCATGTTCGGCTATGGACTGTTTGCCTGCCTGTTTGTCTCCTACCCGCTGATGAATGAAATTTGGGAGTACAGCGGCGCGAATGTCTGCGTCTGCGGCGGCTATTTGCTGGATGCCGCTGCGCTGAATCTGCTGTGGGACGCGCGCCAGCCCGGCGTGCCGTGGCGCGGCAGGGCTCTGCGCATGGGCGCGGCGGCGCTCTGCCTGATGGTGGTCTGCTCGTCCTATGAGTCACTGGCGGCGGTGTTTGTGCTGGCTGTCTTTGCGCTTTTAACGCTGGAGCAGCTGCTGGCCGCCGAGCGCCCGCGGCTTGCGGCAGTCCTGACCGAGGGACTGTGGTACGCGGCGGCGCTGGTCGGCGGGCTCTGCCTGCGCGTGCTGGTGACGTCGGGCATCCATCTTGTGCTGCCGCAGGCTGCGGCCAACGGCGCCACCGAAATTTTGTGGGCGTTCTACCCATTTATCTATCTTGCAAAGCTGCTTGTCAAGAGCATTCTGATTAACTACGCACTGCGCGGCTGTTTCTACCTGCCCATTGCTGAATTGGCGGTGGCGGTGCCGGTGTTTGTCGCTCTGGTCATCGTGCTGACGGTGCGCAAAAAGCGGCCTTTGCTGCTGCTCACCGGTGCGGGAATGCTGCTCTCACTGGTGCTGCTGTCGTTTGTGCAGGGGAAGTGCTCGCCCTACCGCACCTGTCAGGTGTTTGCGCTGTTTGTGGCACTGGCGGTGCTGGCTGTGTATGAGCTGCTGCGCCGCGCCGCGGCCCGGCGGGCTGTGCTGCTGGGCGGCGTGCAGCTGCTGGCTGTGCTGCTCTGTCTGCACCAGGCCATGTACCTGAACCATCTGCTGGCCGTCGATTACCAGCGTTCCGAACAGGAGGCCGCCGTGGTGCGCACTCTGGGCACCGAGCTTGTGCGCGACTACGGCACCGACAAGCCCGTGGTGCTGGTGGGCCGTTACACGCTGGGGGAGAATATCACCCGGTACACGACGGCTGATCCGATGCAGCACCCGCTGTACCGCTTCTTCCGTGAGCACACGAGCTGGGAGAGCGGCGACACCGTCAAGTACGTCGAGACCAACTGCAACTCGGTGCTGAACTGGTCGGTCACGGCCTTCTCCGAGGTGGACGACGTCTACGGCCAGGCAGCGGAGCACCTGTTCCGCTACTATGGCTTTGCTTTGAACATGACCCACAGCGCTGCCCTGCATGAGCAGGCGCAGACCTACGCCGACGCCCACGACCTGCCGGGCTACCCCCGGGCGGGGGCGATTGTCGATTGCGGGGACTATGTGCTGGTGAATCTGCAATAAGAATACCGCGGAAAAGTTTGCGCTTCTCCGCGGTTTTTGCTTTCTTTCTGTATTTTGCCGATGTTTTCAGCCGGTCACGGTCTCAAAGGGCTTCGTCAGGTGCCCGTTCCTGTCGGCCTCGCAGGCGCGGCGGGCCTACTTCAAATACTCCACCAAAAACGCCACTGTCGTCTCCCGCAGCGCTTTGTCCAGCGCGGCGGCGGTGGCGGCGTTCTCGGATAGATAGTTGTGGTTCCCCTCGGCAAACGGCTCCAGCACGACCCTGCCGTCGGGCAGGCTCTCGACGGCGGCTATCGTTTCGGCCTGGGTCGTGTCGCTCAAAATGCCCTCATGGCCGGTGTAGGTCAAAAGCGTCGGCAGGGCGCTCTCCCGCAGGGCGGCGTTCGGGTCAGAATCGCGCATCTCGGTGAACAGCGTGCCGCTGACATCGACTCCCCAGGTGCTGATGCTGCCGCTCGCCTCGGCCTCAGCGGCCAGCGCTTCCACGGCGGGAAAGTCGTCGATGTTCAAAAACTCCATGCCGCGCAGGCCCGCGCCGTTGGCGGGGCTCCACAGCGCCAGCGCCGTGATGCCGCCCCTGCGCTGCGGGTAGAGGCTGGCCAGCCGTCCGCCCATGCTGTGGCCCACCAGCGCTGTGCGGCCCGTGCCGTAGGTCTGCTGCATGTAGGTGATGGCGCTCTCGACGTCGTCGGTCATGTTGGACAGCGTGTAGGCCGTGAACGGCTCGGTGCTGTTGCCGCAGCCGGGAAAATCCAGCCGCACCGTCGCAATGCCCTGGGCGGCCAGATCGGCGGCCAGCGGCGCAAAGTGGCCGTCGCCGCTGCGGCTGCCGGTAAAGCCGTGGCAGAGCACGACGAGCGGCAGATCCTCCCCGCGGGCCAGCTTGCCGGGCAGCTGTACCGTGGCGTAAATGTCCCCGCGCGTGCCGGGTATGGTGACGTCCTGCGCTTTCGGTGCGGGCGTCAGCAGAAAAAGCGATGCCGCCACGCAGAGCGCCAGCGCGGCAATGCAGCCTGCAAGGGTATAAAAAGCGCGTTTATGCGTTTGTTTGTGCATAGAATTACCTCCGTAATGCCTCTATTAAAGCCTATGCGGGGCAAAAAGTCAAGACGCACAGAATACACACAAAAAAACAGGTGACAAACCCGGGGCGGATGTGGTATACTAAAGATTACAAATTGGTTAAAAAGTCAGACCCGGGGCGCAGGCGCAGCCTTGCCCCGGCTTTTGTCCTGTTTTACCGGAGGTGCTTGACTACGAATTCTATAGCGAACCGTATGCCCCGCCTGCTGGCTATGCTGTTTGTGCTGCTGGGGCTGTTCTGCGCGGCGGCACTGCCTGCCCATGCGGAGGACTACGACACGGTGCTGGACCGCCTGTCCCGCCTGCAGGCGCTGGCGCGGGAGTACTCGGCCGGTCAGGCCGACACGCCCGACCCGATCGAGCTGACGCTGGCCTACACCCGCACGGGGGAGTACAACACCACAATCTGGCAGCTGACCGCCGGTGTGCGCGACGCCGGGTTTGAGAGCTGCGTCAACAGCAGTGACCCCGAGCTGGCGTCGCTGCAGAATATGGGTACCGTCGTCCTGCCCAACGGAGAGAGCATCGACTTTGGGCACCTGCTGGCGTCGATGAACCTTGTCTACAACGGCATACCCATCACGGGCAGCTGGGGCGGCGACTGTGAGGAGCTGGCCAGGCAGTATTACGGCCAGGCCGGCGATGCCGCGGGCTACGCCGAGGCGATGCGCGCTTCCTTTAATATGGACGATGACGGCACGCTGAGCCGCTTCAGCAACGGGGACCTGCGGGCGGACCTCGACTCCGTCGTCGTCGGCTCCAAGGTGACAAAGGACACCGATTTGGCCGAAGCGCTGCGCAGCTACTACGCGAATCTGACCGAGTATGACCGCGTCAAGGAGTTCATCTCACTGAGCTTCGGCACGGTGGATACCTCGAGCACGGCCTTTGCGGACGCCGTGTACAGCGCTCTGCTGGAGGATTCCGGTATGCAGCTGCTGTTCTACATGAACGGTATGTGGACCGTCAAGGGCTGGCAGATCAAGGACGACTACGCCCCCGCCGTGCGCGGCGCAACAGACCTGTTTGCCGAGTACCTGGCCAACGCGGTCAATCACGAGAAGATCAAGAGCGAGACGAATGACCGTCTGGTTGCCATGGGCGGGCAGGCGCTGGCCGACGCGCTGGAGGCGTTGGGCGACACCGATGCCGCCCAGGCCGCACTGACCGCCGCCGAGGAGATGGGCAATAACGCCCAATCGACGGTTTCCTCCGGTTCGGATGTGGTCTCCGCCGCGCGGGAGAATTTGCAGACAAATTTTAACGTGAAGGTCTTCCAGCTGATTTTGCTGATTGCGGCAGGGCTGGCAGCGTTCATGCTGGTGTTCAGCATGGTGATGTTTGTGGTGCACCGAAAAGAAAATTGAGTTTGGACTGCGTGCCGCTCTCTTGTGGGAAAGAGAGCGGCACGCTTTTTTTGGTTGGGCGCGGGGGAGGCGGGCAGGCCGCTTTTTCTGTTCACACCCCGTTCACATTCCGTATATTCACCCCGAGTTATCCACGGCGTATAACGGTTATCCACCGTGGAAATGTTGAAAACTCCGTGGAAAGCGTGGAAAACTCTGCCGCCCGGACCCGTTCAAAAGCGGAAAACCGGGAAAATCTACGTAGAAAAAACGTTTATTTTCCACATTTTCCACAGCGGCACTGTTGAAAACTGTGGAAAGCCGGGGAAAACGCGAATTGCGCTTTTTGCAACACAAAATACACATTTTGTAAATAAGGGCTTGCACTCGCCGCGCGACAGCGCTATAATAAACCTAACCATCACCCGCACTGCTGTGCGGCGGTGCGCTTGAATATAAAAGGGAGAGTGTGAAATTATGTTGGACATTAAAGTCACCAAAACGACCCATCCGAAGGAAAAGCCGCAGGACGAGTCGAAGCTCGGCTTCGGCAAGAAGTTCAGCGACCACATGTTCCTGATGGACTATACCGCGGGCGAGGGCTGGCATGACGCCCGCATCGTCCCCTATGGCCCGTGGGAGATGGACCCGGCTACCACCGTGTTCCACTACGCACAGGAAATTTTTGAGGGCATGAAGGCCTACCGCACCGCGGACGGCAAGATCCAGCTGTTCCGCCCCGACTGCAACGCGAACCGTTTCAACGATTCCGCGGACCGTCTCGGCATGCCCCCCATCCCGCCGGAGGACTTCGTGCAGGCTGTCAAGGCGCTGGTCGATGTGGACCGCGACTGGGTGCCCCACTCCGACGGTGCGTCCCTGTACATCCGCCCGTTCTGCATCGCTACCGATGTGGGCCTGGGCGTTCATGCCGCCAAGCATTACCGCTTTGCCATCATCTGCGCGCCCTCCGGTGCCTACTACGCCGAGGGCCTCGACCCCGTCCGCATCTATGTTGAGGATGAGTACATCCGCGCCGCCCCGGGCCTGACCGGTTTTACGAAGTGCGGCGGCAACTACGCCGCGTCCATCAAGGCCGGCGAGCTGGCCGAGGAGCGCGGCTTCTCCCAGGTGCTGTGGCTGGACGGCGTTGAGAAGAAGTACGTCGAGGAAGTCGGCTCCATGAACATCATGTTCAAGATCGACGGCGAGATCTACACCGCCCCCTGCGTGGGCACCGTTCTGCCCGGCGTCACCCGCCGCTCCATCATCGAGCTGCTGAAGGACTGGGGCTACAAGGTGCATGAGGAGCGCGTTGCCATTGCCGACATCATGAAGGCTGCCGACGAGGGCAAGCTGGAGGAAGTCTTTGGCACCGGCACGGCTGCCGTTGTCTCCCCTGTCAAGGAGCTGGATTGGGAGGGCAAGGTTGCCCACATCAGCGGCGGCCACATCGGCGAGCTGACCCAGAAGCTGTATGACACGCTGACCGGCATCCAGTGGGGCAAGCTGCCCGACACCAAGGGCTGGATCGTTCCTGTGGAATAAGCGGAGAAATCCCGCTTTTCCGATCTGAAAACAGCATATTTCTTGCGCCCGGGGCTTTGAACGCTCCGGGCGCTATTTGTATGAATTATCCGTGAACGATTGTGCAAACTATACAAAACAAGATGGGGTAAATGTAGCATGTTGTACAAGTACGCATCTTGCAAATTCGACAAAAATAGTGTACTATAAGTACATCGAAAGCGAGAGCTTCCGAGCGACAGCTAAAGAGGAAGAATACCAGAGCGCCCTGCCGAATCCGTAGGGAGGGTATCACTTGTAGAGGGGTGGTTCCGTTCGCATTCAGGCGCCGGCGAGACGTTCTGTTTTTCTCCTTCTTTTTAAGAAAAAACGAGACGGGGCAGTGGCCGTCTCGTTTTTTTGTTTTTGTGGGGCTGAACGGGAGAGGCAGCCACCCGCGCGCCCCTTTCGTGCGCGACCCGTTTACAGTAGTCCGTAGGGGCCGGGCATGCCCGGCCCGCAGCCTTGCCATTGTATTCCCTTTATCTTTTGCATCGTAGGGAGGGGTCTTGACCCCTCCGCGGGGCGTCGGGGACGCCGCCCCCTACAACAATCCGCAGGGCTTCTCATTACCGCAAACGTCCGCGGCGGCCTGGGGGCAGGCCGCCCTACATCCCACTTTACCACATTCCGTGGGGCGGGCCTTCGCCCGTAACTCATCCACGCCACCCCGTAGGGGCCGGGCATGCCCGGCCCGCAGCCTTGCCATGGTATCCCCTTTATCTTTTGCATCGTAGGGAGGGGTCTTGCCCCCTCCGGGGGCGTCGGGGACGCCGCCCCCTACATCCTTTCCTCGCCCGCATTTCCTTAACTTTCTTCTTTACATTCCCCGCAAAATACGCTACAATATAAATGTATATTTATAAAAACAAAGAGAAGGAGAGATCGCTTTGTTTACTATCATCAAACGGCGGGAGTTGAACCCCACCGTAACCGAACTTTGCATCCATGCGCCGCTCATTGCCAAGAAGGCAAAGGCCGGCCAGTTTATCATTGTCCGCGCAAAGGAGGACTCCGAGCGCATCCCCCTGACCATTGCCGGGTTTGACCGCGAAGCCGGCACCGTTTCTATCATTTTCCAGGTTGTCGGCGCAGGTACCATGCAGCTCAACTCCCTCAAAGAGGGCGAGGCCGTGCATGACTTTGTGGGACCCTTGGGCAAGGCCACCGAGATCGAGGGCCTGAAAAACGTCTGCGTCGTCGGCGGCGGCGTGGGCTGCGCCATTGCGCTGCCCATTGCCCAGGCACTGCACGAGCAGGGCACCAAGGTCACCGGCATCGTCGGTTTCCGCAACAAGGATCTGGTCATTCTGGAGGACGAGTTCCGCGCCTGCTGCGATGAGTTTATCATTATGACCGACGACGGCTCCTACGGCGAGAAGGGCGTTGTCACCGCCCCGCTGGAGCAGCGTATTGTGGACGGTGCGAACTTTGATGAGGTCATCACGATTGGACCGCTCATTATGATGAAATTCGTCGTCAAGACGACCAAGCCCCACAATGTCAAGACCGTTGTGTCGATGAACCCCATTATGGTGGACGGCACCGGTATGTGCGGCGGCTGCCGCCTGACCGTCGGAGGGCAGACCAAGTTTGCCTGCGTGGACGGTCCCGACTTTGACGGCTTTGAGGTCGATTTTGACGAGGCCATGCACCGCGGCACGATGTACAAGCCCTTTGAGGCACACGCCCGCGAGGCCGAGTGCAATTTGCTGAAGCAGGAGGTGCAGTAATTATGCCGAACATGGACCCGAAAAAGTGCCCCATGCCCAGCCAGGAGCCGAACGTCCGCAACAAAAACTTTAAAGAGGTCGCCCTCGGCTACACCGAGGAGATGGCCGTGAACGAGGCCAAGCGCTGCCTGCAGTGCAAGAACCACCCCTGCCGCAGCGGCTGCCCCGTTGAAATTGATATTCCTGGCTTCATCAAGCACGTCGCCGAGGGCGACTTTGAGGCCGCCTACAACGTGATTGCGCAGTCCAGCGCGCTGCCCGCCGTCTGTGGCCGTGTCTGCCCGCAGGAGCACCAGTGCGAGGGCAAGTGCGTCCGCGGCATCAAGGGCGAGGCCGTCGGCATTGGCCGCTTGGAGCGCTTTGTCGCCGACTGGTACCGCAACAACGTACATACCAAGCCCGCCGCCCCCGCGCCCAACGGCCACAAGGTCGCTGTCATCGGCGCAGGCCCGTCCGGCCTGACCGTCGCGGGCGACCTGGCCAAGCTGGGCTACAAGGTCACCGTCTACGAAGCCCTGCACGTTGCGGGCGGCGTGTTGATGTACGGCATCCCCGAGTTCCGTCTGCCCAAGGACATCGTCCAGCACGAAGTCGAGGGCCTGAAGGAGCTGGGCGTTGACATCGAGACGAACATGGTCATCGGCAAGGTGCTGACCATCGACGAGCTGATGAACGACTACGGCTTTGAGGCCGTTTATGTCGCGTCCGGCGCCGGTCTGCCCCGCTTTATGGGCATCCCCGGCGAGAGCCTGAACGGCGTTTACTCCGCCAACGAGTACCTGACCCGCGTCAACCTGATGAAGGCGTACAAGGAGGATTCCCGCACGCCCATCATGAAGAGCAAGTCTGTCGCCGTCGTCGGCGGCGGAAACGTCGCCATGGACGCTGCCCGCTGCGCCAAGCGCCTGGGTGCCGAGAATGTCTACATCGTCTACCGCCGCGGCATGGCCGAGCTGCCTGCCCGCAAAGAGGAGGTCGAGCACGCCGAGGAGGAGGGCATCGTCTTTAAGACGCTGACGAACCCGACGGAAGTGCTGGGTGACGAGAACGGCTGGGTCAAGGGTATGACCTGCGTTGAGATGGAACTGGGTGAGCCGGACGCCTCCGGCCGCCGCCGCCCCATCGTCAAGGAGGGCAGTGAGTTCGTTCTGAACGTTGATACGATGATCATGGCGTTGGGGACCAGCCCCAACCCGCTGATCCGCTCCACCACGCCGGGTCTGGACGCCGACAAGCACGGCTGCCTGATCACGAACGGCCCCGACGGCCTGACCAGCCGCCCGATGGTCTACGCCGGCGGCGACGCCGTTACCGGTGCTGCCACCGTCATTCTGGCCATGGGCGCCGGCAAGGAAGCCGCCCGCGCGATTGACGCGGCCATCAAGGCGAAGGAACAGTAAAAATTAAATTTCAGCCCCCGTGCCGCGAGGTGCGGGGGTGTTTTTGTTAAAAGGCTTGCCCTCATCCGTCTGCGGGCAGGGCCGCAGACACCTTCCCCCAAGGGGGGAGGCACTCTTACCGAACAAAGGCGTCAACCATGTATCATCCTTTCTTCCAATTCGTTCTTCCGCGCCTCGGGCAGGTGGCGCTGGATGCTTTGCTGTACCTGAACTTTTTGCAGCTGCCGCCCTTACAGCTGGTGGCCCGGTGGCCGGTGCTGTATTACGGCCTGCCGCTTGTGCTGATGGGCGTGCTGGCGTATATCAGCCGCGACCCGCTCGGGCTGGGCATCGTGTTTGCCGGACATCTTGTGACATTCTACTGCATCGGTACCGCCATCGGGCTGGCGCTGCGGCGCATCGGCGGCACACCGCTGACTGCTTGGCATATTATCTGGCTGGACGGCATAACGCCGTGGCTGTTGACGGGCCTTATCATGTGGTGGGGGCGGCGGCGCGCGCTGCGGCTCTGTACGACAAAATACAGCCTGACAACGCGGAAAAATCTGCCGAACGGCAGGCTGACCATCGTGCAGGTCAGTGATGTCCACCCACGCGCCTGTGCGGCGATGGATCACACCCGCATCCCGGAGCTGAAAGCAAAAATCGAGGCGTGCCGCCCCGACCTGCTTGTGCTGACCGGCGATATTTTCGACGAGTTCACCGAGCCGGAGGAGCTGGACGCCTTCTGCAAGCTGTTTGGCGAGCTGGACGCGCCGCTGGGCAAGTATTACGTCCTCGGCAACCACGACCTGTTCCACCACTGGCGCGAGCCGAGCTTTGGCCGCGCGGATCTGGAGCGAGGGTTCGCCGCCGCGGGCGTGCGCATCCTGGAGGACACGTCCGTCCTGCTGCCCTGCGGTGTGCGCGTCGTGGGCCGCAAGGATTATCTGTACACGAACGGCAGCCGCTTCACGGCGGCGCAGCTTATGCCCGGCGGCCCCGACGACCACTACACGGTCTGGCTCGACCATGAGCCGCGGGACTTTAAGAACGCCGCCGCGGCGGGGGCGGACCTGATTTTGAGCGGCCACACCCACGGCGGGCAGGTCTGGCCTGCGGGTGCGGTGGGCATGGTTGCCAAAAATGAGCGCAACTACGGCAGAAAGCACATTGCAGACCATTGCGATGCCATCGTCAGCGGTGGCACGGGCACCTGGGGCTACAAGTTCCGCACCCAGGGCCGCACGGAAATTGTCTGCGCGGAAATCACTACCGAAAGGGAAAACTGATTTATGAACGAACGCGAACGCCTGAGCAGCCGCCTGGGCTTTATCATGCTGTCGGCGGGGTGCGCCATCGGCTGCGGCAACGTCTGGAAATTCCCCTGGATGTGCGGCCAGAATGGCGGCGGCAGCTTTATGCTGCTCTACATCCTCTGCCTGCTGGTGCTGGGCCTGCCCGTCATGGTCATGGAGTTTGCCGTGGGCCGCGCCGCCCAGGCCAGCCCCGTTACGATGTACCAGCGCCTGGAAAAGCCCGGCCATAAGTGGGGCGTATTCGGCGTCGTCAGCCTCATCGGCAACATTGCCATCATGGCGTTCTACACGGTGGTCACGGGCTGGATCTTGTACTATTTTGTCAAGTTCCTGACCGGGCAGCATGCGGATTTCGGTTTTGCACAGATGATCGCCGACCCCGGGCTGAACGTGACCTACCTGCTTGTGGTCCTTATAGCGGCGTTTGTGCTGCTGAGCTTTAATTTGCAGGGCGGGCTGGAGCGCGTGACCAAATACATGATGAGCGCGCTGCTGGTGCTGATGCTGGTGCTGGCCGTGCACAGCCTGACGTTTGCCGGTGCGGCGGAGGGGCTGCGGTTCTACCTTGTGCCGGATTTCTCGGCCATTGACGGCGGGGTCATCGTGGCGGCCATGAACCAGGCGTTTTTCTCGCTGTCCGTCGGCATGGGCGGCATGGCGATCTTCGGCAGCTACATCGGCAAGGATCACGCGCTCATGGGCGAGTCACTGCGGGTCATTTTTCTCGACACGTTCGTGGCCGTGCTGGCGGGCATCGTCATCTTCCCGGCGTGCTTCACCTACGGGCTGGAGGTCACGGCAGGCCCCAGTCTGCTGTTTGACACGATGGCGGGGGTGTTCGGCAATATGGCCGGGGGCCGCTGGTGGGGCGCACTGTTCTTCCTGTTCATGGTGTTTGCGGCGCTGTCCACCGTGCTGGGCGTCTGCGAGAATATCCTTGCCATGGTGCGTGAGCTGACCGGGTGGAGCCGCCCGAAGGGCTGCGTGGTCTGCGGCGTCGGCATTTTTCTGCTGGCGCTGACGACGGCGCTGGGCTACAGCGTGCTGCACTTCCAGCCGTTTGCGCCGGGCAGCGCGTGGCTGGACTTCTGGGACTTCATCGTCAGCAACAATGTGCTGCCGCTGGGGTCGCTGGTGCTGGCGCTGTTCTGCTGCAACCGCTTTGGCTGGGGCTGGGACAATTTTGTGGCCGAAGCCAACACCGGCAGGGGCCTGAAGGTCCGCCCCTGGATGAAGCCGATTTTTAAGTATTTTGTGCCGGGTGCGATTTTGTTTATTTATATTTACGGCATGGTTACGTTTCACTGGCGGTAAAAAGGAAAAAGTCCTGTCTCCGGGAAAGGGAGGCAGGACTTTTCGGTTTTACGCTGGGATGAGCGGGCAGAGCCCCTCCGGCCTCGTTCCACTCGGCCACCTCCCCACTTCGTGAGGAGGCTTTCTCGCGGGCTTTGCCCGTTTGCGGGTGCTACGACACCTTGCGGAAGTAATTGATCAAAATACTCTTGATATAATTATACCGCCGCGCGTAGCTGTTCTCGACGCGGATCAGCTCAAAGCCGTGCTCGCGGCAGATCTGGTCCTTCTTGCGGTCACGGTGCCGGACGGCGGGGTCGTCGCGGTGCTCGCGGCCATCCAGTTCGATGGCTAAAATCGGCATCAGGCGGCGGCCCTCCCGCTGGTAGACGACGAAGTCGAACCGCCCGGTGTAGAACAGGTCGGCGCAGCCGGGGTTATCCTCAAACACCTGGGCGATGGGTACCTCCTTGCGGACCGTGCAGCGGCTGCCGTCGAGGAAGGCGTTGTCCAGCGCGTGGTTCAGGTTTTCCAAAAAGGCATCCTCGGTCTTGGTGCTGTAGGGCTTGATGCCCAGCGCACGGCTGGCGGCGGGCTTCTCGGTCACCTCGGACTGGCCGTTTTTGCGCACGTACTGCACCAGCTCATAAATATCGTCGTCGGTGCTGTCGGCGTGCAGGCGGTCCAGTGCGGCCTGATTCGAGAGGATGACCAGCTGCTCCCGCGCGCGGGAGGTCGCCACGTTGATGAGCTCCTTGTTCGTTTTCAGCCAGTCGTAGGTGCGCGGGCGGGTCTGGTTGGTCAGCGCCAGGGAGAAGATGACCACGTCTTTCTCGTCGCCCTGAAAGGCGTGCACCGTGCCGCAGGCGGCGTTTTCAAAGTGCTTCGCGCGCAGCATGGCCTCGATGGCGGCACGCTGCTTCGCAAACGGCGTGATGATGCCCACCTGCTTGTCCGGGTGCGCGGTCAGGTATGCCTCGATGCGGCGCACCTCCTGCGGGGCGGTGTTTTTCTCGTCGGTGGTGTCGTTGGGCACGTCCACATAGACGAGCGGCGTGGGGTCGGTCTCGCGGCTGGCAATGTGCAGCTTGTGGTTGTAGTATTTGCGATTGTTGAACTCGATGATCTTGGGGCTGCACCGGTAGTGGTAGCTCAACAGCGTCTCGTCGCTGACGGCGTCGCAGGCCAGAAAGCATTTGTAGATCGAGTTTTCGATGTAATCGTACTCCTGCGTGACACCGTAGCGGCGGCGCAGCGTGCGGTTGTCGGCGGGGTCCAGCAGAATGACAGGCGAGAGCTGCTGCGGGTCGCCCACAAGCATCAGCGACGCCCCGCGCAGGATGGGCACAAGAGACATGGCCGTGCTGCACTGGCTGGCCTCGTCCATGATGACCATGTCAAAGCTCGGCTCCGGGTCGCCCAGGCGGTGGGCGGAGATGCAGGTCGTGGCCACAATGGGAAAGACGCGCAGCAGCTTTTTCAGGTTCTCCGGCTCCGAGATGTACTTGTTGAACTGCGTGACCCGCTCCTTGTCGGTGTCGGGGCTGTGGACGATGCTCATTAAATCGTTGTATTTCGGCTCCTCCAACCGGCGGATGCAGCGGGCCGAGGTGTAGTAGAGGTAGCGCAGCAGCTCGTCCTCGTTGCGGTCCAGCAGAGCCAGCGCGTCGGCAGAGTCGATGCTGCCGTAGGCGGCCAGCTCACGATCCACCTGCGGCAGCTGCCCGGCCTGCAGCTCGTACTGGAAGTTCATCTGGCCGCGGGCGTCCAGCAGGCGCCGGATGGTCTCCCGCCGCTCCCGCAAATCAAGGATGCGCTCATACCGTTCCAACAGGGCGGTCAGCTGTTTGGCGCGGGCCGTGCGGTCCGCGTGGTTTTTGTCCAGCAGCCGCTCCGGCACGGGGATTTTTTTGCACTGCTCAAACAGTTGGTCGATGGTGCGCAGGGCCTCGGCGGTTTTCTCGTTGTTGCCAAGGCGCAGGATCGGGAACGGCACGGTCTGGCCGTGGTAGGTGACGGCCTGCAGCTTTTCCACAACGCCGTCAATGGGATGGTTGTTGTAGCTGGAAAAAAGCACCGTGCGCTCGTTGAAAAATGCCGTCGTCAGCGTATTGACAATGGTGTTGGTCTTGCCGGTGCCCGGCGGGCCCTGCACGTAGGCCAGCGGGTAGCGCATGGCGTTGTTGATGGCCAGCAGCTGGTCCAGATTGACCTTGTTGTTCAGCAGCGCCAGCGGGTAGGACTTGCGGCGGCGCGGCTTGGCGGTCATCTCGCCGAAGAAGGCCCGCAGCGGGGCGGTGGCCGTCTCGCCGGAGGGGTCCTCGAACATAGCAAGGATGCCGCGGTACTCATGCTCCAAGTCTACGGGGCAGTCGCGGCTGATGGCGACGAGGTAGGGCAGGTCATCGACCCGCACCCGCGGGTTGCTGCGGGTGATGCGGTCCTTGATGGTCTCGGCGTGCTTCGTGAACTCGTCCAGCAGCGTATAGTCGTCGGCATCCAGAAATTGATGGATGCTCAGCTTGCTGCCGTTGACGGTGAACTCCCGGCAGATGACCGGCTCCGGCTCGGCCCGCAGGGCGCGCTTTTTCACGTCGAGCCGCAGCGGGCGGTAGGCCAGCACGTACAGCCCCTGCCGGGTGTCAATGCTGATAAGGTTCAGCCCCAGCGTGGGCAGGCTGGGGCGGGCGGCGTTCCGGTGGCGGTCCTCGACCCGGCGCTGGAACCGGCCCACCAGCTCACGGAACTGGTCGTCGGTCAGCTCCAGTGTGTCCTCCTTATAATCGGCAAAGCAGTCGGCGTCAATTTGATGGATCAGGCTGTAGTTGGACTGGTAGGGCGTGGCGTCCAGCCGGTTGCAGGCGGCCAGATAGTCCAGCACCCGCAGGTTGGCGGCGTTGTCAAACAGCGCCGCGTACCGCCCGGGGTTGTCGCGGATGTCGTCGATGAGCGTCTGGTTGACGGGGCACCACGAGCCGTCGACGACCTCGGCGGTCTGGATGCGGTCAATGCTGATATGGTCGAGCGCCTGCACGCTTAATTTGCCCAGATGCAGCCCGTCAACGTTCAGGGTGCGGGTCCTGGGGTTCAGCCCGCGGATAGCGACCCAGTATTTGGTCTGCTGGGTCTGTTGGTTTTTGTATTCAATGCTCAACCACCGCCCCTCATGAATGGCACGGAAAATCGAGCGCGTGATGTTGTTCAATTTTCCGCTCCTTTCGGGTCGTGGCTTTCTTGCCTCCCTCTGCGAGGGAGGGGGCCAAGGGGGCTACTTCGACAAGCGCCGGTATTCCAGCGGGGTCAGGCGGAACTGGTCGTAGAACGCCTGGGCAAAGCGGCCCTGGCTCTCGTAGCCGACCCGGGCGGCGATGTCCTGCACCCGCTGGGGGGTCGTGCGCAGCAGCTCGGCGGCTCTTTCGAGTCGTCGGCGGCGGAAGTAGGCGAGATACCCCTCGCCCAGCACGTTCTGGCAGTACAGCTTGAAGCCGCTCTCGCTCAAACCAAAATGGTCGGCCAGCTCCCGGGCCGGGCGGCGGACCGAGAGGTCCTGCAGAACCAGCGTCTCGGCCTCGCGCACGCATTCGACCTGCCGCGCGGGGCAGCGGGCCGTGTCGGACTCGTCGGGCAGGCGCAGCAGCTCATACAGCAGCCGCACGGCGGCATAGCGCAGCTCGCCGGGGGCGGCGTAGGCGGCGTCGTCCCAGACCTCGTCCACAATGGCCGTGATGGCGTCGCTCATCGGGCAGCAGTGGACGCCGCCGCGGCAGAAATAATCCGCGATGCCGCCTATTTCCAGCCCCATCAGCGTCAAAAAGCTGTCAGCCTGCACGGCGTCGGGGTCAATGAAAAGCTGCAGCGCCTCGTACTGGCTGCCGGGCAGGTAGAAGTCTGCACCGGGCACAGCAAAGCTGACGGCGGCATGCCCCTCCGTCACGATGGCATATTGTGCGCCGTCCGGGATGGCGCGTCGCCCGCTGCGGCAGAAGTCAAAGACGAGCAGCCGCGGCCAGTCCAGCGGGGGCGGGCAGAGCGGCGCGTCCAGCCGGGTGAAGCAGAGCTGCACGCCGGGTGCAAGCTCCCGCCGGTCAAGCGGGGCTGCGGGGATGAGGTTGTCTGTTTTCATGTTTGGTTATACAGTAACTAAATATTTTGAATTTTTGAAAAACTGCGCGCAAAATTCCAATACTGAAATGCACTGAAACGGCCATATATGCCGAAAATGTGCGGATAGAAAACTGCTAAAAAGGCAAAATGTGCGAAATCGGAAAAATGGCAAAATAAGGGAAATGCGTGCCCAAAAACCGAAAAAAATCAGTCTGTGACCGGCACATCCAGCCCGAACTCCTGCGGGCGGAACCGCGGGCAGACATTCTCCGAGATGCAGATGACCGACGCGGCCAGGCGGCTGCCGATCTCGCAGGCCTCGGCCAGCGTCTTGCCGTAGGTCAGGCCGATGACCGTCCCGGCAAAGAAAGCATCCCCCGCGCCGGTGGTGTCGATGACATCGACCTTCTTGGCGGGCACCATGCCGCTCTCGCCGTCGGTGCGGGCGTAGACGGCGCCCTGCTCACCCATCGTCACGACCATGCAGGGAATGTTGGCGCTGCGCACGTTGGCGGCCAGCGTGGCGCGCATCTCGTCCGGCGTCAGGTGGTCGTAATCGTCGGAGAACATCAGCCCGGCCTCCTGCTGGTTGCAGACAAAGCAGTCGATCTCCTGCAGGAGGCTGCGGCGCTCCATGGCAATGCTCATGTTGGAGACCGCGGCGTAGACCTTTTTGCGGTACTTTTTGGCGTAGTGCAAAATCTGCTTGACGGTCTCCTTCTCCAGATCAAACTCGATGGCGATGCCGTCGCAGTCGGCAAAGATCTCGTCGCCCTTTTCCTTTAATAATGCGGTCAGCGGCGTCGTGTCGGGCCGCTTCGAGATGGCGGCGCAGACATCGCCGTCGTTGTTGAACACGGCCAGCCAGGTGCCCATGCCGTCCGGCATGCGCTGAATGTAGCGGGTGTTGACCTTGTGCCGGGCCAGCTTGTCAATGACGTCCTGGCCGGAGCCGGTGTCGTCCACCAGACTGACGAAGGTGGGGCGCAGCTCAACATTGGCAATGTCCTCCGCCACGTTGCGGCAGACGCCGCCGTGTACCTGCTCGACCCGGCCCGCGTTGCGCCCGCCCGGGATATAGGTGGACAGCGGATACCCCTTGATGTCCACAAAAACCGCACCGATGACTACAATGCCCATAAGATGACCCCCAAAAAGCTGATTTTACCTGTATTTTACCATACATTCGACATTTGCGCAAACCCCGCCCGAACGGGCAAAATGCGTACAAAAATCCGCCCCGGATGCTGAAAGATTCGGCATCCGGGGCGGTGGTTGTTTTTGTGCTTTTTAGGGCAATACCGCATAATTCTAAGTGCCGATACGGCGAGCGAGGTGCGGCAGCTGCTAAGCCAAAAGCGCAGATAATACTTTGTGTATTATCGAGCATTTTGGCAACGCAGATGCCGTGCCGCAGCCGCCGGAGCGGTGCTTAAGCCGTCAGGCGGGAATTATGCGGTGTTGCCTTAGGGCAGCGGGAGGATCGTATCATCCTTCTCGGTGTAGCTGCCTCCATCCATGCGGGCGCGCACGAAGGGCACGCCGTCACGCAGATAGAACGTGTTGTGCTCCAGCAGGATCATTCCTTACTTTAGAAATCTCGGCGTTACGCTGGGCAACCTGAAAGCGGTTCATATCCAAGCATTTTATCAGGAACAGTTGGAGCGTGTGAAGCCCAATACGGTCATTCACTATCATGCGGTTATCCACCGCGCCTTGAAATACGCAGTGAAAACGGACCTGATCGATGTGAACCCTGCCGACAAGGTAGACCGCCCGAAGAAAAACGAATTTACCGGGAACTTTTACAGCAAGGACGAAATGAACGCGCTGTTCGACGCTGTGCGCGGCAGTAAAATTGAGGTGGCAGTTATGTTGACTGCCTTTTATGGTCTGCGCCGCAGCGAGGTTGTAGGGCTGAAATGGGCTGCTGTAGACTTTGAGCAGAACACCATTGAAATCTGCCACACGGTCACAACGGTTCGGCTGGACGGAAAAGAAGTTCTTGTAGAATCCAATGGCACAAAAACCAAATCCAGCAAGCGCACCTTGCCACTTGTACCGGTTTTCCGGGAACGGCTGCTGGCCTTGCAGGAGGAACAGAAAGAAAACCGCAAGCTGTGTGGTAGGTGCTACAACAAAAAATACGCAGACTACATCTGCGTAGACGCAATGGGCAATCTGCTTAAGCCGGATTATCTCTCCAATTCGTTCCAGATTATCTTGCAAAATTATCATCTGCGGCGCATCCGCTTTCACGATTTGCGCCACACCCACGCATCCCTGCTACTTTTTACCGGCGTATCTATTGCGAGTGTTGCCCGGCGACTGGGACACTCCAGTATGACAACCACCCAAAAGACCTATCTCCATATCATTCAGGAGTTGGAAAACAAGGATATTGACCTTGTTATGCGATCATTGTCCGGGCTGAACTAAAATATTGATTTATGGCTTATGTTGATTTGCTTAATGCAAAAGTGACTGTGACGCAGAGATCCACTTTGCACCACAGTCACTTTTGCATTGGATCTTGAATGCTAATCTGAAAAATATTGTACCCGCTATATTGGGATTCATAAATTTACCAGACGCTGTCTGGCAAATTGAGTTGACCGCACTACTATGGGTTATCATCTATCCTCTGCGCGGATAAAGGACGGTGCAGCGATTTTTCTGACTATATTCTTTAATGGAAAAATGTCTTGTATATCTCAACCACCCGATTTTCCAGTCAGCGACTGGAAAATTGAACGGAACACATTATGATGAATGAGTATATCACCTGCTTTTGCTTGAATTACCGATTTCCTTGATGGCGGCATAGTGTTTTCCACATTTTCGGCTGATCTCGTTGAAAAAATCGGATGTCACAAATTCCAGCAGCCATACTTTGGGAATCATGTACTTGGGTGTCTGTAAGATGGTTTTCAGCAAGCCCTTGCTGCACCATTTCAGGATTGTGTGGCGTTGGTAGCCTGTCACCTCGCAGACTTGCGCAACGGTCAGTACATCCGGGTAATTTGCCAGTTGCTGCTCGTACCATTCCTTGGCCAGCAGCCGTTCCTCGCCCTTATAGTTCAGCTTGCGCTCCAACGATGCGGCTGGTTTCTTGTGCTTGGGGTAGTTGTAATACCACCCGCTGGGCGGAGTGTAGCGCATCGGGTCGGACTCGCGGCGGTAGAGATACTCGGCAACATCTTTCTTGGCGATTTTATAGCATCGCGTTTTCTTTCCGTTGTTTTTGCAGGGAACAAGCCCGCTTTGCAGGAGATAAAGCGAAGTGCGCGTTCCGATATGGCATACGATGCGGAAATCGTTGCGGCTCATCGGGTCCGGATAGGGCGTTAGGATTTCTTCAATCTTTTCTGCCAAAGGGTCCTTGCTTACAGTTTTTTTCTTCATTTCGGGTTCTCCTTGTTTGTAAAGTGGAACCCGAAAAATCACTACTTCATTTTTCTGTTTCCTGCATTTTTTCTCATTCGTGTCCGCAAGACCGCACTATTATCCGGCTTTTGGGGCAGGGCTTATGCTGCTGTCACCGCCCAGGCAAAGCTGAAGCGGGAAGAACAGGCCCGCCAAAGCAGCCGACAGGAGATTGCTCACTCGGTTACGGAAGCGAATGTGCTAACCTCGGAGCTGACCGATCTGCTGATCGAAAAGGTGTATGTATTCCCCGACAACCGCATTGAGATTGTTTACAAGGTCCATGACCTCTTTGAATAATTGAAGATACAAAAACGGAAAACCCAGGCTATCAAATCCATCTTAGTGGCTTGGGTTTTCTGCTCTTTGGCGCTTTTATAGTCAAACGACAAGTGGTACAATATAGTTAAATTCTATTTACTATGAAAGCTGTACCAGGGGGAACAAAAATGGGAAATCGAACATTTGAAGATGTGAAAAGCTATGTAGAATGGCAATCTCAAGGAAAATGCACAGTATTGAGCGCAAAAACAGAGCAACACTTCAATGATTTGGGTGTTGATGTGCGCGTCTGGAATGTCAAAACCGATACTGATGGAGATTGGTGGGTAGTGGAGGGCGACGGGATTCCGATGAATCTCTATCCCCAAAGTGCATATTATTTTGGAGCAGATGAAGTGTATTCTTTCCACATGGGCTTAATGCAGAGAATGAGCGCAGCCCAGGGTGAATATAGTCCAGAGGATTTTGTAAATGGTGTGACGCTCGATGCAGAAATTGCTCCTCAACTTTTCCGAAAGCTCAAAAGTGTCGCTGCGCTAATTGATACCGCTAAGGAGATTGAAGATTTTCAAGCGATAGGTGTTCAGTGCAGAGAAACATTGATTGAACTCGGCAACCACATTTATGACCCTGCAATGGCTGGTGATGGGGAGCAGCCCCAAGCATCGAATTTCAAGAGAAAATGTGAACTATTTATTCAGTTCTATTTGAAAGGATCGGAAAACGCAGATTACAGAAGTATTATTAAGAAACTAACAGAATCCACCTGGGATTACGCCAATAAGATTACACATTCGCGTAGTGCTACATACTACGAAGCCTCAACCTGTGTTACGCTTTGTATTTCTCTTGTTGGCGTTTATGAAAACATCCTTCAGAAAGTTTTCGATCCACTTTCTCAATACCATTGCTCAGTTTGCCAAAGTAAGAAATTAAGCATTGATGGTGATGATTCAGATGAAGATGGAATGGTGAAAAAACTATATCTCCATTGTGAAGAATGCGGTGCTACAACAGAAGTAGTCTTTGAAGGAAATGATGGAGATAATCCCACCTATACTACGAGCAAAGTCGTAGAATAAAAAGCAAAAACAGAAAACCCAGACTATCAGCACTAAGATTGGTAGTTTTGGTTTTCTGCTTTTCAGAATTATATTTTTTTGTCGTGTGCTTGACATACGGGTGGCGCAAATCGTGAAAGCGAATCCTGCGCAGACCATTCTCTTTCAGCAACTGTGGAAAGCCTGTCGTCACGGAATCCGGCTGAATCAGATTTCCCATTGCATCCACAAATACATAACCAAGGTACTCTTGATTATAGCAGTTGCCGCAGATTTTCTGGTTGTACTCCTGCTGCTCTTTGACGGCTTTCAAACGTTCGGCAATCGGGTCAACCAGCGGCAAGGTGCGCAGACTGGATTTCGTTTTGGCTCGGTCAGCTTCTACCAGAATTTTCTTTCCGTCAATGCGGGTGCTGGTCACGATATGGCGGATGGTCAGCGTCTTGGCTTCAAAGTCGATGGCCTCCCACCGCAGCCCCATCACCTCGGCACGGCGCAAGCCGTAAAAGGCTGCAAGCTGGATGATAAGTTCCAGCTTATGGCCTTGGGCGGCTTCAAAGGGCTTTTCCATTTCCTCGGCGCTGTAATAGCTTGCCATGAACGCCTGCGGCTTTGGGCGGTCCACCTTGTCCACCGGGTTGCTGGCTATCAGGTCAATGCGCACGGCGTATTTCAGCGCTTTGTGAAGATTGGCGTGGAATCGCAGGATAGAGGTGTTTTTCAGCGTTTCCGCTTCGTGCAGATAAAAGCTCTGAATCTGGCGCGGCTGTAACCCTGCCAGCGTTACGCCCAGCGGTTCAAAGTAGGGAATGATGTGCTTTTCCACATTGAAGCAATAGGACGAGTAGGTAGTCTCCGTTACGGCTGTGCGCATCATTTTCAGCCAGTATCGCATATAGTCGCTGAATGCCATATCGGGGCTGAGTTCGGACACCTGACCCTTGGGAATCGTGAAATCCTTTCGCGTATCCGCCAGCATTTTTTCGGCGCGTTTTTTGTTGCCCTTGACGGGCAGTCCTGTGCCGATCCACGGCTGGCGGCGTTTCCCCGCCGAGTCCGTGTAACTCAGCACGATGTAATAAAATCCGTTTTTCTCCTGTAAGCGTCCTGCTACCATAGGCATCTCTCCTTTTTTTAAGTTGCTGCATTTTGGGTTCGGTACAACGATACCAGCAATCCCGCCGGAAAGCTATTCACAGAATTGCACAAGAACCGTCCTGCACATTGGGTGCAAACTGACATCATTCGCGCTCCCGTTCCCTTCTGCGGCGGCGTGGTCTGGGATGCAGCGGCATCCTGTTTTCCCGGTCAATACGGTTGGATTCGCGTGTGCGTTGAATACGCTTGATTGCTCCCTCTGCAATCTTGTCATCCTTACGGAGTTTGACAATTTTGCAGGTCAGCATTGCTCTACGGTCAGCCAGTTCCGGCGGTGCATCCTTTCGGCGCATCTGCTTGACGATTTCCGCCCGCTGCGCCGCAAGGGTTTCCATCTGCTGGGACAAACTCTTGCGGTAGTCCACGATGGCCTGCAAAGAGGGGAACTTGTGGTCGTGAACAAAAGCGTGTTCTGCAAGAATTTTCTCGGTATCTTTCCAGATGCGCTCCAGTTCCGGGCGGCTGATGCGGGGCTGTTGCTTCTTGGGCAGGATGCCCAGCTGATAACAGTAGTACAGATACAAGCGGTGCATCTGGGATTCCCCGAAGAATACCTCGAAGGAAATCCGGAGAACACCTTTTCCCGCACAGCCATCCTTGGGGCGATATCGTTTCGGCGTATACTGCCAGGGCGGGTGTTTCCGTTCATACAGCCCTGCCCCATACAGCAGATAGTTTCCCCGCAGTCTGTCATCTATGGCAGGTAAATCGTATTCTTCTCCCAGCCTGTAAAGCCGCACGGCTCGTCCGCCATCCCGCGCCCGGATCGTTGCATACTTGCGGTTGGGATCAGCACCGAAGATGTACCCTTGACGATACAGCGCCCTGTGAAAATCTTCTGGAGTACTGGCATCCTCACAGGCTTGGTCGATGGCTTCGCGCATCCGGGCGTACCGCGCCGGTTCCTTGGCTTTGGGCTGCTCCACTACCGACAAGCCGTACTCCCGGCACAGCTTGTCGGATGCTGCCCGGAACTCGGCATACTGACTGCGGCGCTGCTCGTACTTCTTGCCGTCCACATACGATACGGAATTGATAACGAAGTGGTTGTGCAGATTGTCCGTGTTCATGTGTGTGGCGACCAGCACCTGAAATCGCTTGCCCCAGACCTTGCGGACCAGTGCCACGCCGATCTCATGGCACTGCTCCGGGGTTACCTCGCCCTCGCGGAAACTCTGGTAGGCATGGAGCGCCACCACGCCGTCTGCTTTACCAAAGCGCTCCTGTACAGCCCGCATATCTTCCCACGCATGGTCTGCCCTGCAATGGATGCCGGTGACAAGCTGGGCGCTCTCGTTCAGCTTGGTCTTGGCATCGTTCTCTGCATAGTGCAGCGTTTGGGCAAGAGCATCGTATTCGGTCTTGTCCGGGTTGGCCGCATAGTCAAGGACGCGCTGTAAGCTGTCCTTAATCGTCCAGATCTTAGTTACCGCCAATGAGCAGGTCCCTCATGCGGTCAGTCTGGGCGTTGATGGCTGTACCATCTTGAACAGAACAGTTCTCTGCAATTTCATCCAATTTATCCAACACATCAAATACCTCCTTGGGCGGGTGTCCACCCGGTTCATATCCCAGCGCCCGTTGGCGTAAGTATTCCGAGAGAGACAGCCCGCACCGTTTAGCCATCAGCGTCATTTTTCGTTTCTCTGTGACGCTGACGCGGACATTGATTCCAACACTGCGCTTTCTCATGCGCCAGCGGCCTCACAGGGGTTCGGGGCTGGCCCCGTAGGGTTGGCGGCGGGTTGCCCTGTGGCAACACTTCGCCCATGCTTGCTCTCCTTACGCGACCTTTGTGACGCTAATGACGCTGATGACGCTGTTTGTGAGATATCCCATTTGAAAAGCTGGGTTATGTCAATTTCAGCGTCATTAGCGTCATCTGCGTCATTTCCGTCATGGGAGAACTTCATCTGCCGCGCCTGCGAGGTGCGGTGGGTTTCATAGCGGATACCTCTTGGCGTGAACACGGTATCGAAGTGTTCCACGATTTTTCGGGTCAGCTGGTGGGGCAAAACGCCCTCAATATCGGCTGCAGAAAGCAGTTCGGTGGCTGTGCCTTGCCATGTTCCGACGCTATCGATGTAGTCAGCCACTTTCCAAAGGTAACTCGGCACAGCTTTAGCGACAATTTGTTCGGTGCTTTCTTCCTCATCCAGCATCCAAACGCAATTTTCTTCGTGCAGACGCAGTGTTTTGTTGTCCATATCGCGCCCGGTCACCAAAATGCTGGCGGTCTGGCTCATACGCTTGCGCTGCATGACCCAGCTGGTATCGGACGCACCCATCAGACCGTTGGAGCCTGCAATCTGCTGGAACGGGTCGTCGGCGGCCTGTTTGCGCAGATGGTGGATCAGCAAAATGCAGACATTGTACTTATCAGCCAGTGCCTTCAATGCGCTGATTTCCTTGTAATCGCTGGCATACATACTGTTGTTCTGGTCGCTGGAACGCACCTTTTGCAAGGTGTCGATGACAATCAGCCCGGTGTCCGGATGCTGATAGAGGAAGCTGGTGAGCTGTTCTTCCAGCCCCTGCCCGATGCTGCTGCATTCCGTCTGCATGACCAGCCGTTCGGGGGCTTCTTCGCTGCCCACAAGCTGGAGAAGGCGCTTTTGCAGGCGGTTGAAGGTGTCCTCCAGAGATAGATAAAGCACGGTGTGCGGCTCTATTTCGCGTCCCCACATAGGCTTTCCCTGCGCCACCTGCAAGCACAGCCACAAGGTCAGCCAGCTTTTGCCCGCCTTGCTGGGACCTGCAAACAGTGCAAGACCGGCTGGGAGCAAATCGGGGATGATCCACTTGACCGGCGGCAGCGGCGTGGAGAGGAGTTCTTCGGCAGAGATCGTTTTTGGAAGTTTTTCATAATTCATTCGCATCGTCCTTTCTGTTTTGGTATATATCTATTATCTCATACTATCGTCTTTTTGTGTGTAGTAAGTTTTATTCTCCAGTGTTAAGTTGTATGGCTCACGCTGCCCCACAGCCCCACAAACGCGCCAAACGGCGGGTGCGTTGGCTGTTTCGTATCCGTGTGCTGCGTGTGGCATCTGCCCCACACAGGGCGGATTTGGGCAGTTACTGCAAGTGAATCAGAACTGATTCACTTTTATGCCTTACGCTCTGGAAAGTGAATCAAATCTGATTCACTTCCAATAAATTTCCCGAAAGTATACGGTTCTGATTCACTACTTTTACTGGGCTGGAAAAAGTGAATCCGTTCGGTACACTTTCGGGATAACATTTCGATTCACAGCTGCATTTGCCCACCTTGCCCCAGCTGCGGGGACGATTCGCAAGGCTGCCGTTCGGCTGCAACGGCATCATGGGTATTTTTACCCCAGCCAGGTTCTCTGCCTGCCGCCCTCATTGTGTGAACTGTGACTGGACGGAAGTATCTTTACGACCACATCTGTCATTGCGCTCCACTCCGCCATGGGGTGTTTATCAGAGATTGAATCGCTCGTGCCCGGTGGCAGTCATGGCGCGTACTCTGTCTGCGCTGCCGTACTCGTAAGTTGACGGCAATGTGGTGAATGTACCTTGCTTGTCGGATATGCAGTTTTCAAGGTGCCGAATCTATTTGAGACGGGGAGGTGCTCTTACCAGAATCAAGGCAGCTCCTACGCGCTCACGCGCTTCTGACCGCACGGACTTTTCAGAACATAATTGATCACATTGATTTTGGGGATTTTGTAAGCGTTTGCCAGCCGGATGCAGCTGATTTCGCCCTCCCCCAGCAGGTCATAGGCCGCATGACGGCTGATGCCCAGCATGGCTTGCAGATCCTTGACCGTTACAATGTCGGGGTACTCCGCAAACATGAGCTTGTACATTTCTCTGATTTCTTTACAATCCATTCGATCACCATCCTTACATCAGTATTTTGCCTTCGCTTGCAAGCGAAGTATACATATAAGATACTTCGCTCACGAGCGAATGTCAATAGAAGTCACAAAAAATTCATTTTTCGATTTTTCACTTGCGCTTTCATGTTATGGTGTGCTACAATAGAGAAAATTTATTGGAGGGCTTTTTTCGTGGAAGTAGGTCAAAAAATCAAACTAGTACGACTTCATAGAGGTCTGACACAAAAACAACTGGGTGACCTTCTCAATCTTGGGGACGGCGGCGCGAATCGAATCGCACAATATGAAATAGGATACCGTGTTCCCAAGCCATCTCTACTGAAGGAGATCGCAAAAGTTTTGGATGTCAAGGAAGAAACATTTTTCGTAAGCGACAAGTTTCTTCCGGATATTCTGCGGACAATTATGTGGTATGATTTTGAACATAGAAGATCTTTCAAACTGGCTGAAACCACGCTTGATGCTTCGATTGCGCCGATAGAAAGTAAAACAATCGAACTGCGTGGCAACGCCTGCACCACATGGGGCGACTCAATCGCACCCGCAACCGTACTGTGGGTGAATGTACCACTCTTTAATGACCTCATGAAGGAGTGGCTTACCCGAAAGCAGGAACTTGCCTCCGGCACTATCACAAAATCCGAGTATCTCGAATGGTTACTCCAATGGCCGGCATCCTCCGACATGGCCGGGAAACGCGAACCGAAAAGACAATGGAGAAAAGCCAAATAAAAGGTATCACCGCGTTCCATAACCATCCATAAAATCATATACCAAGAAAAGCACACACGACCAAATCCGCTGAAAAAATCAGATGGATTAGTATCGCGTGTGCTTTCCTTGGTTTTAGATGATTTTGTGTGAGGATCCTATTTGCGGCTGTTATTCATTTTCCGTTTTATAATATGTCTGCTGTTCCAACAGAACATCCAACATTTTATTTACGCTTAGCAGTCATACATCAACTGGTGACAAATTGTCACCAGTCGATTATGAAGCGATAAAAACAGCGTCCCCGGTGAATTTAGGGGGACGCTGTTCCTATATATCCCATATGCACTACTTTTTTCAGATGGCTTTTCCTGCTGATTAAACTCTTTGTCAAGGGTGACCGTCTTTTGGAGGGCCTGTAACTATCTAGAACATGAGGACTATCAGCAATAGAAGCCGTAACTGTGGAGTTGCCCGCATTGATGGGAACACTTGCGGAATTGTAACTATACAAACAAAAGACCAGCTAGGTCTCTTAGTTTACATAGTGGTAAGAGGCTTATCGCATCATATTGAATTCATTATGTTCAGCAGGCTTTGGTAGCTGTCCACATCATGGTATACAACATGGCTGGTAGACATCTCGTTGAACAATTTCTTGGCGCAGGAGATTTTTGCTTGTTCAATGGGGCGCAATTCAAGGGTCTCCATCGTGCCTTTGGTTTCTGCCACAAAGAAAATGTGCTTGACGGTGCCTTCGTAGAATGCGATTGCCCAGTCCGGCGAATAGTTGCCTACCGGCGTGGGAATCTGGAAGGTTCGGGGCAGCTTAGCGTAGACACAAACTTCCTCCGCAGCATCCAAATCTTCGGCAAACTTACGCTCAATACTTTTTTCGGCCGAGCCATCAGTAAACACATAGTCTTGAATTGCCTTCTTGGCAAGAAACGCCTTATCAAAGCTTTGGGTAGCCTTTTCTGCCGTAAAGATAGAGCTGTCGTATTCTCCCTCAATGGTATTGTAGGAGATATGCTCCACAATCATAGTGGCCTTCTGCTCATTGATCAGCCGGATCACTTTAGAAATAAACTCTTCCGGGTTGTTCTTGAACATATAGAGCTTGTCGGCACGGATACCTTGCAGGATGGCAGATGCCGATTTGCGTGTGAGCTTTGCGCCATCGGCAATTTTGCCAATCAGGTCATACTTGATCTGGCTTGTTTCTGCGTGCTTGAGGGTTTGCGTCCGGGTCTTTTCGCCCGTAAAAGAATCGCCGCGGTCAATTTCGTACTCATTCATGTTCGCCTTTTGGCGTCCAATGGTAGTCGTGTACTGTAGTTCCGAAACAAACAGCTTTTCGTCAATGTGGGCAATGGCCTTGCGAATCAGCTCGGCGCTGTCGAACTCCACCGTGTAGGCATACTTGTGGTTAATTTCACGCCACAAAGCCTGAAACTCTTTCTTGGCAAAATTCTCATTCAGCGGATTTTCCTTCACCCTCGATTCGTGACCATCGGTGAACATATCCTTAAGGATGCTGTCATCGTAAACTGCCTGAACAAGTGTATGAATCCCTTCGGACATAGGTTTCAGCTCATCGGGCAGCTCCGCGACCTGATTTATTGCGACATCCCGGCGATACTTGTCTGTTACCCTGCGCTTCATATCCACATAGCCGTTCTGAATCAGATAGAACTCGATAGCATCAGCCTTCTCGTTGTCGATCAGCGTAGGCACATCGTTTACCTTGACATACTTGCCCTTGAAGTACTCACTCGTAGCAACCGTGGGGCGATCGTAAAGCACCGTTTTAATATCCGATTGCAGGTCCGCAACAAAGGTCTTGTAGCTCTCGCTGGCAACAACCGTCAGTGTGTTGATTTCATGTACGCTGTCGCCGCAGCTCTGCACATCCATACGGTTGCCGTTTTGGTTGACACAAAGGCGCAGACCACGACCGACTTCCTGCCGCTTTGCGGTATTGCTGTCAGAATGTTTCAGGGTACAGATTTGGAACACATTCGGATTGTCCCAGCCCTCACGCAGGGCAGAGTGTGAGAAGATGAACCGCGTCGGCTCCTCAAAGGACAGCAGCCGTTCCTTGTTTTTCAAAATCAGGTCATACGCCGAGATATCATCGGAGAACTCGCTGCCACGCTTGAGCTGGCTGTCAATGCTGCGCCCGGTTTTCTTATCAATGCTGAAATATCCCTTGTGTACGCGGCTGACATCGCTGCAGGTAGACTTCAAATACTTCTGGTACGGCGTATCGAGCAGGGTTGTATACTCGTTCAGAACATTGATGTACTCCTGCTCAAACATCTGTCCATACTCGCCCAGAACCTCATTGCCGTCAGCGTCATACTGGCGATACTTGGCGACCTCGTCAATAAAGAACAGGGACAGGCACTTGATGCCCATGTTGTACAGCTTTTCTTCTTTTTCAAAATGCGACAGAATCGTTTCACGAATCTGAATGCGGCGCATATCCTTTTCGGAAACATCGCCCACCACATCGCCGGCCTTGATAACCTCACCGTTGGTAAAGGTCACGGTGCTGCGCAGCGGGTCAATTTCAGAAATCGTATAGCCCTTGTACTGCTCCATTTCCTGCGAAACATAGTAGAGATCATCGCCGACACCAAGAATACGGGTTTCACGGTTGATGGACTTGTTGTAGGCAATTTCCAATTCAATTTTAGCCATCGGCGGTTTTTTGCTGGAAAGTACGATTTGCTCCAAATACAAATAACTGTCCGTTCCGCGGAAGTTCTTGACCTCGAAGCCCTTGACCTCAATTTTCTTGACCAGCCGTTTGTTGAAGGCATCCAACGCATCCAGCACATACACCAGATTGTGATGCTTTGCGTGGGTGGCAGAATAGTTGAGCGCGAACAACGGGTTGAAATTTTTCAATGCCTTTTGCGTTACATCGCCGCCCATTTTCTGCGGCTCGTCCAAAATAATGATAGGACGGTTCGCCTTAATAACATCAATCGGGCGGCGAGAGCCGAACTCATCGCGCTTCGAGTAAATGATGCGCGCCTCTTTGCTGCGTCCGTCCTCTTTCAGAGAGGATGCAAACGCCTGTGTGTTGATGATCATCACATTGATGCCGGAGTTGGAAGAAAAGTTGTCAAGCTGGTTCAGGTTGGAGCTGTTATAAACGAAGAACCGTGCTTTCTTTCCGTAATACTCCATAAAATGGTCGGTGGTGATCTCAAAGGATTTTTTCACGCCCTCACGGATCGCAATGGAGGGAACGACCACAATAAACTTACTCCAGCCGTATTTCTTGTTCAACTCGAACATGGTTTTGATGTAGACATAGGTTTTACCAGTGCCGGTTTCCATCTCAATGTCCAAGCTGCAGCGCCCCATGTCGTTTACCAACTCCGGGGAGAGCTTGATGTTGTTTTGGCTTTGCAGGGTGTGGATGTTTTGCAAAAGCTGATTATCAGAAAGCGCCACAACCTCGTTTTTATAGCCGGAATCGCGCAGCAAATCTTCCAGTTCCATTTGTTCCGGGTTATCAGCAAGCGCCAAAAAACTCAGCTGTTGCGGTTTCTGGCTCAGGGTGCCTGTGTCGCGGATATATGACACGCCGCTGCTGTACGGCTGGCCCGCAAATACGTTGACCACAGCATCCACTGCATCGGTCTGGTATTGCTGTATCTTAAAATTAAACTTCATCCTTGTGGTTCACCTCCTGCTCCAGCATAAGAAAGCGATCAAAATCGCTCTGGTACAGGCGGTCTTGTACCAGCCGGTATTTTTCATACTCAGTTTCTGCGTGGAGCTTTGCCTGCTCGGCGCTGATTTTACCGGGGCCGGTCAGCAGCTTTTCGCCGTTAAATTCCAAAAAACCGTCCAGACGCCTTGACCAATCCTCCATGCTCATGGGAATTTTGCGCCGCGCCTGCAATTCGGCATAGTCCAGATACAGCGATACGATGCGCTCCAAATAGTCCATTTCCTCTTGGCTCAGGTAGTTTTTTGCAACGGTCACGTCGGCTTTCAGAATTTTCCCGTCCGGGGCATTCTCCCAAGTAGTCAGCCCCATGTGTTCTTTGGCGGCATCGGCGCGCTCGTAAATCAATTCGGCTGCCGTGTGGCGATGCACGGCAAAGTGCATCTTGTTTTGCACAGTCTGGAAAAACTGCCGCGTTGTTTTGGCATTTTTGTCGTAGTCGAATGCAGTGGCATACAGGTCCGTAACCTTTTGGTAGAACTTGCGCTCTGACAGACGGATTTCCCGAATTTGCTGCAGCTGGCGCTCGAAATATTCATCTGTGAACATATGCCCTTTTTTCAGGCGCTCCACATCCATTGTCCAGCCCTGAATGGTGTGGTCTTTGACAATCTGTCCCGCCCATTTGCGGAACTGCACAGCACGCTGATTGTTCACCTTGAAGCCCACGGCAATAATAAGCTGTAAGTTGTAATGCGTCACTTCACGGTTGACCTGCCGTACGCCCTCTGTCTGAACTATTCGGAATTTCCGAATAGTTGCCTCCTCTGTCAGCTCTCCGTCAGAATAAATCTTTTTGATATGCTCATTGATGGTGGGAAGTCCCACATCATACAATGCCGCCATCATCTTCTGCGTCAACCAGATATTCTCGTCCTCATACCGCATTTCATAGCTGGCATCACTCTCGCCGGTGGAGGCCACAAAGGTCAGGTACTCGGCGGCAGAGCTATGAATGGGAAGGCTCTTTTTCTTGTCCGTCATATCACAGTACCTTCCTGACGGTGTCGGGGCTGTAGGTGGCAAAAATCTGGTCGAAATTGGTGGCTACGCTGTCGCTTGCCATAGAGCTGTCGCGCATGACAAAGTAGTACGGCTTCTGTTTGGCGATGGCTTTGATGGTTTCCTCCGAAACATCGCTGTCGAAACAGGCAATCAGGTAGTTGTCCTCCACATTGAACACCTTCTTGCCGGCAATGGTGGATTCCTCAATTTTGCCGGAGAGCAGCACACCCAAATCGAGCATTACTTGGAACAGCAGATCCTCCGGCGTTCTGTCCTCTTTGATGTTATCCTCAAGGCGGGAGAACATATTGACCTCATACTCCGCAGGGTTATAGTAGACATCCTTCATGTTGGAGGTATCGCACTTCAACACGCGGAAACCGGTGTCAAGTTTGGAATTAGGAGTTAGGAGTGAGGAATTATCAGCGTTTTCCTCTCTGATTTTTTTGCCGGCGCGGCGGATACGCTCTTTACCGATTTCACAGATGGTTTTGTAGCCGGCTTTGTAGGCTTCGGACTTTTCGTCGCATTTTTCGGGAAGCTGCACCATAATAAACTTGCGATGTCCGCCATCTTCAGCATTGAGTTGTATAACTGCGTGGGCAGTTGTAGCAGAGCCAGAGAAGAAATCAAGGATGATGTCACCGCTTTCAACGCCCGCCATTTTCAAAAAGCGTACAAGCAAATTCGGACTTTTGGGATAGTCAAAAACTGTACTGCCAAATAGATCTTTTATTCCTTTGGCACCATCATTTGTTTCGTCAATCCATGTAGTATATTTCTTTGTCTTTTCTTCCCCCTCCAGCGGTGCAAATATCTTTTCATATGGAATCCATGTTCCATCGTCTTGTTTAACAAATTCAACCAAACCATTTTTTATGTTCTTTTCCATGGTGCTGGCGCCATGGCGCCAGCGCCCGTCAATTTTTTCACAAATTGACGGGCGCTGGCTATCCCGAACAGCCACTACGGGATAGACTTCTGTTCCGTCAGGTGCAGTTATGGGGTAGAAAAGGTTAGGCCTATCTTCTCTGCGACTATTTGACCCCCACTTTCTAAGTAACTGTGTTTTGTAATATCGTCCTTTCTCTTTATCATATTTAGGATACACATCGCCACTTTTTATTTCTTCTCCAGCCACAAAGTATTCCCTTTGCTTTGCATAGCAAAGGATATACTCATGAACAGCTGCATAATACTTGCTATCCTGTCTTCCACCGCGTCCTTTCCAGTTAATTATTGCCACAAAATTTCCTTCTCCAAAAACCTCTCCACAAACCTTCTTAAGATTTTCAACTTCATTATCATCAATGCTAATAAATATAACACCGTCATCGCGCAGCAAGTCTTTTGCAAGTTTTAGGCGCGGATAAAGCATATTTAGCCAATCGGTATGGAAACGCCCGTTTGCTTCGGTATTTCTTTCTAATGCTCCGACAATCTGGTTTCCATCAGCGTCATAATTTCCGCTGATGCCGTTCCATTCCTCACTCCTAATTCCAAATTCATCATTATAGACGAAGTCATTCCCCGTATTGTACGGAGGATCAATGTAAATCATCTTGATTTTACCAAGATAGGTTTCCTGCAACAGCTTCAGCACTTCAAGGTTGTCACCCTCAATATAGAGGTTTTCGGTAGTGTCAAAGTCCACGCTGCCGGTGCTACAATAAGGTTTTCCCTCACTGTCTGCCCCGGTGGGAACTGTTTCATCTTCACGAACAGGACGCAGCGTCTTGTTGATGGGTGCATTGGCAAGCAGAACGGACTTTTTCTTGTCCGGCCAAGTGAACTGATAGCGTTCCTCGTTACCGTCCACCACCTTGCAGGAAATCTCCTGCATCAGCACATCCTTATCAATCGCCCGCACAACCTCGCCGCTCTCGTTGATCGTTTCCGTCACCGCATTGGGAAACATCGCCGCCAACTTCTTGAAATTATCATCAGCCTTGTTCGCTGTCTGCATTCTCAGTTTGTCCATCCGTACCTTTCTCCTCTGCATATTTGTAAAATTTATAAATCGGAAACCCCTTAAAAAGATTTAACCTATCCTCATCTAAAGTGTCAAAAATTTTACGTGCTTCTTCCTGCTCATCGAGCAGGAGAAATGCCCCCAGACGCTGAAACTCATCTTTTGCTGTTGTGGCAATTGTGTATAGCTCTTGCTTTTCTGAGAATTCAAGTGGACGTTCCCGGAGTTCAATTTGCAATCTATTCAATGTAACAATTTCACTTGACAGGAAATCCGTATGTTGTCCTAGCCAAACATTCATTTGCCTTGCTGCATTCAATAGCTCTGGATTTGGTGCCTTATCATATGCATTCAGCATACTCAGCATGCAGTTGTTGCTAAGCTCAAAATGCGTTGTTGATGGTGGAATAATCTTGAAGTTCTCAACAACTTTTTCTAAATCCAAATTATCCAACGTGAGATAGTCGTCAGGTCGCATCATCATAAATTGTGAGACCTCCACCGGTTCCATCCCCTCGGGTGCCCATTTCACATCGAAACGATTTCCAAAAAAGTCATATATACGGTATCCCCCGTTTGCTTTGATATAAACAACCGCCACTGTTAAATTTGCTATTTTAATTTTTTGTCCCGGATTTTTTTCATCGATTTCTCCGCGGATAATCCGATGGTCACCAATCGAATTAACAATTCGCATGAGATTGTCTATGTCATCACTTGTGCATTTGCTAAGTTCCAAATCCTTTTTCACATTCATAGAGTCCAATACCTCTTTTATGTGTTTCCGGTTACTTAGCATTTCAGGGAAATTGTACGCTTCCATCCGATCAAGCTCACTCTGCGGAAATTTCGCAGGAAATTCTGCGTCTCCAAAATTGAATGCTTCATTGTCGACCAATGCAATAATAAATTCCAGTGCTTCTATCTGCTCCGTTAGAGTCCCTGTAAGGTTAATGTTAAGATGAATTTTTATAGATGAATCCACTTTATCAACATTAGGCGCAATGATTTTCACACTACTCCCTATCTGCTGTTCAATTGTATCTGCTGTTGCAATGGTCTTGACTTTGTCGTAATAAATATGTCCTTTAACAGAAATTGGAATGTTGGTATCCTTGCTTGTGGTTATATTTGTTATTTCATCAAAATACTCAATCGGAATCGGCGCGGTTCCGCCCTTAATATTAGCATACAGTGTTAATGACTTACCATCAATGATTTTTGGCAAAAGTCTAGTATCTGGGCAAGCGCCAAGACCTGTATAACTAAAGCTTATATTTTCCAGTAACCCCTTCTTAATCAAATCATCAATGTTGGGTAAATCTTTTCCCGCAAAGCTGACCTGTTTTTTCGATTCTTCGTAAAAATTTAGAAACAGTTCTGTTTTTCGCGCATTATCAGCTGGAAATTTATGGAATTTCACGGAGATTGTCCGCCGACTTTTTTTCTCGTCCAAGAGCTTTTTGACCATTACTGGTAGCAAGCTCACATAATATATCTGTAACACATCACCTGTATCTTTGTTCAAATAGACCACAAAGAATACAGTTCCACCATTCATCATATATGCACGGAGATCATCACAACTTATGGGGTACGAAATTGTTCGTTTTGCATCGCGTGTGCGAACAGCCTTACCTTTAACTTGCGCTGCGACTTTTTTAATATTCTTCTTTGTTTTCTTTTTATCCTCATGTATATATATGTGGCCATCCCAGCACGGTTCTTTATCCCCACTGTTAATAAAACTGCTCAGCAAATCTGTTTTCGCAATTTCCTTTTCAATTGCACTTGTCGCAAGTTTCTCTAAATCCATGTATTTTCTCCTGATTTTGTCGCAACTTTCTTATTTGTTGCACCAGCTCAAACTTCTTCTTCGGCTGCTTCTCCGCCCGTGCCTGCTTTTCCAGCTTGGCGATTTCTTTTTCAATCTTCTGTCGGCGCTCATCGGCGGCAATCTGCTCATCCAGAGTGTTGCCGTCTGCAATGCTCACCTCTCCGATGTCCACCACGATGTTTTCCCAAACTTTATCAAGGGTCAACCCACGCAGCTCTAAGGTACAGCTTTCGGTAGGCTTCCAGTCCGTCTGCATCAGTTTGGTGCGGTAGATTGCCAGTTTACTTTGCCCTTCAAATTCCAGCACAAATAGAATATTCTGCGGAATCAGCTTCGATAAAGCGGCAATCGTTTTCTCGTCAAAGTCTTTTTTCTTCAACGCCACAAGCAGGACAAAGAAGCTGCCGACTTCCTCTCCGGCAGGGATGTTGATTCGGCTCGGAGAAATTTCGTTGACAATGACGATGCGGGATATATCGGCATCGACTTTGTCTTTGGCCGCAGTATTCATCTGAAATTTGGCATAGATCGCTTTTTTAGGCAACTGCTTATTCATTTCAGTTGACTTTGGAAGTCCGAGCATGGTATCACCTCACCGCACGACTAAAAAGCAAATCAGCTCAAAGTCGTCAAGTCCTTTGATTTCGTTCGTCAGGAAGCTAATCTGCCCGCCGCCCAAGAAACTGTCAATATCGCTCTCGTCCTTTACCTCGATGATTGAGGCGATGGCGTCGCCAAGCAGTTTGGAAAGGCGGGACATATTTTTGCCGTCGCGGGTTTCTTTGTTAAACGGCTTATAGGCTGCAGGAATCGGCTCTGTCTGACCCTTGCAGAGAAAACGCATCCTATCCAGCATCTGCTTCGGGGAAAGATGGTTACAGACAACCTCGCCGTCATCCCCGATATAAACCATATAGAAGGGATGCAGCCGGTTCTGGTTGTCAATGTTTACGCTGTTGGAGCGATTCTTCAAAACAAAAATGACACCGGCAGGCGCGTCCTCACTGGCCGGAACAACCGAGTGCAGACCGAAAGGCGTTTTTTCAATATCCGGATGGTGTTTGATGTAGTCCAGCAGATCGAGCCGGAACTCGTTGAGCCCCAAATCCATAATGGAAATGCCGGTGGTCATATCCTCGATGTCAACAACCTCGTCCTGCAAGCGTTTAAGCTGCGCCTTTCGATACTCAAGGTCTGTCTTTTCCTCGTCACTGAGCAGGTTATCATCGCCCGTGGCGGTCATATCCACGATTTTCATCCGGGTTTCAACTCTGGCTTTCAGGTTGATATAATCGTCAAGGGTCACATCAGGCCAGAAATTCACAAGCTGAATAACCTTGTTGCGGCTTCCGATACGGTCAATACGCCCGAAACGCTGAATGATGCGAACCGGATTCCAGTGAATGTCATAGTTGACGAGATAGTCGCAGTCCTGCAAGTTCTGACCTTCAGAAATGCAGTCGGTGGCAATCAGAATGTCGATTTTCGTATTGTCGCCGGGCATCAGCAGCTCTTTGTCCTTGGATATAGGAGAGAAGCAGGTCAGAACCGTGTTTAAGTCAGACCGCAATCTCGGACAGGTGGTGCGCCCCTCCACATTACCGGTGATCATGGCGGTATTCAGACCGAATTTTTCTTTTACAAAGGGGCCAACATTATTGTACAGGTATGCCGCCGTATCAGAAAACGCCGTGAAAATGATAATTTTTTCGTTTCCGGGATTGATAGGCGCAGTGATTTTATTGTTGATCACACGGAAAAGCTCGCGCAGCTTCAAGTCGTGCTCCGGCGTGATGTCGCGCACCATGTAGGTAAGGAGATCCAGAACTTCGGCGTCTTTTTGCAGCTCCTTGCGCCACGACTCATAGTCCATATCCGCAAGGTCGATTTTGACCTTTTTGCCAAACGCGAACAAATCATCGGTATCCTGATCGTCGCCGTCAAACTCGTTTACATTGGAAATGTCCGTCATATCCAATGTGGCGCCCGTGTGGCGGTTAAACCTATTGATGGTATCAATCGTACTGTCAATGAGCCTTTTGATTCGCTCCAACGTCAAATTGAACGAATAGACAGAGCTTTCCATACGCTTCATCAGGTTGATGGCCATCAGCCTGCGGATACCTTGCTCGCGGCTGGCCTGTGTAAATCCCACGTTGACAGTGTTGTCGCCGTAAAGCTCCGCGTATTTTTCCATTTTGCTTGGCAGAATAAAGTGAGAAGGCGTATAAATCGTCAGGTTCAGAAGCATCAGCTGCTCAAAAATCTCGTTGTAGTTGATGGCCCCCTTCAAATCCGTCAGATGCGGACGCAACGAGATAGGCTTTAGGCGCGTGGGGAATGTGCCGATGTCGCTTGTGTCATAGTATTTCTGAATGTGCTTGCGGGAACGGGCAATCGTAACGCTATCCAGCAGCTCAAAAAAGTCGAAGTCCAGCATTTTGAGCAGATTTTCGGTTGTGCGGTCGCAAGGCTCCCACTTGCTCCATGTATTAAATGCCCGCTGCGCATTTCTGAAAATTTCGTCAATCGAACGGCTGGTATTGAGTTTTTCGTCAATATAATCGGTGTGTCCTTCGTAAGCCAAGGCAAGCTGATTTTTCAGGTCATTGAAGCGGTTGTTGACCGGCGTGGCGGAGAGCATCAGCACCTTTGTTTTCACGCCTGCACGGATGACCTTTTTCATTAAGGTTACATAGCGATTGTCCTTGGTTTCTTCATCCGGGTTTTCAATCAGCTTGCCGCCGTTGCGGAAGTTGTGTGATTCATCAATCACGACAAGATCATAATTGCCCCAATTTAATCTGCTAAGGTCCAGACCGTTTGAGTTGCCGTGGGTGCGGTTCAGGTCGGTGTGGTAAAGCACATCGTAGCGGAGCCTGTCGGCAGCAATCGGATTGTTGACATAGTTGTCCTTATAGGTGTTCCAGTTATTCGTCAGCTTTTTAGGGCAGAGCACCAGAACGGATTTGTTGCGGTTTTCGTAGTATTTTATAACCGCAAGCGCAGTGAAGGTTTTACCGAGACCAACGCTGTCTGCAAGAATACAGCCGTTGTATTTTTCGAGTTTATTGATAATGGCGAGAGCGGCATCCTTTTGGAAGTTGTAGAGCATCCCCCAAATCTTACTTTCCTTGAAGCCGGTTGCCTCGTTTGGCAAAACATCCTCGGACACATCTTCCAAAAACTCGCTGAAAATATTGTAGAGAGTCACAAAGTAGATAAAGTCGGGCGAGTTCTCATTATAGGCAGCCGTGATGCTGTCGATTACCTCATCGGTGACGACCTGAAGCACCTTGCTGTCGTTCCAGATTTCATTGAAGTCAGCAAGCAAAGTGCGGGCAAGGGACTCGTCCTTTACGATTGTGGTGCTGATTACATTGCCTTTTTCGCAACCAAGTTCAACCGTAGTAAAGTTGTTGATGGGGGTATAGCCTACGCCGTCAACTACAATTTGTCCCTGAATAGATTTGTCACTGACATTTGATTTGAAAGTGACCTTCTGCCTGATCCACTCTGCACATTCTCGTGCAATGGCTTTTTGGGTCAATTCGTTTCTGAGCTTGATTTCAAACTCTGTTCCGTAAAGATTTCGTTCACGGGTTAAGCGCGGAATGTAAAATTCACGGCGTTCTTTTTTAGCCTTTTCTGTCACGAAAGTTGGAGATGTAAAAATAAAGCGGAGTTCCTCAATCTGTGATAGCTGCTCCTTCAACTCTTGAAAGGCATAGATAGAGAAACAAGCCGCTGCAATTGATAGTTTGCTGCCTTGCTTGATTTCTACGGACAAATCGTCTTTTAGAGTCTTTGTAGTATTGTTTATAAGCTCCATTTTTCTACACCCATCCTAATTATGGCAAAGTTTGTGTCACATAAAGCATACTCTACTCAGCTTATGCGTCATAAAACTCCATGATTTCATCGGGCGTACAGTTAAGTGCCTTGCAAATGTTACCGATAATTTCGGTAGTTATATTTTCATCTCTTGCAAGTTTCATCATCTGATAATGCGTAATATGTGCCGCTTCCTGCAAGTCTTTTTTCTTCATCTTCTTGTCGATTAAGATTTTCCAAAGTTTATTGTATCTGACAGCCATAGCGATTCTCCTTCGGCAATATACTATCATTCAAAGATAAAGGACAACCAATTTAACATATTATAGCATACTTTCCCTGAAAAATCATAAAAAAAGACGGAAATTCAAACTTATTTGCGGAAAATCAAGCCGCAGTGTTGAGCGTTTATAGTTAAAAAGCAATTGAAACACATAAAAAAGATCAAGATGTATTTTTATTGGTTGTTATGGGGCAAGATATGAAGAATTCAAAAGTCAGACGGTTTGATATCATTGCAAGGAAGATGAAAAGCCCACAGGCTAGATCTTATATCCAGCCTGTGGGCCTTGTGTATGATTTGTCCTTTATCTTGTCCTGCGGCTTGCCCCGAAGCTTATGCCCAAGTCTATTTAACAAGATACCCATAATGGCGCATCTGGCGGCGGATAAGGGCTTCACAGCGGTCGCAAATTTCTTGGCTATAGGCGGTTCGATGGCTATCGATGAGCGCCTCTACATCGTTTGTGCTAAAGTTGAAGTGAAGCTGTATGCCGTATAATTCCTCAGCAGCATCTAACTGTTCGTCAAAACATCTCGAAAAAGGCTTGGCTTCAACGGCTTTTATACTGCGAAGAAATCGGGATAATGTCAATATTGCATCCTCGGCTGCGGAAACGCTTGAAATAGCGAATCTCGGTTTCACTGCCCTCGCAGATGAGATACACCACCGGATTGCGCTTTCTGGTGTGAGCAGACTTGCGGCTGAGCTCTTTTATTCTGCCCATGCTGCATTCTCTCCAATGAACGGAATCGCGCCGTAGCGGCCTTGCAGATACCCTTTGGAGATGTTCTCACCTTTCCGGGGAGAAAACTCAGTCAGAGCGTAAATATCAGTCTGCATGGTCTTTTCATCTTTCTCTGCAAACCAGATTTGATCACGCCGAAGCAAAGTTAGGTCGAGAAGCCCGGTGTCGTGGGTCGTGAAGATGAGTTGTGTATGGTTTGTATTGATGGCGGCATCCTGCATCATTTCGATCAAGTGCCGGGTCAGGAGTGGGTGCATACTGGATTCAATCTCGTCTACCACCAGAACAGCCCCAGATTCCAGAGCAGCGAGCCACATACCGATACGAGAAAAAAATCGCTGTGTTCCAACGGATTCCTGCCCCAACGGAAGCCAGAAGTCCTTGGATGTGCCATCTTCAGTGTCGAGAGTGTGTAGGGCAGAAATGATAGGTTCTTCCTTGGAACCAGTGATGCGGATGTCTTTGATGCCTAGATCGGCATACAGCATTTCATGCAGGATATGGCTCTTTTCGGAGCCGCCTTGCCGGATGGCAGACAGAGCGGCATCCAGCCGCATTTCTGTTCCCATGAAACCTGTCAGCTTTTCAAAGAACCACAGATACGCTTTTTCGGTTTGCGGACAGTTCCACTCGTTCGAGCTGGACAGATACAGACGATTTTCGGCAGTTCGTCCAGCAAGCGTGAACTGCTCTTGAATGTTCTCGCGGAACTGATAGTCATTGTTTTCTCTGGAAAAAATCAGTGCTTCCCGGCCATTAGGCCAGTGATAGAGATATTCGGTCAAGATTCTGGACTTGTCAAACGAGAACCCATAGGCATACTTGATGCCGCCATAGAAATAGATAGCTTCAAAGCTGGTCGGCTGTGTAGGTTGGTCTGTGAAAGCAAACGGTTCCTGCGGAAGCGGTTCGCCCTTCAGCAGCTTGGCATATCGGCCACAGACCATTTCCCGCATGAGCAGGAGTGCATGGAGGACATTGCTCTTTCCCGCTGCATTTGCGCCGTACAGTGCCAGCACTGGAACAAGCTGTTTCTTCTCATCCGGTGAAATCAGGCAGTCGACCAGACTTTTATCTGTAGATGCTTTTAAGCTGATGATGGCTGTATCCTTGATGGAACGGTGGTTGGTGACTGAAAATTGAAGCAGCATCGCAATTCCTCCCAGATGATTTTCTGAATCCAGTGTACTCTATTCTAGGCGGAAAGTCAAATCTTAATTTCAATATTTGCAGATTTTTTTCAAAAATCGAGAATAAAATTTAAAATATCAACTTTTTATACTGTTCTAGTATTATTAGAGTTTATTCTGCATACACAATCTCCCTCACCACCACTTCCTCCGCCCATTCCAGTTTAAGAACATTCTTGAATTCCGTCCGACAAAAACGCATTTTCTAGTTCGAAAGACGGTTATTAACTATTTTGACGTTCGATAGCTACATTATATCCACCGCATTTTCATTTTAACTGATTTCCCTTGGGTGTATGGTTCAGCGTTTCTTGTGGCTCAAATTTGCTTAAATCAATTGTTTCTATAGTTTCCTCCCTACACAGCGGTATTATGGATCACCTGCACCCATTGGTGATCCCCAGCCATACGCCCATTGGTCTTTTCAATAATTAGCAGTGGGTCAAAAAAAGGAACATCCATCTCCCGGAGAATGCCTTTCAGACCGGCTCGGCTGGCGGGCAGGCATCTTTCTTTCAAAAATTCTTCAAAATCTGCCCAGGACGGATTTTCTACAACGCCAAACGCCCGCAAAGGGATTCGGTCGGTGTAGTTCTTCATGCGGACAACTTCGTGCTTGAAATCAATGTCGATGACTGTACATAGCTGTGAGCCATTCATGAAGTTCATCCGCATGGTGAAATCCGGGTTCGTGCTGAAATGCTCGGCGTTATAGATATACTTATATATGGTCTGGCGCGACACGCCGAACTGTTTTGCAATCTCGGTGTTGCCGATGCCTTTTCTATGCAGTTCCAAAACCTCTACGATCTGGTCGGGGGTAAGCTGCGCCTTGCGACCCGCATTGCGCGGATTTGGATTATTGATTTTCAGCATCTTTGCAAGTTCTCGCAGTTCATCCAAATCAGATGTGCCAAAAATCTCTTTTATTTGCTGTTGGTAATCGCTCGGCATCCAGTATCCCTCCCAAGCCGTTTTCTACTATTACTATATCGTGATTTCGGGGAGATGTCAACAAATTAAAATATTTACACACAAGATGCGGCAGTTCTATCTCAGCTATCCAATTTTCCAGACAGTGTCTGGAAAATTGAATTGGTCGCACTACTGCAAGCTGCTGTCCATCTCCGATAAGGAAAAGCGCAGCTTCTATGAAAAGGAAGCAGTCAACGCCGGATGGTCTGTCCGTGAGATGAAGCGGCAGATTGATAGTTCTCTGTTTGAGCGTCTGCTCCTGTCCCGCGGTGATGCCAACAAGGAGCAGGTTTTGGCGCTGGCTGAAAAGGGCGTAGACTACGCCAAGCCGGAGGACATCATCAAAGACCCGTATGTGTTTGAATTTTTAGGTCTGCCGGAGGAGAAGCCGTTCCTTGAAAGCGACTTGGAAGCGGCACTGGTGCGGCAAATCGAAGATTTCCTGCTGGAACTTGGTCGGGGCTTTATGTTTGTCGGTACGCAGCAGCGGGTCACTGTGAATAACACCCACTACTATGTGGACATGGTGTTCTACAACAAGATTTTGCACGCCTATGTGCTGATCGAGTTGAAAACCACCAAACTCACGCCCGAAGCTGCCGGGCAAATCAATATGTATCTGAATTATTATGCTGCGGAGGTCAACGACCCAGAAGACAATCCGCCCATCGGCATCATCCTCTGCACCGATAAGGACAGTGTAGCGGCTGAATATGTGCAGACACGAAATTACAAGGGCTTCCTTGCGGACAACCTGATGAATTTAGAAAAATTACCGAAAACCTCTTGACGAAGTCCAGCCCGAGGTTTGTTGATAGCAAAAAGCAACTGACGATTAAAGTTGGTCGTTCTTTCAGCTTTTAATTAGCTCGGAATAAAAAGTTTTTGACTCCCGTTTAGAATTTCTCGCATAGCATTGTCAATCTGAGCGATATATACTGTATGAATTGCAATCGTATTCAAAGAATCGAGAAGTGTGCGCATATCGTCCCTTGTAAATTCACAATCTGGCATTTCCGCACTCATTTAACACCAAGCACAAAGCCTGAAGTTTTTCATCCTTTGGTAGTTTATCTTGATTTGAGAGCCACGGACGTCCTGCTTCAACTCCACCAGAAGCAATATCTTGCATAGAAGATTATGTGGTTGAACTGCGACAATCTACGCATATGAAAATTGGACATTCCATAAATATAAAACTTACGCTGATGAAGGGTGATGAGGTTGTCAATATTCTTCAAGATACTGCCAATCCGTGTTTGCTCTTCTATAGACGGAACCAGTACAGAACTTTTCAAGAACTCATCAATAACCAGTTCATTCATCATTGTGCCCGCTTTTGTTGAGGCTACAAGGATTTTTCTCATAATCGGCTCATAGTGAATATAATATTTCCAAAAGTTTGTCGGCATCTGTGCGAGAGGCCTTAATGCACTAAATCTGGGAGACATAATACCATCACCCACATCATTTAGTACAAAACGACCATAACGAAAAGATTTGCTTGTATGCCCTTCAAACGCAATATCGCCTGTACGTAATCTTTTATAATTTGCAAGTGAACTATCTGCGGCACCATTACCATCAGTTTTATATGTCATGGTCGCAACGGAAAGTGTTTTATTATATGGTAATAAATCCGAGTTGCGTTCTACCAAAGGAGCATATAAGTCAGAAAACTTCCGCTGTTCCCAAGCGTATGTATTTTATGGCATAAGCCACAATTTTTTGTGGAAACCTTAGCTATCTGTGTTATAATAGAAATAACTACTTACGCTTTTCCCAAGAAAGGGTATTTTCTAAAACAAAAGGAGCTTGACCGATGAACAAACAACAGCTTGCGCAGAAGATTTGGGCTTCTGCTAACCAGATGCGCTCCAAAATCGAGGCCAGTGAGTATAAAGACTTTATCCTTGGTTTCATTTTTTATAAATATCTGTCCGATAAAGAAATCGAATTTCTGAAAGACAACGATTATGACGATGAGCTGCTGAAAACCGTAACCGAGGACGATCCCGAAACCGTCAAATGGGTACAGGAAAACATCGGCTATTTTATCTCCTACAAAGATTTCTTCTCCACCTGGCTCGGCATGGGCAAGGATTTTGATGTTTCCAATGTGCGTGACGCGCTGTCGGCGTTCAGCCGGCTGATTTCCCCCACGCACAAGCGTGTGTTTGAGAAAATCTTCAACACACTGGAAACCGGTCTTTCCAAACTGGGCGACAGCTCCGGCACCCAGACCAAAGCCATCAGCGGCTTGCTGAACCTGATCAAGGATATTCCGATGGACGGCAAGCAGGGCTATGATGTGCTGGGCTTCATCTATGAATATCTTATCAGTATGTTTGCCGCCAATGCCGGCAAAAAGGCGGGTGAGTTCTACACGCCCCACGAGGTTTCGCTGCTGATGTCTGAAATCGTGGCAAGCCACCTGCAGGGCAAGAACGAAATCAAAATCTATGACCCGACCAGCGGTTCTGGCTCGCTGCTGATCAATATCGGCAAAAGCGTTTCCAAGTATATGGCTGACGCAAACAATGTAAAATACTACGCGCAGGAGCTGAAAGAGAACACCTACAACCTGACCCGTATGAATCTGGTAATGCGCGGCATCAAGCCGGACAACATCGTTACCCGCAACGGCGATACGCTGGAGGAGGACTGGCCCTACTTTGATGATGCCGACCCCATCAACTCCTATGACCCGCTGTATGTAGACGCCGTAGTATCGAACCCGCCGTATTCGCAGGCATGGGATCCCACCAACAAGGAAGGCGACGCCCGCTATGCCCGCTTTGGTCTGGCACCCAAGGGTAAGGCGGACTATGCCTTTTTGCTGCACGACCTTTACCATATCAAGCCTGATGGCATTATGACCATCGTTTTGCCCCACGGTGTTCTGTTCCGCGGCGGTGAGGAAGGCACGATCCGCAAAAATCTGATTGAGAACAACCACATTGACGCCATCATCGGTCTGCCCGCCAACATTTTCTTTGGCACGGGCATTCCCACCATCATTATGGTGTTGCGCCAAAAGCGCGAGCGCGAGGATGTACTTATCATTGACGCCTCCAAGGGGTACACCAAGGAGGGCAAAAATAACAAGCTCCGCGCCTCCGACATCAAGCGCATTGCCGATACCTTTGTAAAGCGTGAGAGCATCCCCAAATTTTCCCGCACGGTCAGCCGTGAGGAAATCCGCGCCAACGACTACAACTTAAACATTCCCCGCTATGTGGACTCCTCTGAGGCAGCGGAGCATTGGGATGTATACGCCTCTATGTTCGGCGGCATCCCCGCAGCAGAGCTGGACGAGCTTTCCGCGTACTGGGCGGCGTTCCCTGCGCTGCGCGGTGAATTGTTTGCTGAAAACGGAACGCCCTATGCGGCGCTGACCGTTGAGGACATCAAGTCGGCTATCAAAAACAGCCGCGATGTAACCGCCTTTGAGGACGCCTATCGCTCCGCCTTTGCTGCGCTGCCCGCTTATATGAAGGCTGTCCTGTTGGACGGCATGGACAAAATTGAGATTGCCAAGACGGAAACCACCCTCAGCGAGGATATTTTTGCGCGCCTTGCCGACATTCCGCTGATTGACAAGTACGAGGCCTATCAGCTGCTGGACGACCACTGGAACACGATTGCCGTTGACCTTGAAATGATCCAGACCGAGGGGTTCGGTGCAGCCAAAAAGGTAGACCCCCATCTTGTCACCAAGAAGAAGGGCAACGAGGAGCAGGAAGTGCAGGACGGCTGGGTCGGGCACATTCTGCCCTTTGATCTGCTGCAAAAAACGCTGTTGAAAGATAAAGCTGGCGCGCTCCACGCGCTGGAAAATCAGCTTGCCGAGCTTCCCGCCGAATATGAAGCCCTACTGGATGAATTTACCGAGGACGACAAGGACGCTTATAAAGAGTGCTTTACCGAAGAAGGCGATGCTTTTGTGCCGAAGGAGATTGCCAAAAAGGTCAAAGAACTGCGGCGCGACCGCACCCCCGAGGCACAAAATGCCTGCCGCATTTTCAGCCGTGTAGAGGAACTGACCAGGCAGGAAAAGGCACTGAAAGCCGAAATCAAATCTGACGCAGCAGCACTGGAAGCCCTGACCAAAAGGACCATTGAGGGGCTGACCGATGCGCAGGTGTTGGAGCTGCTGGAGCAAAAATGGATTGCGCCCTTTACGAATGAGCTTGCCAAGCTGCCCGATGCCATGGTGGACAGCCTTGTCAGCAAGATTCAGACCCTGCAAAATAAATATAGCACAACCTTCTTTGATGTGGAAAGCGAAATCCGCGCCACCGAAAAGCAGCTGGCCGCGATGATGGACGACCTTACCGGCAGTGAGTACGACCTGAAAGGCCTGAGCGAGTTCAAGACGCTCTTGTTGGGTGACTGATATGGCAAAACAGAACAAACCTGCCATCCGATTCAAGGGATTTACTGACGCTTGGGAACAGCGGAAGTTAGAAGATTACCTTACTGTTTCCTCCGAAAAGAACACAGGCAACATATATGGTAGGTCTGATGTATTGTCCGTTTCAGGCGACTATGGAATAGTTAATCAGATTGAGTTTCAAGGTCGTTCTTTCGCTGGGGCATCAGTATCAAATTACGGTGTTGTTCAGACGGGTGATGTAGTATATACAAAGTCGCCTCTTAACTCTAATCCGTATGGAATAATCAAGACAAACAAAGGAAAACCAGGCATTGTTTCAACTTTGTATGCCGTTTATCATCCGAAGGAAAATGCTTTTTCGGACTTCATTCAAGTGTATTTCGAGCAGCACGCACGAATGAATAACTATATGCATCCATTGGTCAATAAGGGTGCAAAGAATGATATGAAAGTATCCGCTGAGAACGCCTTGAAAGGTCCGGTATGTTTTCCTTCCCGCATTGAGCAGGAAAGTATTTCAGCGTTCTTTTCAGTCCTCGACAACCTTATCACCCTTCATCAGCGTAAGTATGACAAGCTGCAAGTTTTGAAGAAAGCCATGCTTGAAAAAATGTTTCCGAAAAATGGCAGCAGCGTTCCCGAAATTCGATTCAAGGGATTTACTGACGCTTGGGAACAGCGGAAGTTCTCGGATATTACTTTTCCAGCGGGTGAAAAGAACAAAGAGAATTTGCCATTAGAGAGTTATTCCATTACAAATGAAAGTGGATTCGTACCGCAAGATGAAAAGTTTGAAAACGGTGGTACAATGCGAGAAGCCGACAAAAGAATGTACTATATTGTTTCTCCAAATTCATTTGCGTACAACCCTGCAAGAATAAATGTGGGTTCCATTGGATATCAAGACACGGGAAAAAGTGTGATAGTAAGTTCACTTTATGAGGTCTTTAAGACTTCTGACGATGTGGATGATAGACTCCTCTGGCATTGGTTCAAATCGCCTGATTTTCAAAAGCTGATTATGCAGTTGCAAGAGGGTGGTGTTCGTCTCTACTTCTATTACGACAAACTCTGTATGGGACAAGTACCCCTCCCTTCACTTGAGGAACAGCGCAAAATTGGAAAGTTATTTGATACCCTCGACCACCTTATCGCCCTTCATCAGCGTGAGTTAGAAAAGCTGCAAAATATCAAAAAATCCATGCTCGAAAAGATGTTTGTCTAAGGAGAATCGTGACAAAATGGGAAAAATTATTTTATATCACGGCACTCCCGACAAAATCGTTGTGCCTAAATTTGGCGGCGGGGATGATAAACACGACTATGGCAGGGGCTTTTACCTTACCGAGAACATCGAACTTGCCAAAGAATGGGCGGTCTGCCGCCCGAACGACACAAACGGCTGGGTTCACAAGTACGAGTTGGAAACCGCCGGGCTGAAAATTCTGGATTTTCAGCAGCACAGTGTTCTTGCGTGGCTGGCAGAGCTGATGAAGCACCGGGACGCCGCCGACTCTAAGCGATACCGTATGCTGGCAAAAAAGTTTATCGAAAAATACGGCATGGATACCCGCGATTATGATGTGATTTGCGGCTGGCGCGCAAACGCCTCCTACTTTTACATCGCCAAAGAGTTTGTGCGCGATAATATTGATGTGGATATTCTGGAAGATCTGCTGTCGCTGGGCGGTTTGGGCATCCAGTATTGCATCAAGTCCGAGGCCGCGTATGCAAATCTGAAAGAAATAACCGACGAGCTACTTGCCGTGGACTACACTGAATTTAACGACAGGTACAATCAGCGCGACATAACGGCAAGAAAACGGATGCGCGAACTGGTGGATTCCGATGCGAACACGGTCACAAAGGTGTTCAGCACACTGTTTGAGAGGTGAGGAGCAATGCGCGCGTATGCAAAGGAATATGTAAGTGATGTAGTCGAAAATCAAGGCAAGCTCTTTGACCTTGTGGCGCAGAAATACCCTGACAAGGATACTGCGGCTTTTATCAATTCCTATATGGCAAGCAAAACCAGAAAAAGCATCGACGAAGCCAAAGCCTATGTAAACACGATGAGCGCCCCCGAATTGTGGGATTACTTTTGCAAAACCGAGGACTTTACGCTGAAGGACGGCAAAGCCATCGAGGGGTTTATGCCGGACTGGATCGGCGAATTTTATGCGTATTATCAATGGTATTATAATCTGCCCAGCAGCGAAGTTGTAAAAAAAGTGCCGGTTGCTTTTCTGGAAAAAGCATACGGCGGGCTGCATGATCTGGAACTGGATTTGGCGGTACAAAAAGTCGGTGAAGTATAATGACGGTTGTTTGCTTTCATAACCCCAGTGAGGAAAACGGATATTTGAGCAACTGGTACCCCTGCCGCTTTACGGTGGAGGGGGTGGACTTTTCCTCCATGGAACAATATATGATGTACAAAAAGGCTGTGTACTTTGGTGACAAAGCTGTGGCGGCCAAAATTCTTGCAACCGATGATGTTGCCGAAATCAAGGCGCTTGGCAGGCTGGTTGCCAATTACAGCGAGCGTTATTGGAACGGTATTCGGCAAATCGTTGTTTTTACAGGGCTGCTTGCCAAATTCACCCAAAATGACGACCTGAAAGCGCAGCTTGCCGCCACCAAAGGTTCCGTTTTGGCTGAATGTGCGGTCAGGGATACCATTTGGGGCATCGGCTTGTCGATGAAAGACCCGGACAGGCTGGATATTGGCAAGTGGAAGGGGCAAAACCTGCTGGGCTATGCCCTGATGATGGTGCGCGAACGGCTGTAAAAGCGCACACAAATACCCGGAAAGGGGCAAAACAAATGACCTTTCAAAAGGAATCGGACTTTGAAGAAGCGCTTATAAAAATCCTGACGACCAAAGGCTGGGAGAGCACAATTCTGAAATATCCCACCGAGCAGGATCTGATTCGCAACTGGGCAAACATTCTCTTTGACAATAACCGCGGCATAGACCGCCTTGGCGATTATCCCTTGACCGATGGCGAAATGCAGCAAATTGTGGAGCAGATTCGGGAACTGCGCACGCCGCTGAAGCTGAACGGCTTTATCAACGGCAAAACGGTTTCTGTCAAGCGCGATAACCCCGATGACAAGGCACATTTCGGCAAGGAAGTCAGCCTGAAAATCTACGACCGCATGGAGATTGCCGCCGGGCAAAGCCGCTACCAGATCGTGCAGCAGCCGATTTTTCCCGGTAAATCCAAAATGCTGAACGACCGCCGCGGCGATTTGATGCTGCTGATCAACGGTATGCCGGTGTTCCATCTGGAATTAAAGCGCAGCGGTGTGCCGGTGAGTCAGGCATATAACCAAATCGAAAAATACGCCCACGAGGGTGTGTTTACCGGACTGTTCTCGCTTGTGCAGATTTTTGTGGCAATGAACCCGGAAGAAACCGTCTACTTCGCAAACCCCGGTCCCGACGGAAAATTCAACACCGATTACTACTTCCACTGGGCGGACTTCAACAACGAGCCAATCAACGATTGGAAAGAGATTGCCTCCAAGCTGCTGTCCATCCCCATGGCGCATCAGCTGATCGGCTTTTACACCGTGGCCGACGATGCGGACGGCGTGTTGAAAGTTATGCGCAGCTATCAGTATTATGCTGCCAGTGCGATTTCGGATGTGGTTTCCAAAACGAAATGGGACAGCGGCAAGCAGCGCGGCGGGTATATCTGGCACACCACCGGCAGCGGCAAGACGATGACCTCCTTCAAGTCCGCGCAGCTGATTGCCAATTCCAACGATGCGGACAAGGTAGTTTTCCTCACGGATCGCATCGAACTGGGAACGCAGTCGCTGAAAGAATACCGCGCCTTTGCCGATGAAAACGAGACCGTGCAGGCAACGGATAACACCTATGAGCTGATTACCAAGCTGAAAAGCATTGCCACCGCAGACACGCTGATTGTGACATCTATTCAGAAGATGAGCAATATCCGTGACGAGGAGGGCGGCAAAAATGCCCGCGATATTGAGCTGATCGGCAAAAAGCGGCTGGTGTTTATCGTGGACGAGGCGCATCGCTCCACTTTTGGCAATATGCTGGCAATTATAAAAGAAACCTTTCCCCGTGCGATTTTCTTCGGCTTTACCGGCACGCCTGTGTTTGAGGAAAACGCCAAAAAGAACAACGCGCAAACCGATGTGTTTGGCAATGAACTGCACCGTTACAGCATAGCGGACGGCATCCGCGATAAAAATGTGCTGGGCTTTGACCCGTACAAGGTACTTACCTTCCGCGACAAAGATGTGCGGCAGGCTGTTGCACTGGAAAAAGCAAAGGCAGCTACGGTTGCAGATGCCCTGAACGACCCTGCAAAAGCAGCTGTGTACTATAAGTACATGGACAACACGCAGGTGAAAATGTACGGCGAACCGGGTCCGGACGGAAAGTGGATCAAGGGGATTGAGGATTATCTGCCCAATACACAATATCTGACGGCCGAGCATAAGCAGACCGTTATCGAGGATATTAAGGAAAACTGGCTGACCTTGAGCCACAACGGTAAATTCCACGCGATTTTTGCCACAAGCAGCATCCCGGAGGCAATCGAATATTACCGCATGATGAAGACCACCATGCCGGAATTGAAAACAAGCTGCCTTTTTGACCCGAACATTGATAATAACGGCGGCGCGATTTACAAAGAGGACGGGCTTGTTGAAATTATCGAGGATTACAATAAGCGCTATGGGCAGGATTTTACAATACCCACCCATGCACGGTTTAAGAAGGATCTGTCGCTGCGTTTGGCGCACAAGGAGCAGTATAAGCGCATTGAACGCACCCCCGACCAACAGCTTGATTTGCTGATCGTTGTTGACCAGATGCTGACCGGCTTTGACTCCAAGTGGGTTAATACCCTCTATATGGATAAGATGCTGGAATACGAGAACATTATACAGGCGTTTTCCCGCACGAACCGATTGTTTGGACCGGATAAGCCGTTCGGCGTGATTCGCTATTACCGCAAGCCGCACACAATGGAGCAAAATGTGCTGAAAGCGGTGAAGCTGTACTCCGGCGACCGCCCAATTGGATTGTTTGTTGACCGCCTTGCCCACAACCTTGAAAAAATGAACGAGGTGTACGGCGACATTGCGGAGTTGTTTACGAGCGCGGGTGTGCCGGATTTTGAAAAGCTGCCGCAGGACAGGAGCGTCTGCGCCAAGTTTGCAAAGCTGTTCCGTGAGCTTAACGACTACATGGAGGCAGCGCGTGTGCAGGGCTTTACATGGAATCAAAGCGTATATCATTGCCCGGACGATGCTACCGATGAAACCATTGATGTCGAAATGCTGTTTGATGAGTCGGCCTATCTGATTTTGGCACAGCGCTATAAGGAGCTGTCCGCCGAGCCGTCGGACCCTTCCGATGATAGCGATGCGCCGTATGATTTGGTGGGCTATTTGACGGAAATCGACACCGGTGTGATTGATTCCAACTATATGAACAGCCGCTTTGATAAGTACCTGAAGCTGCTGAATCAGGCGGGTGCATCGGGAGAATCCATAGAACAGGCAAAAGCTGAACTGCATAAGTCCTTTGCCAGCCTGACACAGGAAGAACAGAAGTTTGCCAACATCTTCCTGCACGATATTGAACGCGGCGACGCCACACCCGAACCCGGCAAGACGCTGCGGGATTACATTACCGAGTACCAGTGCCGTGCGAAGAATGACCAAATCCACCGCTTTGCCGTTGTGTTTGGCTTGGATGAAGAAAAGCTCCGCAATATGATGGGTCTGGGGCTTACGAAAACCAATATCAACGAGTTTGGCCGCCTTGACGAACTGAAGAAAAGCGTAGACAAAGCAAAAGCAAAAGCCTATTTTGAGAAAAAAGAGGGCGTAAAGCTGATACCGCCCAAGGTAAACCAAAAAACCGACAGCCTGCTGCGGGAATTTATTGTAACCGGCGGCTTCGAGGTGTAAGGCTGCATATTTATAGGCGATAAGTCGAACAAAAGGGCCAAGGAAAATCCGAGGCCCTTTTACTTTTGCTTGGGAACAGCGGAAGTTAGAAGATTACCTTACTGTTTCCGCCGAAAAGAACACTGATAACCTGTACACAAAAAAAGATGTACTATCGGTGTCGGGTGATTTTGGTGTCGTTAATCAAATTGAATTTCAAGGTCGCTCTTTCGCTGGAGCATCAGTGTCCAATTATGGCGTTGTTCATACAGGCGATGTGGTTTATACAAAATCACCACTAAAGGCAAACCCGTATGGAATCATTAAAGCAAATAAAGGAAAACCCGGCATAGTATCGGTACTTTATGGCGTTTACCACACGAGAGAAAATGCAAACGCTGACTTTATTCAAATGTATTTTGAGCAAGATGCCCGTTTGAATAATTATCTCCGTCCGCTCGTTAATAAAGGTGCTAAAAACACCCTTTTAATTAGCGATACGGATGCTCTTGAGGGGGAAGTCTGTCTTGCGCCGACATTTGACGAACAGAAAGCTATTGGACAGTTTTTTGATTCCCTCGACAACCTTATCACCCTTCATCAGCGTAAGCCATATTCACACATACAACGGAGGTGCAATATGCTTAACGAAGCACAACGCACAGATAAGTTCTGTGAATATTATGCAAAGTGGATTACTGTATACAAGAAAGGGGCGATAAGACAGGTTACAATGGACAAGTACCTGATGACGCAAAAATGGCTTGAAAAACTTATCCCGGATTTGAAAATTTGCGATTTGAATCGCATTGCGTATCAGCAGTTGCTGAATGATTATGCCGAATACCATGAGCGGCAGACGACAATGGACTTTCACCACCAACTCAAAGGAGCTGTTTTAGACGCAGTGGACGAGGGGCTGATTGACCGTGACCCCACGCGGAAAGCGATTATTAAAGGCAAGGCACCATCTACAAAGAAAATAAAGTACCTTAACCAATTTGAACTGCACACGCTCCTTGCCTCGCTTGAATTAAAAGACGAAGTGAACTGGGATTATTTCATTCTTTTGGTGGCCAAGACCGGAATGCGCTTTTCGGAGGCACTGGCACTGACCCCCAAGGACTTTGATTTCTATCATCAGACCCTTTCCATCAGTAAGACATGGGATTACAAGGGCGCCGGTGGGTTTCAGCCGACAAAGAACAAATCATCGGTTCGTAAAATTCAAATTGATTGGCAGTCTGTTATTCGTTTTTCCGAGCTTGTAAAAGGTCTGCCGGACGATCAACCTATTTTTGTGGATGGCAAGGTCTACAACTCCACCGTCAATGATGTTTTGAGCCGCCACTGCGAGAGGTGCAATATCCCGGTCATTTCTATCCACGGTCTGCGCCACCCGTATGTCAAGCACACGACAAAAATTTTTAGCTTGCGCTTGATGGATTTTCAAGCGCAGGCTTATCCTGATGCTCGGCGAAAAACTCGCGGAGCTTGTCAGCTTCATCGGGGAGGACAAAGCCGAAGCCCTGTCCGTCCACTCTGCAATAGAAAGCGATTTTCATGTCTGCCACCTCAATCGAAAATGTCTTGGATTTTGTATGCGATCTCAATGCGCTTATCAGGGTACACCAGCACCCGGTCGATTAGCAGCTCGGCCAGCTCGGTGGTCAGCGTGTCCGCATCGAAAATCGCCTTGGACGCTTCCTTGCGGCTGTCCTGCCGTGCCTGTTCGTCCTGCTTCTGTTTCGCCTGTGCCAATACTGCGGCATAGGCGTTTTTTGTTTTCAGAAGCAGCTCGTCACACGCAGCCTTTTCCGCCTTGTAGGTGTTCAGGTCGATCTCGCCCATGAGATAGCGTTCATACAAGGCGCGCTTACCGTCTTGCAGTGCCTCGATCTGCTGCTCATATTCGGTGCGTTCCGGTACGGAAGCATCCACCCGGAGCGTACCGTCAGGGGCAAGCGGCGCGGCGGCTTCCATCTGTTTTTTCAGCGTCAGGAATACCGCCTGTTCCAGCTCTGCGGCATTCAGGCGCATCTTGTGGCAGCGGCTTTCTTCGTCTGCCTCGGAATGGCGGCAATAGTAATACGAGGTTTTCTGCATGGTGCGGGATAGTGCATGACCGCAGCAGCCGCAGAAGGCTCTGCCTTTCAGCGGGTAGTCCCGCTTTTTCTTGTTTGGCTGGGAAAATCGGAGCTGGCTGGCCTGCACGGTATCAAACACAGATTTCTCGACGATGGCCGGGTGATGGTTGGGGATGATGTACCATGATTCTCTGTCCTTCAGGCGGCTTCTGGTGCCGCCTACTTCGAGAACTGCCCGCTTGCCGATCACATACACGCCGGTGTAGCGTTCGTCCTCCAAAATGCGGAGAATGGTGGATGCACTCCAAATCCCGTGGCAGCGGGAAATATCGTGGGTATGATTGCCGTGCGCCGCTTTGTACTGACCGGGGGTAGGGATGCTTCTGCGGAACAGCTCCCGTGTGATGGCGGTGGCGTTGATGCCCTCGGCGGCAAGCTGGAAGATGAGCTGCACAACGGCAGCGGCCTCCGGGTCAGGCTCCATTCTGCCATCGGCGCTTTTGCGGTAGCCGTAGGGACAGATTTTGCTCTGATACTCGCCGCGCTGCATCTTGGCGTACTTGGCACTCTTGGTTTTGATGGACATATCGCGGCTGTAATACTCGCTGATGAGATACTTGAACGCCACGTCCATGCCGCCGGTGTCACCCTTGAATTTGCTGCTGTCAAAATCGTCGCTGATGGAAATGAAGCGGGTATGGAACAGCGGGAACACGCGCTCGATAAAGTAGCCGGTTTCAATGCTGTTTCGCCCGAAGCGGGAAAAATCCTTGACGATGATGCAGTCGATTTGATTGGCCCGCACCAGCTCAATGAGCTTCTGTACCTGCGGACGCTCAAAATTCGTGCCGCTGTACCCGTTGTCGATGAACTCCATGATCTCCGCGTTCAGGGCTTCCGGCATGGAGGCCGCATATTCGTGGAGGACAAGACTCTGGTTTTCGATACTCAGACTGTCATACTTGTAGTCCTCAATGGAGAGGCGGATATAGAGAGCAATCACATATTTCTGCATTGTTCCAGCACCTCCGCATAGGTTTCAAACTCGCTCTGGAAGCGATAGCGCACCGTGATCTGCTTGTCGTGGGATACCTCGATGCGGTCGATCAGCCGCTCGATGAGTGCGCCGGTCAGCGCACGGTCAGTCTTGATTTGCGCGGCATCCTGTTCCAGCGCCCGGTGCTGCTCTGTTTGAGCATCCATCGTTCGCAGGCCATCCTCCAACTGTTCCATTTCCACGGCGAGGTCGGCAATGCGGCTTTCGTACTTCTCCTTGTAGTCAAAGTATTCATCCTTGGTGAGAACGCCTTGGACGAGGTTTTCATATAAGCTCCGCACGATACCGCGAAGCCGCTGGATTTCCTGCTTGCGGCTGGTGATCTTCTCCCGCAGCTCAGCGCGGTCAGCGGCCTGCCGGGGCAGCTCCGCAAGAGAGAGGGTGTATTGCCCCAGCGCCGTATCAAGCGCGTCCTGAAGCATATCTGCCAACATATCCAGCAACGCATCCTCGCGGATGGTCACGCCGGGGCAGGCATCCTTGCTGATTCGGCTCTGGCTCAGACAATGGTAGAAGTACACATCGTCGGACTTCTTGCGGATATTTCTCTGCCGGTGCAGGCTGCCGCCGCAATGGGCGCAGAACACCTTGCCTTTGAGAAGATTCGGCGTGAAGGCTTTGACCTCCCGCGCCTTGGCGCGGCTGGCGGTCTGATTGAGAATTTCCTGCACCGCCGCGAACTGTTCCCGGCTGATGATGGCCTCATGGGTGTCCCGCACCACCGTCCATTCCTCGGCATCGGCCTTGACCTGCCGGTGATCCACGGTTTTGGTCTGCCCCTGAACGAGATCTCCGGTGTAGACCTCGGAGCGGAGAATAACGCCGACTGTTCGGGTTTGCCACTTGCCGCTGCCGAGCAAATTTTCGTGGGTGATCTTGCCCTGCATCTTCTTATAGTGGCTGGGAGTGAGAACGCCCGCTTCATTCAGCCGCACGGCGATGGTATTGAGGCCAGCGCCCTCGGAAGCCCAGCGGAACATCCGCTGCACCACAACGGCGGCAACGGGGTCGATGATAAGCTGGTGGCAATCGTCCTCGGCTTTCAGATAGCCGTAGGGAGTACGCGCACCGATGAATTTGCCGTCTTTCATGGCCTGCCGCTGCTGCGCCCTGATCTTGCGCCCGATGTCCAAAGCGTAGGCTTCGTTTATCATGTTCCGCAGCGGAATGATGATACCGGAATGGGCATCCTCCGGGGCGGCGGTGTCGAAGTTTTCATTGACCGCAATGAAGCGGACGCTGCGGATGCGGAAATACTGCTCAATGTAGTAGCCGGTGTCGATGGTGTTTCGGCCCAAACGGGAAAGGTCTTTGACAATGACGCAGTTGACGTGACCGGCTTCAATATCCGAGAGCATCTGCTGAAAGCCCGGACGGTGAAAGTTTGTCCCCGTCGCGCCGTTGTCGATGTAGGTATCGTACACGCTAATCTCCGGATACTGCTCCAGATAGCGGGCAATAATCATCTGCTGGGTTTCAATGGATACGCTGTGCGTGTGGGTATCCTCCACAGAAAGGCGGACGTAGATCGCGGCGCGGCAAGCGGCGTCGGCCTCCTGCACGGCTACCGCAGCCGTTTCTTTCCTGCTTTTTCTCGCCATGCTCAGCCCACCTTTCTCTGTTCGTAATCTTTCTGCTGCGCTGCCAGCGCCAAAAGCCGCAACGCCTTTTTGTATTCGTCCTCATGGGTAAAGGTAATATCCAGCTCCTTTTTGCCACGGACGCGGATGCTCTGTACCATGTGAATGAGCGCCCTGCGGTCTAAGGTTTCCAGCGTGGAGAACTGCGTAAACTGTGAAATCCAGCGGTTGCGCTCACTCCGGTTTTCCAAAACCTCCGTGAGTTTTTCCTTGAGAACGCGGACGCTCTCGCGGATGTCCTCGGCCTGCTTGGTGTACTTTGCCTTATAGGAAGCGTATTCTTCCTTGGTAAGCATACCTCCCACAAGGCTCTCATAAAGCCGTGCCTTGAACTCCAGCACCTGCTCCAACCGGCGCTCGTTGTCGGTGATGTGGTCGCTGTATTCCTTGGCAAGCGCCTGATTGATGCTGGTCTGGTCAATGCCGGTCAGCAGCGCCTCCAGAGAAGCAATATTGCCGATATAGGCTTTCAGGCTGTCCCGCACACAGTCGATCAGGCTGCTTTCTTTCAGCATGACCGGATGGGCGCAGCCCTTTTTCTTGCCGGTGGGACAATAATAGTAGTGGTACTCCTTGCCGTTTGCACGGTTGGTCTTGCGGGTCATGCGGCTTCCGCAGCACCCGCAGATCAGAATACCGGAGAACAGGTAAACCGTATCCTCGTTGGGAGAAGTCCGGGTATCCAGTCCCTTAATGCGCTGCACCAGCTCAAAATCCTGACGGGCAATCAGCGCTTCATGGGCATCCGGAACACGCACCCACTCGGAGGCGGGGCGCTGCTCCATCTGCTTGATCTTGTAATGCGGCGTACCCTGTTTGCCCTGCACCAGCGTTCCGGTATAGGTTTCGTCCTGCAAGATGCGGATGATGGTGGTTGCCGACCACTTGCAGTCGGCCTTGTCCGCATAGCCATTTTTCGCATAGGGCAGGCCATTGTTCTTCTTGTATGCCAGCGGGGAGAGAATACCCAGCCGGTTCAGCTCTGATGCGATCTTGGAGGCGCTTGCGCCCTCCAGCCGCATACGGAAGATGTCGCAGACAACGCGGGCGGCGTAGGGGTCAGGGACGAGCAAATTCTTGTTGTCCTCGGCTTTCATGTAGCCGTACACCGGGAACGCGCCGACGAAATCGCCATTGCGCCGCTTCACGTCCAGAGAAGAACGGGTCTTGATGGAAATGTCCCGGCAGTAGGCTTCGTTCATAATGTTCTTGACCGATACGGTCAGATCATCGCCGCTGTCGTGGGCGGTGTCGATGCTGTCGGTGATGGCAATGAAGCGCACCCCGTAGGCCGGGAATACCCGGCGCAGATACCGGCCAGTTTCGATGTACTCGCGCCCTAAGCGGGAGAGGTCTTTTACGATGACGCAGTTGATGTTGCCATCGGTGACATCCTGCATCATTTCCTTGAACGCAGGGCGGTCAAAGATGATGCCGCTGTATCCATCGTCGATCTTTTCGGAAACGACCTCAATATCCGGGTTGCGCTCTACAAAGTTTTCAATGAGCTTGCGCTGATTGGAAACGCTGTCGCTCTCGCTGGAATGATCGTCGGTGTAGGACAGGCGGATATAAGCGGTTGCTTTGTATTTAGGCATGAAAAAGCACTCCTTTCTCCCGGACTGCTCCCGCATGAAAAGAGTGGTTATCTGGCTATTAGGTTTTCATCCTTTTCCACACCGATCATAGCACTCTCTGCGGAAAAAAGCGAGGATGTCGCTCAGCGCAAAATGCCTTGCAGACATTCCTCCAACGTAACGCCGTTCCCGGCAAAGCAGGCGTTTACCACGAAATCGCCGCAGCGGAAGCGGTAGGGATTTTTGATCTGGCGGATAAAGGCGGCAATGCGTTCTTCCTTGGGAAGATTTTTGTCTACGGATACTTCCCGGATGTCCACCAGTTCATCCGTGTGGATTTGGGTTTCGTTTGGCGTCGGCTGCATCATGGCGATCTCCTTTCTCGGTTTGGTGGGTTTCCTCAAGGTCACATGAATGCGCTGACGGAAAGGCCGTCAGCGCATGGTATCTGACTTTGAGAGGCGGCTGCGCGGGTAGAATTGGAGCCACATAACATAATGGCGAATACCGGCGCAGCCGCTCTGCTTGTCCATTTGAGAAGATCCATCCTATTTGCCACGCGCCCCGGATAGTGGGCATGATGCAGGCCGCCCTTGGCAGGGCTGTCATAACTCCACGATACCGCTGCCTCAAAGAGCTGGCGCATACCGCAGGGTTCCCCCTCAAGTCTGTGGGAGGGCGTGAGCAAGTTTCATTATCCGCCGCGCTGTCATCGCGCCCGATTTGCCGAATCGGGTCTAAGGCTGCGTAGATCGCTCGGATGGCTTTTCCGGAATCACCTCCTTGAAGCCATCGTCGTGGCGGCGCACCTTATGCCGCTATCACGCGGGTTTTGTGCCTGCATCATGGTCTATTCAGTTTTCAACGTTCAACGAAAGGCTTCGTGGAGAATGTCCCTTCACCTATCGCCGATTTTGGGCCACTTTTGCAAGGTGTTTTTGAAAAACCTCAGAAATATTTTTTGATTTTTCTGATTGCTGCTGTAATGTTGAGAGAAATAGCCTGATGCGACACGCCTTCGACTTTTCCAATCTCGTCAATCGTCATTCCATCCACGAAATACATCCACATCCTGCGGAACTGAGTGTCCGTCAGGTGCTTCCTGATTTGCGTAACCTTTTGGGTGCTACGGCGGATTTCCGCCACCCGGTCATGCGCCTGCTCCATGCAGATATCCGCAGCGGGAATAGATGCTGCTTCCTCGGAAAGCTCGTCCAGTGCAAGGGTATGATTGGCGTAGACATGATCCTCTTTCTCGGAAGCATGATAGTCTGCATCCGACAGGGACTTCCATTTCAGAAATTCTTCCTCGCTGGCAAAGTCCTCGCGGGTCAGGCGGATGA
>ENA-UOJO01000237-UOJO01000237.1-human-gut-metagenome-genome-assembly--contig:-P57-NODE-237-length-91761-cov-57.467810_pt1 | contig 91761 bp, 80 predicted proteins | sample MGYA00242351_ERZ723898 | MGnify/ENA metagenome assembly ERZ723898 | reverse complement strand
CCAGAACAACAGATGCCCACCAGCTTATGGCGAAAACCATAGGTCGGTGGGCATCTGATTTACGAAATGAATTAAATGCTGTTCGCTGATTTTTCCATTGCAAACCGTTGTAAAATATGGTATATCAAAGTGAAATGGTTCGGATTCGGATTGCTTTACTGCACCAAGAGCAGCACCTTATGGGGTGCTGCTCTTTTTGTTTTAATGTTATTTAGGTTTAGAATAATTTTAGTAGCATATCATCTGCCGCGTCCGTGTACTGACCTTTTGCCAATCGTTCATTTCTCAGTCTGTTTATAGTTTTTCGCATAAGGAAAATTTCTTCTGTGGAAAAAGTGGCTTTTTTATCAGCTGGGAGAGCATTGATTTTCAGTATTAGCTTTCCAACTTCTTGTGTGCTATCCAACCATACCAATGCCCTCTGAAACATATAAAAGAGCCATTGAATCATTTAAAGACGAGATTGCTAAAGTAGAAAATCAACTCAAGAATCATTCCAGAGACAAAGCAGATGAAAATTTCAACAAAAGTAAACTTACCGAATTACTCAATTTGCAACAACTTCTGGAAGATACCTTTCGGCAACCACGCACAGTTGTACATTTTTACGAATACATCAAACAATATAGTCAACAATTTCAAAGTCACTGTCTTCAAAGTTCCAATTGTAATGCCGATAAAAATAAAAATATCCTGCAAAACATCCATTTTCCCGAAATTTTATGGCTTATATCGCTTATTGAAGTTCTTATACCTACTGACGAAGCCGAACTAAAACGAAAAGGTTTCCTCGCCTATCTTTCTTCTTGTCAAAATGAGGCAACTAATTCTCAACAACTTCTTTATAAACTATATCAGATGCTCATCACAAAGGGGCCTTTTTCCCCTGTTTCGTATCAACTAAAGCAATCCGCAGCGGTGTTACAACAAGTAATATGGTGTCCATGCAAAGGGAAACAGTATTTTCTGCATGAATATGAATCGGAAATTGAAGAATTAATGTCCCGATTACTGAATCCCCATGACCAAGATAGCCTCTCTTATGACGATTTTCAAAAATTAGTTTACCATGTGGTAAGCAAGGGCAATAGCAGCAATGACATCCAACAGTGGAAAGAAGTTTGGCGCACATTGCTTACTTGCGCAGCGAGTCACGATCAAGCTGCAGAAGATGACTCCGTTTTTCCTCAAATGTTCTTTCAACGTGATATACAAGATATTTGGGGCATTAAAGGAATTTGGATGAAAGATTTATATGAGGTATACTGCAAATCACCAAATGTGCATTCTATTCCTTTCAAAGTTTCACCAGATGAATTCCAATGGTTTATATCCGTTTACTGCGCGCACCAGTTAGCCGTTTTTGAGCCCCTTTTATGGGTATTGGTTCCCAATGGGGATCATGATATTCTTTCAAGTGAAAGAGAGTCCTTTCTAAATGCTCATAGCACAATATCTGAAATGACCGAGGATTATCTACAGAAACTTCTTTCGTATGGCAACCCCCTTTGGACAGATATAACTCTCACTGGCGATTTTGTTTATGATTTACACAATTTTTCTGAAGCGTTAAGATTGACATTAGACGATCATAAATTGTTACACCGACCAGATATTGAGGAATATATGTGCCGCGTAAATCTAATCTGCGAGGATATTGAATTTTTTGAAAAAGTTTGTTCTTTCTTTATCTCAACCACTAAGAAAACCGTACAGCCATATATTCCTAATAGTTCTGATGAAACCACTATAAAGGGCTTGGTCGAACAATTAGAATCTTCAATTATGACAAAGGATATTATGTATGCGCAGGAAGAAGTCAAGAAATTAAATAATTTACTTTCCGGTCAGAATAAAGTTCTCTCTGAAGACGACGCTATTAGATTGCAAAATACGCTAGATAAAGCCTATTTTCTTAAAAAAGAAAATAGTGAAGTTGCAACAGAGTACTTCATCTCTGTCCGTTCGTGGATTGCTCGATGCCAGAATATAGCAGATATATCAAAAGCAACACCTCACACTTCTTAATTAACATCGTCACCTTTTTCTTTTCAGTGACGGTGACACGGACATTGATTCCGACACTGCGTTTTCTCATGCGCCAGCAGCCTCACAGGGGTTCGGGGCTGTCCCCGTAGGCTTTTCGGCGGGTTGCCCTGTGGCAACACTTCGCCCATGCTTGCTTCCCTCAAGCGCTCCGAGTGACGATGGTGACGATGGTGACGGTCTTTCTGGGATACCCCACCCCGATAATTGAGTTATGTCAATATCATCGTCACCACCGTCACCATCGTCACCATAGAAGTTCAAAAGGCGAACCTTGTTTTTTCGATGGGTTTTATATCGGATGTTTTTTGGTTCAAATACTTTATCAAAATACTTGGCCATATTGTAAGTGAACTGGTTAGGCTTTACATCAGAAATGTTCGCTGCAACAAGCAATTCCGTAGCTGTGCCCTGCCATTTTCCAACCGAGTCAATGTAGTCTGCAACTTTCCAAAGGTAGTCAGGAATAGCTTTCAACGCCTGCTGTTCTGCGGTTTCTTCCTCATCCAACGTCCAGACGCAGTTTTCTTCGCGGATATGCAGCATTTTCTCGTCCATGTCACGTCCAATTACACGAATTGTCGCGGTTTTACTCATGCGCTGACGATGTATAAGCCATGTCGTATCTGCCACACCCATAATGCCGGTTGAGCCGGAAATTTGGTCGTAGGGGTCTGACGATGATTGCTTACGCAAATGATGCACCAGCAGGATGCAGATGCCGTACTTATCGGCAAGTTCCTTTAATGCGCCAATATCCTTATAGTCATTGGCATACATACTACCATTCTGGTCGCTTTTTCGTACCTTTTGCAAGGTATCGATGACGATGAGGCTAATATCGGGGTAAGTATGGATGAAACTGACGATTTGTTCTTCCAATCCCTGCCCAATTCCGTGACTTTCCGTCTGCAAGATGAGACGTTCCGGGTCTTCTTCTGCATCGACAAGCTGGTAAAGGCGCTCTTGCAGACGACCCAGTGTATCTTCCAGCGAGAAATACAGCACGGTTCTCGGTTCTATTTCACGCCCCCACACAGATTTCCCCTGCGAAATCTGCAAGCAGAGCCACAGTGTCAGCCAGCTTTTGCCCGCCTTGCTGGGACCGGCAAAAATTGCCAGCCCTGCCGGGAGTAAGCCGGAGATAATCCATTTTACGGGCGGTATCGGCGTTGCAAGCAGCGCGCCGGCGGTAATGGTTTTCGGTAATCTTGTGGTAGTCATTCACATCATCCTTTCTTGTTTGGTATACATCTATTATCTCATACTATCGTCTTTTTGTGTGTAGTAAGTTTTACTCTCTAGTGTTAAGTTGTACGGCTGACGCCGCCCCACAGCCCCACAAATGCGCCAAACGGCGGTTTTGTGGGTGATGTCGCGTCCGTGTGCGACGCGGAGTATCTGCCCCACACGGGGCTTGTTTGGGCGAGATGTGGGAGTGAATCAGATTTGATTCACTTTTTCGGTTTTACTGCCCCAGAGTGAATCAGTTCTGATTCACTTTGGCGGTCCTCGTGCGTATTTCGCACAGTTTGTCTGTTTCGCGTTTGTCATATACTCACATTCTTTCTTGATTTTTTCTGTTTCCTTGTGTAACCCTTTTGAATACACTTTCCGGGGAGAAAAAAGAGCCCGGAGGGCCTTACCGATTTGGTAAGGTCCTCCGGGCTCTTATATATTTTCTCTGCTCTATCCGGGCGTAAGGGTACACTTTCCCCGCAAATCTTGATGTAAATTCAATAAAAATCAAATAATACGCATACTGGCGTCAATCACACGGTTATGTAAATAATAAAAGAAACCGTGTACATCAAAATAAATGCTGAAGAAAAATGTCTAATTTGCCGCTTGCCCCCAGACTTGGGAACATAATATCATTGCAGATAATACAGCGGGAACATCATCGGCAGCACAAGGATGGACATCATGCAGAGCAGCGCCGCCAAGGGTGTACCGCATTTTAAGTAGTCCTTCAGCTTATACCCGCCCGGCTCGATGATCATGATCTGGCAGGGCGCGGCCATCGGGGTCATAATGGAAATGCAGCTGGCGGTGATAACACCCACCACAGCAGCACGCGGGTCAAGCCCCATCTTAAGGCAGGCAGATGTGACGAGAGGAATAAAAATCGTCAGCGTGGCAAGGTTCGACATGACCTGCGTCAGCACGAACGGTACAAGGAAGAATACAGCCATAATCAAGTAGGTATTCGTTGTACCGCCCAGGATTTTGATCATCCAATCCGCCACAACATCGCCGGCGCCTGTTTTCTGGATGGCATCGGACAGCGCCAGCACGCCCGCAAACAGGAAGATCGTCGGCTGGTGGATGGATGCCAGCGCCTCCTTCTCGCTCAGCACGCCCGTCAGCACCAGCAGCACTGCGCCAAGGCAGGCGGTCAGGTACATTTTGATGCCGATGACATTTTCCAGCAGCATCAGGGCAATCGTTGCCAGAATGATGATCATAGCCAGCTTTTGCTTGGCGGGGCTGATTTTTTCGCTGCTGGTCTGCCCCGATGCGCCATCCGAGAACTTCCCGTTCGGAATATCAGGCATGAGCTTGTAGCCGACAAAGGTCATGTACAAAATCGCTGTTGCCAGCATTGGAATGCGCGCCACGGTAAAATCCCAGACGTGCAGCGGGTTGGGCGCACCGGCTTTCATCATAACATCGTTCCACGCCATATTGCTGGCGCCCTGCCCCATAAAGGTCATCTGGGTGGCAATGTTGGCGCACGCCATCGCCGGGTACAGCAGCTTACTGCGGCTGGTGCCGATGTCGTTGGCAATGCCCACCAGCAGCGGGATCATAATGGCTGCCGTTGCCGTGGCGCTGGTGATGGCACCCAAAAACGCCGCCGCTGCGCAGGACAGAAAAATCAGCACCCGCTGGTTGTCCTTGTAGCGCACGACAAGGCTCTGCGCCTTGTCAATGAGGACGGTTTTCGTCAGCCCTGCGCCAATCACAAACATCGCCACAAACATAACGACGTTCGTGTTGATAAACCCGCCGAACGCCTCGGCAGGGGTCATTACGCCTGTTAAAATCAGTGCCAGAATGATGCCGGACGAGATGACGGAAAACGGGATTTTGCCGCTGACAAACGCAAGGATCGTCGCCAGCAGAATGAGCAGAGTAATCTCCAATAGGGTCATAGAATTCCTCCCGGAAACACAAAGGGACGCCCCGCACGAATGCGAAGTGTCCCTTTGTGCGTTTATGGCTGTATAGAGAAATAGTGAATGGCTTATTTGATGAAGCTGACGTGCTTGCAGATCTCCTCGATGGCAGCGTCCTTCTTTTTGTTGAAGTCAACCTTGTTCTTTTCGAACAGGTTGTCGCCATTGGCGTCGATGGAAACGATCAGCGGACCAAACTCCTTGACCTTGCAGCACCAGAGCGTTTCGGGCATACCCAGCTCGTCCCAGTGATGCTCGACAATGCGCTGTACCTCGGTTGCGGCGACAACGGCGCAGCCGGCGGGGAACACGCAGTGGATGGCGCCGAACTCCTTGCAGGCGCGCTCGGTGTTGGGACCCATACCGCCCTTGCCCACGATGACGCGGACACCGGTGTGCTGGGTGAACTCATACTCGAACTTCTCCATGCGCATCGAGGTGGTGGGACCGACAGAAACCATCTCGTAGGCATCGTCCTGACCCTGAATGGGGCGGACAATGGGACCTGCGTGGAAGATGGCCTTGTTGCGGATGTCGTAGGGCAGCTCACGACCGCCCTCGACCAGGCGGCGGTGCGCCACGTCACGGCAGGTCATAAGATCGCCGTCGAGATACACGATGTCACCAATTTTGATGTCAGCCAGATCCTCGGCGCTGACAGGCGTGACCAAAACCTTTTTACCGTCTCTGATTTCTACCATTACAGTTGCACCCCCGAATGAGTCGTTACAGTTGCGTTCAAGTCTTTGTCAAATACCACGTGACCGCGGCGGTGGCTCCAGCAGCCAACGTTGACGGCAACGCCGATGGTGGACGGATGGCGGGCGGTGTTCTCGATATGCACGCCCATGACGGAGTTCTTACCACTCATGCCCTGGGGTCCCAGACCGATGGAGTTGATGCCGTCCTCCAGCAGCTTCTCCATCTCGGCAGCGCGCGGGTTGGGGTTGTGGCTGCCCAAGGGGCGCATCAGCGCCTTCTTGGAGAGCAGCGCGGCGGTTTCCACGCTGGTAGCCACGCCGACACCGACGAGCAGCGGGGGGCAGGCGTTCAGACCGTAGCTGGTCATCTGGTCCAGGACGAACTTGGTCACGCCCTCGTAGCCCATGCCCGGCATCAGCACCATCGCCTTGCCCGGCAGCGTGCAGCCGCCGCCTGCCATGTAGGTGTAGATTTCGCAGTGGTCGTCATCGGGTACGATGTCCCAGAAAACGGTGGGCGTACCCTTGCCGACGTTGCGCTTGGTGTTCACTTCGTCGAAGGTTTCCACGCTGTTGTGGCGCAGGGGTGCGGCGAAGGTAGCGCGGACGACGGCCTCCTTCAGCAGAGCCTCCAGCTCACCCATCAGCGGGAAGTTGACACCGCACTTTACCCAGAACTGCAGCACACCGGTGTCCTGGCAGCAGGGGCGGTTCAGGTCAACAGCCAGCTTCTGGTTGCGCGCCATCGTGTCATAGATGGCGGTTGCCAGCGGGGTGGTCTCCTGCTGACGCAGCTCCTGCAGCTTAGCCTCGACATCGTCGGGCAGCTTCTTGCCGACATAGGCGACGAATTTCGCCATCTTGTCGGTCATGAGTTCAACACTTTGTTCTTTGGTCATGATTAGATGCCTCCTATGTAAATTTCAAATGTTTGTTTATGAGATCATGCGGGGAAGAACGGATACGCTACCGGCAGGATCACCATGCAGATGATAAAGCTGACGAGGATCAGCGGCAAACCTGCCTTGACGTAGTCGATAAATTTGTAGCCGCCGATGCCGACAACCATTGTATTGGCGGGCATACCGATCGGCGTTGCGTAGGCACAGCTGCCTGCAATGACCGTGGCAATGACCACCGCGCGGGGGTCTGCGCCCAGGCTCTGCGCCAGCGACACCGCGATGGGAACCATCAGCGCCGTGGTGGCAGTGTTGGACATAAAGTTGGTCATTGTGCAGGTGATGACAAAGATGACGACCAGCAGGATCAGCGGGTGGACTTCGTTGCCCATAGCGCCGATCAGCGTATCAGCAATCAGGCTGCCCGCGCCGGTATGCTCCAGCGCCGTTGCCAGTGCCAGCGAACCGCCAAAAAGGAACACGGTCTTGAGGTCGATGGACTTCAGTGTCTCTTTTTCGCTGATGACACCGGTCAGGATCAGAATGATGGCGCCAACCGATGCGGAAACCTGCAGCTTGATGCCGATCTGCTTTTCAAACACCATCGCGAGAATAGCGATGACCAGCACAGCCAGCGACATATACTGCTTCCACTTGGGAACGTCGGAGTAATCCTTGACAGCAAACTGGTCATCTTCCAGCGATGCCGCGCCGCTGTTTTTGGGCAGCAGCTTGTAGCCGAACAAGGCAAAGTAGAGGATGCCCGCCAGCATCATAGGACCGCCGACGATCAGGTACTCAAAGAAGCTCGTTTCGATGCCCAGCTCGTTCAGGGCGCTGACGCCCATCAGGTTGCCCGGCGCACCGATGATGGAGATGTTGCCGCCCAGTGCCGCCGCAAAAACCAGCGGCATCAGCAGGTGGCTGCGGCTGTAACCACTCTCGGCCGCAATGCCGACTACCACAGGAATGAGTACGGCCGCGCTGCCCGTGTTGGACAGGAACCCGGACATAAGACCGGTGATGACCATGATGGCGATGATGAGCTGACGCTCCGATTTGGCAAACTTGGTGACCAGACCACCGATTTTGTTGGCCATGCCGGTTTCAAACAACGCCTGCCCAACCACAAACATAGCCACGCAGAGGATGACATTAGAATCGACGTACCCGGCGAACGCCTGTTTGGGTTCAAGGACGCCGGTCACGCACAGACCCACGGAAACGATCGTGGCTGTCAGGCCCAGAGGAATCTTTTCCAGCACGAACATAATGATCGCAAATGCCAGAAAGCAGAGGGTGATAACTGTGGGATTCACTGGATGTTGCCTCCTTTTTGCTTTGATATTTAATATTGTATCCAAACCACAGGGGAATCTATCACCCGGACGGGCCCATGTCCGGGTTTTCATGGGGCGGCCATTCCGGCTGCCCCGATGGATACGGCGGTTTGCGGCAGCAAGGAGAGGAGGTCTGCCGCAAACCAATCTGTGAAACGCCGTGAGTGATAACTGATAATTGATAATGTATCCAAACGACAATCAGAGAATACACCCAATGACCGAAAATGTCAATAGGGTGTTTTGAAGTTTGTCGAAACTGCAAATTTTGCCGTTATGGTTTTGTGCAGGATGAACAACGCGGACGGTTTTTGCACCCTTGTAAGGGCGAACATTCGGCTTTCCTTACGCCGTCAATCACTCCGCCCTCAAATGCGTCAGCACATTTTCCAAGCTGCGCATGATGTGGGATTCCATCAGATTGCCCGCCAGCACCTCATCGCGGGCTTTCAGCGCGTCCAGAATCTTGTAATGCTCGTTCATACTGATTTCAGCGTAGTGCTCCTGCGTGACCTTGTGACCCATGGACAGACCGTTCCACAGACTCGACAGCAGTTCTTTCATGGCGTCGTTGTCGGCTGCAGTCCAGATCGCCATGTGGAACGCTTGGTTCTGCGCGCTGTAGCCCGCGCTGTCATTCTGCGCCAGCGCGGACGCTGCCTGTATGTAGGCCAACTTGACGGGGTCAATGTCTGCCTTTTTGCGGCATACCAATACCACAGCGGCGCGTTCCAGCGCGGCGCGGGTCTCGTAGTGGTCGCGCAGGCGCTTCTCGTTCATGCCCAGCACGATGGCTCCGCGGTTGGGGCGCAGCTCGATCAGCCCCTCCCGCGCCAGCATCTGGAATGCCTCGCGGATCGGCGTAGACGACACGCCCAGCTGGGCGGCGGTGTCCTTCAGGGTCAATTCTTCGCCCTCGGCAAACTGGTGGCTTAAAATAGCTTCCCGCAGTGCTGCCGCCACACGGTCGCGGGCGGGCAGCATCTGAATGGGATTTAATGGTGCAAGGCTCATACGACAAGCTCCTTCGCGGTCTGTTCGGTCAGATCATCATAGTAACGGCGGATGTGCGGCGCGGTATCCTTCCCCACCGTGAACGCCTCGGCAATGGCGCGGTTGCGCTCGATCAGTGCGGCGGGTTCAGCCGCCCCCAGCGCCTGCGCGGCGTCCAACAACCCTTGCCGCTGGGTGAAAAAGCGCTGATACAGCGTTGGATTGTCCAGCACCTCGGCGGCTGCCAAATGGAACTCCGCATCGCACGCCGGGTCGGGCAGCCCCTTTTCCCGCAGGGCGGTGTCTGCCAGCGCGAACAACTCGCACTCCATAGCCGCCAGCACGGCAAAGCTCTGCCGCAGACGCGCGGCAGTCACCCCCACCACCCGCACATGGCGGTTGGGCAGGCGCTCCAGCAGCCCCTCGTTTTGAAGCTGCTGCATCGCCTCGCGCACCGGCAATCGGCTGATACCCAGCTGCGCGGCAATATCCTCCTGCCGCAGCTCGGCACCATCCGGCAGCTCACCCGCGTATATTTCCCGCCGCAGCGCCGCGGCAGCTTGGTCCTTTAAGGAAACAAGAGAAACACTTTTCATCAAGCGCCTCCATATTTGTTGTTTATTAATATTGTATACAAAATCATCCGTTGCGTCAAGTGGCGAGGATCGTATTCTATGTTTCTGCTTTTATACCCCTCCATGCCTGACCACCATTTGACCACTACTGTGCAGTGGTGCTGCAAAATATCGGAAAAGCCTATTGTGACAACCAACAATGGGCTTTTTCCTGTTTTGGCAGCAAATGTGCAGAACCAACAAAATTCACGTTTCATCGTCAGTCTATACCACCCTGTCGTAGTTCTCCGACGGCAGGTGCCGGGGGTTCGAATTCCTTCGGGCGCACTTAAAAAGAGGCTGTTGCACAAGGAAAAATCCAAGTGCAGCAGCCTCCTGTGTTGATGAAGGAGAAACGAAGGGAATATCCAGTTACAGATTCAGTTCAAACTGTTCCACAGTAATGGTTGCCTGACCGTCTGCAGCAAAGGTGATGCCATCGGCGGATTGCGGGGTGTAGATCCACGCTGTCATCGTCTGCTCACCATCGTTGACAAAGACCTCCACGCTGTTTTTATCCAGCAGGATACGGAGCTTGAGCGCGCCGTTTTGGCTGCGCACCTTGCAGCTGCGGGTATGCACAATATCGGTGCGGGAACCGGCACAGCTGCGATCCAGCGTCAGCAGCGAGGTGTAGGGGTCATAGGTCAGGCAGGTGTGATACGCTGCATCAGCTGCCAGCTTGACGGTAAAGCTGCGGTATTCGCCCGCTGCCACGGTGACGGTCAGGTCGGCAATGCGCCCGCCGATGCCGGCCAGCGCCGTTTCATTCTGTACAGTCACATCTTCGTGCAGAGTGCGCTTACCGTGGGCGGCATCCAGCTCCCGAACCGGGGTCTGCACAATGTGTCCGTCCTTCAGATGCAGCTCGCGCGGGCAGATGGTCTGCCCGAACCACTTGCATCCCTGCGGCTTATCCTCGGTGTCCGACCAGGTTTGCAGCCACGCCGTCATCAGGCGGCGCCCATCGGGTGCCTGTGTGGTTTGGGTGGCGTAAAAGTCGATGCCACTGTCCACCAGCTGCACCTGTTCGCGGGTAAAGGTATGGGTTTTCTCATCATAACTGCCGACAAACGCGATCACATTGTGTCCGTTGTGGAACTCACCGGACGGACGCATTTCCATCGGTCCGACCATCAGTACATGCTTGCCGTCCAGCGGGAAGAAGTCCGGGCACTCCCACATTTTGCCGTACACGTTGTTGTTGCGCGCCAGCACGGTAACAAAATGCCAGTCGAAACCGTCCTTGCTTTGGAACAGTACGGCTGCACCGCTGCCGTCCTCGGTCAGGGCAACGGTCACGGCAGAGTAGGTGCCGTCAGCTTCGCGCCAGATCTTCGGGTCACGGAAGTCGAATTTGCTGTATCCTTCAGGCAAATCTTTCTGGGTCAGCACCGGGTTGCAGGCAGGTTTTTCGTAATCCAATCCATCGCCCACAGCAACGCTCTGGGTCTGAATATCCCGCATTTCACCATTCGGCTGTTTTTCAGAAACCACGCTGGTGTACATTAAGAGCTGACGGCCGTCGTCCATTTCGGTGGCCGAGCCGGAGAAGCAGCCGGGGCCGTTGTCAGACGGAGAATCCGGAGCAATGGCGCAGGGCAGATACTCCCAATGCAGCAAGTCTGTGCTGACCGCGTGTCCCCAGTGCATCGGACCCCAGTGTGTTGCGTAGGGGTTATACTGGTAAAACAGGTGGTATTTCCCATGATAGAAGGAAAAGCCGTTCGGGTCATTCATCCAGCCCACATAAGGGGTCAAGTGGTAGGCCGGGCGCTCTGCCGCAGAAATGGCAGCGCTGTGCTCTTCCTCGTAATCGCGTGCTTTCTGCAAAATTGTACTGCTCATGGATTCCTCCTGGTGTAACTTATTGCTTTGCGTAATAGGCATCAAGATACTTCTGCATAATCGCCAGATAGTCAGACAATCCGTAGGCTTCCAGTTTGTCGAGGTACTCATTCCACTCAGCATCGGTAGTACCGTTCATGATCCAGTTTGCCTTCTGGGTGTTCATGTAGGTTTGGAGATCTGCCTGAAGGTTGGAAACCTGCTCGGTGTCCTCGGTGCTCATAAAAACATTGGGGTAAACATACTTTTTGTTCATATCCGGGGTGTAAATATCCTTGATCCAGTCCAAACGGTACTGTGCATCGTCCGGGCAGGTGACATAAACGCCGTAGTAATCATCCAGAACCGCCAGAGGACCGCCGACACACTGTGCTTCGCGGACTTCAACGGGGGACGCATCGCCGAGGGGGGCGTGCTTCAGCATCGGCTCGCCCTTATCGTTCGTGGACATTTCAAAGATATTGAAACCGGTTTCATCGCCGTAGGTACCCCAGTTGTTCTGGGGAGACTGCAGGGGTGCATACATCTGGTCGAGCCAGGCACAAACCAGCGCGGGGTTCGATGCCTTGGCGGTGACAACACACTTGCCGCGCCCAAAGCCGCTGGTGAAGGAGCCGTTCTGCGGGGTGATATTGCGGGTATCGGCAGTCAGTGCGGGCAGGGGTTCCCAATCGGTCAGGTTGTCGATGTTGGCAACATCCCAGCTAAAGCAGACGCCGTAACGACCGGCCTTGCCTTTAGAAACATAGGTGGACCATTCCTGCGTAAAGCATTCGGGGTCAATGAGGTTTTCAGAATACAGCTTGTGCAGCCAGTCAAGACCTTCACGGTAGCCCTGCTGAGTGGCCGCGCAGATAACCTTCAGGTCATCCGTGACGGCAATGTGGCGATCCTTATCGGCATCACCATAGCCCTCACCAAAGCCGTTGATCAGGATACTGGGATCCTGGTCACCGTTGTTGACAATGCAGGACATCGGGATGATATCACCCTCAATGCCAAACTCACTCTTGATGGCATCCGCGTTGTCACGGAAAGCGATCAGTACCTGTTCAAATTCATCCACCGTCGTCGGCATCTCCAAACCCAGGAAATCCAGCCACTTCTTGTTGATGAAGCTCATATTTCCCACCGTCTGGATCGCCGTCTTTTCAGAGCCCAACTGCTCGATCCACGGCAACGCCCAGATATGTCCCTCGGAATCTGTACACATGGTACGGTACTCCGGGTACATCTCAAAAACCTTCTTGAGGTTGGGCATATTGTTGTCGATGTAGTCCTCCAGATTGACAATAACGCCCTGATCTGCGTAGCGCAGCAGGTCACTGTCGCTGAAATCTGCCGTAAAGACAAAATCCGTCAGAGTGCTGGGGTTGGACATATTCAGGGTGATTTTATCGCTCCACTGGTCAGCCTGAATAGCCGTCCAGTCGATATGTACATTGGTGGCTTCCTCAAGACGTTTGAAAATGGTACGGTTGTTCGGATCGGATTCACTGCCGACCGGATAGCTTGTCATACCGGTAAAGGTTACCTGCTCCGCCAGAGGAAACGAAACGGCACCGGTAACATCTACATTGGCACCCGAATCTTTTCCGCCTCCGGCACCGCCGCCGCAGGCGGCCAGCATCATAACAGCGCTCGCCAAAGCGCCCATTTTGAGGAAATTGCAGCGTGAAATCAATTTTTTCATTGCGTTTTTCTCCTTTTTTAATATTGCGGCCGGGACATCCCGGTCGAGTTTTCCTAACAATCAGCCCTTGACGGAGCCCGCCATAATGCCTGCATCAAAATACTTTTGGAAGAAGGGATACATGACCAGCAGCGGCAGGCTGGAAATGATAATGGTTGCATACTTGAGCAGCTCTGCCATTTTTGCGCGTTCAGCCGTGCTTTGAATATCGGCGATCATACCGGATTCGGGCTGGCTTTGGATCAGGATAGAGCGCAGCACCAACTGCAGGGGCTGTTTGGAGGCACTGTTCAGGTAGATCATCGCGTCAAAATAGCTGTTCCACATAGCGACAAACTGCCAAAGAGCAAGCACCGCCACTACCGGCATACAAACCGGCAGCAAGATATTAAAGAAGTAGCGCATTTCGCTGGCACCATCCACATCGGCTGCCTCACGAAGCTCACGCGGGATCCCCTGATAGTAGGTACGGGCAATGATCATATTCCAGACGCTGAATGCACCCGGCAGGATAACCGCCCACATGGAATCCAGCAGACCGATATTGTTGATGAGCAGGTAGGTAGGGATCAGACCGCCGTTGAAGAACATCGTGATAACGAATAAGGTGTTGAAAAATTTCTTTCCCTTGAAGTCCGGCAGCGACATCGGATAGGCTGCCAGCATCGTTACGGCAACGGAAATGACGGTAAATATAACCGAATAAAGAACAGCGTTTTTGAAGCCGACCCATATCTGCTTGTCCGAGATGACGCGCTCATAGGCATCCAGGCTCCATTTGCTGAAGTCAAAGGAAATGCCCTTGTTTTGCAATGTGACGGGGTCCATGAACGAAGCGATCACAATGTAAACCATCGGCACAATAATGGCGATGAGAAACACAGCCAACAGTGCATAGCCGCAGTAGAGGATGGCTTTGTCTTGTTTGGTATAGATCTGCATTCCAGACTTTTTCTTAGACATAGCGGGCACCTCCTTACAAGCCTTGCCCATCGTTCATCTTGGCAACGACTTTGTTTACAGCGATAAGCAATATGACATTGATAACTGTGTTGAACAGACCGACTGCTGTTGAAAAGCTGTAATCACCGTCTAACAGACCTTTTTTATACACATAAGTGGCGATGATTTCTGCCGAATCCAGGTTCAGATCCGTTTGCAGTGCGTAGGCTTTTTCAAAGCCGATGCTCATAATGTTGCCTGCCTGCAGGATGAACTGAATCACGACCATATCCTTGATGGCGGGCCATTCAACGGTTCGTATTTGCTGAATCAGGTTCGCGCCGTCCAGCATGGCGGCTTCTTTCAGCTCCTGGCTGGCGTTGGAAAGCGCGGCTGTGTACATAATGGAGGACCAACCTGCGCCCTGCCAGATTCCGCTGATGATGTAAATCGGGCGGAAAGCCTCCGGCAATGTCATAAAGTTGATGCCGGTATGAAACAGCCCATTTACAGGACCTGTGACAGACAGCAGAACGCGCACGATACCGCACAGCACGATCACGGAAATAAAGTTGGGCATATACAGGACAAGCTGTACCTTCTGCTTGATCTTATTGCTTTTAATGCGGTTGAGCAGGAAGGCCAACAAAATCGGAATGGGGAAGCCCCACAGCAAGCCATAGACGCTCAGTTTCAAGGTGTTGATCAAATACCGCATGAAATCCGGCGAGGACAGGAACCGCGTAAAGTTCTTGAACCCGACCCATTCGCTGCCCCAGATGCCCTTGAACGGGTTGTATTTTTGGAAGGCGATCAGTACGCCGCCCATAGGAATGTAGCGGAATACAAGGGTCAGCAATACAGCCGGCATCAGAAATAGCAGGTAGAGCTGCCAATGACGCTTAATGTACACCCATGTATTATGCAGTTTACGGTCAACCGCCATGACCGCGCTTTGGGGTGCAACTGACTTTGGTTTCATGAATCATTCTCCTCCTTTTTGATTTCATTGTACCGTTTCTTCTTTGTTTTACATTTGCACAACATGTTCTGCTCAGACCCCCTTGAATGGTGCATTTGTAAAACCCTGTGATTTATTTATACCATCACCAATCGCAAAAGTCAATGGCGTTTTCCTCGTTTTTAAGCGAATTACGGTACATTCGTGCAGCTGCACAAAAACCAGTGCGCGCGAATGTGCAATATGCTGATTTACGTTTTTACATTTGACTAATTTGTGCATATGCACTATACTGGTATCAGAAACACAGGAATTTCCCGGACGGAGATACCTACAGACAGAATATATTTATTAAAGTACATTTCTTACTTATAGCGTGTACAGAATCGAGGCAGACCATGTCTACCAAAGTCACCATTCAGGATATTGCCAACGAGCTTCAGCTCTCCCGCAATACGGTTTCCAAGGCTATCAATAACACCGGCGTTCTGGCCGATGCAACACGGGAGAAGATCCTGCGCAAGGCTGCCGAAATGGGATACAAGCAATTTTCCTACCTTCCGGTATTTGATGGGAAAAGCAACGCTGGGGATGCTTCCATTCTCCCCGTCGATAAGCGGGAAATTGCCATACTGACAACCCGTTTTTTGAATAACTCCCATTTTGCCGCAATGATGTTGGATCGCTTTCAATCAGAACTTCAGCATCTTCACGCCTGTATGACGATCCACCGCATTTCGCCCGCTGAGCTGGCTGCAAAGGAGCTGCCGTCTTCCTTAAATACAGAGCACACGGCAGGCATCATCTGCTTTGAAGTATTTGACTATGATTACGCCCAGATGCTTTGTACGCTGGGCATTCCGCTTCTTTTTGTGGACACACCCGTGATGGAAATGCGCCCTCCGCTGCAGGCTGATCGGCTGTATATGGAAAACCGTATCGAGATTCAGAACATGATGGCGCAGATGGCACAGCGCGGACGAAAACGTATCGCCTTTGCCGGGGATAAAGAGCACTGCCAGTCTTTTCATGAACGTTACCTGGCTTACAAAGATGCAGCCGAGCATTTTGGTATGGCAACCGACTGGCCGACCTGCGCAACGCAAAAAGCACAGCCAAACTATTCGGAGTATCTGTATCAGTCGCTGCGCGGTTGCCCGACCATGCCGGACGCTTTTATCTGCGCCAATGATTTTATAGCAATGGATCTTATCAACGCCTTGCATCGGCTTGGCTATTCCGTTCCGGATGACATCTGGATTTGCGGATTTGATGACAGCCAAGAGGCATCGTATTTTTCACCTCGGCTGACATCCATTCATATTCACGGGCAAATCATGGGGTATGCCGCCGCCAATCTGCTTATGACCCGTATTGAGGAGCCCTCGCTGAATTATCGGACTGTTTATACGGAAACGAATCTGATCCTGCGTGAATCCACAGGAGATTGAGAGGTACAGTATGCGTGACCTGTGGGACAAGCCGTGGTTTTCTGTGCTGACAAAGCTGACATACAGCGCCTATCTGAACATTTTGTGGCTTATATGCAGCCTGCCGATTTTTACGATTGGCGCCTCCACTACGGCGCTGTTTTACTGCACATTGAAAATGGCTGAGGATCGTGATGAGGGGCTTACCCGTATGTTCTTCCGTGCGTTTCGCAGCAATTTCAAGCCTGCCACAAAGCTGTGGCTTATCCTGCTGGCACTTGGCTGCTTTTTGGGCGTCGATGGCTTCGTGTTGAGCCGCCTTTGGAACACCAGTGCATTCTGGACGATTTTGACAGCGCTGGTGATCGGTGCTGCCGTGCTGTACGCCATTGTACTGCTCTACGCCTTTCCCCTGCTGGCACGTTTTGAAAATACGACGCTTGGCATTTTAAGGACCTCCTTTGCCGTCGGAGTTCGCTATTTGTTCTGCACCCTGCTGATGGCGTTCATCTACGCTGTCATGGGGTGGATTACAGTTTGCGTATTCGCGCCCGCCTTTCTTTTGGGAATGGGCTTGTGTGCCATGCTATGTTCTTTCCTCCTGGTAAAAATCATTCATCTTATCGGCGGAGATCCCGATGCGGCAGATGAGGAATCGCACGATGAAGAGCGCTGATCTTGCCACCCTGCGCGCTCTGCATGGGCGCAAAAGATGGGAGCACATTTGGGCATACTACAAACTCCCCATCATAGGAATTTTAATCGTTTTGTACATTTTCGGATATGCCGCTTATCGGCATTTCACCAAAAAAGAAGCTGTGCTGTACGTTAGCCTTGTGAACATTTCAGCCGGTTCTGATTTGACCGGGCAGCTTACTGACGGCTTTGCCCAAGATGCGCATCTGACAAAAAAGCAGCAGGTCAATCTGCTGACCGGGCTGATTATAAATGAAACTGCCAATGTCGATGAACAATATGTCTATGCCTCTGAGCTGAAGCTGCTGGCTGCTGTCAGCGCACAGCAATTAGATGTTATTCTAATGGACACCGCTGCGCGAGATCAACTGCAAGACGAAGAGTATTTTCTTGACCTGCGTACACTGGATGCAGATTTCAGCAGCTTGGATGAATTGTCTGCCGATGGCGTAACGCTGGATATTTCCGACACGCCCCTCATAGCACAAGCCGGTTTCGAGGAATCCGTTTACCTCGGTGTCATTGCAAATGCACCGCACCCGGAGCGCGCAGCTGCCTATATTCGTTATCTTTTGAAGTAGTAAAGCTGCTTCTTTTTGTTCGATACATTCAGCAAGGAGAGATACACATGGATATTGTAACGATTGGTGAAGTTTTGATCGACCTGACCCAGACCGGCAGGGATGAACGCGGCATTCCGCAGTTTGCGGCAAACCCCGGCGGCGCCCCCGCCAATCTGGCGGTTGCCGCCGCCAAGTTGGGCGCACAGACTACCTTTATCGGCAAGGTGGGCGAGGATGCCTTTGGCCGCTATCTGACCGAGGTTTTGCAGGAAAACAAGGTAGACACCCGCTATATGGTCACCGATGCCGACCACCCCACCACCATGGCCGTTGTTTCGGTGGATGCTGCCGGCGAACGGGATTTCAGCTTCTACCGCAGTGCCAACGCCGATGTGATGCTGTGCAAAGAGGACATTCCGGAGGAAGCCCTGAAAGCAGCCAAAATCGTGCATTTCGGCTCGGTCAGTCTGACCGCCGACCCCGCCCGCACCGCCACGCTGGACGCTGCTGCCCGCGCCAAAAAGCTGGGGGCAATCATCACCTACGACCCCAACTACCGCGCCAACCTTTGGCACAGCGAGGAAGAAGCGATTGCACAAATGAAAGCTCCCCTGCCGCTGGTGGATATCCTGAAGGTTTCGGACGAGGAGCTGCCCCTGCTGACCGGCACCACCGACTGCGAAAACGGCACGGCGCAGCTGGCACAAAACGGCATTCGGCTGATTTTTGTCACCTTGGGTGCAAACGGTGTGTTCTACCGCTTTGGAGAGAAAACCGGTCATGTAGCCGGTGTTCCCTGCAAGGTGGGCGACACCAACGGTGCAGGCGACACCTTCTTTGGGGCAGCGCTGTCCAAGCTGTGCAAGGAGGATTTGAACTTCCTGACGGCGGACAAATTGGAAGGCATTCTGGCTTTTGCCAACAAGGCGGCCAGCATCACCACCAGCCGCCGCGGTGCCATCCCCGCCATGCCCACCCTGACAGAAGTGGAGGGCTGACCCATGGCGCAGGAATTTTCCGCACGATTTGCCCGCCATAAGGACGAGCTGGAATGGCTGTTCATGGAATTGTACAACAACCGGGAAGGGTTGGAGGTTCTGGAACGGGAGATGGCAGACGCCTACGACGCCCGCAACGCCGAGCTGAAGGCGCTGGACAAAGCCCGTGCCGCCGACCCGAACTGGTACAAGCGGGGCAATATGTTCGGCATGACGATGTACACCGACCTGTTTGCCGGAAATTTGAAAGAATTGGCAAAGAAGCTGCCCTATTTCAAGGAGCAAAAGCTGACCTATCTGCACCTGATGCCTTTACTGCAGATGCCCCACCCGCACAACGATGGCGGCTATGCGGTGGAGGATTTCGATACCGTAGACCCGGCTCTCGGCACGAATAAAGACCTCGAAAATCTGACCCGCGAACTGCGCAAGGCCGGCATCAGCCTGTGTCTGGATTTTGTTATGAACCACACCGCCAGCACCCACCGCTGGGCCATGGCGGCAAAGGCGGGCGACCCGTGGTTTCAGGCCTATTACCACCTCTACGAGGACCGCACCATCCCCGACCAGTACGAGCAGACTGTGCCGCAGGTGTTCCCCAACACCGCCCCCGGCAACTTTACCTGGTGCGAGGAGATGCACAAGTGGGTGCTGACCACCTTCCACGACTACCAGTGGGATCTGAACTACGCAAACCCGGCGGTGTTCGTGGACATGACCAAAAGTATTCTGCATCTGGCAAATCTGGGTGTGGAGGTGTTCCGCATTGACGCTGTGCCTTACATTTGGAAGCAGCTTGGCACGACCTGCCGCAATTTACCGCAGGTACATACCATTGTGCGGATGCTGCGCATGGTGCTGGAATGTGTCTGCCCCGCGGTCATCCTCAAGGGCGAAGTGGTCATGGCGCCCAAGGAGCTGGCGGCGTACTTTGGCACACCCGAAAAGCCGGAATGTCACATGCTTTACAATGTGTCCACCATGGTCAACCTGTGGGCTGCCTTGGCAAGCCGTGACACCCGCCTGCTGAAGGCACAGCTGGACGCCCTGCACGCCCTGCCGGGCAACTGCTGGTTTGTAAACTATCTTCGCTGCCACGATGATATCGGCTGGGGTCTGGATGAAGCGGCAGAGAAACGTTTTGATATTGACCCCCAAAAGCACAAGGAGTATCTCTACCATTTTTATGCGGGCGATTTCCCCGGAAGCTGGGCAAAGGGCGAGCTGTACAACTACGACCCCGCCACCGGCGATGCCCGCAGCTGCGGCACCACCGCCAGCCTGTGCGGCGTGGAGCAGGCGCTGGAATCGGGCGATGTGATCGCGCTGGACTACGCGGTCCGCCGCGACCTGATGCTGCATAGCGTCATGGCATTTTTGCAGGGATTTCCGATGCTGAACTCCGGCGACGAGATTGCCCAGCTCAACGGCTGGGATTATAAGTCCGACCCCAATCGGGCAGACGACAGCCGCAACCTGCACCGCAGTGCGTTTAACTGGGAGAAGGCAAAACAGCGCACCCAAAAGGGTACGCTGCCGAACAAGCTGTGGCAGGGCATGGAAGAACTGCGCAAAATGCGAGCAGACGAGTGCTTTGCCCCGGATGCGTGGGTAACTACATGGGACACCCACAACCCCGGCGTCCTGGCATTGGTACGCAAGCACGGCGAGGAAACGCTGGTGGGGCTGTTCAACTTTACCGAGTACCCGGCAGGGGCCTGTCTTGACGCTTTGGGCGGCAGTTACCGTTCCGCAGACGGTCAGCCCGTCTGGCTGGCGGATGTAGAGCTGGAACCGTATCAGGCACTGCTCGTGAAGAATGTATAAGCCTTAAGGCAGACATATATCCCCGTTCGGCTGCACCATCCATGCAGGTGGTTATGAAATGATTGTCAGGCATTTTACGTTTATGCCTTCAGAATTGGTCTAATTAGAAGTTTTCTTCCTTTCCGTGTTGTATCGTTATTCTGTGTAACCCATTAGAATGCACTTTCCGGCGAAAAAAAAGAGCCTGGAGAACCTTACCGATTTGGTAAGGCCCTCCGGGCTCTTTTTACTCCAGTCATTATCAGTCGGTCAATAGTAAGCGCAAATTGCTTACGGGACGTGCACAATTCACGGCGACAAGCCACCTATGACGGATTTCATCAGCAGGGCTTGCTCATCATCCAAAACTGCAATCCGTTATCTGCGGCGCTCGTAAAGTGATATTCTCTCCATCACTTCCCGCTTTCAGGGAAGATAATTTTGTTGACAAAGAAGAAAATGACCATAGACACGCCGCCGTTCAAAACCGTCGTGCCGATGTTATAAATAAAGTCCGGCACCAGCAGCCCGGCTACGGCAACCCATACGCAGTTGATGGAGTTGACGATGCAGGTGATGACGCAGAAAGCCAGCACATACCACGCAATCTGCTTGCCTAAATTGCCCTTACTGCGGAACACGAAATTGCGCTGGATCGGGAAGTTAATGCACTCACCAATGACCATGGCGATCATATACGCGCAAAAGTACGGCAGCCCGCCGTGGGCGGCATCGTAGCCGAGGATGTTCCACTTGAAGGTTTCCCCAAACAGGGTCACATCCACGCCGGGCCAGCCGAAATCCACCACCGGCAGACTGCTGAACGCAGCGGGCAAAAATTGCAGCAGCAGATACTTGAACACGGTAATCAGGTTCGACACGATGACGAACAAACCGCCCTCGCGCACCCACTTGGCTGCGGCGGGGTGTTTAGCCGCAAAATTATTCCAAAACTGCATAATGCAACCTCCATCAAGCGCCGCGCAGACGCTTTTCCATCTGCGCATTCAGCACCACATTCTTAATTGCTTCATAAATCACCCGCACAAGACCCAGGATCCAGAAGCCCTGCAATTCCATGACAATGCCGTCCACCATACCCATGCTGATGGCGCCGTTCGTCATCTTTGCCAAGGCGCGAAGGGGCATATTGTACTGGAACAAGATGTTCAGATCCGGCTTGCCGCGTTTATAGCTGACATCCAGCAGGATCGTCAGCACAAGCCAGACAAGCCAGCCCAGCGGGCTGCGTGCGTGGTTCAGTTCGCCCAAGGTCAGATTGCGGTCAATTTTGGTTTTGCCTTTCGGGATGGGATGCCCCAACAGCTTTTCAAAGTCTGCATCGGAAACGTGCAGCACATCGCCCTTATAATAGCAATCCAAGTCCCTATCCTCATACGGATGCACGGTAGCCGTTCCATGTACGGAGATTTTCTCGCACAGCCGGATGTCCTCCACGCTTGCGCCGACAAGCAGCTCGTACTCGCCGCCCTCGATTTCCCAGCGGTTAGCCTTGACATTCCAGAAACGGAACGCCTTATCGTCCAGCATGATGGTGATGCGCTGTTTCTCACCGGGGGCAAGCGTTACGCGGGCAAAGCCTTTCAGTTCCTTTGCAGGGCGGAAAAGCTCACTGTTCTTTTTAGCAATATACAGCTGCACAATTTCCGTTCCTGCCACACTGCCGGTGTTCGTTACGGTAAGGCTGACCCCCTGTTCATCGGCAGCCATATCGCTGTACGCAAACGTCGTGTAGCTCATGCCATAGCCAAACGGGAAGCGCACAGCTTTTTCCGCCGTGGTAAAGTAGCGGTAGCCGATATACAGCCCCTCGCGGTACTCCACAGTCTTGCGGCGGGTGGCAAAGTCGGCGGCGCTGGGTACGTCGGCGTAGGTCAACGGCCATGTTTCTGCCAGCTTGCCGCAGGGATTGACCTTGCCGGTCAGTGCATCCGCAACGGCTCCCGCCCCCGCCTGACCGCCTAAGGCGGCGTACAACAGGGCTTGGCAGTTGTCCAGCCACGGCGTTTCGACTACGCTGCCGCTGTACAATACCACGACAATTTTCGGGTTGACAGCCGCCACAGCCTGCAGCAGATCCACCTGATTTTGCGCAAGGCGCAGATTGCTGCGGTCAAGACCCTCACTCTCGGCGATTTCATCCAGACCCATGCACAAAATAACTGTATCCGCCTGTGTCGCCAGTTCGCAGGCGGATTCCTGCAAAGCAGCATCCGGCTTACCGTGACGGTCAAAGCCCTGCTGATACCCGATGACGTTCAACTCGGAGTCGATCAGCTTATCCAGCAGCACATCCACCTGTGTCGAGTTCACCATGCTGGAGCCTGCTCCCTGATAGCGCGGATTTTTGGCAAAGTCGCCGATGACAGCCACCTTGCTGCCCGCCGCCAACGGCAGCAAAGAGCCCTCGTTTTTCAGCAGCACAAGGCTTTCCGCGGCGGCGCGGCGGGCAAGCGCATGATGGGCTGCCGCATCAAACTCACGCGGGGCAGCGTCCAGCGCAGCCTTGGTATCAAACACCAGCGGCAGCAACTCTGACAAGCGGGCGTCGATGTCAGATTCGGTGATTTTCCCGCTTTCCACCGCCGCCAGCAGTTCGCGCACGCTGTCCCCGCCGGGCGCGGGCATTTCCAGCGTGGAGCCGTTTTTCACACCCAGCGCGTGGTCGTTGCTTCCGCCCCAGTCGGTGATGACCGCGCCGTCAAAGCCCCACTCACCGCGCAAAATCTCCATGAGCAGGTGCTTATTCTCGTTGGCATACGTACCGTTCACAAGATTGTAGGACGACATAATGCTGCGGGGATGCCCCTCTTTGACAGCAATTTCAAACCCGGTCAGGTAAATTTCCCGCAGGGTGCGCTCGTCCACGATGGAATCCGAAGCCATACGCCGCGTTTCCTGACTGTTGACGGCAAAGTGCTTCGGGCAGGCAGCTACGCCCTTGGACTGGATGCCGCGAATATATCCCGCCGCCAGCTTGCCCGCGAGATACGGGTCCTCGGAGAAATACTCAAAGCTGCGCCCGCACAGCGGGTTGCGCTTCATGTTAAGCCCCGGTCCCAACACCACCGACACTTCCTGCGCAGCGGCTTCCTCGCCCAAGGCTGCGCCGATTTCCTCGCCCAGCGCGGCATCCCAGCTGTTCGCAACAGCCGACGCTGTGGGGAAGCAGGTGGCGGGCACGCTGGGATTCAGCCCCAAGTGGTCGCTCTCCCCCGCCTGCTTGCGCAAGCCGTGGGGGCCGTCCGACAGCCAGATCTGCGGGATGCCGTGTTCGGGCATACCCCGCGTTTTGAAGGTTTCCGCGCCGGAAAGCAGCGCGCATTTTTCTTCCAAGGTCAATTTTTTCAGCAAAAGTTCTGTATTTTGCATATATTTTCCCTTCTCATAAGAAAAGCCGCATCCAACGCCTGCAAGCAGACATCAGACGCGGCTTTTATTCAGCAAGTACCGTTAGGTTTTATCAGGGGCAATGGACGCTTACTCTGCCGCCAGCGTGACCACAGCCTCGTTGATGGAGTAGGTGGTGCTGGAGCCCCAGCCGGAGACGACTTCGTCGTGGGCGGGGATGGTCAGCTGCTTGCTGCCGTCCTCACCCTCGGTGATGGGCACCGTCAGGGCATCGCTGCCGTTCAGGGTCATAGTAAGGGCATTGTCCTGCGCATCCACCAGCGTGCCGGTGATGGATGCAGAGCCGTCGGCGGCAGTCAGCGTGCAGACCTTATGGGAGTAATCCACCAGCAGCACGGCATCTGTTGCGGTGGGCGTTTCGCCCTGCACCAGCTCATAGCTGCCCGTGTACTGCTCGGTGACCAGATCCTCGACCTGCACTTCAAACGTAGCGGTCGCACCCAGGAAGGAGGCCGTCACGGTCTTAGTGCCTGTGGTGTCGCTGTCGTAACCGGTGAAGGTCAAGCGACCGCCCCAGATGGACTCCTCCGCACCGTTGGCGCGGGTAGCCGTCACAACCAGCTCAGCCGGGTTGAAGGTGTCACCCGTGTAGAAGGTGCGCAGGTTGGAGGCATCAATCGTCAGGCTCTTGGCAGGGGCATAGGGCTGACCGTAGATGTTGATGTTGCGGGTGAACGCACCGCCCATAACGCCATAGCTCAGGCTGGCTTCCATGCTGTATGCGCCGTGGTCGGTGTCAAAGACGAAGACATCCGCATCTGCGCCGCCCTCCACATTGGTGGGGCGCACAGTGCCGTCAGCGTCCTGGTTACCCAGCAGATGAATGACGAAGTTCTTCTCGCCGTTTTCATCGTAGTTGTACCAGTAGCCGTAAACATGGGAGATAGAGTCGCCGCCCACGGAGGTGCTGGGACCGCTGAAGGAACCCCACATCGAACCGTCGGTGTAGCAGTACATATCCAGACAGGCCGGATCCACGATGGTGCTGAAGCCCTCGGTGTACTGACCCTCGAAGAAGTAGGCAACTTCCCCGTTCGGCTCCTTGGCTTCCCAGGTTTCCTGCGGGATGGCAACCAGGTCATCCAGCGTCTTGGAGGTGAACTCGTTGTCGCTGTAGTTCATAACAGGACCATCGGCAGAAGTCTGCGCCGCATCGGGGGCAACCTCCGCATTGTCGGCCGAGGGCAGGCTGCTGCTCTGCAGGGAGAAACCGCCCACGCAGACCGCAGCGACCACGACCACCGCACCGGCGGCAGCAAACTGTTTGCCGGTGGCTTTTGCCTCGCCGGTTTTCGTCTGCTTGCAGAAGCAGGCAATCACGCTGAGCAGGCAGGCAATGAACGTTCCGACCATATAGAACACGCACAGACCGGCGTTGCCGCCCGCAAAGGTGACATGGTTGATGACGTCGGCAAAGACGAAATACAACTGCACAACGACAAGATACAGGGCGATATTATAAATGACCGCCTGAATCAGTGCGCTGAACGGAACGGAAACAAAGAAGAAAACGAGCGAAGCGGCAGCACCGACCAGCAGCACCACGCCGGCCATCGTGCCGGAGTGACCCAGAGGGGCAGCCGTGGCCTGTGTGAGCAGGAATACAATGCCGGTGATCAGCGCGACCAGCGCTGCGGCAAGGCAGAACCAGCTGCCCAGCCCTTTATTTTTCAAGCCTTTATTCATCAGGTTCCACCTCCATCAATTCTTTTTGGCGGCACGATTCTTCCGCTTTTCCTCGGAGAAAACGTCCGTGTAGGTATGCAGCACATACATCACGACAGCGACAACGGCCAGTGCGCAGAACACAACATCGAGGGCGCGCAGGGTCGTCTGCCACCACGGGGCTGCGTCGGAAACGACAACGTCCTCCGCGCCGGAGCCGCCCATAGAGGACTGCAGCATGATGTAGTACAGATAATGGTTGGAGTCGATGACCTTCTGCAGCAGGTCGCCGTCATCGGTGCTGGTGATCAGCTTCTCGATTTCGTTCGGGCGGGCGGTATCCAGGCAGAAGATGTTGTTGCCTGCCATCAGCATTTCGGGGGCGGAGGAATACTCGGACGCAGTCAGCGCATCGTCGATGATGTAGCCGCCGTAGTTCCACTCGTCGCGCAGGATGTGCTGGATGCCCTGGTTGGCGGCAGCGTACATAACGCCGATACGGTTGTAAGCGGTCATAACGCCGAGAGAATCGCCCTCAGCCAGGGAACCCTCAAAGGCGCGCATATAGATCTCGCGGATGGCCTGCTCGTTCGCAAAGGTGGAAATGCCCTGACGACCGGCTTCCTGTTCGTTCAGGAAGAAGTGCTTGACCGTACCGATCAGACCCTTGTTGCGCATACCGTGGGAAACGGCCTTGGCAGCATAGTAGCTGAGAACGCCGTCCTCGGAGAAATACTCAGAAGTACGACCGGAGTAGGGAGAACGCAGGGTGTCCGCGCCGGGCGCATAGGCGATGGGGATGGACGCATACAGCGCATCCTCGCCGTACATCTCGCCAAAGCGGGTCTGCACATCGTGGTTCCAGGTTGCGCCGACGATGGGCAGCGTAGCCCAGCCGGTGCAGTTGCGGCGGTCTCCGTACTTAAACTGACCGTTCATGCCCTCGGGACCATCGACGATGGTGCAGCCGGGCTTGTTGACAGCCTTGACAGCCTTGATGCCCTTGGAGTCGCCCATGTTGATGAGCAGATCGCTCAGCGTCAGCTGAGAAAGGAAGTCGTTCCACTTCGGGTCGTCGAAGGCGACGCCGATCATATCGCTGAAGTTGATCTTCTCATCCAGCTCCACGCCGAGGTTGAAGTCGGAAACGCTCTTGGCGTCGGCTGCCTTGACGTAGGTCTGCATATTCAGACCGTTGTACAGCTTATCGTTGACCGTCAGGGTCTCCAGCGTGGTGGGGTAGGTCGTATCCCACGCGCTGCGGGACAGGTAGGTGATTTTTTCGTCGTCGTTCGCCCAGTAGTTCACATCGGCGTCGTCGAAGGTGTTCGTGACTTCCACATCGCTGTTGTAACGGGAGTTGCGGTACTTTTGGGTATCGACTTCGGTGTTGGGGGCGGTCCAGGTGGCCACGGCGGCGGTGTTGCCGGTGACGACATTGCCGTCCTGATCGATCAGCTTGCCCGCAACGGCGTCACCGCACTTGGCGGCCAGCACATTGTTCAGTGCCTCGTGTGCGCCGTTGCCGACGGCGAAGTAGTAATCGCCCGCATCGAGGATGTAGCCCTTTGCGCCGTTGGCGTCATAGGACGCGAGGAAGTAGCCGGGCACATCGACCGTGACAGTCTCGGATGCACCTGCGGCCACGTCGATTTTGTCATAGCCCAGCAGCTGGATCGAGGACTTTTCGACGTTGTTCTGCTTGTCGTAGTCAGTGTAGGGGGACTGTCCGTACAGCTCCACCGTAGCCTTGCCGTCCCTGTCGCCGGTATTGCTCACAGTGACAGTCGCCGTGAAGGTGTCGGTGTCGCTGTTGTAGTCCAGCTTGTCAAGACTGTACTCATAGTTCGTGTAGGACAGACCGTAGCCGAAGGGGAAGCAGACCTCCTCGGCGTAGTTCCAGCCGTCGGTCGAGGCTTTGGTGCCAACCGCGGAATCGGCGTTGCCCTGACCGAGGATGGTGTCCTCGTAGCGGGTCTCGTAGTAGCGGTAGCCGACGTAGATGCCCTCGTTATAGCTGACAAAGCTGTCGCCTGCCGCGCGGGGCGTTTTGCTGCCGTAGTTGTAGGCGTGCAGACCGAAGTTCTCGGCGCTGGGCGCAGACAGGGAGTTGGCGGCAAAGGTGGCGGTGGTGTGACCGGAGGGGTTGACCTCACCGGTCACAACGCGGATGGCGCCGGGCATACCGTAGAAGCCGGGGTTGCCGACCCACAGCACGGCGTCAACATTGTACTCGTCCAGCCAGTCCATCTCCATCGCAAAGACGGAGTTCAGCAGGACGACGGTTTTCTTGAATTTGCCGGAATCCTTGATTTGCTGGAAGATTGCCTTCTCGTTGTCGTCCAGCTCCAGCATACGCTTGCCCTCGTCGTTGACCATCGCAAGGTCGTTGCCCTCGGTGGCAAAGCGGGACAGCGTAACAAACGCGACATCGCCATAGGACGCAAACGAGTCGGTGACGCTGCCGGTGAACAGCGCCGGGTCATATTCGCCCACGCTGGAAACGCTTCTTTCTTTCGGCGCGTCGGCGGAAGCGTAGGCGTCCAGCACGGTTTGGTTCACGTTGAAGCCGGCATCCTGCAGGGCGTCAACGGGGGTTTTCTGGTAATCCGGGTTTGTGGAGGAACCGCCTGCGGTGCTGCGGAACACCGGGTCGATGCTGCCGCGGCCAAAGACCGTGACGTTGCGCTCAGACTCGGAAAGCGGCAGGGCGTTGTTGCGGTTGTAGAGCAGCACGCTGCCCTCTTCTTCTTCCTGCTCACAGAACTGATAAGCGGCTTCGATGTACTTCTCGTAGCTTGCGTCAGACAGGGTGCCGTCAGCGGAGAACTCCGTGCCGCCGTAAGATGCGTCAGCGCCTTCGATGCCGAGTGCGTGGTTGACTTCGCCTTCCTGCTGGAACGCAATAGTCGTTCCGGTCAGGACAAGGTTGGCCACCAGCACAGCCGCGCCGGACAAGCCCAGCCAACGGCGGGACTTGCTTGAGGTTTCCTTTTGTGCCATAGGTTTTTCTCCTTCCTAAACTGTCACAGATGAATGATACGATGCGCTTGCTGCCAAGGGCTGCGCACTTCCCTTTTGCAGAAACCTTTCATATCTTTTTCACAAAGCTATCATAAAGGGAAGCGTTGACCGGGTCAATGGAGTTGGCGCAAACGTCAAAAAACACGGCACAAATGACACAAAAGCAAAGCGACTGCCGAAAGGCAGTCGCTTTTGGGTTATGCAGTTTCTTTTTGGCTTTTCCCGCAGGGGAAGGTGACCACCAGGTAAAAAATCGAGTCCTCCACAAAGCAGTCTGCCGTGCCGCCGTACAGCTCGGCAATGCTTTTGATGCTTTTTATGCCGTAGCCATGCTCCTCGGTATCCTGTTTGGTTGTGACGATAGCACCGTCCCGCAGCGTCGGCGGTGCGGGGGTGTAGTTCTGCACGCGGATAACCGCCATGTCACGGCAGCGGCTGATGTCCAGTGTGATGACCCGCTTAGACGCATCGCTTACCTGCGTCAGACACTCAATGGCATTGTCCAGCGCATTGCCCAGCAGGGAGTAAATGTGGTAGTGCTTCATATTCTCCAGACAACTGCCGTCTGCCGAGCAGACCAGCTGAATACCTGCCTGCCCGCAGAGTGCCGACTTTTGGGTCAGCGTGATGTCCAGCGCCTTATTCCCGGTGAGATAGCGCAGGTTCAGGTTGTCCTCTTCTTCCAGACGGGCGCGTTCCTCATCTGTGGCGCGGGAATACTGCTGTTTCAGGTCATGGTAGCGGATGTTGATTTTTTCCATGTCTTTTTTTGCCTGCTCATACTGCTGCTTGTCACATTCCAGCAGCTGCGCCAGCGTTTCATTCTCTTGTTCCAGACTCTTGATGCTGCAATTTGAAAATTCCAGCGCCAGAATCGTGATGGCAAACAGGATGCAGAACGCATTCAGCGCCAGATAGGCGGTCATGTAGGACTCTGCGCTGCTGTCCAGAACATCCTCCAGCACAACGCTCAGGTAGACCGCGGCAATCAGAAAAAAGCCGGAGTACAGCACGGTCTTGACATTGTCAAACAGCAGGCGCCCGCGCCGGATGCGCCGGGTGAACAGCAGGTAGATGACCAGACAGACCACAAGGTTGCTGAAAAGCAGAATGACAAAGGTAACGAGCCTGTCTGTGCGGCCATGCTGAAGCAGCCAAATATTAGGCATATAGGCCAGCTTGCTGGCAATGTGCTGCACCGCGTAGGCACAGGTTGTATAAAACAGGGCGTGCAGCGGGCTGCAGTCAAAGCTGAACCATATCAGACCAAACAGCAGCGTCGTATACAGCAGCAATCTTGCCCAAAGCGGCAGAAATGCCAGGGTGTCCGTCAGCGCGAGAAAGACCCATACACCCGCCGCCAGCCGCGGAACGAAGCAGCTGCGGCGCTGCCCCCACGGGACAAACAGGCAGGCGCATAGAATCATACCCAGCTGGATTTGCTGGTTCAGTATCCAATTTATGACCGGCACGGGTCTTCCCACTCCTTTTTTGCCATATATCGGGAGAATGCTTCGGTGAAGGCGTCCTTGTAGGTGCGCCCGATGGGCAGTGCCGCCCCGCCGATATAGACATTCATACGGCTTACCGCCGTGATACAGCGCAGGTTCACAAGATAACTGGCGCTGCATCGCACAAAGCCGTAGGGCGTCAGCTGCGCCGCGATTTCCTGCATCGAACCGCGGTTTTTGATGATCTCGGTCTTACCGTCCCCGCCGCACAGGTTGTACAGCAGGTCGTGCTGGCGCACCTCCACATAGGCGATTTCCGCTGCATCCAGCAGCCGCGTCACGGTGCCGTCCTTGACGACAATGTGCGGCGGCGCCGTCTTTTGACCGGCGCGCTTTTGCAGCACCTTCAGCGCCCGCGTCAGGTACATATGGAAGGAGTACCACTGTATCGGCTTTACAATAAAGCCCAGTGCGCCGACACTGTACCCGTTCAGCGCGAATTGCTGCAAATTCGTGCAAAAAATGAGGATGACGTCTTGATCTGTCTCCCGGATTTTTTCGGCCAGTTCCATGCCGGACATCTGCGGCATATCAATGTCCAGATATAAAATGTCAAAATCACGGTCTTGCGCCGCCAGATAGACTGCCGCACAGTCGAACTCCTGTACGTTCAGTTCTGTGCCGTTCTCCGCGCCAAACCGCGCCAATGCCTGTTTCAATTGGTCTCTTTCTTGTTTTTCATCGTCCACAATGCCGATTCGGATCATCGTGCGTTCCTCCCTCCGCGCAAGGATCTATACAAATATGATATACCCCCGAACGCAGCCGCGTCAACCTTTTACGAGCGAATCGTCCAATTTTTCCAAGATATTTTCGGAATGCTGCGTGCTGCGCATGGAAGATCCTTGACCACCGTTTGACCACTACGGTGGAAAAGGAATAAAAAAGCAGCAGATACATCGGCAAAATAACAGCACAGCCCCCGCCAGAAACTCATAGAGCTTGGCGGGGGCTGTGCTATTTTAATCAGCCAATAGTTAAATCAGGCCCATCAGGCTGGGCAGGCCCAGAGACAGAGCCGGGATGTAGGTGACGGCCAGCAGGGCGGCAACCAGTGCCGCAAAGTAGGGGATCAGCTTGGACGTGACCTGCTCGATGGAGACATGGCCGATGCCGCAGCCGACGAACAGAACCGAGCCGACCGGCGGGGTGATGTTGCCCAGGCACATATTGAAGATCAGCATAACGCCGAACTGGATCTCCGTCATGCCAAAGCTGGTGGCGATGGGCAGGAAGATCGGGGTGAAAATCAGGATGGCCGGGGTGATGTCCATGAACATGCCGATGACCAGCAGGATGATGTTCATGAGCAGGAAGATGATGTACTTGTTGTCCGTCAGGCTCATCAGGCCATTGGAGATGGCTGCCGGGATGCCGGAGTAGGCCATAACGAAGGACATGGCGGAGGAGGCAGAAATCAGGAACAGGATGATGCCGGACGTTTTGGCGGAGTTGAGCAGGATGCCAAGGAAGCCTTTGAAGTCGATGCTCTTATAGACGATGGAAAGAATCAGGCAGTAGAGAACCGCGACACCTGCGCCCTCAGTGGCGGTGAAGATACCGGAGACGATGCCGCCGATGACAATGACGATCAGCAGCAGAGACGGCACGGCGTCCCAGACGGTCTTGGCAATGCTCTGGCTGTGGTCAATGCCGGTGGCTTTCATGCCAGCCTTTTTTGCGCCGATGAACGCAACGACCATGCAGCACAGGCCCATCAGGATGCCGGGAATGTAACCGGCCATGAACAGCGTGGAGATGGAGACACCGCCCGCGACGGTGGAGTAGACAATGAAGGCAGACGTCGGGGGAATCAGCAGGCCGGTGGGGGCGGAGGCAATGTTGGCGGCGGCGGAGTAGGCGGGGTCGTAGCCGTTTTCTTCCTCAATGGGGCTGATGCAGCCGCCCATGGCGGATGCGGCAGCAACGGAGGAGCCGGACAGCGCGCCGAACAGCATGTTGCCCAGGATGTTGGCCTGCGCCATGGAGCCGGGGATCTTGCCGACGAACAACTGGGCAAAGTTGACCAGGCGCTTGGCAATACCGCCGTTGTTCATGATGTTGCCGGCCAGGATGAACAGGGGCACAGCAAGCAGCGAGAAGCTCTCCACGCCGGAGTTCATCTTCTGCATCGTGATAAAGGTGATCTGGTCCCAGGACAGGGTGGACATGGCGGTCACGATAGACGACGCCACAATGCTGATGGAGATAGGCACGCCGAGGAACAGCAGCACGCCGAACACGGCAAACAGGATAACGGTGGTCATGGTGATACTCATTTGTCTGCACCCTCCTTGGATTCAACTTTTTCGCCGGTGACGTCCTCATAGATGTTGATGATCTGCGCCAGGACGATGAACACGCCGGAAATCGGGGCGATGGAGTAAACCAAGCTGCGGGGAATACCCAGCAAGGCCGAGAACTCGCGGCTGGCAGAGACAGCCAGCTTAAAGCCGCCGATAGTGAATACGAAGATGGCCATCAGCAGAATCAGACCATCGATGACCACCAGCAGGGCGGTGTGCGCCTTGCCGGTGAATTTGTCGCGGATGAGGGTCAGGGACATGTGCTCCCGGGTGGAGAAGGCGTAGGCCGCGCCGATGAAGCCGGTCCAGATCAGGCTGTAGCGGACAAGCTCCTCGGTGAAAGCCACGGGGCTGTTGAGGATATAGCGGGAGAAAACCTGAATCAGAACCAGCACCGTCATAAAGGTAAGCAGTACGGCGCAGGCAATGCTCAAAATTTTGTCCATCCAGAATTTGATGGCAGCAAAGGTGTTTTTCATGGCTTACTCCTCCCCTCTTGCGGCGTCGATGGTATCCAGCAGCGTCTTGACGCCGGGATACTGCTCCTCGTAGGCTTCGATCATGGGCTGGGTTGCCTCGCGGAAGGCTTCCTTGTCGACGTCATAGACGAACTCAACGCCCATCGTCTCCTGTGCTTCCTTGACGGCCTCCTCCACAGCGGTGTCCCACATGACCTTGTGGGCGTCGGTGGAATCGTGGGCGGCCTCCAGAATGATTTCCTGATCCTCGGGGCTGATGGTCTCCCAGACCTTCTCACTCATGATGAGGACGTCAGGGATCATGGCGTGCTGGTCCACCGAGTAGACCTTGCAGACCTCGCCGTGCTTGCCGGTGGTCAGGGCGGTCTCGTTGTTCTCGGTGCCGTCAATGATGCCGGTCTGCAGCGAGGTGTAAACGTCGCCGTAGGACATGGCGACGGGAATGCCGCCCAGATAGCTCATCATGTCGGTCTGGCTCTTCATATCCTGCACGCGGATCTTCAGGCCCTTCAGGTCGGCGGGCGTGCGGATGGCGCGATCCTTCGTGTAGAAGGAGCGTGCGCCGGAGGTGTAATAGGTCAGCGTGACAAAGCCGTCGTCACCGGTGGAGAGGAAGAAGTCCTGCATCTCCTGCGAGTCCATGACATGGTAGAAGTCATCGGTATCGTTGAAGATATAGGGTAGGCCGAAGGTGTTGAAGGCATCGTTGTAGGTAGCCAGACCGGGTGCGGAAACCTTGGTCATGGCGATAACGCCGGCCTGCAGCTGCTCAAGGTTCTCGTTCTCGCTGCCGAGCTGGCCGTTGGGGAAGATCTTGACCCGGATGCGGCCATCGGTCTTTTCAGCGACCTCGTCCGCGAACTGGGTCATGGCGATGTGGACAGTGTGGGTCTCGGACAGACCGTGGGCCAGAGTCAGCACCAGCGGGTTCTCGGCGCTGTAGCCGGTGGAGTCGGCGGTGGTGCCGGACGCGCCGCAGCCGGTCATAACACCCAGACTGAGCGCAGCCGCAGCAGCCAATGCTGCGAATTTTTTGAACATGGTATTTCTCCTTCTTGTATGTATGCCGTTTTCCCCTTGGCCCCCTCTGAGAGGGGGCTGCCGCCGCAGCGGCTGGGGGAGAGAACCGTGCCATTACCCGAAATATTTCGGGCTGCGGCAAGGTTCAACCCCTCCGCCCCTACGGGGCACCTCCCCTGCCAGGGGAGGCAAGAAGCCGGGTTACATCCCGATCAAATCAAACTGCTCGAACGAGACAAGTACCTCGTGATCTTTCTTGGGGTTGGGGTACTTGATCTGGACGCTCTTGAGGCGCTGGCTGTAGTACCAGCCGCTCTCGGCCTCCTCAAACTTGCGGCGGTGCAGGAAGTGCGGCAGCTCTTTGCCGTCCACCTGCACATAGAACGGGGACTTCTCGCGGTGGATCATGTCGAGGTACATGCTCTCGACGGCGGTCTCGTAGCTGCCCTCATTCGTGAAGGTCACGACGGTCTTAACGCCTGCCTTGACGGCGATCTTCGTCTTGAGATACGCGCCCTTGCGGTAATCGTTCGTGTGGCCGTCATCCTCGTACAGCGTGAACTCGGAATCCACATCGGGGGCCATCAGGATGTCCAGCGCGGTGGTCTTTTCGGTCATCAGGTTGTGCAGCTTGTTGCCGCTCATCGGGAGAATGGCACCGCTGCGCACAAACAGCGGGATGCTGGCAATATCAACCGGCACCTCAATCGTCTGGCCGGGGGCGTATTCCTCGCGGGTGTAGAAGTCGTAGAACCGCTCGTTTTCGTTCTCGGTCACGGGCAGGTAGACCGGGCGGACGGTCTGGCCCTTTTCAACAACGTTCGCAACCAGCAGAGAATCACCGAACATGAAGTCCACACCCTCATCGTAGGTGGCCGGGTCGTTCTGGAAAACGCTGAACGTCGGCTGCCAGATGGGCAGGCCGTTCTCATGCGCGCGCTCCATCAGGGAATACAGCGTCGGGCTGAGCTTATAGCGGAAGTCAATAGCGTCCTTGATGTACTGCTTTTTGTCGCTGTACATCCACGGCTCGGTGACGGTGTTGTCGGTGTTCGTGGAGTGGATGGAGAAGCGCGGCTGGAAGATGCCGTTCTGCACCCAGCGCACGAACAGCTCGCCCTCCGGCGCGGGGCCGAAGAAGCCGCCGATGTCGCAGCCGTGGTTGGACACGCCGCAGAGCGCCATGCCCAGAATCGTGGCGATGTTATATTTCAGGGTATCCCAGTGGGTCAGGTTGTCACCGGCCCAGACCTGTGCATAGCGCTGGATGCCCGCATGACCGGAACGGCAGACCGAGAACGGGCGGCAGTCGGGGTCATACTCCTCGATGGCCTCGTTGGACAGCTGGCACATCAGGTTGCTCATGACCGGCTTCATCGTGCCAATCGTGCTGCCCTTGCCCTCAAAGTAAACCTTTGCGTCCTTGTCAACGAGGGAGTCATACTCGCAGTTGTCGTTCCAGATGGAACGGCAGCCGTATTTCAGCAGCGCATCCTTGATGTACTGCTTCCAGTGCAGACGGGTGGATTCCTTCGTGTAGTCCACAAACAGGCCGGGGCCGCCCCACCAGGTACCGACAGCCAGACCGTCAAGACCTGCATTGTCGTCGGAGGCGGGCAGGAACATGCCCTTCTCCTTCATCTCGTTCAGCAGCGGATGGACGAGCAGCATACCGGGCTTGATGTTGGGCGAGACAACGATGCCGCGCTTTTCCATCTGGGCGAACCAGTCTGCCGGGTCCTTGAAGCGCTTGTGGTTCCATGTGAAGGTGCAGCGCTTGATGCCCTCGGCGGTCTCAACGGCGCAGTAGCCGCTGGACAGCTGGAAGCCGTCGGCAGGGATGCCTTCCTCGCGGGTCGTGTCGATGAAGTCCAGCACGGCATCGTCGCTGTTCTCGGGCAGCTCGGGGTAGTACATCGAGCTGCCGAGGTAGCCCAGCGCGGCCTTCGGCAGCATGACGCTCTTGCCGGTCAGGTCGGTGTAGCGCTCGATGATCTCGCGGATGGACGGGCCCGCGATCAAAAACAGGTCAATGTCGCCCGCGTCGGTGCGGTAGGACGAGTAGCGGTGCCAGTAGTTGCGCTTCTCGCGGCCCATGTTGAAATCGCACTCGGCGGTATTGTGGTAGAAGTAGCCGACAGCCTGCTTGGTGCCGCGGTTCAGGCGGATATAGAACGGAATGTGCTTGTAGAGGGAATCCGTCTCCTTGGCGTTGTAGCCCATGGCGTCGCCGGGCGCCATATTCATGTATTTCTCGGCCTTGTTGATCTCGCCGGATTTCTCGCCGAAGCCGTAGAAGCAGTCGTCTGCCTCGATCTGGCTGGCGTGGATGCGGCGGTGGTTGCTGTCCTCGCGGTAGGCCAGGTCGGGAATATCGGCGTGCAGCAGGCTGCCGTCCTTATCATAGACCATGATGCGGAACGGTGCCTTCTCGATGACGACCTTGAGACGCGCACCCTGGATGACGGCCTGCCTGTCGCCGTCGGTCAGGGCTGCGGCGGCGGACTGGACGCGCTTGCGGCAGTCCTTCATCAGCTCGTCGGTGCGGGACTCCCATGCGGTCATGGTCAGGCTGTAGGAGGCTTCATCCCAGTCGCCGTCAAAGCCCGCGCGGATGCGCAGTATATCGTCGGTCAGGAACCAGATGCGCAGCTCTACAGCGTTGGTGGCTACGGAATAATAGCTTCCGCAGTCCTTGACAGCGCCGCCGGTGTAGCACACTTTCATAGGTTTTCTCCTTTCTATTTTGCGTATAATTGAATGGTGGAACTTGTTATTTGGCAGACAATGTGCATATTGTACAAAATCGTGTAATATATTTTGTTCAATCTGCACATTGTGCCCTTCTTCGCCTTTATAATAACAAATCCTTCACAAAATTTCTGCCGTATTTGTAATGCAAATGTCGCAAAATGTGATATAATCGTGGTAAAGACAAAATTTTACAGGAGGAGTCGCTCATGATCCTGCAAAAAATGCCGCATTACGTAGATTCCATTCTGACGCAGGAGGATGCCAGTGCCGCCCTGCAGGACGGTCAGGTTGTCGTGGGCCTGTATACAAACCGGGAGAATGTCCAGTCGGTGGTCCACTCCCACCCGTATTATGAGATGATACTGCCGGTGGCGGGCAGCAGCGTGCGCTACTCCGTCGACGGCAGTGTCTACGATCTGCACCTGGGAGAGCTGATACTGTTCCCGGGCGAGATGTACCACTCTGGCAAGTTCAACATCACGGACACGACCTCGGAGCGGCTCGTCGTGCAGATAGCTCCCGGCATCTGGGAGCGTGCCTGGGCGCAAAGCGGCCTGCCGCGGCATGTCTGGTCGGGGGACCCTGTCATTCTGGACACTGACGCCGTCACGCAGTGGGACTTCCGCGGTCTGCTGGAGCGGATGGCCCAGACCGTGTATCTCGATGAAAAAATACGCGATACCGTGCAATGTTGCGAGGTCACGGAGCTGATTTTGCTGATCAGCCAAGTTGTGACCCGGCGGCACAATGCCCCGCCGCCCTCGGCCACCAGTCTGCTCGTCGCCAAGGCGGTTGCTTACCTTCAGGCCAACTACACCGACCCGCATCTGACCGTGGCCCAGCTGGCAAAGTACACCTACACCAGCCGGGAGCACCTGTCCCGCGTGTTCAAAGAGTACACGCTGGAAAGTATACACGGGTATCTGACCAACCTGCGTATGCAGCACTGCCGCAACGAGCTCGCCGACGGCACCGGCGTACTGGATGCCTGCACCGCCAGCGGTTTTGCAAATTACAGCAGCTTTTTAAAGAGCTTCCGCGCACTGTACGGCATCACCCCCGCCGAGTACCGCGCCCAACTAAGGCAGAGCCGCAGAACGCCATAAAGAAAGCCACACATTGCGGTGTGCACGCTATTTCAGGTAGATAAGCTGCGCTTCATTTCGGTCATGGCAGACTTTAAGGCGCGGGCAAACCGGCTTTCCCCTGTTCGGTATCGGCTACGGTGTCTGTTGCCTTGTAAACCAAAATCGCCGCGATATAAACAAAAATCCGCCGGGGAGCCTTCCCGAAAACGGGAAGGCTCCCCGGCGGTATTGCCTTAGGTCGTCATCGCAGACGATTTTAGAATCGGTATAATTATTCAGGCAGTTGAATCTCCGGCATCAGCTCATCGGAGACAACTTGCAGCATTTCCTCCAATTTAGCCAGGTCATCGGGACCGAAGCGCTGTTTAGCGCGCTCCATGACAAGGTGCAGGTAGGAATAACTGATGTTATAGTAATCAATGTACTTTTGGGTCGGGCGCAGGCGGTATTCCCGCTTGTCGATGGTGGACTGGATGCGCTCTACATAGCCTTTTTTGACCAGTGAGTTGATCTTATACGCGGCGTTGGGGGTAGAAAGATTCATCATGTGGCTGAACTGCGCAATCGTAGGTTCGCCCAATGCCATGATGACTTCCATGCAGAAAGATTCTACCGTCGTCAGCGTGGCTTCGCGATCCTCGAATCGACTGAAGATCTGCTTATAGAAGTGCAGTTTGAATTTGGTATATACCCGTCCGAATGTCTGGTCCAGCATAGCGAGAATCCCCCTGTAGGTTAGTGGATTTATTATAGCACATTCCGCCATGTAAAACCAGCCCTCAGGCATCCGTGATAACAAACGTCAGCTCAGCGTTGGCCGCGCGCACGCCGTCCACCCATGCGGTGGCCTTGCCGATGCCTACCGGGCCATGCTGTTCTATCAGCTCACATTCCAATATCAGCACATCGCCGGGTATGACCTGTCGGCGGAAACGGGCGTTTTTTACACCGCCGAACAGGGCGAGCTTTCCGCGGTTTTCCGGCAGGCTTAACGCGGCTACCGCCCCGGTCTGGGCCAGCGCTTCCAGAATCAGCACACCGGGCATAACGGGGTGTCCCGGAAAGTGCCCCTCAAAAAACGGCTCCGTGCGGGTCACGCATTTGACGCCCCGCGCCCATTGGCCAGGGGTGTAGTCCAGGATCTTATCCACCAAAGCAAACGGGTAACGGTGCGGCAGGATCTCTTCGATCTCTGCCGCGCTCATGGCTCGGGGCGGCTCATTTGGCGTATAGTTCATCCTCATCCCTCCCAGCGTTTGAATACCACGCAGGCGTTATGGCCGCCAAAGCCCAGACTATCGCTCATGGCATACTCCACCTGCGCCGCGCGCCCATGGTTGGGGATATAGTCCAGATCCAGCTCCGGGTCCGGCTCCTGCAAATTGACGGTGGCGGGCAAAAAGGCATCGTGCAGAGCCAGCGCGGTAAATACGCCCTCTACCCCGCCTGCACCGCCCAGCAGATGGCCGGTCATCGACTTGGTAGAAGACACGGCCAGCTTGTACGCATGGCCGCCGAACACCGTTTTGATGGCAGTTGTCTCGCAGCTGTCATTCAGGTGGGTGGACGTCCCGTGGGCGTTGATGTAGCCGATCTGTTCAGGCACTACCCCGCCGTCGGCCAGCGCCAGCCGCATACAGGCCGCACCGCCTGCGCCGTCCGGTGCCGGGGCGGTAAAGTGGTAGGCGTCGCAGTTAGCGCCATAGCCCACGACCTCGGCATAAATTTTGGCACCGCGCGCTTTGGCGGCCTCGAGTTCTTCCAGCAGCAGTACGCCGCTGCCCTCGCCCATCACAAAGCCGCTGCGGCGGGCATCAAAAGGGATCGAGGCCCGGGCCGGGTCGTCCGCCGTGCAAAGGGCTTTCATGCTGGCAAAGCCGCCCACGCCCAGCGGGCTGATGCAGCTTTCGCTGCCGCCGCAGAGCATGCGGTCCTCGTATCCATCGCGGATACGGTGGAACGCATCGCCGATTGCATTGGTGCCGCCTGCACAGGCGGTGGTGGGGCAGCTGCACATGCCCTGCAAGCCGAAACGGATGGCGATCTGCCCCGCCGCCATATTGCCAATGGACATGGGGACAAAATAGGGGCTGACCTTTTCAAAGCCGCGCTGCTGACCGCGGGTGTGTTCTTCCTCGATGGTGGGCAGGCCGCCGATGCCGCTGGAAAGGATCACGCCAAACCGCGTATGGTCGATTTCTTCCAGCGCAAGGCCGCTGTCGCGGACGGCTTCGTCGGCGGCGGCCACGGCGAACTGGGTAAAGCGTGCCATTTTGCGGGCTTCGCGCTTGTCGATGCGCGCGGCGGGGTCAAAGTCCTTGACCTCTGCGGCCAGCTTTACTTTAAAATCAGTCGTATCAAAAGCCGTGATCGGTCCTACTGCGCAGCGGCCAGCCTTAATGTTCGCCCAGCTTTCTGCCACCGTATTGCCGGTAGGATTTACCGTGCCAAGGCCGGTAATGACGACCCGGCGTTTCTTTTTTGTGTCCATTGCACACCTCACATTCCCATTCCGCCGTCAACGCAAAGGACCTGCCCGGTAATATACCCGGCCTGCTCCCCTGCCAGAAAAGCCACCGCCGCCGCAACATCCTCGGCATGGCCGATTTTGCCTGCCGGGATGGCCGCTTCCGCTGCGGCACGGGCCGGTTCCGACAGCACGGCGGTCATATCTGTTGCAATAAACCCGGGAGCCACAACGTTGGCGGTGATATTGCGGGCAGCATACTCTTTGGCAGCGCTTTTCGTCAGGCCGATCAGCCCCGCCTTGCTGGCTGCGTAGTTGGCCTGACCCGCGTTGCCGTGCAGACCGACAACACTGCTGACGCTGATGATGCGCCCATACCGCTGGTGCATCATAAAGCGGCAGGCCGCTTTGGTGCAGAAAAACGCCCCCTTCAGGTTGGTAGCAAGCACATTGTCAAAATCAGCTTCGGTCATCCGCAGAAGCAATTTGTCGGCGGTAATGCCCGCGTTGTTGACCAGCACATCGATCCGCCCAAAAGCGGCAACGGTATCTTCTACCAGTTTCTGACATGCTTCGGAGCTGCGCACGTCCGCCTGCAGCGTGACAGCCTGCACGCCAAGGGCGCGGCAGGCTGCGGCTGTTTCCTCGGCAGCGGCAGCGCTGCCGGCATAGTTGACGGCAATGTTCATGCCGTTTTCGGCCAAAGCCCGGCAAATGGCACGGCCAATGCCTTTGGCCCCGCCCGTAACCAGAGCGGCACGGCGCAAGTTTTCGGTTTGCGGCATGGTCAGGCTCCTTTCATGGTGCGCAGCAGCTGTTGCAGCTGCGCGGCAGTTTCCACCGGATAGCACGAGATAGCACTTCCCACAGTCTTTTTGACAAACCCGGTCAACGCCCTGCCGGGACCGATCTCAATGGCGGCGTCCACGCCCAATTCTGCCAGACGGCGGACGGTCACCTCCCAACGCACGCCGGACTGCACCTGTTTTTCCAGCAGCGCGGCAATGGTGTCGGTTTCCTCCATCTCGTGTCCCAGGCAGTTGAACAGCACAGGGAACTGCATCGGCGCAAAGCGGACAGCCTTACATTTTTCCCGCAGTGCATCCCCTGCCGGGTGCATCAATGAGGTATGGAACGGGCCGCTGACATTCAGCGGCAGGCAGCGCCGTGCCCCGGCAGCAAGCGCCAACTCGGCAGCTTTATCGACAGCGGCCTTGTCGCCGCCAATGACCAGCTGGCCGGGGCAGTTGTAGTTGCAGATCTGCACAACGCCTTCGTCGGCGGCTGCATTGCAGCATGCCTGCAAGGGGGCTTCGTCCAGCCCCAAAACGGCTGTCATCCCGCAGGTGCGCCCCGCCGCAGCCGCAGCCATTGCCTTACCGCGGAAAGCAGTTAAAGCGACTGCGGTCTGCACATCGAACACCCCCGCACAGGCCAGGGCGGAATACTCCCCCAGCGACAACCCCGCCGCATAATCCGGTGTGACACCTGCCTCCCGCAGTACGGCAGTAAGGCCAGCGGCAAACGCCGTCATGCAGGGCTGGGTGTATTGGGTCTCGTTCAATACACCGGCTGCGTCGGTAAAGCAGACTTCTTTCAAATCAAAATCCACCGCCGCGTCGGCTTCGTCAAAAGCAGCGCGGAAAGCCGGGAAAGCCTCGTAAAGATCCCGGCCCATACCGGCGTGCTGGCTTCCCTGCCCGGCGTATAAAAATGCTAGTTTCATAAGGTGATCTCCTTGTACACCCCGGCGATGCAGTCTTTGGCTTCGCTTACCATCGCGGCAAAAATTTCTTCCACCGGGCGGACTTCGTGCAGCAGCCCTGCGGCCTGTCCGGCCATCAGGCTGCCATTCTCGGTGTCACCGTCAAACACAGCCTTGCGCAGACTGCCTAAAGTAAAGCGTTCCAGCGCCATTTTATCAGCCCCGGCCTTTTCCTGGCGGACATACTCGCGGCTCATGCGGTTTTTCAGTACACGCACAGGGGTGCCGCCGATGCGCCCGGTTACGATGGTATCACTGTCGCGGGCTTTTAACAGGGCGGCTTTATAGTTTTCATGGATGGGGCACTCGGTGCTCGCCAGCAGACAGGTACCGACCTGCACACCGCACGCCCCCAATGCCAGCGCAGCAGCCAGCCCTCGTCCATCGGCAATGCCGCCCGCAGCAATGACCGGCACATGGACGGCATCGACGACCTGCGGAACAAGTGCCATCGTGGTCATCTCGCCCACATGGCCGCCGCTCTCGGTACCTTCGGCAATAACGGCATCAATGCCGAGCGGTTCCAGATGTTTGGCCAAAATAGCTGCCGCCACCACGGGGATGACCGTGATACCGGCTGCTTTCCACGCGGCCATGTACTTTCCCGGATTTCCCGCCCCGGTGGTGACGAGCTTTACGCCCTCCTCCACCACGATTTTGGCAAATTCATCCGCCTGCGGGTGCATCAGCATGATGTTCACGCCAAAGGGCTTGTCGGTCAGTGCGCGGCAGCGGCGGATGTTTTCCCGCAGGGAGTCCGCGTCCATGCCGCCGGAGCCGATCAGCCCCAGCGCCCCGGCGTTGGAACAGGCAGCGGCAAACTCGCCCGTGGCGATATTGGCCATGCCGCCCTGTATAATTGGATATTTTGTACCTAAAATTTCATTGAGCAGCTTCATTTTCTACCCTCATACGTCAGCAGCATCCCGCCCCATGTCAGCCCGCCGCCAAAGCCGATGCAGGCCAGCGTCTGGCCGGGTCGCAGCAGATCATTTTCCGCCATTTCGTGCAGGGCAATCGGGATGCTGGCAGCACTGGTGTTGCCGTGACGGCTTATGTTTTTGTAAAACTTTGACGGTTCCGCGTGTAAACTTTTGACACAATGGTCAATTATGCGGCTGTTGGCCTGATGGCAGACTACCCAGTCCAGATCAGACAATGTCTTTTGGCTGCGGTCCAGCACGGCTTGCAGACAGCGCGGCATAGCCTCCACGGCAAAGCGGAAAACCGCCTTGCCGTCCATCGTGATCGGTGCGGTATCGCAGGCCGCAGGGCCGCCCGCGCGGATCGCTTCACTGCCCCGTGCGCCTAACGTTACGGCGAACGGTGCATTTTCGGCCAGTTCAAAAACAGCCGCACCCGCGCCGTCGCCAAACAATACACAGGTCGTGCGGTCAGTCGGGTCCACCATGCGGGAGAGTGCCTCGCAACCAATGACCAGCGCATACCGCCCGCCCAGCGTGCTCAGGAGCCCGTGGGCCGCGGCGGCGGCATAAATAAAGCCGGAACAGGCCGCATTCACATCAAAGGCAGGCCGGTTTTCCGGCAGACCCAAGGCAGCCTGTACGCGGCAGGCAATGCTTGGGGTAGCCGTCGGGGCCGAGAGCGTTGCTACAACACAGCAGGCAATGTCGTTTGCCGCCAGACCGCTGCGGGTCAGGGCCTGACGGGCGGCGGTGATAGCCAGGGTGGCGGCATCCTCGTTTTCGGTGCAGTAATAGCGCTGGCAGATGCCGGTGCGGGTCGTGATCCATTCGTCGCTGGTGTCCACCTGTCGGCGCAAGTCCTCGTTCGTCACTACACGGCTGGGCAACGCCCCACCGGTAGCCAGCAGCTGTAAGCCTTTCATGCGCCCCTCATTTCTCCGATGCGGCGGTATTTTTTGTAGCGCTGGTCTGCCAACGCTTTGCCGCTCATCTTACATAAAGCGGCAAGGTGCGCCGCAATGGCAGTGTCCAACCGGCTGAAAAGCAGCTGCCGTCCACGCTGTGCGCCGCCCAGCGGTTCGGGGATGATCTCTTCCACAATGCCATCTGCGTACAGGTCCTGTGCCGTCAGCTTCATCATGGTGCAGGCCTCGCCGCTGCGGGAAGCATCTTTCCACAAAATACTGGCAAACCCCTCGGGGCTGAGCACCGAGTACACGGCATTTTCCAGCATCAGAATGTGGTTGGCAACGCCCAGACCCAGCGCGCCGCCGCTGGACCCCTCGCCTGTGACAATGGCCAGCACCGGGACGGTCAGGCCGCTCATCTCCATCAGGTTGCGGGCAATGGCTTCCCCTTGGCCGCGTTCTTCCGCATCCTTGCCGGGGTAAGCACCGGGAGTGTCAATAAAAGTAATGATGGGACGGTGAAATTTTTCCGCCTGTTTCATCACGCGCAGGGCCTTGCGGTAGCCCTCCGGTCCCGGCATGCCAAAGTTGCAGCGCAGGTTTTCTTCCAGCGTAGTCCCTTTGCGGTGCCCCAAAACGGTAACGGGCATCCCGTGGAACCGTGCGATCCCACACAAAATGGCCGCATCCTCTTTGCATTGTCGGTCACCGCACTGCTCAAAAAAGTCGGTAAACAAGTTGTCGATCATTTCGGTTATATGCGGGCGGTCAGGGCGGCGGGCCAGAAAAACACGGTCCTCCGGCGTCAGCGAGGTGCAGCGCTGTAAAAGCGTGTTTTCCTCTGCGGAAAGCTCAGCCAGTTCAGCCGCATGGGTGGTCGTGCTCGCCATTTCGGCGTCATCGGCACGGCTGCACAGCGCGTCGATCTGCGCGTCCAGCGGTTCCAACTGCTGCAAAACTTCTTTGATCATCTGCGCTTCCTCCCCTGCGTGTGGAGCTGCAAGATCCGCGTTAAGACCTCTTTCAACTCGGTGCGCGGCACGACCTGATCCACAAAACCGTGTTCCAGCTGGAACTCGCTGCGCTGGAACCCGTCGGGCAGTTTTTCACCGATGGTCTGTTCAATGACGCGCGGCCCGGCAAAGCCGATGAGTGCCCCCGGTTCGGCGAGCGTAATATCACCCAGACTGGCAAAGCTGGCCGTGACCCCGCCTGTGGTGGGGTGGGTCAGCACGCTGATGTACAACCCGCCGCTGCGGTTGAACCGTTCCAGCGCGGCGCTGGTTTTGGCCATCTGCATCAGGCTGAAAATGCCCTCCTGCATCCGTGCGCCGCCACTGGCAGAAAAAATAATGAGCGGCAGGTGCTTGTCGGCAGCGTACTCAATCGCACGTGTAATTTTTTCACCAACAGCGGTGCTCATGCTGCCCATAAAAAAACGGCTGTCCAGCACAGCGACCACCGCCTGCACGCCGCCGATCCTGCCGATTGCTGTAACGGCGGCTTCTTTCAGGCCGGTCTTGACCGAAGCAGCGGCCAGCTTTTCCTGATAATCGGGAAAATGCAGCACATCGTTGGGCGCAATGTCCGGGTTCAGTTCTTTAAAAGTTCCGTGGTCCAGAACCGTGCTGAGCCGATAATAGGCGCCGATTGCCAAATGCACCCCGCAGTTGGGGCAGACATACTGGCTCTTGACCCAAACCTGCCGCGTGGCACGGCGGCCGCATTTTTTGCACTCGACAAATTGCGGCGGCACCCAGTTGGGCGCAGCCGTGCCGGCATCGCGGCGGGCTTTCATCTGAAAACTGCGCTCCTGCGGGCTGGTCGGGAACAGCTTTTCAATGGCACTCATCCTGCGATACCCTTTAGGCTGCCCGCGCAGCCAGATAGTTGAAGATGTCGCCCACGGTTTTGAGCGTTCCCAGATCCTCGTCGGCAATCGTAACGCCGAACTTGTCCTCAAACGCCATGTTCAGCTCTACCGCATCCAGGCTGTCCGCCTGCAGGTCGTCGGTCAGGCTGGCATCCATTGTGACCTTATCAGCATCGCAGTTCAGGGTGTCAACAAATACTTCTTTTACTTCTTCAAAGCTCATACTACGTACCTCACATAATTTAACTAAATAAATTGACGTAATTGTCAATGAGGTCATTATACCACATTCGTTTCTATTGTCAATATTATTAGGTAAAAATATTTATCTAATTAAATCGCCGTTTTTCTCCTCTTCCGGTATTATAAAAGGGGAAGCACACAAATTATCCCCCTGCTGGGGCAGCCCTTGCTGACTGCTGTTTGACCGCTGCTGCATATCTTCCCTGCGAAATATCCAATCGCCTTTAAATGGTTTTATTTACTTTCTCTTTTACTCTCCCAGATTATTTTCTATTCTGCAACATATTTCGCTCTAATGTGCTATACTAATAATATCCAATAATGATGGAGGAACTTCTATGAAACGCAGCAGCATCCGACTCCAATACAATGCCCCCGTCACACTGACCTTTTTCTTTTTGTCCCTCGCCTCTCTGTTATTGGGCTACTTAACAAACAACTGGACAACCTCGCACCTGTTTAGTGTGTATCGCTCATCGATGACGGATCCGCTCTTCTATGTCCGGTTGTTCGGTCATGTCCTTGGTCACGGCGGTTGGAATCACTTTATAAACAATATGCTCCTCTTCCTTGTTGTCGCTCCCCCTTTGGAAGAACGATACGGAAGCCGAACACTTCTAAGCGGTATCCTTATGACCGCGCTGGTATCCGGCATATTGCAGTGTGTGCTGTTCCCCACTTCTGCATTGCTTGGTGCATCCGGTATCGTATTCATGCTCATCATGCTCTCCAGTTTGGCCGGCAGTAAGAATGGAGGTATCCCTATCACCTTCATCTTGGTTGGCGTGCTGTACTTAAGCCAGCAGATATACAGTATCCTCTTTATACAAGATAATGTAGCTAACTTTATGCACATTGTCGGTGGTATTTGCGGTACAGCTTTTGGTTTTGCCGTCCGGAAGAGATAACGAATAATCGGAAAGAGAATCTTATTTATGATGAGTAAGCACATTTTTCAGAAAGAACCCGTCCTGAGCATTGCCACTTGTTTGGCGATCATTTCCGCTTTCTTTGTCCCCCCGGACGCAGAATACCTCGGATATATCGATTTCCGTACTCTTGCAATCCTGTTTTCGCTAATGACAGTTATGGCCGGACTGAGAGGGCAAGGCGTATTTGATAGACTCGGCCATGCCCTCCTATCTCATACCCGCACCACTTTGCAGCTAACAGTTGTTCTCGTTGGCCTATGCTTCTTCAGCAGTATGCTGATAACAAACGATGTATCGCTGCTGACATTCGTGCCATTTACGTTTGTCGTTCTGAATAGTTTGAACGCATCTGTTCGTAGCAAACTGCTCCTCCCTATCGTCTGTATGCAGACGATAGCTGCCAACCTTGGCAGTATGCTTACACCACTGGGCAATCCCCAAAACCTGTATTTGTATGGCAAGAGCGGGATGGCTATGAGCTCTTTTGTTCTGTTGATGCTCCCCTATTCCATCATATCATTAGTGCTTATTGCTATATGGGCAGTATGGCTATGCCGTGAAGGTTCCGACATTGTTGTAACTCATTCTGCGGTAAACTCAGAACCAGACAAGAAACTCATTGCGTTGTACGGTATTCTGTTTGTCGCCTGTTTATTGGTTGTATTGCGTGTTCTCCCATACGGTGTTGCATTCGCCGCTATCTTGGTGTGCACCTTCTTTGCCGACCGCCCCACTTTTGGCCACGTAGACTATTCTCTGATTCTTACCTTTGTAGCACTGTTCATTTTCATCGGGAACTTAGGTCGGATTGAAGCGTTCTCTGGATGGTTGCAGAATATTCTGGCCGGCCATGAGGTTTTCGTATCAATTCTGGCCTCTCAAGTGACCAGTAATGTGCCTGCTGCCATCCTGCTTTCCGGATTTACCGATAATTTCCGTGCGCTGATTATTGGCACAAACCTTGGTGGCCTTGGCACATTGATTGCATCCATGGCAAGCCTGATTTCTTATCGACAGATTGCAAATGAAGTACCTGCTGAAAAAGGGCACTATTTTGCGATGTTTACTATTTCCAATGTAGTGTTTCTGGCCATTCTGATGGGCGCTTGGGCCCTGACCTGATATTTCCGTAATTCTATTACTATTTAACGTCTTTAAACGAAAATCCACATTCGTAAATGGTCGCGCAGTCAAGCAAAAGCGAGCGCATTATGAAAAATTACGTCAGCAGTTACAGAAAGCTCAAACATCATCTTCACGCATAAGGCTGAAAGCTATAGGGAAACAAAAAAGCAGAGGAGGCAAAACGCCTCCTCCGCGCCAAAATTTTCGGTTGTAGGGAAACACCAGGCGGTAGAAAGTGTATTACTGCCATCCTCTTGCCGCAGGGTCGAGCATCTCGGCGGCGGAATACACCAGCGCGTTGCAGATGGCGGCAGCCACGTTGCTGCCGCCCTTGCGGCCCATGGCGGCGATGGCGGGCACGCCGTACTGCGTGCAAACCGCAAACAGCCGCTCCTTGCTTTCCACCACGTTCACAAAGCCGACGGGCACGGCGATGACCAGCGCGGGGCGCAGACCGCTTTCGATCTCGTCCGCAATCGTCAGCAGCGCCGTGGGGGCGTTGCCAACGGCCAGCACCGCGCCGGGGTACTCCCGCGCGGCCCTGTGCATGGCGGCGGCGGCCCGGGTCGAGCCCGCCGCCTTCGCAGCAGCGGCGACAGCGGGGTCGGCCATAAAGCAGAGTGCCTGCCCGCCCAATTTGGCCAGACCTGGCTTTGTGATGCCCGCCAGCGCCATGTTGGTGTCGGTGATGACCACTGCCCCGGCACGCATGGCCGCGACGCCCGCCGCCGCCGCGCCGGGTGTGAAGCGCAGGTTCTCGGCGTAGTCAAAATCCGCTGTCGTGTGAATAACGCGCTTGACCACGGCGGCGTTTTCGGGCGGAACCGTAAGCCCGCGCACGGCCAGCTCCGCCGTGATAATGCCCATGCTCGTGCGCTCAATATCGGCGGGCAGATGATGCTGCGGTGTCATTTTTTTCCTCCTCTGGGGTTGTGCAGACCCATGGCCGCGTAGACGGCGTCCATGTCCAGCGCACTGCGCACACCGTCGGCCAGCAGGTCCAGCTGCTGTGTGCGGTAGTCGGCCATCGCAAGCGGCGCGGCGGTCTCCGGCGCGATTCCCTTGCGGCGCCAGAGGTACGCGGCCAGCTGCTCCGTCAATTCGCCGCTGTCAAACAGGCCGTGCAGGTAGGTGCCGAACACGGCGTTTTGCACGCAGCCCTCCGGTGTGCCGTCGGCATAGCGGCAGAACGGAGCGCCGTTCACCGCGGTGCGGCCCGTGTGAATTTCATATCCAGTCAGCGCAGCCCCGGCAAAGGGCGCGGCAGCCGTCGCCGTGACCTGTGCGCGGCGCTTTTCGGCGGTAAAGACCGTCCGCGTCGGCAGCAGACCCAGCCCGCGCAGCGTCTGCGGATGGCCGCTCTCGGTGCCCTGACTGTCGTCGAGCGTCTCGCCCAGCAGCTGATAGCCGCCGCAGACGCCCAGCACCGGCGTGCCGCCTGCTGCCAGCTTGAGCACAGCGGCCTCCAGCCCGGACTGGCGCAGCCACAGCAGGTCGTTCACCGTGTTTTTGGTGCCGGGCAGAATGACCAGATCCGGCGCGCCCAGCTCCCGCACGGACTGCACGTACCGCACACCCAAAAGCGGGTGCTGTTCCAGCGGCATAAAATCGGTAAAATTGGAAATATGCGGCAATCTCAAAACAGCTGCGTCCAGCGGCTTGACCGCGCTTTTGTTTTGCAGCCGCGGCGCAAGCGAGTCCTCGTCCTCGAGGTCCACCCGCAGGTACGGCACGACGCCCAACACCGGCAGCTGTGTTTTTTCCTCCAGCATTGCCAGCCCGGGGCGCAAAATTTCTACGTCTCCGCGGAATTTATTGATGATAAGCCCGCATATACGCGCGCGCTCGTCCGGCTCCAGCAGCGCCACCGTGCCGTACAGCTGCGCAAAGACGCCGCCGCGGTCAATGTCGCCCGCCAGCAGAACCGGCGCGTCCACGAGCTTTGCCAGCCCCATGTTGACAATGTCGTCCGCCTTGAGGTTGATCTCGGCGGGACTGCCCGCGCCCTCGATGACGATGATGTCAAATTCATCGGCAAGGCTGTCGTAGGCACGCAGAATATCGGGAATCAGCGACTTTTTGCGGCGGAAGTATTCCTTTGCGGGCATGTCGCCGCGGACCTCGCCGTTTACGATGACCTGGCTGCCCACATCGCTGCTCGGCTTGAGCAGGATCGGGTTCATCCGCACATCGGGCTCTACGCCCGCGGCCTGCGCCTGCACGACCTGTGCGCGGCCCATTTCGAGGCCGTCCCGGGTCACAAAGCTGTTCAGCGCCATGTTCTGGCTTTTGAACGGCGCGGTTTTGTAGCCGTCCTGCGCAAAAATGCGGCAGAGCGCCGCGCACAGCAGGCTTTTGCCCGCGCCGCTCATCGTGCCCTGCACCATGATGCACCCTGCCCGGCTCATGCCAGCACCTCCCGCATAATTTTCAACAGCTGTTCGTTTTCTTTTTGGGTGCGCACAGCGGTGCGGTACCACGTCTCGTCCAGCCCCGGGTAGTTGCCGCAGCCGCGCACCACCGCACCGTGACGGCGCAGCTTTGCCCCAAAGTCCGCCGGTGCGCGGAACAGCAGGTAGTTGGCCTGTCCGTCCACGACCCGCAGCCCCAGTGCCCGCAGTCCCGCAGCCAGCCTTGGGCGCTGGTCGGCAATGAGTGTGCGCACGCTGTCGGCATAGGCGGTCTCCTCCAGTGCGGCCAGCCCTGCGGCCTGTGCCAGACCGGACACGGCCCACGGCTGGCCCGCCGCGCGCATTTTGTCCAGCAGCGCCGTGTCACTGCACAGCGCATACCCCAGCCGCACCCCGGCCATAGCGTAGAGCTTAGTGAATGCCTTTAAGATTATAAGGTTCGGTGCATCGCGCAAAACCGTCTTAGCTGTCAGGGCATCCCGCGCGGCGAGGAAGTCGAGGAAGCACTCATCCACGACCAGCACCGCGCCGCAGTCGGCACAGCGGCGCAGCAGCTTTTGCACCATAACGAGCGGCGTGACCTGCCCGGTGGGGTTGTTGGGCTGACAGAGGAACACTGCATCGGTGCTGTCGTCGATGGCGTCTACAAAGCCGTCCGTCACGGCAAAGTCATTTTCTTCCCGCAAAAGAAACCGCTGTACGTCACAATCCACCGTTTCCAGCGCAGCAGCGTACTCGGCAAATGTCGGCGCGGGCAGCAATGCGCGCCGCGGGCGCAGGGCCAGTGCCAGGCGGTAGATCAGATCCGCCGCACCGTTGCCGCACAAAATTTGCGCAGTATCCACACCCTCTGCCGCGGCCAGCTTAGTGCGCAGTGCCCGGCAGAGCGGGTCCGGGTAGCGATCCGCCATGGGCAGTGCCGCTGTGATGGCCGCCGCCACGCCCGCGGGCAGCCCCAGCGGGCTGACGTTGGCCGAAAAATCCAGCGCGTCCCGGCCAAACTCGGCCCGATAGCCCGCCCAGTCACCGCCGTGTACCAGTTCCATTCCGCATTCCCTCACAAGACAAGCATCAGCCGCACGGCCAGCCCCAGCACAAGGGCCAGCAGGCTCTCGGCGTACATCATGCGGTTGGCACGCAGGATGTCCCGCGGCTCGATCTCCCGCAGCGGGTCGCCAATTGTCGGCTTATCGTAATATTCGCCAAAGTAATAGGCCGGGCCCGCCAGCTGCACGCCCAGTGCCCCGGCGCAGGCGCTCTCGGTCTGGGCGCTGTTGGGGCTGGCGTGGCGGCGGCGGTCCCGCCGCCAGATGCGCCACGCCCCGCGGGCGCTGTTGCCCGTCAGCGCCGCCGCAGCCACCCAGAGCAGCGCGGCCAGGCGGCTGGGCAGCCAGTTGGCGGCATCGTCCAATTTGGCGGCACAACGCCCGAAATAAAGATATTTTTCGTTCTTGTAGCCGAGCATGCTGTCCATCGTGTTGATGGCCTTGTAGGTCAGCGCCAGCGGTGCCCCGCCAAGGAGCATATACAAAAGCGGCGCAATGACGCCGTCGCTGGCGTTCTCGGCCACGGTCTCCACGGCGGCTCTGGTCACGCCCGCGGCGGTCAGGTTTTGCGTGTCACGGCCCACGATGCGGGCCACGGCCCTGCGGGCCGCGGGCAGGTCACCCTTTGTCAGTTCCTTGTACACATTGCGGCTCTCCTGTGCAAGACCCTTGGCAGCCAGCGCCTGGCCGCACCAGAGCATTTGCAGCGCCAGCCCCAGCGCCGGATGGAGCCTTGCCGCGGCCCAGCAGGCAAGCCCGGTAACGGCCAGCGTGCCCAGCGGCAGCACCGCGGCCACCGCGGCCCCGCCGACCAGCTCGCCCCGCGGCGTTTTGGGCAGTGCGGTGCGCAGCTGCTTTTCCAGCGCCGAGATGCACCGGCCCATGAGCACCACCGGATGCGGCAGCCACGCCGGGTCGCCAAACAGAGCGTCCAGCAAAAAGCCGCCCAGCACCGCCCAAAAGATCAGCATGTGCTCTCCTTCGTGTACTGCACGGTCTTGACCAAACGCAGCTCATGCCGCGCCGCCCAGTCGCGTGCGTCCAGCACATAGCCGCCCGCGTTGGGGCCGCACCACCGGTAATAGCTGCGGCGCGGCACGCCGTAGCGCTCCAACGCGGCCATCTGGGTGCCGCCGTGGGCCAGGATCACCAGCATTTCCTCGCCGTCGGCCAGCGACTTGTCCACCAGCGCCGCAAACGTGCGGCATACGCGGTCACTGAAATCGTCCTTGCGCTCACCGTCGGGGCAGCTGCTCTCGCAGTTGGCGGCGACCCACGCCTGATAGTCGGGGTCGTGCTCCATCTCAATATAATTGCGGCCTTCAAAGCTGCCGAAGCACATCTCCTTCAGCCCGTCCACGGGCACGAGCTCCGCGTCCGGGAACAGCACCTCCGCCGTCTGCCTTGTACGCTGCAGCGTGGAAATATAGACAACCTTCGGGTCAATATCAGCCCGGCGCAGCTGGGCCAGCCCCTCGGGCGAAAGCGGGATGTCCCGCTGACCCTGATAGCGCTTCTGGGCGTTGTACTCAGTCAGGCCGTGGCGCAGTAAATAAATCAGCATTTCGGAAGTTCTCCTTTCAAAATCGTCGGCAGACCGCAAAACATCTGCACAACGCAGTCCGCCCGCGCGGCCAGCAGACAGGCCAGACGGCCCGCCGCCTCCCGCGCGGCACGCGCGGCGGGGTCAATCGGCACAACGCCGCCGCCGACCTCCGCCGCGGTCACAACATCATAATCTGCCAGCTCGTCGGCCAGCCGGTTCAAATCGGCGGCGTCGGCGGCCAAATCCTGCACATCGTACACCTGCCGCCCGCCGAGCTTTTGCGCAAAGGTGCGCTTGCCGCTGCAGAGCGGCCCTGTCACAAACACCATTTACAGCACCCCCAGCCATTGGCAGGCGGCCAGCGCCGCCAGCATCCAGATCTCGCATTTTTGCAGGAACCACCCGGCCAGATCACCGGTCACACCGCCAAGCTGTTTTTTGGCAACAACGTAGTACCGCGCAAAAAAGCAGCCTGCGGCCAGTACCAGCGCCCAGCCGCCCAGTGCAGTCAGCCCCACGGCCAGCATGGCGCAGAGCACGGCCAGCACCTGCCGCACGCGGACGCGGTCCGCCGCCGTGGCAAAGGTGTGGGCAAGGCCGGTGTTTTTCGCCAGCGGGAACGCCGCCACGGCCAACCCGGACAGCGCCCGCTCCCCCACCAGCGCCAGCGTCCAGAGCACACCGACCCGCGGGGTGAACGCCACACAGCCGCACAGCGCAAAATACGCCGCAAAGTAGCTGCACAGCCGGATGACCGCGAACGCGCCGCAGTGGGGGTCCTTTAAAATTTCCAGCTTCTTCGCGGTATCGCCGTAGCTTGAAAGTGCGTCGCAGGTGTCGGCGTAGCCGTCCAGATGGATGCCGCCCGTGACCCAGACCGGCACAAGGCAGAACCCCGCCGCGCGGGCCGCCGCAGGCAGCGGCAGCACGCCGCAGACGCACCACAGTGCGCCGCACACCACCCCCACCAGCGGGAAGGCGCAGAGCGCGTACCGCATATTTTTTTCGTTCCAGTCGAACTGCGGCATCGGCAGGGCCGAGAACATGGCGAACGCCACCGCAATCGTCTGTAAAGCTGTCACGGACCTTCACTTCCTTTGTAATAGACGGGGATGCCGCAGACAACGCGCACCACGCGGTCTGCCCGCGCCGCCGCAGCGTTGTTGACGGCGGCCAGTGCGCGCAGATAGCGGTCCGTATCGTCCGCATAGTCTGCCCCACCGCTGAACACCTCATTGGAAACCATAATCAGATTATCACATTGCAGCAGCATCTTGTCAATGCCCCGCAGGATCGCCGCCGCGGTTTCCGTCCCTGCACCGTCGGGGTCATACAGCTCATTGGCGGCCAGGTTGCCCAGGTCCTCCAGCAGCACGGTGCCGCGCCGGGGCAGGGCCACGCGGTCCAGGTGCAGCGGGCACTCTACCGTGTCGAACTGCTTTTCGGCCCGCATGGCGCGGTGCTTCGCCACGCGGGCGGCGCACTCGGCGTCCCAGACCTGCATCGTCGCCAGATAGATGCGCGGCAGCGGTGCACGCAGGCAGAGCGACTCCGCATAGGCGCTTTTGCCGCTGGCCGCGCCGCCGATGACCAGCGTCAGCACTGCGGGGTGTACGGCGTGATGCCGCCCTCCGCAAACGAGTAGCAGCCGTTGTAGACGGCCAGCGCCATATCCCACAGCGGCAGGCTGGCCACCGCGCCCGTGCCCTCGCCCAGATGCAGCTCTGCGGTGATAAGCGGTTTTTTGCACAGCGCGTCCAGCACAATATGTGCGGCTGGCTCGCTGGACACATGGCTGGCGAAAACGGCCTTTTCCGCCGCGGGGCAGAGCCGCACCGCGCACAGCGCCGCCACGCCGCTGATGAATCCGTCCATCACGATGGGCAGCCTTTCGAGCGCACCGCCCAGAAACACGCCGCACAGCCCGGCAATATCAAAGCCGCCCAGCGCCGCCAGCACCCCCAGCGGGTCCGCGGCGTCGGGGTGGTTGCGGGCAATGCCGCGTTCAATCGCATCTATTTTGCGGTGCAGTCCTGCGTCGGAAAGTCCCGCGCCGCGCCCGGTCATCTCGGTCACAGGGCGGCCCAGCAGCACGCTGGCCACGGCGCTGGACGTCGTTGTGTTGCCGATGCCCATTTCCCCCGTCGCCAGCAACCGTGCGCCGTTCTGCTTCTGCGCGCGCACCAGCGCGATGCCCGCGGCGATGGCCTGCACGGCCTGTGCGCGGGTCATAGCCGGGCCGGTGGTAAAGTCAGCCGTGCCCGCAGCAATGCGGCAGTCCGCCGCGCCGGGCACGGGTGCGCCCGCAATGCCCATATCGACGGGCACGACGTCGCAGTGGGCCGCAGCGGCCATGCGGCAGACGCTCGTGCGGCGGGCGGTCAGGTTTTCGAGCACGGCGCGGGTCACGGAGGCATCGGTCTGGCTGACGCCCTGCGCCACAACGCCGTTGTCCGCGCAGAGCACCAGCACCGCGCGGCGGCTGACATCCGGCACGGGGTCGCCGGTCAGCGCGGCGGCGTCCTCGACCATGGCCTCCAGCCGACCCAGTCCGCCCAAAGGCTTTGCCAGCGCAGCCCAGTGGGCGTGGGCTGCGGCGCGGGCGGCCTCGTCCGGCGGGGTAACGGCTGCAAGCAGGTTTTTCAGTTCGTTTTCGGTCATGATGTTTCCTTTATATAATGTTCGGCTGCAGCCGCAAAGCGCTTCGGCAGCGGCGTACCTGCCCAGTAGAGATGCGGAAAGCCCGCGTAGAGACGTGCATTGGCAAAGCCGCACACCCACTGCCGCCCGTTTGCCTTGGCAGCGGTGAACGCATCGCCGTTTTCGGTGGAGTCCCAGTGATGGAACTCGTGGACGGGCAGGGTCTCCCCCGCGCGGAACAGCATACTGTCGGCGCGGGCGGTCAGGCGGGCGTAGCCGAACCGCACAAGCCGCCCGACCTTGAAGCCCTGCCCGGGCAGCACGCCTGCCATCGGGTGGGGCGTGCCGTCGGCGTCTTGTAATGTCCGGCCCAGGTACAAAAAGCCGCCGCACTCGGCCACGGTGGGCAGGCCGCCCTGCACGGCGCTTTTTACGGCGGCGCGCAGGGGGGCGTTCGCGGCCAGCCGGGCGGCGTACAGCTCTGGGTAGCCGCCCGGCAGGTAAAGTCCGCCGATGTTACCCGGCAGCGCCGTGTCGACCAGCGGGCTGAAAAAGCACAGCTCCGCGCCGTTTTCCCGCAGTGCCTCCAGCGTTTCGGCGTAGGTAAAGCAGAACGCGGCGTCCCTTGCTACGGCAAGGCGCACCCGCGGCGGGGGCACCGTGCACGGCACAGCGTCGGGCGCGGGGCGGTCAAACAGGGTGTGCAGCAACGGCCAGTCGATGGTTTGCTGCGCGGCATCGGATAAGAGCTGTATCTTGCGCTGCAGATCGTCGATCTCGGCGGCGGTTTTCAGACCGAGGTGGCGGCTTTCTATCGCGGCCTCGGGCAGCGGCGGCAGACAGCCGACCACGGGCAGACCGGTCTCTTTTTCGAGCATCGGCTTCAGCAGAGCGCACAATCCCTGCGTACAATCATTGAGCAAAATTCCCGCGATATGGTGCGGTGTGCGGAACGCCGTCAGCCCACGCAGCTCCGCCGCCAGCGTCAGGCTAGCCCCCTTGGGCCGCACAACGAGCAGTGCGGGCAGGTCCAGTGTATCGGCCAGCTGCCACGCGCTGGCCGTGTCGGTCACACCGCCAAGGCCGTCGTAGTAGCCCATGGCCCCCTCGACGACTGCCGCGCCGTGCCCCGCCGCGTGCCGGGCGTAGAGTGCGCGGGCGGTCTGCGGTGCAGAGAAAAACAGGTCGAGATTGTGGCTTTCGACGCCCAGCACCGCGCGGTGGAACATCGGGTCGATGTAGTCCGGCCCCGACTTGAACGCGCAGGGGGTCAGCCCGCGGGCAGTCAGCGCCGCCAGCAGCGCACAGGCTGCCGTTGTTTTTCCACTGCCGGAGCGGGGTGCAGCCAGAACCAATTGCAGCATTTTTACTCCCTCGCGATCAAGAAAACCGGGTTGTTCGCCATGAGCAGGTGCAGGCTGCCCGCCGCCCGGCTGCGGCTGACTGCGATCTGTGTGACCTGGGCAGTCAGGCCGTGAGCCGTCAGGGCCGCAACGGCCTCCTGTAAGGTTTCCAGCGCAATGGCGCTGATACAAAGCCGAGCATCGGGGTTCGCGGCCAGCGCGGCATCGACAACAGCCCGCAGACTGCCCTTGCTGCCGCCGATAAAAACAGCGTCCGGCGCGGGCCAGCCTGCCAGTGCGGCGGGAGCAAGGCCCTCGGTAAGGTGCAGATTTTGCACCGCAAATTTTGCGCGGTTCTGACGGATAAGCTCACAGGCTTCCGCGTCGCACTCCACGGCGCAGACCCGGCCTGCAGGGGCGGCCAGCGCCAGCTCCACACTGACGCTGCCGGTGCCCGCGCCCACATCCCAGAGGGTGTCTGTGGGGCGCACAGCCAGCTTGGCCAGCGCGGCAGCGCGGACCTCCTGCTTGGTCATCGGCGTTTTGCCGCGGATGAACGCTGCATCGGGCAGACCGGGCGTGCGGCGCAGGGGCGCGGGCACATTTTCCACAAGCAGGACACTGAGCGGTGCAAAGCGCTGTGCGGCCAGCTCCTGCGCCGTGCCAGTCACAAGCCGCTGGGACGGCGTGCCAAGGTTTTCCCCCACCGTGGCCGCAGCGTCGCCCAGCCCGGCATCCGCCAGCTGTTGGCAGAGCGTCGCGGGGGTCTCGCTGCCGCCGGTCAGGAAAAAGGTTGTCCCGCCCGCGCGGCAGGCGGCCACCGGGTCACAGGCACAGCCGTGGGCGGAGACGAGCCGCCAGCCCTGCCACGGGCGGCCCAGCGCCGCGGCCAATAATTGCACGCTGGAAACGCCGGGCAGCACCGTGTACGGCAGACCCGCGTCTTCCAATGCGCGGCAGAGCGCCGCCGCGCCGGAGTAGAAGCCCGTGTCGCCGCTGAAAACCACCGCGGTCTCCGCGCAATCTGTCTGCCGCAGCAATGCGTAAATTTCGTCCGTTTTATAGAGGGCTGCGCGGTTTGCCGTGCAGCCCTCGGGCAGGTTTTCCAGCAGACGGCGTGCGCCGATGATCAGCTCCGCTCCGCGCAGCGTCTCCAGCCCCGCCGCTGTCAGGCTGCCGGGGGCTCCGCTGCCCATGCCCACCAATGTGATCTTCATAAAAGCTCCCTGCATCGCTGTAAAATTGTGTCAGTGGTCTCGCCCGCGTCGTCCGGACGGCGCAGCACAATGAGCTGCACGCCGCACCGGGCGGCGGCCTCGGCCTTTTCGGCAAAGCCGCCCGCCGCGCCGCCGTCCTTCGTGACCATATAGTCGATATGGAACTGGTGCAGCAGCGCCGCATTTAATTCTTTCGTAAAAGGCCCCTGCATCGCAAGGATATTGCGGTGCGGAATGCCCGCTGCCTCGCATGCTGCGATACCTGCCAGCGTCGGCAGAACGCGCGGGTAGAGCCGCGCCGGGTCGAGCGCTGCGAAGGCGGGCAGCTCCTTGGCACCCGTCGCCAGCAGGACGCGCCCCGGTCTGTCTGCCAGATACGCGGCAGCCCGGGCGGCATCGGCCAGCACCACACTGCCCGCGGGCAGGGGGCTGGCGGGGCGCAGCAGACGGTGATATTCAACTCCCGCCGCCGCTGCCGCCGCACGGATATTGCGCGTTGCCTCGGCGGCATACGGGTGGGTCGCGTCAACGCAGAGCGCCGCACCGCGCAGCAGCGCCGTCATTCCTTCGGCGTCCAGCCGCCCGGTGCGCACCGTGATGCCGTCGGCGCAGCCCTGTTCCTCGGCCCCCAGCTCTGTCGCCACACAGACCGTGACCGCCGCGCCGAGCGCCGCCAGCGCGCGGGAGAAGCTGCGCCCCTCCGTTGTACCGCTGAAAACCACCACATTCATACGCCGCGATACCCCCTTGGCGTAACCATTCTGCCCTGTAAAATCTGCGTTGCAGCGTTGCCGACAAAGACCGTTGTGAACATATCCACGGCGGTATCCTCCAGCTCGGCCAGCGTCAGCAGCCGTGCGGTCTGGCCGTCACGGCCAATGCAGCGCACCAGCCCGCAGACAGTGTCCGGGCCCTTGCCGTTGTCCCGCAGAATGCGTACGGCCTTTTGCAGGTAGTCGGCGCGGCCCTTGGACGACGGGTTGTAGAGCGCCAGACAGAAATCCCCCGCCGCGGCGCAGGCCAGCCGCTTTTCAATGACGGCCCACGGCGTCAGCCGGTCCGACAGCGAAATCACGCAAAAATCGTGTGCCAACGGCGCACCCAGCACCGCGGCCCCGCTCAAAGCGGCGGTCAGGCCGGGCACGATCTCGACCTCCACCTCCGGGCAGTGCTCCGCCAGCTCCAACAGCGGGCTGGCCATGCCGTAGACCCCGGCGTCACCGGAGCAGACGAGTGCCACCGTCTTGCCGCCCTTTGCCGTTTCCAGCGCCCAACGGCAGCGGTCAAGCTCCCGCGTCATGCCGGTAGCGTAGACCTCTTTATCCGGGTAAAGCGGGCGCACAAGGTCGATGTAGACCGTGTAGCCGCACAGCACGTCGGCGGCCTGCAGGGCAGTCTGCGCCTGGGCGGTCAAATACTGCGCACCGCCCGGGCCGAGGCCCACCACATACACAAGACTACGGTTCATCATTTTTCCATCTCCAATCCGGGGCAAAGGGGGCCAGCGCCACGGCAAGGGTCACGCCGTCCCGCGCCCACTTCGGGATGAACAGCACCCCGTCTGCAGCCAGCACCGCCGCGCGTTCACAGACATTGTCCACGCCCGTGATGCTCTGCACAAAACCGGAGGACGTAAAGCGGCCTTTAGCCGTGCGCAGGGCAGCGGCGGTATAAAAGTCCATTTTCCAGCCGTGCTCCCGGCAGAACGCCGCCAGACCCGGCTCATCCTTTTTCAAGTCAATGCTGGCTGCGCGGACAATGCCTTGCGGGGCAAAATGGTGCTCCGCGCAGAAGGCCGCAAAGGCTGTTTCCAACTTTTCCGCCGTCGTGCCGCGCTTGCAGCCGACACCTAACACCGCAATGCGGGGGATCAGGTGCAGCGCCTCACCCGTCGGGGTCAGCGTCAGCGCAAAATCTGCGCGGTCAGCAGCGGCGGCAGGCTCCACACCCGCGGGCGGCGTGCCGGAAACAGCCCAGTCGGCGGCATAGCAAACGCTCTGCCCGGCCAGCAGTGCCCCGCTCACGCAGCGGATGCGCTCCGGCTCGGCCACGGCGCAGTTCTGGCGCTTGGCCCACTCGTCCACGGCAAAAACGCCGCGTCCGTCGGTGGCCGTCGTGATGACCGGCACGGCGTGGCAGACCGCCGCCAGCCGCTGCGCCAGCTCGTTTGCGCCGCCCAGATGCCCCGACAGCAGCGGAATCGCGAACTGCCCACCCTCATCCAGCACAACGACGGCGGGGTCTGCAGCCTTGCTGCGGCAGTGTGGCGCGATGGCCCGCACCGCGATCCCGGCAGCTCCTACAAAAATCAGTGCGTCGCTTTGTGCAAACTGCGCAGCGGTCCAATCGGTCAGGCGGACGCCGTCCGCACCGCCGCGGGTCACGCTGCCGGGGCAGGCTGCCGCCAGCTGCTGCGCCAGCGCCAGGCCCCGCGCCGTGAACGCAATGTACGCGCAGGTCATCGGTCCGTCCCCCTTCGGAACTCCGTTGTGAACGCCGGGTCATACAGCTTGCTGCGGTCATACTGTGCGGCCAAAAAGTCCCCGACGACGATGAGCGCCGTCTTGGTGATGCCCGCCGCGCGGGTGCTTTCGGCCAGCGTTCCGACGGTGCAATGTACAATTTTCTGTTCCGGCCACGTTGCCTTGTAGACAACGGCAGCAGGGGTCGTGGCGGTGTACGCGCCCTGCAGAAGCGCGTCCTGCACCCTGTCGATCAGGCCGATGGAGAGGAAAATGACCATCGTCGCCCCGTGGGCGGCCAGCGCGGCCAGCCGCTCACCTTCGGGCACAGGGGTACGGCCCTCCATGCGGGTGATGATGACGGTCTGGCTGACGCCGGGCAGCGTGTACTCGGCGTTCAGCGCCGCCGCCGCACCGCAGAAGCTCGACACGCCGGGCGTATCGTCGTAGGCGATGCCCATGGCGTCCAGCGCGTCCATCTGTTCCCGGATCGCGCCGTACAGGCAGGGGTCGCCCGTGTGCAGGCGCACGGTGGTTTTGTGCGCTGCTTCGTTTTCTTTCATAACGGCAAGCACCTGCTCCAGTGTCATCTCGGCGCTGTTATAGATGGCGCAGTCCGTCCCCGCCAGCCCCAGCAGCGCCGGGTTGACCAGGCTGCCCGCGTAGATGATGCAGTCCGCCGTTTGCAGCAGGGCCGCGCCGCGTCGGGTAATCAGGTCCGGTGCGCCGGGGCCGGCCCCCACAAAATGTACCATGTCAGGCTTCCTTCCACAATTTCAACAGTGTATCGGCAGTTTTTGTCTGTCCCAGCGGGCCGTTCCGGTTTGAGAACAGCACCGCGCCGACCTTGAACGCCCCCGCCGCGCGGCGGTCCAAATGCAGCTGGATCGCGGTGAGCAGGCTGGCCATGACCGGCTCCCGCAGCTGCGCGGCGTCCAGAATGTCCAGACATGCGTCTGTCGTGGCGGCGTCCATCAGGGCGCGGCAGGTCGCCGCGTCCGCGCCGCAGAGCGCCGCATGGGCGCAGAACAGCTCCGTGCGGCAGTCGGCACAGCGGGAGTGGGTGTTCATGATGCCGCCCGCCAGCTTGACGAGCTTGCCCACATGCCCGACGAGCAGCACCTCCACGAAGTGCTCCGCCGCGGCCATATCCAGCGCCTCCCCGACGAAATTTGAGATCTTGACGACAGGGATCTCGTGCAGCGCGGGGTAGTTGGCGGCCAGGTAGTCCAGCCCGTAGTTACCGGGGGCTAAAATCAGGCGGCGGCTTTTCAACGCTGCCTGGTGGATTTCGATTTGCAGCGTATCCAGAAGCGCCTGCTGGCTCATCGGCTCCACAATGCCGCTGGTGCCCAGCACCGACAGACCGCCCTCGACCCCCAGATGCGGGTTGAAGGTGCGCTTGGCCGCCGCCTCTCCGCCTTCGATAGAGATGACCACCGCGAACCCGCCGCCGTAGCCGACGGCGTCCGCCTCCCGCAAAAGTGCCTCGGTTATCATCTGCCGCGGCACGCGGTTGATGGCCGCCGCGCCGACGGGCTGGTCGAGGCCGGGCTTTGTCACACGGCCCACCCCCGCCCCGCCGTCAATCGTAACGGTGCGCGGCGCGTCGGGCAGCAGTGTGACCGCGGCAATGACCGGCAGCCCCGTCGTGGCGTCGATGTCGTCGCCGCCATCCTTGACGATGGCGCACGCGGCCCCGTCTGCCGTCAGGCGGCAGAACTGCGGTGCGACCTCCACGACGATGCCCTTGGGCGTGCGCAGACCAACGCTTTCCGGCGCGTGGCCGGTCAGCAGCAGCCGCGCCGCGCCCGCCGCCCCCAGCGCCGCGCAGGTGCCGGTGGTGTAGCCGCAGCGCAGTAAACGCTGCCCGCTGCGGATGTAGTGCTCAAATTGGGGCTTCGGCTTTGCGCCGTTCCCGGCAAACAGCACCGCGTATTGGTCGGTGCTCAATCCAAACAGCGCACAGATATTGTCCTGTGCAAAGGCGTCCTGCGGTGCCAGCACAGCGGACACGCCTGACGGCGCAACGCAGACAACGGCGTCGGCCAGCCTTTGGGCCAGCTCCAGCTCATGCAGCGTCACGATGACGGCCACATTCTTCTCATGCGCCAGCACTTGCAGGATGTCCATGAGCTCCGCCTTGCCCTTTACGTCCAAAAACGACGTTGGCTCGTCCAGAAGCAAAATCTCCGGCTGCTGGCAGACCGCGCGGGCCAGCAGCACGCGCTGGCGCTGGCCGTCGCTGATCCTGGCAAAATCGCGGTCCTCCAGCTCCTCCGCCCGGACAAGGCACAGGGCGTCATGCACCTGCTGCCTGTCGGCATCGGACAAAATGCCCAGCCGCCCGGTGTAGGGGTAGCGCCCGGCGGCGGCGACCTCAAAGCAGGACGTCAGCTCGGTGCGGGCCGTGTGGGGCAGCATCAGCGCCAGCTTGCGCGCCCGGGCGTTGGGGGTGTAGGCCGTCAGGTCTTGCCCGTCCAGCAGCACCGCGCCGCCCTGCGCCGCCAGCTGCCCGGCCAGCGTTTTTAAAAGGGTGGATTTGCCCGCGCCGTTCGGACCGATGAGCGCCAGAATTTTGCCGCGCTCGGCGTGCAGGGCAATGTCCCGCAGCAGCGGCGCACCGTAGCCGACGGCGAGATTTTGCGTTTCACAACAGCTCATACCGTGGCCTCCCCGCTGTGGCGGCGCACAAGCAGCCAGATGACCACCGGCGCACCGAACACCGCTGTGACCGAGCTGATGGACAGCTCGGTGGGTGCAAACAGGCTGCGGGCGATCAAGTCGCACAGTAGGCAGAATGCCGCGCCGCCCAGTGCGCAGCCCGGCAGCACCCGCAGCGGTTTTGCACTGCCCAGCGTATGTTTTACCAGATGCGGCACCGCAATGCCGACGAAGGAGATCGGTCCGGCAAATGCCGTGACGCAGGCCGCCAACAGGCTTGACAGCAGCACAAGCACCACGGAAAACGCCCGCACCGGCACGCCGACGCTGGCGGCGTAGCTTTCGCCCAGCTGGTAGGCGGCCATCGGTTTGGAAAGCAAAAACGCGGCGGCCAGGCAGGGCAGAACGATAGCCGCCGCCGTGGCGACATTGCCCCAGGTCATGCCGGAGAAGCTGCCCATCGACCAGTTGTGCAGGTTGACGATGTTGGAATCCTGCGCGAAGGCGACGACAATATCGGTGATGGCCGAGCAGATGTAGCCGATCATGACGCCGCAGATAACCAAAATGCTCATCTTCTGCACGCGGCGCGCCACAGCCAGCACAAACAGCATGGCCGCCATGGCCCCGGCAAACGCCGCCAGAATCAGCGTCAGTGAGCCGGTGAGCAGACCGCGGTTCAAAAAGACGACCATCGTCAGCGCCACAGCCAGCTTGGCCCCGCTGGAAATGCCCATGACGAACGGCCCGGCAATCGGGTTGGCAAAAAACGTTTGCAGCAGATACCCGGCCACCGAGAGCGCCGCCCCCAGCAGCACGACCATGACGGCGCGCGGCAGGCGCAGCTGCAGCAGGATGTTGGCCGCCAGCGCGTTTGTGCCGCGGCCCAGCAGGGCCGCCGCGATGTCCGCCGGGGAGAGCGCAACGCTGCCCCAGAACAGGTTGAGCGCAAACAGCGCCAGCAGAGCCGCCGCCATGGCGAGGTATGCAATTGTCATGCGTTTGGAGGTGTGCATGCGTGATTCCCTTTGCGGCGGGCGGCAATGGTGCGGGCGGATAGGGAATCCGCCCCTACGGATGCGCCACGGTTTTGTGTGCCCGTTTTTGCCGCCGCGTTAAATTTTCAGTGCAGCTTCGTCAAAAATGTCAATTCACTGTCGTCCGGGTCATCCTCGGTGAACACCCTGTTCATATCTAGGATCAGCTCCGGCAGCTCCATGCTCTGCTGGAAAAGGCTCTGCGACGTACACCAGACGCTGCCGCTTTGCACGGCCTTGAAGTCCGCCAGCATCGGACATTTGGCGAGCAGTTCATCCATTGTGCGCAGCTCGCCCTCAATCGTGCTGTTGTAGAACAGCACATCGGCGTCACGCGCCCCGGCGTAGAAATCCTCGAGCGAGATATTGACAGTCGCCAGATTGTTGCCGCTGTCCGTCAGGTCGGCAAAGACGTAGCTGCCGCCCGCCAGCCCGATCATCTTGGCGACGTAATCGCCGCCCTTGCGCACCGTGGCGAGATTGTTTGAGGTGATGGAGAAGAACGCCGCAGTCTTACCGGTGGGTTCCTCGTCCAGCAGCGGTGCAATGCGCTGCACAGCGTCGTCAAAAACGCGCTCGGCCTCCTCGGTTCTGCCCAGCAGGATGCCGTACAGCTTGACCCATTCCATCCGGGCCAGCGGGTCACTCTCGTAGCTCGAGCGCTCGACGAGGACCGGCACGCCGAATTTTTCAAGCTGCTCTTTCACCTCGGGCGTGTGGTAGATCATTGTGTTCTCGATGGCAAGGCCGCAGTCGGCGGACAGGATCGTCTCGTAATCGGGCGCGCTGTACTTGCCCGCGTAGGTGATCTCGCCCTGCTCCATGGCGGTGCGGGCCGCGTCGAGGTACCAGTTTTCGGCCTGTGTGCCGGACAGCGCCACAGCCCCCAGCCCGCCAATGCTGATGATGGGGTCCATCGCGGACGACGACACAAGGTAGATATTTCGGATAGGCTGCTGCAAAACAGTGATGTCTGCGTCCAGATCGGCGGGCGCAGCGGCCCCCTCCGGCACGACGAGATAGCGGCTGCCGTCAATCGTGATGAGGTCATAGCCGCCCGCGCACACATCCACCGTGAACTGCTTCGCATATTCCAGCGGATAGCGGTTTTCTATCGTCAATGCGTCCGTTTGCGCGGGAGCCTGGGATGCAGCCGCGCACCCTGCCAGCAACAGGGCGGGCAGGGCAAAAGCTGCCGCGCGCCTCATTCGGCGGCGGCCAGCGTCGCGCTGTCAAAGGTCAGGGTATAGTCGATCTCGTGCGGGGTGCTCATGGCGACGGTGTCCGCCGTGACGGCCAGCGCGGTATCCAGCGCGGCAACGGGAATCTCAAACGTCGAGTTGCCGTCGGTGTTGACGGGCAGGTACTTTTCGCCGTCGACGAGCATATAGTCATAGTTCGGGCTGCTCCAGACGATGGTCGCGGTCATAATACCGTCGGCCACGGTCAGCGCGGCGGGGCTTTCGACGGTGGCGCGTCCGCTGCCGCCCTCCAGCGCCACCGCACAGGTATAGCTGCCGTCGGTGGGGATCTCGACGGCTGCCGCAGCCGCATCCTCTGCCGCAGGCTCGGCATCGGAGACGCTGACCGTATGGTCATACCAGGTGCCCTTGGTGCCGAGGATGGCCAGCTGGAAATCGGCATCGACAGCCGCAACGGGGATGTCAAAGCCGTATACCTCGTCGCTGGTGCCGTCGGAGTAGGTCACCGTGTCAACGGTAGGCTGCAGCCAGTCGCTCTCGTGGGCGGGGGCGTCGGCTGCCATGCCCGGATACAGGTTGACGATCTTCTGGGACTGCAGACTGACGTGGAAGGTCATCATGCCGTTTTCCACCGTCAGCGTGCCCATGCCGTCCACGGCTTCGTTAGCGTGGAACATACTGCTGTCTGTGTTGAACTTAGCGGTGTATACGCCGTCCGGCAGCGCGGCAGCGGGGGCCTGGGCTTCCGTGACTGCAGGGGCCGGGGCCGCGGTGGCGGCAGGGGCGGTTTCTTCCGTGGAGACCGCCTCGGACGTGCTCTCGGCGGTAGACGCTGCGGACGCACCGCAGCCCGCCAGCAGCAGGGCAGCGAGAGTCAGGGATGCGATTTGGAGCTTTTTCATGCTTTCCTTACCTCATTCTATACATCTTTATCATACATTAGCGGGAGGCGGCGCGGGCGGATATGGAATCCGCCCCTACGGCGTGGTGCGGCGGCCACAGGGCATCACATCGGACGCAAGGGCCGTGCTTTCCCAAAAACCAAAAAACTGCCCGGAGCTTACCCTCCGGGCAGAATGGGTCTTTCTCAGCCGTTCAGGGAATCGATGGCGGCCCCGGCATGGTCAACGTAGAGCTGCTGAATGTCGCCGATCTCGCCCAGACCTGCGATCTGGGTGTCGACGCTCTCAAAGCAGTCGGCGGCGTTGAACTGGCTCAGCCAGGAATCGTCATCGGCACCGGCCATGTCGTTGTTGGCGTGGTCACCGGCGACGACCATCAGCGGGCGCAGGATGACCTTAGTGTAACCGGCCTCCTTGACCTTCTCGATAACGGCATCGCAGGCGGTGTCCTCGGGCTCGCCCTCGACGGTGCCGATAAAGACGTTGTCATAGCCCAGCGTCTGCATCGCGGTCTGCATCTGGCTGTAGCTGACCTTGGCGGTGTGGGACGTGCCGTGGCCCATAAAGACAAAGGCGGTGCCGTCCGCAGCAGCGGCAGCGGCGTCGCCATACCCGGCGGTCTTGACGGCCTCGGCGGTGATGGCGGTGGCTACGGCCTCCTTGTCGGCGTTGATGACGGCGGCATCTTCGCCGACCTCGCCCAGCAGGGGTTCGGCAATGGCAACACTGTCGAACTTGTCCCTGTACTGCTCAACCGCCTCGCACATCTCGTCGTACTCGGCGCCGTGCATCAGGTGCGTAGGCTGGACAACCAGATTCTTGACGCCGTTGGCAACGGCACGGTCAAGCGCCTGGTCCATGTTGTCGATCTTCTCGCCGTCGCGGGCCTGAACGTGGTTGATGATGATCTGCGCAGTGAAGGCGCGGCGGACGCTCCAATCCGGGTAGGCGGCCTGCAGGGCGTCCTCGATGCCCTTGATGTCAGCGGCGCGGCTGCCGTTGAAGGAGGTGCCGAAGCTGACGACCAGCAGCTCATTTTCGCCGATGTCGTCGGCATTGCGCGGGTCGTCCTTGCCGGCGTCGCCGGTGTCGCGGCCAAAGTAGTCGGGGTCTGCGTTCTCACCCTCGACCAGCTCCTTCTGGGTGTCGGTCAGGGCATCCCAGGCAGCCTTGGCGGCCTCGCACTGGGCATCGGTGTCGGCGCTGCGCTCCTGCACGTAGATGGCGTCGATCAAATCGGCGCAGTTCTTAGCAGCCACTTCGTCTGCATCTCCCTCGTCTGCGGTCTTTTCTGCATCTTCTGCAGTGCTTTCGCCGACGACGGTGCTCGCAGCAGCGCTGTCAGTGCTCGTAGCGGTGCTGCCGCAGCCGACCAGCAGGGCGGCGGACAGTGCTGCGGCCATGGCGACGGCGGCAGCTTTCTTGTAGGTGGTCCTTTTCATGTGTTCTTGCTTCCTTTCCTTGTTTAAAGCCTGGAGACAGTACGGGAGAGAACAGCAGGGCACACGGAAATTGACCCCGTAAAAAACGAGGTCTTTTGCGTGCAGAATGGCAACACAAAAGACCCCGTATTTTAAGCAGGTGCTTTGCGGTACAACCAATTCCTCGTGATCTGGGGCGGTGCGCCCCCGTACCCGGCAGCAGGCAGGTTTCCTGGCTGAAAGCTCAACGCCTGCCGCCGCCTTCCCGGGTCAAAACCCAGTGACCGGTACAAATGCACCCTGGCGGCAGGCTCCCTTATCACAGTGACGAGATCGTGCGGGATTTGCACCCGCTTCCCTTTTACCCTTTCCCATGCGCCGAACGGCGGCATAAAAAGGCACCTGCTGTCGTATTCAGTTTTACGGTGTAAAGTATAACACAATGCGGTGAGAAACGCAAGAGTGCGTCGGTTTCAATTTTGCCTTTATACGCTTTACACGATTGTGAACTGGCACGCCCGCATGGCGTCCAGCGCCGTTTGGTGGGACTGGGGCGTGACCCCGGCGCAGCAGTCGGACAGGATTTCGATTTCCGTCTCCGGGAAGGCCGCGCGCAGCACCATGGCGTTGCTGATGACGCAGATGTCGGTGCAGTAGCCGTAGATGACGATCTTTTCAATGTCGTCCACGGCCTTGTTGTGGGCCATCAGCTCGTCGAGGATCTCGCTCGGCAGCATGTAGCTGCCGAAGGTGGGCTTGTTGACGATGTGGCAGACCTCGGGCTCGGTACCGTCCAGCGCGTTCTCCAGCTCGGGCGCAAAGTTCCAGCCGTCCTCGCCCTCGATGCAGTGCTCCACAGGCAGGTGGCGTCCCTCCCGCGTGGCAAGGTAGTTGTCGGGATGGGTGTCCCGCGTCAGGAACAGCCAGTGCCCGGCCCGGGCATGGGCCTTAACGGTCTCGGCCAGGTGGGCCACGTTGGCCTGTGCCTGGGGGTTCGCCAGCGCACCCGTGATAAAGTCCTTTTGTACGTCCACAACAATATCCAGAATCATAGCGACAGCTCCTGTTTTTATAGTTTGCTATAGTTTGCTACCAGTATACCGCAGACGGTGCGCGGTGTAAAGTGCGCGTTTCTCTGGCCGCAGGGGTGCGGATGTGGTATAATGGAAGAAAAATTTCAGGAGGCCCTTCATGACTCCGCGTGAAGCGTTAAAACGATATTTCGGCTACGACTCCTTCCGCCCCGGGCAGGAGGAGATCGTCAGTGCCCTTCTGGCCGGACGGGACGCGCTGGCCATCATGCCCACCGGCGCGGGCAAGTCGCTCTGCTATCAGGTCCCTGCCCTGCTGCTGCCGGGGCTGACGCTCGTCATCTCGCCGCTGATCTCGCTGATGCAGGACCAGGTCAAGGGGCTGAACGCAGCGGGCATCCATGCGGCGTTTATCAACTCGTCGCTGACCGAGACACAGATCGCCCGCGCGCTGGACCTGGCCGCCGAGGGCAGCTACAAGCTCGTCTACGTCGCGCCCGAACGCCTGGAAAGCCCCGTGTTCCGCAGCTTTGCCGCGGGGACGGACATCTCGATGGTCACGGTGGATGAGGCGCACTGCATCAGCCAGTGGGGGCAGGATTTCCGCCCGAGCTACTTAAAGATCCTCGACTTCATCGACAGTCTGCCCCGCCGCCCTATCGTGTCGGCGTTCACGGCCACGGCCACGCGGGAGGTCAAGGACGACATTGTCTGCACGCTGCGGCTCCACGACCCGAAGGTGCTTGTGACCGGCTTTGACCGGCCCAACCTCTACTTTCAGGTCGAGCGCACCCGCCGCAAGGACGATTTTGTCATCCAATATCTGCGCGACCACCCCGGCGAGAGCGGCATCATCTACTGCGCCACCCGCAAGAATGTGGACAAGCTGCAGGAGCTTCTGACCGAATACGGCTTTGCGGCCACAAAGTACCACGCGGGCCTGCCCGCCGAAGCACGCCGCAAAAATCAGAATGACTTCATCTACGACACCGCGCCGGTCATTGTGGCGACGAACGCCTTTGGCATGGGCATTGACAAGTCCAACGTGCGGTTCGTGCTGCACTACAACATGCCCCAGAGCATGGAGAATTATTACCAGGAGGCGGGCCGTGCCGGGCGTGACGGGCTGCCGTCGCAGTGCGTGCTGCTTTTTTCGGCGCAGGACGTCATCATCAACAAATTCCTGCTGGACAAAAAGGATTTTGCCGAGATGGACGACGAGGAGGCCGACCTTTTGCGCCAGCGCGACCTGCAGCGCTTGCAGACGATGGAGCGCTACTGCCAGACGACGGAGTGCCTGCGCAACTACATTCTGGCCTATTTCGGCGAGCATCCCACCGCGCCGTGCGGCAACTGCGGCAGCTGCAACAACGATTTTGACGAGGTCGATATGACCGACGCCGCCAAGTGGATGATCAACTGCGTGGCCGAGCTGCGCGGGCGGTACGGCAAAGCGATTTTGTTCGGCACTTTACAAGGCGCGAATCGTGCGCGCCTGCGGGAGCTGGGAGCCGAGCGCTTCAAGAGCTATGGCCGGATGAAGGACACCCCGCGCGAGACGCTGGAACGCCTGCTGGCCCAGCTGCTGGAGGATGGATATTTGGTGCAGAGCGACGACCAGTACGCCGTGCTGCACATCGGGGATATTGCCCCGCTGAAGGCCGGCGGGCAGGTGCTGGTCAAGCTGCCGCCGCAGCGTGAGCCGGAGCAGGCCCGCGCACCGAAGCCGAAGCGCCGCAGCCCGATGGACGCGCTGACGAGCGCCGGACTGGAGCTGTTCAGCCAGCTGCGCCAGCTGCGGTTCGACACCGCCCAGCGCGAGGGACTGCCGCCTTACGTCGTGTTCGGCGACAAGTCGCTGGTGGATATGTGCCTGCGCGCGCCGCGCCGCGCGGAGGATATGCTGGGCATCTACGGCATGGGTGAGCGCAAGTATGAAAAGTACGGTGCCGCGTTCTTTGCGGTCATTGACGCCTACCGCGCCGACCACCCCGACGCCGTTTTGAGCCTGGACCCGCCCGCACCGGAGCCGGAAAAGCCGCTGCCGTCCGAGAAGAAGAAAAAGCCGCCAAAGGCCGAGCGCCCCGCGTTTTACCTGACGGCAGAGGACGCGCGCAGCTTCAACTATCAGGACAGCTATACCGGCGCGGAGCTGAAGGCCGCGCTGATCGAGGCCGCCGGTGACCCGGATGTGAAGGCACCGACCATCAAGGAGATCGACGAGTGGCTGCTGGCGCAGCGGCTCATCGGCATGGAGCGTCTGCCGACGAAGGGCTTTTACTACGTGCCGACCCCTGCCGGTGTGGACGCCGGTCTGCGCAGCGAGGACAAGGTCAGCGCCCGCGGCACGCCGTATTCAGTGCTGCTGTTTACGCCGGAGGCGCAGCGGATGGTGGTGGAGCACTTTATAAAACCAGAGGCTTCCCCCTCGGGGGAAGCTGTCACCGAAGGTGACTGATGAGGGCGAAGTTTACGGCTGCAATCCGTTTGCGGACGGTTATGGCACGCCTTTCCCTCATCCGGCCCTGCGGGGCCACCTTCCCCCAAGGGGGAAGGCTTAGGGCTTTTTCGTCATCTTGTCCGTACTGCGCAAATTTTCTTTGTCATATTCGTCGATTGCGGATTTTTTGACACGATGTTAAAATGTTAGCAGAGACCGTATACCAATTTATAGGGAGCACCCCATGGACAACGTGAAAATTCTCGAGGTCAAGCAGAGCATCTTTGCCTCCAATGACGAGCAGGCCGCCGCGCTGCGGGCTGAGCTGAAGCAGGAAAAAATTTTTCTGCTGAATTTAATGAGCGCACCGGGGTCCGGCAAAACCACGACACTGCGCCGCACGATTGCTGCGCTGCAAAATGAGCTGCGCATCGGCGTGATGGAGGCCGACATCGACTCCGACGTGGACGCCCGCGCCATCGCCGAGACCGGCGCCAAGGCCATTCAGCTGCACACCGGCGGCATGTGCCATCTGGACGCCGAGATGACCCGGCAGGGACTGGCCGGGCTGGGCACCGGGGGTCTCGATTTGGTGATTCTGGAAAACGTCGGCAACCTTGTCTGCCCTGCCGAGTTCGACACCGGCGCGGTGAAGAACGCCATGATTTTGTCGGTCCCCGAGGGTCACGACAAGCCGCTGAAATATCCGCTGATGTTCCAGGTCTGCGACGTCGTTCTTGTCAACAAGATCGACGTGCTGCCGTATTTTGACTTTGACATGGACAAATGCCGCGAGTATGTGGCCCTGCGCAACCCGAACGCAAGGGTCATCCCGATCTGCGCCCGGACGGGCGAGGGCATTGACGAATGGGCCGATTGGCTAAAAGAGCAGGTTAAGGCGTGGCAGGCGTAAATAATCCAGCCGCGTTGTAGGGGCCGCACATGTGCGGCCCGCGGCCTTGCCGCAATCGCCCGTCCGCCATTTACAACCGGGCCGGGCATGCCCGGCCCCTACTGTGCAAAAAACGGAGCAACGGCACAAAAAAGGAGCACACCATGAGCAAACCCACTGCGTTCCCGCTGGATGAAAGCAAGCTGCCCTTCGAGATTCCGAGGGACGAGCCGTACCGCGAGAAAATTGCCAGGCTGGGCCAGATGATCACGGACCGCATCCCGGCCAAAAAGGGCATTCTGACGAAGGATGACCCCGAATACTGGGGCCTGGCGTCCATCGTGACCGACGAGATGGCGGACGTTGCCTTAAAAATGAAGGTCCGCAAGCCCATGACCCTGCCCGAGCTGGTCAAGGCCACGGGCAAGCCTTCCGAGGAGCTGGAGCCGATTTTGCAGCAGATGGCCGTCGTCGGTCTGCTGGAGTACAACTGGGAGAATCCCCGCCGCGAAAAGCAGTACATCCTGCCGATGTTCGTGCCCGGCAGCGCAGAGTTCTTCAACATGAACAAGCAGCAGATTGCCGACCACCCCGAGGTGACAGCCTTCTTTGAGCGGATGACGTTTCTGCCTCTGGAGCACATCACCGCCATGGTGCCCCCGGGCGGCGCAGGCATCGGTATGCACGTCATCCCGGTGGAAAAAGCCATCGAGACTGAGAACCGGTCCGCTGACATTGAGCACATCTCTCACTGGCTGAAAAAGTACGACGGCAAGTATGCCGCCGGTCCGTGCAGCTGCCGTATGTCCCGCGCCGCCATGGGCGAGGGCTGCGGCGACGACCCCGACGACTGGTGCATCGGCGTGGGCGATATGGCCGACTACCTCGTCGAGACCAACAAGGGGCATTACGTGACTTACGATGAGGTCATGCAGATCCTGCAGAAGGCCGAGGACAACGGCTTTGTGCACCAAATCACGAACATCGACGGCGAGAATAAGATTTTTGCCATCTGCAACTGCAACGTCAACGTCTGCAATGCGCTGCGCACAAGCCAGCTGTTCAACACGCCGAACATGAGCCGCTCGGCCTACGTGGCGCGTGTCGAGCCGGAGAACTGCGTGGCCTGCGGGCGCTGTGTGGAGTACTGCCCCGCGGGCGCGGTCAAGCTGGGCCAGAAGCTCTGCACGAAGGACGGCCCCATCACCTACCCGAGGCAGGAGCTGCCCGACGCCGTGAAGTGGGGCCCCGACAAGTGGGCCATCGACTACCGCGACAAGAACCGCATCAACTGCTATGACACCGGCACGGCCCCCTGCAAGACGGCCTGCCCCGCGCACATTGCCGTGCAGGGCTACCTGAAAATGGCCGCGCAGGGCCGCTACCGCGACGCGCTGGCGCTGATTAAAAAGGAGAACCCCTTCCCCGCCGTCTGCGGGCGCGTCTGCAACCGCCGGTGCGAGGACGCCTGCACCCGCGGCACCGTGGATCAGGCCGTGGCCATCGACGCCGTCAAAAAGTTCATTGCCGAGCAGGACCTGAACGCCGCGCACCGCTACGTGCCCGACGTTGTCCAGCCGTCGCTGCAGGGCCCGTGGCCGCAGAAGATCGCCATCATCGGCGGCGGCCCCGCGGGCCTGTCCTGCGCCTATTTTCTGGCAGTGCAGGGCTACAAGCCCACCGTATTTGAGAAAAACGAGCGTCCCGGCGGTATGCTCCGCTACGGCATCCCTTCGTTCAAGCTCGAGAAAAACGTCATTGACGCCGAAATCGACATTCTGCGGGAGCTGGGCGTTGACATCCGCTGCGGTGTCGAGGTCGGCAAAGACGTCACGCTGGCCGAGCTGCGCCGACAGGGCTACCGGGCGTTCTATATCGCCATCGGCTGCCAGGGCGGGCGCCGGGCCGGTGTGCCCGGCGAGGACGCCGCGGGTATCGAGACCGCCGTCCACCTGCTGCGCACCGTCGGCGGTGACGAGAGCCGCAAAATGACCGGAAAGACCGTCGTCATCGGCGGCGGCAACGTTGCCATTGACGCGGCGCGTGTGTCTCTGCGCTGCGGTTCCGACGGCGTGACGATGATCTGTCTGGAGCCGCGGGACAAGATGCCGGCCTCACCGGAGGAAATTGCCGAGGCCGAGGAGGAGGGCACCAAAATCACCTGCGGCTACGGCCCGAAGGAGTTCCTCTCCGAGAACGGCCATGTGACCGCCGTCGTGCTGAAAAAGTGCACCGGCCTTTACAACGCGGAGGGCCGTTTTGCGCCCACCTACGATGAAAGCGATACCATCACCCTGCCGTGCGACAACGTTGTTTTAAGCATCGGCCAGTGCATCGAGTGGGGCGATTTGCTGAACGGCGAGGCCGTGCAGCTGGGCCGCGGCCAGGGCGCTGTGGCCGACGCGCTGACCTACCAGACCGCCCAGCCGGACATTTTCGTCGGCGGCGACGTCTACACCGGGCCGCGGTTTGCCATTGACGCGATTGCTGCGGGCAAGCAGGGGGCAATTTCCATCCACCGCTTTGTGCAGCCCAACACAAGCCTGACGATTGGCCGCAACCGCCGCGACTTCCACGAGCTGGACAAGTCGAATCTGGCGCTGGGCGAGTATGACCGCGCACCGCGCCAGTCCGCCGCGCTGGATGCGGGCATTGACGCGCACCGTTCCTTCCGCGACGCGCACCTGACGCTGACCGAGGATCAGGTCAAAATCGAGACAGCGCGCTGTCTGGGCTGCGGTGCCAGCGTTGTGGACCCGAACAAGTGCATTGGCTGCGGCGTCTGCACGACAAAGTGCGAGTTTGATGCCATCCGCCTGCACCGCGACCTGCCCGAGTGCAGCAAGATGGTCAGGAGCGAGGACAAGTTCAAGGCCATTCTGCCCTACATGGCGAAGCGCGAGATCAAGATCCGCTTTGCCAAGAAGGAGAAGTAATGCACGAGCTTGGCATTGTATTCCACATCATCCGCACGGTGGAGGACGTGGCCCGGCAGAACGACGTGACGCGCATCCGGCGCGTGACGTTGCAGCTGGGCGAGGTCTCCGGCGTGGTGGAGAGCTATCTGCAGGACTGCTGGAAGTGGGCGGCGGCGAAATCGGAGCTTTTGCCCGGCGCGGTGCTGACCGTGGAGACCATCCCCGCCGTGACCGTGTGCGAGGACTGCGGCCAACAGTACCCCACCGTGCAGTTTGGCCGCACCTGCCCCCACTGCCAGAGCCCGCGCACCCACCTTTTGCAGGGCCATGAGATGTTGATCAAAGAAATCGAGGCCGTGGAGACAGGCCCCACCGCCCCGGAAAGGGCGTGAAGCTGCATGAAATACAAAATTTTCCGCATTGAGGAACAGATGTACGGCTGCGAGGAGCCGCCCGCCGACCAGCCGATTCTGGTTGACGTAGTGCTGGAAGGTGCTGACGGCACGCGGCGCGTGCTCCCCTACCCCGACGAAGCGCTGCGCCGCGGCGGGATGGAGGAAGGCGACAGCGTCGAATTGACCGACGGCATCCTTCGCAAGGTATAATTTTCCCAATAACAAAAGGGGCTGTTGCGTGTGCAGCAGCCCCTTCAGCGTTTCAAAAACCTCCCTCTGCGAGACAGACTCCCCCGGTACGGGGGAGGTGGCGCTTGCGCCAGAGGGGGAGTGGTGCCCCGCAGGGGCGGAGGGAGAGAACCTTGCCATAACCCGAAATATTTCGGGCAACCGTACAGTTCTCTCCCCCACCGCCTGCGGGCGGAGCCCCCTCGCAGAGGGGGCCAAGGGGGTGAACGCCCCTTATATTTTTTACAAAGGTTATTCTTCCGTAGAAATATCGCGGCCAAAGTATTTTTCGCTCAATGCCTTCAGCGTGCCGTCGGCGCGCAGCTCGTCAATGGCGGCATCAATGGCCGTGCGCAGGGCGGCAGTCTCGTCGCCCTTGCGCATCGGGATGGCGATCTGGTTCGCATCGTCGGTCAGCACGGCGATCTTCACATTCGCGTCGGGGTGCTCCTTCGTGTAATCGTAGAAGGTCATCTCGGCGTTCAGCGTCGCGTCGATGCGCCCGCTCAGCAGCAGCTCAAACGTCTGGTTCAGGTCGTCAACGCCCGTCACCGTCGCGCCGTACTGCTCGGCCAGCTCGGCGTAGGTGCTGGAGATCGTGTTTGCGGTCTTTTTGCCCTTCAGATCCTCCAGCGTGTTGATGCTGTCATCGTCGGCCTTGGTGATGACGGCGGTGCGGTTGAAGGCGTAGGGCGTCGAGAAGTCGTACTTTTCGGCGCGTTCGGGGGTGATGTCCACGCCGTTGACCATGATGTCATAGCGGCCCGCGTCCAGACCGGCCAGCAGGCCGTCCCACTCGCCCTCGACAAACTGCGGCTCAACGCCCAGCTTCTTCGCGATCTCGGTGGCGACCTCGACGTCGTAGCCGACGAGGTTGTCGTTTTCATCGTGGTAGGTCCAGGGTGCCCATGTGCCCTCCATCGCAACCGTGATGGTACCCTTGGCCTGGATCTCGCTCAACAGGTCGCCGGACGCGGCCTCGGCGGTGCTCCCGGCGGCGGATTCCGCTGCGGGCGCGGTGGTGGCAGCGCTGCTGCCGCAGGCGGTCAGGGCCAGCGCGGCGGTCAGGGTCAGGGCGGTCAGTTTGGTCAGGTTCTTCATTACAATAGGCTCCTTTGCTTGTAGGTCTGCAAAAATTCTTTGGTGCGGGGCTGCTGCGGGTCGTTGAAAAACGCTTCGGCGGTGTTCTGCTCCACAATGACGCCCTGCTCCATGAACACCACGCGGTTGGCCGCGTGGCGGGCAAAATCCATCTCGTGGGTCACGACCAGCATTGTGCGGCCTTCCCCGGCCAGGCTGCGCATGACGGCCAGCACCTCGCCGGTCAGCTCGGGGTCCAAAGCGGACGTAGGCTCGTCAAAATAGATGATCTCCGGGTCGGCGGCCATGGCGCGGGCAATCGCCACGCGCTGCTGCTGCCCGCCGGAAAGCTGGCTGGGGTAGTAGTCGGCGCGGTCATCCATGCCGACCTTGACCAGCGCGGCGCGGGCGATCTCCTCGGCCCGGCGGCGCGGCATTTTGCGCGCGATGATAAGCCCCTCGGTCACGTTTTGCAGCGCGGTCTTGTTGGCAAACAGGTTGTAGCTTTGAAAGACAAACCCCGTGCGGCGGCGCAGGGCGTTGGCCTCGGCGTGGGTGACGCGGGCCAGGTCTACGCGCTGGTCGTCAAACAGCATCGTGCCGCCGTCGGACTTTTCCAAAAAGTTCAGGCAGCGCAGCATCGTTGTTTTTCCGCTGCCGCTGGGGCCTAAAATGGCGACGACGTCGCCCTTGTTCACGTCCAGATCGATGCTCTTGAGCACCTGCAAATCGCCAAAGGACTTGCTCAGATTTCTGATTTGCAGCATAGTTCAGCTCCTTTGCGCGCCCTTGCTGTTGAGGTACCGCTCGCCGACGGCCTGCAGGCGGGTCAGCACGGTGCAGAACAGCAGGTAAACCAGACCGACCTCAATGTAGAGGGCCAGCGGCTCATAGGTGCGGGCCACAATGCGCTGGGTCGTCATGAACATTTCGGTCACGGTGATGTTGGCGGCCAGCGAGGTATCCTTGACCATGGCGATCAGCGTACTGGCCAGCGTGGGGAAGGCCGTGCGCAGCGCCTGCGGCAGGATGATGCGGCGGATGATCTGTAAGTAGCTCATGCCGACGCACTGCCCCGCCTCCATCTGGCCTTTGGGCACGGATTCCAGCGCGGCGCGGATGGTCTCGGCGCAGTACGCGCCCTCATTGATGGAAAAGACGAGCACCGCCGCGGGGAACGGCTCAATCAGGATGCCGACGCCGGGCAGGCCGTAGAACACAACGAACAGCTGCACCAGCACGGGCGTGCCGCGGATGACCCAGATATAAAACCGGGCCAGCCGCTGCAAAACGGGCACATGGGCAAACTGCACCAGCGCCACCGCCACCGCGATGATAAGCGCCAGCGTGAACGAGATGGCGGTCAGCGGGATGGTGACGGTCAGGCCGGGCAGCAATATTTTACCAAAGGAATCCACAAGGATTCCCCACAGGCGTTCGGACATGGGGCGGAACTCTCCTTTTTTGGTTGGGGTTGCGGGAATATTTCCCACTAAAACGGTATGCTATGAGATTGTAGCACACTTTGCCGGATTTTGCAAGAGTGAAATTTGAAGTGAAGTTTAAGGTTGGAGCAGAAAAGCCTCCCTTGCCAAAGACAGACTCCCCCGTGCCGGGGGAGGTGGCGCGTAGCGCCAGAAGGGGAGCAGGTGGACACCGCAGGCGGCCGGAGGGATTCTGACGGGCTATGCCCTGCACGCTGTCACACCCGCAGACGGGCAGGAATCCCTCCGCCTCGCAGGCTCGGCACCTCCCTTTGACAAGGGAGGCTTTTCGCCGCGGGGTGAGGGTGGGGGGGATTGCACGGAAGGTTTACTGTGGCCGGAAGCTGGCACGGCGGCCAGAGGGCTGGCCGCCCTACATTCCCCTTTTTGGTTGGATGTAGGGCGGGGTGCCCCCACCCCGCCGAAGTTGGCGGCAGGCAAAATGCAACGGGATTGGCAGACCGTAGGGGCGGATTCCATATCCGCCCGTGGGAGTGTCCGTAGTAGAAATGGAATGTGTGGAGTATGGGCTACCAATAAAAACAAAATATCCCACCGCCACAGCGATGGGATACTTACAATTAACTTAAGCTGAGTAATTCACACTTAGATGGCGTGAGAACCACCATCAGGGGCAACAGTATTTCCGGTAACCTTAATTGTAAACGAACCAGTATTAATCGTGTTGGTTTCTTTCGTCGTCTCATATGCGCCGTCATTATAGGTGCAAGTGTACTGCTGATTTTTATAGGTAACACTCTCAACAGCGCCATTAGAAGCGAGCGTAACTTCAACAGTCACCTTGGCACCAGACTGAAACTCCGCAAGAGCAACAGCCTCTTCAGCCGCCTTATTCAAATCAGCCGCCGTCGCGCTGGTCAAGTCCGCGCCGTTCACCATCTTACCATAAAGGACAGAAGCCTCCGTCTGTGCAGCCATAGTAGCCATACGGCACTCAGCGATGACCTTCTCCTCGTTCGCCTTGTCAATGTAACCAGTCAGAGCCGGAACCAGCAGGGCGGCCAGGATGGCCAGGATGACCAGAACAACGATGAGCTCGACCAGGGTGAAGCCCTTCTTGTTCTTCATTTTGCGAATTATCTCGAACATGATAAATTCCTCCACTAAATTCTATAAGGACTTCGTGTGTCCTCGTTTGTGAAAATATAATATCACATAATCTGCCAAATTTCAACAGCCTTATGTAAAAACAGCAAAAAACATTTTTTTGCTTCTATTTTCGATTTCCCACCGTTTTGCCTGTTGCACTCCAACCGCTTTGCCGTGACTGCCCCTCTGCCGCCGCGCCGAGTTCTATACATATTACCGTCATTTTTAAAAATCAGCTGTGCCGCCGCGCCAAAAGCTGCGGCCAGGACTGCCGCAGTTGAAACCGCACATATATTGCGTTTATTTTATCTGTGTTGTCTCTGCCGCTGTGGGCGGCGGGGCGCATCGCGTATGGATTTCAGCGTATATAGGCCAATTTTACAGGCGGGCAATTTTTGTGCTATTTTGCATTTTTCCGTGTTTTCTCTCCCCTGCCCGGCTGCAGGGACGCTCCTTTGTGAAAATACCGCAAATTCCGGTGCAAAAGTGTGGTATACTGCAAGATTTTGTGCTATACTGGATAAAAAATCAACACAGCCGGGCTGCGCCCGGCACAAAAGGGGTCACACATGAAAAACACCACCGAGGAAAAACGCGAGGCCATCCCCAACAGCGTCAGCCGGATGCTGCTGGCGGGCATCGGCGTACTTTTGCAGGTTTTATGGATCTTCTGGCTTGCCCTCAAGCTGAACGACTACTCCACCGCCATTCAGGTATGCACGTCGGTACTGACATTTTTGATTACGCTGCGTATATATGGGCTGCATATCAACTCCGCGTATAAAATTTCGTGGATCATTCTGATTTTGCTGTTTCCCATCTTCGGGCTGACCATCTATCTGCTGTTTGGCCGCAGCGGGGCCGTCAGCGTCATGCGCCGCCGTTTTGGTGAAAATATGACGATGCTGCGCCGGTATCACGCACCCATTTTGCAGCAGCGCCGCGCCCTGCCCTACCCGGACCGCATCACCCGCAACCACGCCCGCTATTTGCAGGACCGCGCGGGCTACCCCGCCTATGACAACACCGATGTGACGTTCTACGGCGACACCTGCGAGGCGCTGGAGGCCCAGAAAACAGCCCTGCGCAGCGCGGAAAAGTTTATTTTCATGGAATACCACGCCATTGAGGACGCCTCCGCCTGGCAGGAGCTGGAGGATATTCTGGCCGAGCGCGCCGCCCACGGCGTGGAGGTGCGCGTATTTTACGACGACGTGGGCAGCATCGGGTTTATCAACAGCAAATTTGTCAAAAAGCTGGCGGGGCGCGGCATACAGTGCCGCCGGTTCAACCCGGTCATCCCGATTTTGAACGTCTTTATGAACAATCGCGACCACCGCAAAATCACCGTTGTGGACGGGCGCGTCGGCTTTACCGGCGGCTACAATCTGGCGGAGGAGTACTTCAACCGCACCCACCCTTACGGCCAGTGGAAGGACAGCGGCATCCGGCTGGAGGGCGACGCCGTGCGCGGCCTGACGCTGATTTTCTTAGAGCTGTGGGGCGCAACGCAGAAGGCCGCCCCCGAGGTCGAGCGCTATCTGCCCGATGTGCCCTACACCGCGCGGGAGAATGCCGTGGTGCTGCCCTACGCGGACAATCCGCTGGACGACGAGGCCACCGGCGAAAACGTCTACCTGAACATGATCCGCAGTGCGAAGGACTACGTCTACATTACAACGCCCTACCTTATTTTAAGTGACGAGATGCAGCGCACACTGCGGCTGGCCGCGTCCAGCGGCGTTGATGTGCGGATCATCACGCCGGGCATCCCGGACAAAAAGCTGATCTTCTCGGTCACGCGCAGCTATTACGCCAGCCTTGCCAAGAGCGGCGTGCGTATTTATGAGTATGCGCCCGGGTTCATCCACGCGAAGCAATGCGTAGCCGACGGCACGGAAGCCGTTGTGGGTACGATCAATTTTGACTTCCGCAGCCTGTACCTGCACTTTGAGAACGCCTGCTGGTTCTGCGGCTGCAGCGCCGTGGCCGATGTGCGCCGCGATTTTGACGCGCTGTTCCCCGTCTGCCGCGAGGTCACACAGAAGTACGCCGACACCCGCAGCCTGGCCGTGCGCGGCTGGGACTGCGTGCTGCGGCTGTTTAGCCCGCTGATGTGACGGGCTGTGCGCCGGGCGCGGCAAGTGGAATTTTCCCAAAGAAATCTGTACTATTCCACGTTGCAAACCGCCGCCGCGCGCCGTACAATAAAGACAAAATCCGGGCTGTCGAAAAACGCGTTGCTGCGGTAAGTTGACGGGCGACCCATGGTCGCCCCTACATAAGCAAGAAGGCAAGAATGCAATTTTTTGACGGTCTGAAAATCATTCTGTGAGGTGCATACCAATGGAGCATATAGCATGGAAGGGCCGCATCAAGCCCGGCTGCAAAGCGGAATATCAGCGCCGCCACGCGGAGATCTGGCCCGAGATGGTCGAGGTGCTGAAGGCTGCGGGCATCTGCAACTACAGCATCTTCTACTGTAACGACGAGCTGTTCGGCTACTATGAGTGCGCGAAGGGCGTTGCCTACGCCGAGAAGGTACAGGCCGAAAGCCCCGTTGTGGACCGCTGGAACGACTACATGAAGGACATTCTGGAGCTGGAAATGGACCCCGTGACCGGCGCCCAGCCCAAGCTGGAGCAGGTGTTCCGTCTGGAGTAAACGCGCATATGACAGCAAAGCCGCCCGTGTCAGACTGACACGGGCGGCTTGTGTTTTTATGGGCAGGTGCAGCGCAGGCGGTGCTGCCTTTAGGGTATTTACAACACGATGCGGAACGCGACGCGGTGCTCTCCTTCCCCGCTGACGCGGTAAGGCTCCTCCACATCGGTGCCCCAGCTGTCGATGCCGCCGACACCGCGGGCTGCGCCCAGGATCGTCACGCTCGTGCGGCCCGTGGCGGGCAGCTCGGTGATGTGCTGGGCGGCCTCGATCTCCTGCGCGGTGTTGGGCAGTGCGCTGAAGGCAAACGGCGCGTCGGCCTGTTCAATCGTCAGCGCAGCCGCCGTCTGACCACAGGCGTTGTGCTGCTCCAGCGTGAACTGACGGGTGCCCACATGCAGGCCGCAGTCCTGCGGGACGAGAGCCGGTTCAATATGCGGCACCTCCTCATGGCAGCCAAAGACGCCGCCCTTGCAGCGATCCGGGTAGGTCTCGCCCGAAAGGCCGGTCCAGAGTGTGCGGGCCACGGGGGCAAACGTCTGGAATTTTACGCCGAAGCAGGGCAGCTCGGGCGCACCGGGCACGCCATGATAGACGGCCTCGACCAGCAGCGTGCCCTGCGGCTCCACGGTGTAGGTCAGCTCGGCCTTAGCACCGGGCACGGTGGGCACGCCGTAGGTATAGCGCACCTGCACACCGTCGGCGGATTTCTGCAAGACCGCAAAGCCGAGGTTCTGCAGGTAGACATCCGCCGCCAGCCAGGCCGCCGCTTTCTGCGGGAAGCCGCAGCCGCGGTCATTGTCGGTGGCGGCGCGCCAGAACGCCGGGCGCGGGGCGCGCCAGAGCCACTCGCTGCCGTTGACGGTCAGCGACGACGGCCCGGCTTCGCCCGCGGAAAAGAGAATTTCAAATCCGTCGCCCCTGACGCCGAGGTTGCCGTCGCCCTCGGTCACGGTCAACGTGCCGGGCTTGCGGGCGGCCTGTGCTTTGGCCGCGTCGCGGTCCGCCCGGGCGGCGGCTGCGGCGTTGCGGGCATCGTGGGCGGCGCGGCGGGCGGGGGTGTCGTACCAGTAGCGCACGTCCTGCATGGCGGGCTTCTCGGCACCGTCGGCGTAGACAATGCCGTTACCGCTGAAGTTGTAATCGGTGTTGCGGTCCGCAAAGTCGCCGCCGTAGCCCAGCACGCTGCGGCCAAGCGCGTCGGTGTGCCGGAGCGCCTGGTCCATGTAGTCCCAGATGAAGCCGCCCTGGTACTGGTCGAACTCGTCGGCCAAGCGCACATAGCTCTCCATGCCGCCCAGCGAGTTGCCCATATCGTGCATATACTCGCAGAGAATGAAGGGCTTCTTCGGGTGGGATTCGAGATACTCGCGAATTTCCCACGGCTTGGCGTACATCCGGCTTTCCATGTCGCTGATGGCGTCGAACGCGCGGCAGTGGAACACACCCTCATAATGCACGAGGCGTCCCGGGTCGTGGTCGTGGAAGAACTGCGACATGGCGAGAATATCCTCGCCCGCGTAGCTCTCATTGCCGCAGGACCAGATCAGGACGGCGGCGTGGTTCTTGTCGCGTTCAAACATGCTGCGGGCGCGGTCCACGACGCAGTCCTTCCACTCGGGCAGGCTGCCGGGCACGTTCCAGCTCGGCTCCACCGCGCCGAGCTTCTGCCAGCTGCCGTGGCTTTCGAGGTTCGTCTCGTCGATCATGTAGATGCCGTTCCGGTCACACAGGTCGTACCACAGGCTCTGGTCGGGGTAGTGGCAGGTGCGCACGGCGTTGATGTTGTTCTTTTTGAACACGGCCATGGCGGCGTGCATGTCGTCGGCGCCGATGGCGCGGCCCCTGTCGGCGTTCCACTCGTGGCGGTTGACGCCGTTGAACACGACACGTTCCCCGTTCAGGCACATGACGCCGTTTATCATCTCAAAGCGGCGGAAGCCGATGTCGTAGGGCACAACCTCCTGCAAAACGCCGTCGGCATCGCGCAGGGTCAGTACGGCGTGGTAGAGCACCGGCGCTGCATGGCTCCACGGCTGGATGCCCTCGATCTCAATCGTATCGCCCGCGGCGGGGCCTTCGTAGACGGCGTAGCCCTCGGGGTCGGTCACGACGAGGGCAACCGACGCGCCGTCGGTCTCGCCGTCCAGCTTGACGAGGGGCGTCAGCAGGCCGGTGGTGTTATCGGCGGCAAGGTCGGCCTTGAGCCAGATGTCGTTGATGTGGACCTTGGGCTTTGCGTACAGGTAGACCGAGCGGAAGAGGCCCGAGAAGCGGAAGAAGTCCTGATCCTCGATCCAGGCGGCGCTGCTGCGCTTGTAGACCTCGACGCAGAGGCGGTTGTTCTCGTCCCGAATATACGGTGTCAGGTCAAATTCAGACGGGGTGAAGCTGTCCTCGGCATAGCCGACGAACTGGCCGTTGCACCACAGGTACATGGCCTGCTCCACGCCCTGAAAGCTGACGCAGACGCGCTGGCCGCGCAGGGACTCGTCCAGATCAAACTCTTTGACATAGCTGCCCACGGGGTCATCGTTCCAATCGACCTGCGGCGGGCGCAGGCAGCTGCGGCCATCCCACGGGTAGAGGGTGTTGGTGTACTGCAGCTGACCGTAGCCCTGCAGCTCGATGTGCCCGGGCACGCGGATCGTACCGAAGCCGGACAGGTCGGCGTCCGGCTGCCAGAAATCCGCCGGGCGGGCGGCAGGGTTGGCGCTCCACGCAAAGCGCCATGCGCCGTCCAGTGACTGGCGCAGCGATGTCAGGCCGCTTTCGGCCTCGTCCAAGGTGCGGCAGCAGAGATGGTCAGAGTGTGCGTCCAGCCGGTTCACGGCAAAGACGGTGGGGTCACTCAGCCAGCGAAGTTCAGGGGTCATAGGGATCTCTCCTTTACACAATCAGGTTCTTACCGTCATTCTGCCACAGGGCGCGCGGGGTGTCAATGGAAAGTTTCACGCAGATATTTTCCGTATTTTTTGCATCTTTACGGGAATTGTGCTGTGTTTAACACTTCGCGGCAGGATTTTTTGAGATTTTCCGTTTTGCCTGGTGGCAGATTGTACGCTGCAGCACCAGATATAGCGGTGGCGGTAGGATTTTTGCGGGGTGGGTTGTTATAGTCGGCACACCTGGGGCGCAAAAAAGCGCCGCACCTTTTTGCAGGGGCGGCGTTTTGGGGTCATACTTCTTCTGTCTCCGCCTCCGCGGCGGTGCGCAGACGCTCCCGCACGGGGCGCAGGGCCTCGGGCAGAGCCTCGTCGGGCAGGTCGCTGATGCCCTCGGTGCTGCCGCGGGCGGCGGCGGTCTCATAGAACCAGCACTTGTAGTCCAGGGTGTCCATCGTCTGCTGCAATTCAGCCATGCGGGTCTCGAGCACGGTGCGCTGCTTGCGGAACAGCTCCAGCCGCCGGGCAATGGTCTCATCGCCCTGCATGGCCAGCTCGATGTATTCGCGGATGTCCTTGAGGGACATGCCGGTCTTTTTCAGGCACTCGATGATGCGCAGCCACTCGAAGTCCTTCTCCGTAAAAACGCGGATGCCGCCGGACGAGCGCCCGACGAAGGGCAGCAGCCCTTCCTTATCGTAATAGCGGATCGTCGATGCGGGCACACCCAGCCGCCGCGCCATCTCCCCCACTGTATAGGCCATGTGTTTTCCTCCTATGACTTAAACCAAGGTTTAACCTGTGTATCAGTATAGGACAAAAGGGCGGCGTTGTCAAGGCGGGCGGGGTCACCTGCGGTATTTCCTCCTCATCCGGCTGAACGGTTTCCTGATCATGCGCACGCTGCGGGCCGTGCCGCCGCTCCCCTGCCCGCTTTTCTTTTATAGGGAAGGCTTTTTCTATTTTTTATTGACAAACGCGCGGTTTGTTTCTATCATGTTTATATAAGTAAGGGAGGGACCGCCACTATGCTGACCTATAATATGGATGTGGAGGAACGCAGCACCTGGCTGCGCGCCACCCCCGGCGCGGCGGCGCTGGCACAGCCATTTTACTGCACCGAGGCCGGCAACTTTTATGGCCGCGCCCATTTTGCCACAGCCCGCACCGATAAGGAAAGCTATCTGCTGTTTTATACGCTGTCCGGCTCCGGTTTGATCGAGCAGAACGACCAGCGCGTGGAGCTGCCCGCCGGCAGCGCCCTGCTGCTGAACTGCCGCACCCCCCAAAGCTACTGCACTGCCCCCGGGCAGGACCACTGGCACCACTACTGGGCGCATCTGGACGGCGCGGGCGTCGCCAATCTGGCCGAGGTACTGCAGCCGCAGGGGCGGCTGTCCCCCGTCACGGTCAGTCGGCTGGAGATGCAGCCGCTGTTTGAGTCACTGGCCACCGAGTGGGAGCACGGCGCTGCCGCACAGATCGAGATCTGCCTGGCCCTGCACCGGATGCTGGCCCTGATGGCCCGCCAGCTGCTGGCCGGGGACGAGAGCCGCTCCAATCGCACCTTGATCGAGCAGGCCGCCGAGTACATCCGCCAGCACTATGCCGAGCCGCTGTCGCTGGACAGCCTGCTGGCCCAGACGCCGGTGAGCAAGAGCTGGTTCCTGCGGCTGTTCCGCCAGTACATGGGCACGACGCCCTACAATTTTTTGCTGTCCACGCGGATCACACGCGCCAAGGAGCTGCTGGTGCTGACGGATTTCTCCGTCTGCGAGATCGCGCACCAGGTCGGCTTTGGGGATGAGAGCAACTTCTCGACCCGCTTTACCGCCATGGTGGGCCAAAGCCCCCAGCAGTACCGCAAAAGTGCAATGAAGCCCGCGGAAAACTGAATAAAAGGATTATGGGAAAGAAGGCATTTGTATGTTGAAAACCGAACGCATGGACCGTGTCCGTGCTGCCCTGCGCGCGCAGGGACTGACGCAGATGATCGTCTGCGACCCCAAGAGCGTGTGGTATCTGACCGGCGTCGCCGTGGAGCCCTATGAGCGTCTGCTGGCGCTCTACCTGCCCACCGAGGGCGAGCCGGTGCTGTTTTTGAACAGACTGTTCAATGTGCCCGAGCCGCCGTGCAGGACCGTCTGGCACACCGACACGGACAAGCCCGTGGCGCAGATCGCCGAGGTCGTGGACGCGGGCAGGCCGCTGGGCATTGACAAGGAGTGGCCCGCCAAGTTTCTGATCCCGCTAATGGAGATCCATCCCGGTATGCAGGTCGTGCTGTCCAGCGACTGCGTGGACGACTGCCGCGCCTGCAAGGACGCCGAGGAGCAGACCCTCATGCGCGAGGCGTCCCGCATCAACGACGCGGTGAACGAGGCCGCGAAGCACTATATAAAGGCCGGCATGACCGAACGCGAGGTCGCCGAGTTTATCGACGCGCAGTTCCGTGCCCACGGCTGCGAGGGGCCGAGCTTTACGACGATCGTCTCCTTTGGTGCCAACGCCGCCGACCCGCACCACGAGCCGGACGACACCGTGTTAAAAGAGGGCGACTGCGTGCTGTTTGACATGGGCTGCGTGAAGAGCCGCTATTGCAGCGACATGACCCGCACCTGGTTCTGCGGCCAGCCCACTGAAAAGCAGGCCGCCGTGCACGATCTGGTGCGCCGCGCGAATGAGACTGCCGAGGCGCTCATCAAGCCCGGCGTGCGCCTGTGTGAGCTGGACGCCGCCGCGCGCGACCTGATTACGGAAGCGGGTTACGGCGCGTATTTCAACCACCGTCTGGGGCATTTCATCGGCCAGACCGACCACGAGAAGGGCGACGTCAGCAGCGCGAACACCGCCGTAGCCAGACCCGGCATGATCTTTTCGATTGAGCCGGGCGTCTACCTGCCCGGCGAGTTCGGCGTCCGCGTGGAGGACCTCGTCCTGGTGACCGAGACCGGCTGCGAGGTGCTGAACAGGAACGATAAGCATTGGGATGTGGTGGGGAAATAACTGCCGCCATCCCTGCCTCCCCTTGAGGGGAGGTGGCCCCGCAGGGCCGGAAGGGTGGCTGGCAGCCGACCTATAAAAGGGCTGCTGCGGCCCACCCCTCACCGCCTGCGGGCGGAGCTCCCCTCAAGGGGAGCCTAAAGAATTTCAGAGAGGTGTACGATTGAAAAAACATCTGTTCCGTATCATTGCCGTCCTGTCCGCCGCGGTCCTGCTGGCGGGCTGCGCGGCGTCGCGGCTGCGGCTGGGGGCTGCGGCTGCAGGCGGCGTGTACAATGCGTTTGGTACCGCCATGGCCGCCCAGAACAGCGCCATCGAGGTCAAACAGACCGCCGGGTCCGCCGCCAACCTGCGGCTGCTGGCGGGCGGCTATTTACAGCTGGCCGTTGCCCAGTCCGACATGGCGCAGGATGCCTACGACGGCAGCGGCATCTTTTCCCACGAGAGCACCGAGCGCAGCTTCAGCGCCGTGGCCGCTCTGTATGAGGAGGCCGTGCAGGTCATTGTCCGGGCCGACTCCGGCATTACGACGCTGGAGGAGCTGCAGGGGTGCACGCTCAGCGTCGGCGAGGAGGAATCCGGCACCGAGCAGAACGCCGAGCAGGTGTTGGCCGCCTGCGGCCTGAACAACCGCCTGGTGCACACTGTAAACCTGAACTACACCGACGCTGCCGCCCGGCTGGCCGACGGCACGATCGACGCGATGTTCGTCACCGCTGGTCTGCACGCCGACGCGCTGGAGCAGCTGTCCAAGACCTGCGCCATCCGTCTGCTCTCCGTCGATGGGGGTGTCGGTGCGCGGCTGCTGGCAGCCTACCCGGCCTACCGCGCCTGCGTTATCCCCGCCGGGACCTACGCCGGTCAGGGTGAGGACGTCTGGACCGTCAGCGTGCAGGCGCTTCTGCTGGCGTCGAACGCGCTGTCCGACGAGACCGTCCAAAGGCTGACTGCCCGGTATTTTGACAGCGTGGACGCCGTGGCCGCCGCCGTGCCGGTGCCGCTGGTGACCGACCCCGCCGTGGCCGCCGCGCAGAGCGTTATCCCCTACCACACCGGGGCCGCTGCGTACTACACCGCGCAGGGCATCACCCCCGCAGGGCCGGAGCCGGGCGCGTCCCCTGAACAGGAGGCCGCCGCATGATCATCTCACTGGATATGTACCAGACGCTGTTTGCGGCGGTCTGCGTGCTGATGTTGGGCCGCTTTTTGAAGGCGCGCATCGGCTTTCTGGAAAAATTCTGCATTCCCGCGCCGGTCATCGGCGGCGTGCTGTTTGCCGTTTTCACCTGTCTCTGCTATGTGACCGGCATTGCCGAGTTTGAATTTGACGACATTTTAAAGGAAGTCTGCATGGTGTTCTTCTTCACCTCGGTAGGCTTTCAGGCCAACCTCAAGGTGCTGAAAAGCGGCGGCAAATCGCTGATCATCTTCTTGGGGCTGGTCGTTGCGCTGATTTTGTGCCAGAACTTCCTCGCCGTCGGGCTGGCAGATCTGCTGGGCATCTCGCCGATGATCGGTCTGTGCACCGGTTCCATCCCGATGGTCGGCGGCCACGGTACGGCGGGCGCGTTCGGCCCCGTGCTCGAGGACTTCGGCGTTGCGGGCGCGACCACGCTCTGCACGGCGGCGGCCACCTACGGCCTGATCGCGGGCAGCGTCATGGGCGGCCCGACGGGCCGTCTGCTCATTGAGCGCCGCAAGCTGCTGGACACCGTTGTGCCCGAGGACGACAGCCTGCTGGTGGAGGAAGAAATCAAGCACGAGCGCCACACCAGCATGTACCCGGCTGCTGTATTCCAGCTGATTATCGCCATCGGCATCGGCACGTTCATCTCCAAGGCGCTGGCCATGACCGGGCTGACGTTCCCCATTTATATCGGCGCGATGATCGCCGCGGCGTGTATGCGCAACATCGGCGAATTTACCCACAAATTCACGACCCACATGGGCGAGATCAACGACATCGGCGGCATCAGCCTGTCGCTGTTCCTGGGCATTGCCATGATCACGCTGAAGCTGTGGCAGCTGGCCGCGCTGGCGCTGCCGCTCATCATCCTGCTGGCGGGCCAGACGCTGCTGATTTTCCTGTTCACCTACTTTGTGATTTTCAACATCATGGGCCGCGACTATGACGCTGCGGTCATTGCGGCGGGCGTCTGCGGCTTTGGCATGGGCGCGACGCCCAACGCCATGGCCAACATGCAGGCCCTGTGCGAAAAGTATGCCCCGTCGGTCAAGGCGTATCTGCTGATCCCGCTGGTAGGCAGTCTGTTTGCGGACTTCCTCAACAGTCTGGTCATCACCTTCTTTATCAACTTTATCTAATTGGGAGGTCCTTCTGATGTTCCGCAAGCTGCGCGAGGCGCTGAAAAAGCAGCGCTACCGTGTCCACAGTGACGACGTTGCCCTGCCCGAGGTCCACACCGGCCAGATCGCCCACAGCGACGCCCCCGAGACCCCGGAGAAGCACAAGTCCATCAACTATGAAAACGTCGCCATCCCGGAGGTTCATATTCCAAAGAAGAAGCCCTGAAGCCTTCTCCCCCAGGGGGAGAAGGTGGCCTCGCAGGGCCGGATGAGGGGAGAGCTTGCGCGGCCCAAAATATTTCGGGCCGCCGTACAGTTCTCTCCCCCACCCGCTGCGGCGGGAGCCCCCTCGCAGAGGGGGCCAAGAGACAGCAAAACGCCCCTGACCGTTCGGTCAGGGGCGTTTTGACCGTAATGTTAGTCGAGGAAGTTCTCGTTGAGGGTGACACCGAAGTCGTGGGCAATGGCGCGCAGGTCATCGTCGGTGATGGTCTGGCGGATCAGGCCGCCGCCCATGGACAGGACCTTGACGTAGATCTCGGCGCTCTTTTCAATCGTGTGGGCGAGGCCGAAGGTGATGTCAAAGTCAGGGCCGGAGGCAAACAGGCCGTGCTGTGCCCAGATAGCGGCCTGATAGGTTTTCATCTTCTCGGAGGTTGCCATGGCGATGTCCGCGCCGCCCGGGACCATCCAGGGGCAGACGCCGACACCCTCGGGGAAAACGACGGGGCACTCGGTAGCGCTCTGCCACAGGGCGCGGGAGAAGTCACGGTCCGTCAGCGGCAGGATGTAGGTCAGCGCAATGACGTTGGTGGCGTGGCAGTGATAAATAACGCGGTTCGCGCCGTTGGTGGCGGCCTTGCGGACGCTGTGGTTCATGAAATGGCTGGGGAACTCGGACGTCGGGCGTGCGCCGTCGGCCAGACCCCAGACGATGCGCCAGCTGTCGCCCTTGTCGTTGATCTCCACAATGCCGATGCTGTGGATCGGGTCAGGCTCGACGTTGCGGAAGAACTTGCCGGAGCCGGTGGTGATGAAGTACTCACCGGCCAGATTATCGGCCTGCACGCCCATGTTGACCCACTCGCGCGGCTCGGCATCGAAGTAGGGACGGCAGGCGGCGACGTCCTCTCCGGTCATGCGGTAGGTCAGGTTGCCGCCGTTGCGCTCGTGCCAGCCCTGCAGCCAGCCATCGTTGCACAT
>ENA-UOJO01000236-UOJO01000236.1-human-gut-metagenome-genome-assembly--contig:-P57-NODE-236-length-91780-cov-22.017498_pt1 | contig 91780 bp, 62 predicted proteins | sample MGYA00242351_ERZ723898 | MGnify/ENA metagenome assembly ERZ723898 | reverse complement strand
AACGCGCGAACCGTTGGAAATCCAACGTTCCATCGGCGTGTCGAAACTTGACAAATCAGAGCCTCTTGTTCTCCCAATCGCCCATTTCGACGCCACGCAGCCACGCAACACACGTGATCACTGGCAGTTGAACTGGTACAACGCCCAGCCCTTCGCATATGAAGCCATATTCGAATAATCCTGAACCTTGCGCATCGTGCCATCTTTGGCGTACTGGTCGATCAGCTTCTGATCGTGGAACGTGTCGTACTGCTGCTTGAACGTGAACATCTGCAGGCTCGGCGCCTGGCCGCCCATGCTCAGGAAGTATGCATCGCCATCCGCGCTCAGCGGGCAGACGGTATTCGTCAGCGCCTTGCCGTCGCCCGACGCGAACGCATTCTCCGTCTGTCCGAAAATCGCACCATTCTTCTCGGCCTTCGCGTTGTAAATCGGGAACAGCATATCCGCGCCGTACATCGCCGTCGCATACATGGAACCGTTCAGCGGATCGGAAACCACCACCGAATCGGTACCAGTCTCCTTCACCACCTTCTTGAGAATCTTCTCCTTCGTGGCAGTGAGCTGCTCGTCCGGCCGCGCATCGTCAATCGTCATATTCGCATAGACGGCATCCGACAGGGCGGAACGAACAGTATTGCCGAATTGGCAGGAAATGGCGAGCGCCGCAAGCAGAACAATCGCAATGATTTTCGTGACGTTCGGCAGACGGCCGGCACGCAACAATACGACGGCGGCGAAGACGATCAGCGGCAGCACGCCGAACGGAATCATGGTAAGCGGTCGGGTTTCGGCGCGATACCAGGCGGCGGCCACGATGTTGGGGAACCAGCCAGTCAGCGCGGTCGAGCAGACGTAGACGAGACCGACCAGGAAGAAGGCCAGCAGAATGGCGATCGCGTCGCGGCGGAGTTGCGAGGCGTCGGAACGTGGAGTGCGGTAGCTGGCGGAAGTCTTGCGATTCCTACGATCGGCGGGCATAGCCGCAAAATCGGCAACCTGTTCGTGCGGTTGCGCTGCCGTGCTATCGGATGCACGGTCAATCGCAGAAGCGCCAGGCACAGTAGCGGAATCGGCGCGATTGGCGGCGAACCATTGCGGGCGGATGATGGCTGCGACGGTGACGGCAAACGCGATCAGCACGATTGCGGCCATGAACCAGCCTTGCACGCCGCCGATATTGTCGGTGACGTAGATTTTGAGCGCTTCGGGCACCGTGCGGTTCGGAACGAAGGTGTGGAACCAGCTGGCGGGATTGAAGTAGCGGTCCGATTTGTAGCTGGACATCATGTATACGAGGAACACGGCGGCGCCGAGAACCACTACGCCAGCAAGGCCTGCGATGGCTTTCCATGGCAGTCGCGTCAGCACGAAGGGGGCCATGAGCAGGAGCCAGGTGAACACGATGCGCGGATGGGCGAACATGCAGACGCCGGCAGTGACGAAGAACCATATGATCCATTTGACGAGGTGTTCGCGGGTGGCGAGCGCGTCGAGCAGGCGAAGTGTGGCGTACAGCCAGAACGGCAGAAGCGTGGCGGCCAGGCCGAAGGCGATCAGCGGACCGGAAGCCAGCATTTGGAAGGGGTGCGAGGCGGAAGCGACGGCGAGCGGGGGGATGATGAGCGCGAGTATCGCGGGGAATAGCGGAACTACGACAGACGCGACATTGCGGGCCGAGGACTTTCGTGCGTTCGCAAATCGGGGGGAGCATACGGATTGTGCCGAATGCGACAGGCGACGCGTGAAATAGGAAGCGTACAGCTGAATCGCAATCGGCCAAACCAAGCCGGATGTGGCCAGCCAGACCGTGTTGAACGCGGCGTAAATCGACAGATTGACGCCGAACAAGCTGGCGAGCTTAATCATGCCGGCTGCAAGCAGATGGAACAACGGCGGATAGTATTCGTCGTTCGGCCACAGGTGGGTGGCCGCGCCGACGCCTTCGCCGAGGATCTTGCGGATGAAGTAATAGTGCGCGGGCGCGTCGATTTCGTGCAATGGGTTCGTCCAAGCGGCGGAACCGTGCGGAAACCAGGCCCATACGACCGCGGCGGCGAGCGCGACGCCGATGGCGGAACAGACCGGCAGTGCGATGCGGGATAAGCGGGGAACGGCGGAATCGCAAGGCAAAGGCAAAGTATCGTTCGTTGTCTTGCTTGATATCTTGTCCGTCGTTTTAGCCGTCGTTTCGTCTGTCGTCTTGCTTGCGGCGACTGCGCTGTCGGCTTCATCGACTGCGTCGTCGGCCGCTGTGGGAATCGTATTGTCTGTGCTGTGCTGCTTCATCGCCATCCATCGTAGCCGAAGCCGCGAAAGCAAGCCACAAATCGCAATCGCACCTGCATTTTGTAATTCAAAACTGGACCGTGCGGCAACAAAAGCTGGAAAGGCATCTAAAAACGGATGGAACATGCGCGGGATGGGCGCAAGACGGACGCGGAACGCGGGAAGAATAGGCGGACGTAGAGCGGAGACGAGCGCGAGCAGGAACAAAATCGCCGCTTATCCAACCTTCGATTTTCAGGAAGTATTCAGACTTCACACAGAGGTATAACAGTGTTGCGCAAGAAAACAATCACGTTGGATGGGCAGGATGATTGCACGGGGCGCATTGCGCTGTGAGCGTACTCGCTGTCGTTGCTTGACTGTGTGCGTCCCGGCCAACGCTGGCGTCGGCATGCGTCGACGCGTAACTACAGAGAACTGGAGAAGTACCGCATGTTCGTTCTCAAGAACGCATGGGCTGCGCTCGGTCGCGTCAAATGGCGTACCGCGCTGACGGCTTTGCTTGCACTGCTGGTGTCGTTCTCAGCCGCCGTGGATCTGGCGGTGCTGAGAGCCGACGACAAGGCGAATAACGAAACATACCAATCGCAGAAAGCTTCGGCGGTAATTCGGCCAAGCGCGAAAGTCACTGCGAAACGCGACGGCGCGGACTCCAATTACACCGCCAATTACATGACGTGGGACATGTACACCAAGTACGCGGAAGCGGTGCAGAAGAACAACTTGACGTTCGAATACACGCTCGCCACGTCGGTGCCGGTGCGCGCCAGCAAGTCGCTGCAGGCGATCGCGGCGAAAAGCGACACGAGCGAGGACAATACCGGCGGCAACCTGACGTTGCAAGCCTTCTACACGAACGATGCGGCGAAAATCAACGACTACGGCACGTTCAAAGTGGTCAAGGGCAAGCAGCTGAACTACAAGACGGCCAACGACGGCGTGCTGGTCTCTCAGGCAGTGGCCAAGAAGAACAATCTCAAAGTGGGCGACAAGGTGACCGGCGGCAATCCGACGAAGGCTTCCGAAACCTACAAATTCACCGTGAGCGGCATCTACGAGTACACCGGCGAGACGCCGGCCGGATACGGTTCCGACGCGAAATACGCGAAAGACAACCGCGAGAACGTGGTGTACACGTCGTACATCAACTTCGCGCAAAGCGGTCTGGATGTGGCCGGCACCAAGGGCTGGGCCATCCCGAACCTCAACATCATCTTCACGCTGACCGATCCGGCCACATACAACAAGTTCGTGCGACTGGTGACAAAGGCCAAGCTGGACACGTCGAAGTTCACAATCTCATCGCCGTCGCTTGATGCGTACAAGAAGCGCATCGCACCGCTGGACGCCGCCGCCAAGGCCGCGCGCACGGCGTTGTTGGCGACCCTGATCGTCGGCGGGCTCGCGCTGCTGTCATTGGTGCTGTGGGCCGCGATCGGTGGACGCCGTGACGAAATCGGCATGGCGATGGTTTCCGGCGTCACCAAGGGACGTTTGGGATGGCAATTCATGCTGGAAACGTTCATGATGACCGTTCCAGGCTGGGCAATCGGATTGATTGCCGGCGCGCTGCTGGCCAAGCCGCTTGGCACCGCATGGGCCGGTGGACAGGCTGTGGCCATCACATCCGCATCCGTGTGGAACATGATCTGGTACGGACTGGGCGCCTGCCTGGTTCTGGGCATCATCGCGTTCATGCGCGTGGGATTCTTCGATTTGGGTCAGCTGTTCGCAGGCCGTTCTGACGATTCGAACGAATCTGCCGAAGCGAAGAACGCAGACGAGCCGGAGGAAACAGTCGAGTCGACGGAACGTACGGAGGTGAACGCATGAGCGAGAAAGACGTGAAAGACAACGAAACCGAAGCATTGAACAACGCTGCTGCGGAAAACGCGGACATCGAGGCGGGCGAAACCGATATGGCCACGTCGATCGAATCGGTCGATTTCGCGGTGGTGTATGACGATGGAGGCGATTCCATCGCAACCGAATCGGCAGAAAACGCGGAAAATACGGAAGGCATCGCCACGGAAGACAGCGTTGCCAGCGACAACGCGAATCGCGTGAACGAAACGCTCGCATTGGGCGCGACCGACGACGAACAGTCGCTCGACCAGCACGAAACCGTACAGGCGGACTCCGCAACCAGCGTGTCATCGCAAATCGACCGCGAAATCAAACATCATCGCAAGAAGGACGCATTCTTCTTCAAGGCGAACCCGACATTCGCGCTCGACCATGTGACGGTGCACAACCACAAAACCGGACGTGACGTGCTCGACGACGTTTCCCTGGCGTTCCATGCCGGCGCGACCCACGCGGTGCTGGTGGATGCCGAAGATGTCGAACAGCATCAGGCGCTGGTGGCCACCATGGTCGGCATGATGCGGACGACCAGCGGCAACGTGATGCACAAAAGCACGAACCTCGCCGACGCGACACCGGTCGACGTGCTTGGACACCGCATCGGTTTCATTCCGCAGCGGTTCGCCGTGCGCGGCGACCTTGACGCGGAAGGCAACGTGCTGTACGCCATGGACGCGTCGAACCGCAATTTCCTGCAGCCCAAGCCGGTGATTGCGCGCGAGCTGCTCAAGCGCGTGGGATTCGAGGAAGTGACTTCCGGTCTGCCGGTGGGCAAGATGAGTGCGTTGGACCAGCGTCGTGTGGCAATCGCGCGTGCGCTGAGCTGCGAGGCGGAGGTGATTATTGCCGACGAGCCGACCGCTGGATTGAACCGTGACGACGCCGCCGTGGTGCTGGGGCTGCTGAAGAAGGCCAAGCGCGATGAAGATCGTAAGCGTGCGATTATTGTGGTGACCGATAATCCGGAGGTCGCCGATCAGATGGAACATTGCGCGGAGCTTGAGTAGCGAGCGGCGTTCTGCGAGGCGAAAGCCTTGCGGACTGGTGTTGCATGCCAGTCCGCAAGGCTTTTTTCGTGCTGATTCTGGTTCGTGCCGATTCGCGCTGGTTTGCGGTGACACACCGCTAAAAACATGTCATATGCGCTATGTGTGGCAGACTCTTTCATCTTTGGAATCTCAAACCGCTATGTGTGGCAGATCGTTTGACGCCTCGTGAGTTAGAGGGTCTGTTTTATACCCCCTAATGTATGGCGGGAAAAGAGAAGTGCCACAGATAGCGGTTTTCAGTGCGCAAAACTCGGGCGGCAGCCAGGCTTCGAGGAATTTTCGGGTGTATCTCGCTTATGAATGGCGGATTTTTCCGCTCGACGCGTGCTATCTCGCTTATAGATGGCGGATGGTTTTGCCGCATGAGACTTAGAGGGGATTGAACTTGCCCCCTAACACCTAGTCTTCCTGAGACACCCGCCATTCATAAGCGAGATAGCATCCGGCAGACACCGAAATCCGCCATTCATAAGCGAGATAAGTAGGTTCGCTACTCGGCGATGCGCATGTGGTACTGCTCGGCGAGCGGTTTGACGTCGAGGACGCCGTAGCGTTCCAGAAGGCGCAGCCATTCGCGCTTGTTGCTTTCGCCGAAACGGGCGGCCTTGCGCGTGTAGGCTTCGGCGGTCAGGAACTTCGGCGGAATCGACTTGCTGTTGTACTTGTCCGCCACCATGACGACCTCCTGCTCGAGGTTCATCGGCACGTAGTCGGCCGGGGGCAACGGCAATCCCTGCGATTCCACGGTTTCGCGGGTGAGGCCCACACCCGTGTGGTTGCGTGCGAACTGGGCGATCGATTCGTCAACGCCCTCGTTCAGCAAGTATTCGTAGCCCTTGAGCCCGTGCTGAACATAGTGCGAACCGTCGAATTTGAGCGGTTCGCCGTCGGAACCGTCCTGCTTGAGCAGGAAATACGTGCCGATGTCGTGCAGCAAACCGCCAATGACCACCAGATGCTCGTCGATGAGCCGCGGCGGAACGGTACCTCCGGTCAGCCCTTCCGTGGACGGCACCGCAGGCATGTGCAACATGCCGAGCGATTCCTCGCCGGTATTGTCTTTCGTCAGTTCCAGCCCGAAGTCGCCGGTTTTTTCGGGAGCGTCCGTCGGCAGGGTGCAGCGGCGGGTGAACAGCGCGTTCTGCCGGCGGGCCATGCGGCGGGCGATGTCGGCCACGACCACGCAATGGCCGTGGATAAGGTCGTATGCGGCTTGCGATTGCGCGATTTTGCGATGTAGCTCATCCACTTGCGCAAGAGTGGGGATATAGCCGGTCGTCGGCTTGTTCGATTCGGTTGTTTCGTTCGATTCGTTCGTCATACGCCCATCTTAGGCACGTTCCATCACGCCCAGCATACGGTTCCTGACGCAGTTTCCAAAACGGTTCCCAACAGCCGAAGGGATTCATACACCACGCCAGATAAATCCCGAATGAACGGACACGGATTCAACGGTTTCCCCGTCTTGTCAACGATGTTCCAAGGAATGCCGCCTTAAAACGAGCATTCATCAGCTGCCCGCAGCGGACGGCACGATACGCGGGGACGTTATGTGCGGAAAATCAGATGGAACGGACGCGGAATTCGCCGGTGCGGTTGGAAGCCACGATCATCTGGTCGTTTTCGAGGCGGGTCCAGCCGTCTTCGGCGCGCTGGTCGAAGCCGGAGCTGGCCACGACCACGCCCTTCGGCTGATCGTCGTTTCCGCCGAGCGCACGGTAGCGCAGCACGCGGTAGTCGCGCGCCTGCTCGCCACGACCGTACTGGTCGTAGATTTCGACGATGCGCTTGGACGTGACCTCACGGCCGGCTGCGCACAGGGCGATGAACTGATCCTGGCTTTGGATCATGCAGTTGTAGCTGGACTTCGGATAGCTTTTGCGCAGTTCACGCACGGCCTTCGCCACCGCCTCGTCGAGTGCGAAGCCAAAGCCGATGTATTGCAGGATGACGGCGAAGAAAATGGCGGAATCGGAACGGCCGCCGGTGGACTGCACGATGCTCGGATCGACCGGGAACGCGCGATTCGTAATGATGTTGCGGCCCTGGTCGTCAGAAATGTCGCCATTGTGGATGAAGCTCAGGCCGTTCGCATAGAAGGGCTGCTGGTTTTCAAGAATCAGCGGCAGGTTGGAGCTGGCCAGGCGCAGATGCCACAGGCCGCCGCGGGCCGGAGTGTTGGCGAGCTCGTCGAAAATCGGATCATGACGGGCGGCGATGGTGTTTTTGTAGATCGCGGTGCCGGTTTCCGGAGTCGGCGCACCGCCGTCGCGACGGTATGGCGATTCGTCCGGCACGGTGATCAGCGCGGCGCCCCAGCCGTCGTTGTGGATCTCGCTCAGATTTCGGAAATCGCGCACGTTCTGCATGCCGAGCACGCCATTGAGGTTGGTGTTGCTGCCTGCCGTCGCGAATCCAAGTAATCTGCACATGGTTGATTACTTTAGCGACGGCAGGTTTCGACGCGCGCGTGCCGTTATCGGAGTTGGTTATAGCCTGCGATTCAGCCGCCGATTCATACGCATCGCACGTCGCAAAACGCACGTCACGAACGTAAGTTGTCCCGCAAACGAGCAGGAGGACCGACATATCCTGTTGCAGACCGTAAAAACTCGGCCTAAGCGGCCCGGAGCGTGTCGGTAATAGGATATGCCGGTCCTCCTGCGGACTTGGCGGTATTCAGCCAAAGGAAAAGGGCTGGGGCATCTCGTTCGTGACACACTCAAGGCCGTTCGGCCAAGCCTACGGTCACAAACGAAATGTCCCAGCCCTCCTTGCGTAGATAAGCCGTGCTCGCAGAGCGGATTCACACGCGCTTCAGACGCGGCGGACGCTCGGTGGCGAGGAACAGCGGCTGAATCTCAATCAGCGGATTGTAGGGAGCGAGTCCGAACCATTTGACCGGAGAGCCGGCCAAATGACGAATCGCGTACTTGATCTGCAGTGAGATCGCGCCCTTCTGGGACACCTTCGACTCGGGCATCAACGCCTTGTGAATCAGCACGTAGCGGATAGGTCCGATGTTCGGATCGGCATCCAGCTTCGGGTAGCGGGTGGTCTGCTTGGGCAGATCGCCGGACTTCGACAGATCGTTCATGATCTGGTGGATGTATGCAGGAATCGACTGCGACACCTTGAAGCCCAAGCGAATACGCACGCGGAACAGGAAGTCCGTGCCGAAATTCTCCACCGAATACTCGCGCGTGAACGGGTTGTCGGATGTTTCCACCGACACCGCCCACCATGCGCGGGCGCGCTTCGGATGGTCCGCGAAAATCGAGAAGAAGATGTCGGTATCGACACGCTTCATTTCCGGATCGGACGTCAGATAGACGATGTTGTCCGTGAAATACGGAATCGAATCGTCCTCATGAAGCTGCTTCAGAACCGGCACGCAATCGGCGGGCTGCATATGCCGGCGTTGCGCGCGTTCCAGCTTCGTGCCTTCGTTCCACGTGTACATAATCAGCAGAATCGCCAATGTCAGCAGCATGGTGAACCAGCCACCGTGCAGGAACTTCGCCATCGAAGCGAAGAAGAACAGGAACTGGATGGCCAGGAACACCACTGTGAACACGACCGCGCCGACGCGCTTGCCATCGTGCCAAATGTAGACGGCCAGCAGAATCGTCGTGGTGATCATCGTGACGGTCAATGCCAGGCCGTACGCGGCGGAAATATGCTCCGAATCGCGGAACATCGCCAAAACCAGCAGGGTGGAGACGCACAGCACGGCGTTGACCACCGGAATGTACAGCTGGCCGCGGGTACGAGCCGGATAGCGCACCTGCAGGTGGGGCATCCAGTTGAGTCGCGTCGCTTCGGAAACCATGGTGTAGGCGCCGGTGATCAACGCCTGCGAAGCGATCACGCCGGCGCACACGGACAGCAGCACCGCCACGTAGCGTACGGACGGGGTCATCATTTCGAAGAACGGATTGAGGCCGTGCATGTGGTTGTACGCGGTGTCGTCCCAATGGTTGAGCATCCACGCGCCCTGGCCGAAATAGCAGAGCACAAGGGCGATCTTGATGAACGGCCACGTGAAGTAGATGTTGCCGCGGCCGACATGGCCCATGTCGGAATACAGCGCTTCGGCGCCGGTGGTGGACAGGAACACGGTGCCCATGACGGCGAGGCCTGCCGCATTGTGGTGGCTGAAGAGGAACTCCACGCCGTACACCGGATTCAGCGCTTCAAGCACGCTCCAATCGGAGCTCAGGTTCACCAAGCCGACGACGGCGAGGAACGAGAACCAGATCATGACCACCGTGCCGAACGTGCGGCCGATGCGTTCGGTACCGCGCGACTGCACTGCGAACAGGCAGACGATGATCACAATGGTGATCATCAGCGTCAGTTCTTTGTTTTCGCTCATGATCGGTTCCAGCAGCGGCAGTGTTTCCAAGCCTTCCACTGCCGAGCTGATCGAGACGGCCGGCGTAAGCACGGAATCGGCGAGGAACGCGGCGCCGCCCAGCATGGCGGGAATCGCAAGCCATGCCCCATATTTGCGGATCAGCGAATACAGTGCGAAGATGCCGCCTTCGCCGTTGTTGTCGATGCGCATGGCGATGAACACGTATTTGACGGTGGTGATCAGCGTGATCGACCAGAAGACCAGCGACAGGATGCCCAGCACCGCGGCGCGATCCGTATGCGCCAAACCGCCTTGGCCGTTGAGGAACGTCTGCATGGTGTACAGCGGCGAGGTACCGATGTCGCCGTACACCACGCCAAGCGCCACGATGGCCATGGCCGGCGTGATTTTGTCCGGGCCGGACTGGAGACGGCTCCACCAGCGGCCGATGCGGCCCTTGCTGGCGGCCTCGTCAAGTTTCGCGGCTTCCTGCTGCTGCGCCTCGTGCTCCTTGATGAGCGTCTGGCGCTCCTCCTTGGTCAGGACCTTGTGCGAGACCTTTGGCGCCTGCGTGTACGTCGCTGCGTGAAGCAGCGGCTGTTCTTCTTCGTTCGGCTCGTTAGCCATAACGCTTCCTCCAAGTGGCGGGCCTTCCAACCCGCTCCCCAAAATAAAACGCAAGGTGTGACACTAGGAGCTTGGCAAACCATTGTCAAATCTTCACACGTGATTCGGCACGTCACGCATGAAATTCACATATGCTTGATCGTTTGTATTTTGCTTATTTTCTGGCGATTACGCAACTGTTACGTTGAGGCCCATGCGACCGTCACGGAACCGCCACGGGATTACCGCGAAATCGCCATTCTTTTTAGATGCCGTACACTTCGCGCGTCGTTTCACGCGTGGCTTTGGCGATTTCAGCCAACGGTCTGTCAAGATAGTCGGCGAGCGCCTGCAGGGTGTACGGGATCATATACGGCGCGTTGGTGCGGCCGCGGTAGGGCATCGGACTTAAGTAGGGGGCATCGGTTTCGACCATGACGTGGCTCATGCCGACGAGTTTCGCCGATTCGCGGATTCCGTCGTTGCCTTTGTAGCTGGATGTGCCGGAAAGGCTGAGATACCAACCGTTTTCGCGGGCGATTTCGCCCATTTCGGCGTCGCCGGAGTAGCTGTGGAACACGGTACGTTCGGGGGCTCCGTCGGCGAGCAACGTTTCGATGACTTCCTTGTGCGAGTCGCGGTCATGGATTTGCATGGGCAGGTTGAGTTCCTTGGCGAGCGCGACGTGGGCGCGGAACGCCTCGCGTTGCAGTTCCTTGGCGGATTCGCCGGTGCGGAACAGGTCCATGCCGGTTTCGCCGATGGCGACGACCTGGTTGGGGTAGGTGGTGGCGAGGCGGTGTACTTCGGCCATGGCTTCGTCGAAGGGGATGTCGTGCCAGGGCTTGTATTTGATGGGCAGGCCGTCGGGGCCGGGTGCGCCGCGGTGGCCGTGCAGCACGGCTTCGTTGGGGTGTATGGCGATTGCGGCGTGCACGGTTCCGGGATGCTCACGGGCCATGTCGATGGCGGTCATGAGGTTGGGCAGCTCGCAACCGCAGTCGATTACGCCTTCGACGCCGACTTTCTGGGCTTGTTCCAGCAGTTCGTCGACGCTGTAGACGGGTACTTCGCCTTGGCCTTTTTCCATGGCTTCGTGACTCATGGCTTGGGAGAAGGGCACGACGGATGCGATGTGGGTGTGGTTGTCGATGACGTGCGCGTCTTCGGGCAGCGGCTGTGGGGCCGGGGCCCAATTGCGATTGCGGTGGTGCTTGCTCATGTTTTCCAGATTAGTCCCGATTGGCCCTGCACTGCGGGCGAACTCTCGTTCGAGGGTTCAAACGAGGGTCCGCCCGTTTCGCGGCATACACGTCACTTAATCGTGATGGTGGTGAACGACCATGCCGGTGCCGTGTAGTCGCCGTCTGTCAGATCAATCGCGGTCTGCCGCGGCCTGGTCGGTGATTCCTCACCGACCTGTCCCGCATACGGATTGTCTCCGGCTAGGACGGTGGCCGTGGCGGATGCCGCCGATGCTGTGGAAATATTCAACTCGGCAAGAATCTGACGTAGGTCGACGCTTATTGGCGCGTCCATGGCATTGACCACGCGCACGTAGGTCTCTCCGGCTTTGTCATTACGTGATACGGTGACGGTACGCCTTGGCTCGTCCTTAACCTCCGTGCCATCCGCAATCAGCGTTCCATCGATGTACAGCTTCATGGCTTGGCCGCGATCGGTGACGTCAACGTGCACCTGCCACGTGGTGCCCGGTCGCACTTCGTTCATGGAGACTTCGGTGCCGGCAAGCGCGTAGGCGGTGCCGTCGCGGACCACGCGCACGCTGTGTCCTCGACCAAGTGAGATGATGTTGTGGTTCTTGCCGTCGATATCGCCACAGATGAGGTCCATGCCCCATCGTCCCTCGTAATAGACGACGGTAGTGTCGATACTGTAGGAATCAGCGTGCAGATCGAGAGCGGTGCCGATGGTTCTGCCATCGTAGGCCACGTTGCCGAGATTAATCGTCTCCCCGGATGCGGTGGTGATGACAAGATTGTTGAGATCGGCTTTGGCATTGCCCGCGATGCGTAGTTTCACGGTGTCCGGCAGGCTGCGACGCAATGTGGACGGGCCTTCGACGGTGACGGGCCACGCGGTGTCGGCCGTGGTGGTGGCGTACATCTGCTGCACCCAATAGCTGTAGGGGTGATAGGCACGCTCGTTGTCGAAGTAGATAAGGTCCGGATTCCAGCTGTGGTGGCCGTTCTTGGCAAACAGCGGAGCGTAGGAGGCCATGGCCACCACGTCGCCGTTGAGTTCCATGCGTCCCATGAAGGCCGCTTCGGACAGGCCGTTGATCAGTTGGGTGTTCCAGGAGCCGTATTCGCCGAGGTAGACCTTCGGCCCCTTGCGGTCCGTGTGGTCGTAGTGGTCGAGGTTGTGGAACCACCAGCTGGACGACTGGTAGGAATGTTCGTCGACGATCGGCAGACCCGCTTCGCGCGCGTACTTCCAGCCTTCCTCATAATCCTGACCGCTGGGGGCGGGACCGACGGTGCCGACGACGACGATGTCCGGATATGCGGCTTTGACGGCGTCGAAAATCTGCTGGAAGCGGTTTTTGAACACGTCGTCGATGAGATCCTCGTTGCCGATGCCGAGGTATTCGAGGCCGAACGGCTCCGGGTGACCCATGGCGGCGCGCTTGGCGCCCCATTCGGTGGCGGTGCTGCCGTTGCAGAATTCGATGAGGTGGAGTACTTCATCGATGTAAGCGGGCATATCCTCCTGCGCCACCGGCACCGGGCCTTGGCTGGTGTTTTGGCAGCTCACGCCGGCGGGCAGCACCGGCAGCGGCTTGGCGCCGATAGTTTCGCACAGGCACAGGTATTCGTAGTAGCCGATGCGGAATGACTGGTGGTAGCCCCAGAGGTTGAAGTTGTGCGGACGGTGCTCGACCGGTCCGATGGTGCGGTCCCAGTGGTACATGTTGTCCATGCCGAGGCCGTGGGTGATGCAGCCGCCGGGGAATCGCATGAATCGTGGTTTGAGGTCGGCGAGCGCCTCCACCAGATCCGGGCGGAAGTGCTTGAGACCGTGGTAGGTGGTGCGCGGCTCCAAGGTGACGAAGTCGAGGTCGATGACGCCTTCGCCGGCGAAGGCCAGACGCAATGTGCCCTGTGTGGCCACGCTCGAGCCGGCATCGCCGTGCTCAGGAACGGTCAGCGAGGCTTGGTATGTCGTCCATGCCGAGGCTGAGACGGTGATGGTGTTTTCGGCGATGATGTTGCCGTCGTCTCCGCGCAGCGAGACCGTCACCGGCATCGCGCTTTCCGATCGCACGCGCATCCAGGCGGTGAAATCGTAGGTTTCTCCGGCGCGGAACACCATGCCGTCCCAGCCGGTGTTGTCCAGCGCGGCAGGGGCATGTTCGACTTCCACCGTCGCGTAATGCGGGTTTTCGGTGGCAACCGGGTCATTGTCATGGATACCGAAGGCTGCGAACGAGCCTTCCGGCACGATTTTGCGCCAGAAGCTGTAGTTGCTCCAATCGATGGAGTCGGCGCGGTTGTATTCGAAGGCGCCGTTCTGCACGAGGTCGGCGTTGAGGCCGCCGTCGCCGGAGTAGCTGATGTCTTCGAAGAAGATGCCCCACAGGTCGGTGCTGATGGCGCGCACGCCCGCTTTGTCGAGTGTGGCGGTGAGTTTGTCGGTCATGGTGTGGCCGTCAGCCGGATATTCGTCAGCCGGGGCGACGGAAACGGTGGTTGGGATCGTCATCGAACCTCTCTTTTCGTTCGGGATCGCTATGGGGGCTGTGTCGCGGAAAGCAGGACGCCGTCATGCGAACCGTATATGTATCGTTACACATACTAGCGCAAATCCAATCATCCGCAATGGAGGCAATATATCGGTGAGTCTTTGTATTTGCAACGATTTTACAGAATCAAGAGAATATAATATCGTTACATATCAATCATAAGTTTTCAAGGAGCGGCATATGACCAGCAGCACACCGACGCTACGCGACGTGGCCGCGGAAGCGGGCGTCTCCCCCATGACCGCGTCGAACGCGCTGCGCGGCAAGCCAGGCGTCAAGGAATCGACCCGCGCCAAAGTGATCGCCGCAGCGAAGAAACTCAATTACCGCATCAATCTGACGGCCAGCATGCTCAAATCGGGCCGCAGCAACATCATCCACGTCATCGTCAACGAATTCGATTCGCCGTTCTATTCAAAGCTCACGCAGGCGTTGAGCAACGAAATCGTGTCCCGCGGACTTATTCCATTCATCGAGCAGACGCAGTATTCGCCGGACGCTGCCGAGCACGCGCTGAGCAGCAATCCGTTCTCCGGGCAGCTGTTCGATGGCGAGATCCTGCACGCCACAGGCTTGGGCACAAATGTGCCGCTGTCCAAACTCAATGGCGGCAGACCATTCGTGCTGCTGGACGCCTGCGAGGAGACGCCGACCGTCGATGCCGTGAACTTCCCCAACGAGGAGGCCGAACGCGCGGCGATGCAGCATCTCATCGACCGCGGATGCCGCAATATCGCGATCGTCGGCCACCGGTTCACCCCCCGCGCCGATCTGGCGCATGTCCAGAACGCGTTCGCTCTGCGATTGCGCGGCGCATGCGGAGCGCTGTCCGACGCCGGACTGCCCTATGACGAGTCGATGGTGTTCGAAGCCGGGGATGTGGCCAATGGCATCATCGCCGGGCATGCGATTGCGGAACGTATTCTCGCCGCACGGAGCGGACATGGTGGCACCGAGTTCGACGGCGCGTGCTGCGCCAACGATTTCGCGGCGTTCGGCGTGATACGCGGGCTCGCGGACCGCGGACTGCGCGTGCCGCAGGACGTGAAGGTGATCGGTTTCGACGGCGTGACCTCCGGCTCGTACACGACGCCGGCGTTGAGCACCATCCAGGTCGATCTCACGCAGCTTGCGAAATTCTCGGTCGATATGCTGTCCGAACGTATCGATCATGGAACAGACGAGGCGTTGCCGCCAAGACGGGCCATCATCGGCTACCAGCTGGTGGACCGGGAATCGACCGCGGTCTGAGGATAACGCCCCGATGGCAGGCAATCCGCCATAGGCAGCAGCCTTCGCGGCCAATCCCACTCAATCGGAATCACTCAATCGGAATCAATCGCCATCATTCATCAAGGAATCTCTAGGAGCATCATGAGCATCGACACCCAGGCCTATCTGTTCGTGCATTTCATCGGCGAGGAACGCAATCCCACCGACGAACAGCTGTACTTCGCGCTGAGCCGCGACGGCGTGCATTGGAGGGATCTGCGCCCGGCCGGCAGTCCGGCGTTGACGTGGCTAGGCGGCGAGAAGGGCGTGCGCGACCCGCATATCGTGCGCGACCCACGTGGTGGATTCCACATTGTGGCCACCGATTTGAGCATCTATTACCGTGGCGGCTGGGGGCCGAACGATGGCGCCACCACGAATGGATCGACCGGCCTGGTGATCTGGGACTCCCCTGACCTGGTCCATTGGAGCGAGCCGCGCCTGGTGGACGTGGCCTCGAAGATTCCGGACGCTGGCATGGCTTGGGCTCCGGAGGCGAATTGGGATCCGGATCGCGGGCAGTGGATCGTGTTCTGGTCCACGAAGAGCAACGCCGAAAGCTCCGCGGATCCGTTGGCCAACGAGCTCGGCGATCCGACGAATGTGTATTATGCGACGACCGTTGATTTCAGGGTGTTCTCCGATCCGGTCAAGTGGATCGATCGTAAGAATGTGATCATCGATTCGACCATGCTGCGCGACGATGACGGCTGGTGGTACCGCGCGTCCAAGGACTCGGAAATCACCATCGAACGCACCCGTAACCCGTATGCGACGACCTACGAGGTGCTGCGCACCGACGACCCGAATGAGTGGTCGTATGTGGGCACGCTCACCGACATCTTCGGCAATGGCCGGTATTCCATGCACTACTTGGAAGGGCCGGAACTGTTCCGTTACAACGACGAAGACGTGAAGGTGGTCAACGGCAGGACCATGCCATTCGGCCTGATGTGCGACCAGTACGCGGAGTCCAAGGGCTACCTGTCGTTCCGCGCCGCCTCGCTCGCCTCGCATGATCCGGCCGATTGGCAGCGCGCAGACGATATCGATTTCGGCGCGCTGAAGAAGCGTCACGGCGCGATTCTGCCGATCACGGCCGCCGAATACGACGCCATCGAAACCGCCTTCGCCCTGTAGGCGGCGCGATTGCCCATCCGTCGCAACCGCTCAGGCGCGGCGGATGGCGAAGATGCGGGCGGACGGCTGCTTGGAGGTGGCCGCGTTGAGCCGGACCGTCTCGGGGTCCATGCGCTCGACGGTCCACGGCTTGGCGTCGGGCGCATGCTCGGGAACGGCCGGATTCGGGAAGATCTGCTCGATATGGCAGTCCTCGGACAGCGGCACGTTCACGGAAGGCGTGCCGCCACGTCGCCAGACGATGATGTAATCGCACGGATCGTCGTCCTCCGACGGGAGGAATGACGGATGGCGCAGACCGACGACGAGCCAATCGCCATCGAAATCAGGCAGACGGGCCGGCCAGAACGGCACCAATTCCTGCTGCTCGGTCAGCACACGGCGGTGCAAGGCCACCGCATCCCGCACCAAGGCAAGCCGATGCTCGTCCATGCGGTCAATGAATCCGGACAGGTACAACCTGCCGAGTATGCCCGTGGCCAGCGTGAAGACGGCGGTCTCATCGTCCATCTCCTGCTGGGCGTAACCCCAGTTGCCTTGCTGTTCCGGCAGGATCGTCAGTCCGGCGCCGGCGGCGATCGCGGCGTAAATCAGCGGATCACACTGGTCGGAGGTGGATTGCAGGTCCAATCGTTGCAACTGCGCGTAATCGGCGCGCATCGCACCGGAACCGCAGTTTTCGATCATAACGTCCGGATGGCGGCGGCGCAGGTCGTCCAGCCAATCCAAATAGGCACGGCAGTGGCCGAGCAGGCCAGCGCCGGCGGATTCGGCGTCGAGATCAGTGCCGACGCCGGGGACGGTGTTGTAGTCGAATTTGAAGAAGACCGCGCCGAAATCGTCAATCAGCCGGTCGACGGTGCGAGTGACGTGCTCGCGTGCGGCGGGCGAGCGGAAGTCAAGCAGGTACCGGCCCGAATCGCAGACGCGCACACCGTGGCGCTGGAAGAACGCGTCATCGGGCAGACTTTGGGCGAGCGGCGATTTCACACCGATCACCTCAGGCTCGAGCCACAATCCCAAGCCCATGCCATGCGCGCGGATGGTGTCGGCCAAACCCTTGAGTCCAGCTTCGCCGAAACGGTTCGTGGAGGCCTGCCATTCGCCGACCATGTCCCACCAACCGCCGTCCGTGCTGTCGTACCAGCCGGCGTCGATGCAGAAGATGTCCGCGCCGACGCGTGCCGCGCCCTCGACGAGCGGCAGCTCCTTCTCCAAGCGCGGGTCGCCGAACAGGGTGTTCATGTAATCGTTGTAGATGACGAGTCCCTGCGTGCGTTCGAACTGCTCGGAACGACCCAATTCGCGAGCCTTGGCGGCACGCAACGCACGGCGCTGCAATGTCATTTCGGCGACGGACTGCTGCCAATCGCCGGCCGAGATCGCGAAGGAGACCGGCACCGATTCGAAATCGTGGCCTTCACCCAGCTCCGTATACCAATGGTGGTCCTGATATTCCGGTCCGAACGCGCTGACGTGCAAACCGGGATCATCCTCGCCGATCTCCCATTCCCATGGGCCGTTGTGCTCGATCTGCCACATTACGGAGAAGTCGCGCGATTGGCGGCGCGAGCCCTCGACCTGTACGATGCCGGCCGGCTCATGCACGCCGGTGCTCCATGTGGAGGCGGAGCTCATGGCGAATCGCGAGCTGGATTGGCCGGGATTGATGACTTGATTGCGATTGCGCACCGACACGTCGCGCAGCGGACGGCTGCGCCAATCGTTTTCCACCGCCCACGCGGAGTCTCCCCAGAATACGCGGGAATGGTCGATTTTGCCGCAGTTGACGCGCATCGGCACCGTCAGATTCAACGACGACACCGCCTCGATAGGCAGCGGGCGCGCGGAGCTCAACCGCGTGTAAGTGCGCACTGCGGACAGACCCGGGAACGCTTCGAATACGGAAGTGACTACCAGCCCAGCCGTGGCGTCGGCATGGCGGACGGTTTCCGGCGAGGGCTGCGCGGCGGCTTCGGCCCGTTCGGCGGCGGTCGGTTCGAACGCGCGCCCGTGCGGCTCCAGTTCCGCATACGAAGCGAATTGGACGATCTCCAAACGATATGGTTCGGCGGACCCTTCCTCCGGCTCGGAGGCGGCGGCCGAGACGAATCGCAATACGCTGCCCGCCACCGTGGCGATCAAGGTGAGGCGATTGTCCTGCGACCCGGTGTTGGCGGCACGCACTTCGACGATTGGACGCGGATCACGTTCCAGCACGGTTCTTCCATCGTCGGTAACACGGCCGCCGATGGGCCCCATGCCGCGGCCTGCAACGTTGCACAATCGGACGGGGGAATCGCCTGCCGTGTCGAACAGCATGGAAACCACGCCATTGCCCCATTCGAGACGCCCGTCCTCACGGGGACATACGGGGTTCATTGCACCGGCACCGCTTATCATCTTCGACTCCTCAACCGTGTTCAGATACCGCCTGATCATTGACGTGCATCGATTGACGTACCTGGTACTAGCTTAAGCGGCAAATGGGGCAAATCGCACGTGCGTGTCTACTCGAAGCGGAGATATGCGATGAACTTGACTGGCGCATCCTTGGTTTTGGCGATGTTGCCGAAACCAAGGACAGCCCCTTTGTCGGGCAGTCCCTTCGTCACTCGTCATGCTCACCCGCGTAGGAACACCGTCATCTCGTTCTCGCCACGGTTGGCCCATGCGAAGTATGGAATCAGCGTGGCCGTCGTCGTCTTGCGTTCGGCGGGACGCCAATCATGGTACAACGCGGAGGTTTGCGCGGAGTCTTCCACTTCACGCCAAGCGGGAATCACCAGCGTGGTCATCGGCATATCGACGGCGTCCACCTCGCCGAGCCCCTGCTCGTCCTGCGCGACGGCGCCGGCATGGAAGACGATGCGATCAACGGACACGCAGGACGGGTCGGATGCGATGCGCGCGGTATCGGCGTGCAGCAGATGCAGGTTCGCGCCATTATCGACACCTTCCGCGCAGTAGGCCAGCGGTCCGCGCACGAACGCCACCTTTCCGGCGTCCTCGCGCACGAGCGGATTCGCGGCGACCATGTGGACCGGCATCGGGAAATCGAAATCGACGACGTCGCCGTCATGCCATGCGCCGGTCAGATACAGGTATCCGTCTCTGATGACGCGGGAGATGTCGTCGCGGCCGCGCACGGTGACCGCATCGGAAGCGGTTTCGCCACCGGCCCAAGCGGGCAGACGGAGGGCGATCGTGAAAACCGCGTCCTTGGGGGCGTCGGAAGCCGAACCGGCTGTGCCAAAGCCCACCGTGACGGATCCCTTGCCGGACCAGGGCATATCGGACATGACGTCAAGGCGCACATCGGTGCCGGAAAGCCTGGCATGGACGCCGCCGCCCATATACAGATGCACATACAGGGTGGATGAGTCGTCTCCGATCGTGTAGGCGTACTGCTGCACGTCCTCCACGATGCGTGCGATGTTCGGCGGGCAGCAGGCGCATCCGAACCACTTCTGGCGCACCGGCTTGACGTGCGCCTTGCGTTCATCGCGATGGCATGCCTCGGGCACCACTTCGAGCGGGTTCACGTAGAAGAAGCTTTTGCCATCGAGTGCCATGCCGGCGAGCGTGGTGTTGTACAGCGCCGATTCCATGACGTCCGCATATTCGGATTTCGGCTGGATTTCCAGCATGCGGCGGGCGAAGAACGCGAGCGCGATGGCGGCGCAGCTTTCCGAATAGGCGGTGTCGTTCGGCAGATCATAGTCGAAGGAGAAGGCCTCCCCCATGTGTGTGGCGCCGATACCGCCGGTGATGTAGATCTTTCGGTCGACGATGTTGCGCCATAGTCGTTCGCAGGATGCCAGCAGGTCGGGGTCGCCGGTCAGGCGTGCCACATCGGCGGCTCCGGCGTAGAAGTAGGCGGCGCGGACGGCGTGTCCGAGGGCCTCCGTCTGTTCCGTGATCGGCTTGTCGGCCTGGTAGTAGGCGTAGTTCTGCTCGCGCGGCGCGTAGTTGCGGCCGTCCTCCCGGGCGCGGCGGCGGTCTTCGAGCTCGAAGTAGAGCGGTTGCTGGCCACGCTGGCGTACAAAGTGTTCGGCGAGGTCGGCATAGCGCTGTTCGCCGGTGGTCTCGGCGAGTTTGACGAGTGCCATTTCGGCGATTTCGTGCCCGGGATAGCCGTGCAGCTTGCCGTCGGCGGTGCCGAATCGGGAATCGATGTAATCAGCGAAACGGCAGGCCGCGTCGAGCAGCTTGCGTTTGCCGGTGGCTTGATAGTAGGCGATCGCGCCTTCGGTCAGGTGGCCGAAGCAGTACAGCTCATGGTGGTCCTTCAGGTTGGTGAAGTGCCGGTCCATGCCGTTGAGGATGTAGTAGGTGTCCAGGTAGCCGTTGTCGAGCTGCGCCGCGCAGACGATATCGATGGCGGTGTCGGCGGTCGCTTCAAGGTCAGCGTCCGGGTGGTGGGTCAGCGAGCAGCCGACCGCTTCGATCCATTTGGAGAAATCAGTGTCTTGGAACACGAAGCCGTAGAACTTGTCGGGATCGGGGTGCGCCGGGTCGTCCGGCAGGGCTTCGAAGCCGCGGAACGTGTATTTCGGCGGCACGAAGGCCTTGCCTTCCTTGTGGTGTTCTGCGTTCTGCGCGGCGGCGGCCTTGAAGTTGTGCATGCAGTAGCTGGGTGCGGCGCCGGGAACGTTGTCGTTCAGCGCGTTCCACTGGTAGGGAATCACCTGGGTGCGCACGAGTTCCTGCCGCGATGCCCAGAACGGATCGGTGACGGTGGCGTCGCGCAATGCGATTGGATGGCTGGTGCGATTGGTGGTAGTCATGAGTGCAAGCGCTCCTTAGTGCATCGTTGTCTTGTTAACGCTCACAATCCATTATTCCACGGGTTGCTCCAAAGTACATTCCGCATGGCGGCATGTCCGACGGGAATCCCACCGCGGCAGCCGGCCCAAGATGGCCGCGCATTGGCTGCACGACCGTTGGGCAGGCATTTCGGATTGCGGATATACGGGCCAGGAAGTATGGAAGCCTGCCGCCGGAGGGCTGGCGCCGGCTACTCAGACCTTGATCATGGCGTACTGCGATTCGTAGAGCCGATAGTAGGCGCCATGACGGGCGAGCAGCTCGGCATGGTTGCCCTGTTCCACGATCTGACCGTGGTCGATGAAGCAGATTTCATCCGCGTTCTCGATGGTGGAAAGCCGGTGCGCGATGATGAAGCTCGTGCGTCCCTTGAGCAGATGGTTCAGACCGGCCTGCAGCGCCTCCTCGGTACGCGTGTCGATATTCGACGTGGCCTCGTCGAGAATCAGGATGCGCGGGTCGGCGAGCAGCACGCGCGCGAACGCGATGAGCTGGCGTTGGCCCGCGGACAGGGTCGAGCCGCGCTCCTCCACCACGGTGTCGTAGCCGTCTGGCAGTTCCATGATGAATTCGTGCGCATGCACGGCCTTGGCAGCGGCCACGATCTCCTCGTCGGTGGCGTCCAGTTTGCCGTAGCGGATGTTCTCACGCACGTTGCCGGAGAAGATGAACGTGTCCTGCAGCATGACGCCCATCTGCCGGCGCAGGCTTTCCAACGTCACGGAACGCACGTCGTGGCCGTCGATCGTCACCGAGCCTTCGGCGACGTCGTAGAAACGCGACAGCAGGTTGATGATCGTGGTTTTGCCGGCGCCCGTAGGACCAACCAACGCAATCGTCTTGCCTGGCTCGACATGCAGGTCGACCAGGTTCAGGATGTTGCGGCCGTCCGGCTCGTAGCGGAAAACCACGTCGTTGAAGTCGACGCGACCCTCGATCTGCGGCAGATCGACGGCGTCCGGCGCGTTGCGGATCTCCGGCTGCACATCCAGCGTTTCGAAGATGCGCTCGAGATACGCGGAGCAGGTGATCAGCTGGTTGTAGAAGTTACCGATGCTGATCACCGGGTTCCAGAAGTTGTTCGCATAGCCGACGAAGGCGATGAGCACACCTGTGCTCACCTCCACCCCGCCGAAGCCGGTGACGCCGACGAAGTAGATGAGCGCGATGGTCATGACGGAAATCGTCTGGATGCCCGGCCACATGAGGAACTGGATGTGCACGGCCTTCATCCACGAGGTACGCACATCGTTCTGCTGTTCCTGGAACGTCTTGAACTGCGCGGCCTCCTGGGCGAAGGTCTGCGTGGTCTTCACGCCGGCGATCGACTCGTGGATGTACGCGTTGAGGTTGCTCTGCTTGTTGGACAGCACCTGGTAGGCGCGACGCTGGAAATGCTGCAGCACCAGCACCCACGCGATGAGGAACGGGAACAGCGCGAGGCTGAACAGTGCCAATCGCCAGTCGATGACGAACATGACCACCAGCGTGATGAGGAACGTGAACACATCGGAGATCACGTTGATCAGGCCGGAGCTCAACGTATCGGACAGCGTGTTCACATAGTTGACCACACGGATCAGGATCTTGCCGTGCGGGCGCGAATCGAAATAGCTGAACGGCAGCGTCTGGATATGCGTGAAGATGTCGCGACGCATGTCTTTGAGCATGAGCTGGCCGACGCGTGTGATCTCCACGGTGCGGTAGCGCAATCCCAGCTCGAAGATCACGATCAGCGCCGCGAGCAGGGCGGTCAGCTCGCCAAGCAGCGTGAGGTTTTTCGTCGGGATCGCACTGTCGATCATGACCTTCGTCAGGTACGGCACCACGACCGAGATGCAGCTCATCATCACCACAACCACGAGGATGCGGATCACGCGAGCCTTGTACGGTTTGAGATAGACGCCGATGCGGAGGATGTCATGCAGATTGATCTGCTCCTCGAGCTCCTCATCCTCGCGGAACGTATTGCGTTTTGCCATGATGATCCTCCTTTCTAGTCGTCAAAACCCTGTGCGCGGCCGGCTTCGAGGCCCAGCTGCTTGCGGTAGATCTCCCAATATCGCCCATGCGCGGCCACCAGGTCGTCGTGGGTGCCGCGTTCCACCACGCGGCCATGTTCGAGCACGAGAATCAGGTCGGAATCCTTGATTGACGAGATGCGGTGCGCGATCGTCACAATTGTTTTCTTCTCGTCCAAATCACGCAGATGCTGTTGGATTTCCGCTTCCGTCTCCATGTCCACGGCGCTGGTCGTATCGTCCATGATGAGGATCGACGGGTTGTCGGCGAGCGCGCGTGCCAGGCTCAGTCGCTGTTTCTGCCCGCCGGACAGGCCGACGCCGCGTTCGCCGACGACGGTATCGTAGCCTTCCGGCATGCTGCGGATGAAGTTGTCCGCGCCTGCGATGGCGGCCATGCGGCGGATGTACTTTTCGTCGTATTCGCGCTGTTCGCCGGCACCGAAGCCGATGTTGCCGCCGATGGTGTCGGAGAACAGGAACGTGTCCTGCGCGACGATGCATACCTGCGATCGCAGGGTGGCGAGCGGCCAGTCGCGCGCGTCGATGCCGTCGATGAGCACGCGTCCCGCGGTCGGATCGTAGAATCGCGAAATCAGATTGACGAGCGTTGACTTGCCGGCGCCCGTCTCGCCGAGGATGCCGAGTTTTGAACCGGCGGGGATGTGGAAGTCGATGTCTTTGAGAATCGGGGTTTCCGGATCGTCGGGGAAGGCGAAGCTGACGTGCTGGAAGTCGACGTCGCCGGCGATGCGTGCGGGGCAGGCCGCGGACACCGCGGTGGCGCTGTCTGCTTCATGGCCGCCGTTGGTCCGGCCGTTGACTTGGCTGACGATAGCGACTGCCTGCTTGACGCTTTCCTCAGCGCCCGGCTTTTCTTGGATACGCGACTGCGAGGTCAGCAGTTTGCGAATCTTGATGCAGGACGCGTTGAAGCGTTGCCAATCGTTGATCAGCCAGCCGGATTGGCGCACGGGACCATCGATCATCCACAGGTAGGAGTTGAACGCCACCAGGTTGCCGAGGGTCATATGGCCTGTGATGACCAGGAATCCGCCGAATCCCAAGGTGATGAGCTGCAGGGAGAAGCCGAGGCCGTCGAGCCATGGCATGTATCTGCGGCTGTTGTAGGCCTGGTCCATATTGCGCTGCATGTAGTCGTCGTTGCGCTCGTCGAATTTCTTGGTCTCGTACGGCTCGCGGACGAACGCTTTGACCACGCGGTTGCCTTCGATGTTCTCCTCGACCATCGAGTTCATTTCCGCTAGGGAATTGCGGATGGCGAAGAACAGCGGCCGCGCATGCGAAGATAGGCCACGCGTCAGGATGAACAGGAATGGCGTGATGCAGGCGAGCGCCAGGGCGAGACGCCAGTCGATGGTGAACATCATGGCGAGCGCGCCGATGAACATGACCACGCAGTCGAGCGCCTGATAGCTGACCCAGCTTAGCGCGTGGCGGATGGCGTCCGTGTCGGAGGTCATGCGGCTCATGATGTCGCCGGTGCGGGTGTGGTTGAAGTAGGTGAAGTCGAGCTCGTGCAGTTTTTCGTATTCGTCGCTCACCAGGCGGAATACGGAGTTTTGTCCGAAACGTTCCATCCACATCTGGTAGCCGTAGCGCGAGGCCACGCGCACGATGGTGAAGACGAGCATCATGACGCATAGTCGGGTCAGTTCGTCCACATGGCCTTGGGTGATGACGCGGTCCACGATCAGTCCGGACAGCAGGGGGATGGTGAGGGCCATGGTGTTGTTCACGCAGAACAGTACGACCGCGCCGGCCACGCGCGGCAGGTCGGGTTTGCAGTATGGCAGGATCCATGCAAGGTTGCCCGCCTGCTGGTTGCGTTTCGGATCGACATACATACGTAGCGTTCCTTCGAATTGTTTGCTTGGGTCTTGGTTGGGTTGTTGTTGGGTTGTTGTTGGGTTGTGGTGTTGCGGCCATTCGTTGCCGCCACGATTCACGTCCGTCGTGTGTCGAGCGTCCCGTCACCGGCATGCCGCCGCCGGCCGAAACCCCTGTTCGGATTCGCAAACTCGACTTATTTTAAACGAACCGTACGCCGATGCAACAGATGCGTTTTCGGCGTGTCGCAATCATAATAAAATCAACATATATACCGTTACATACCACTGGTTTGCGGGTGCTGCGAAAACCGTCATCGGAGCCTGGCTCGCCGGAATCGGAGCATCGCATCGGAACATCGCACGATAATGGAATCAAGCTCGAACTATCGATACGAGCATCGGCGACGCACGTCGAGGAAAGGACGGCAAGGATGACGGACTTGGAGCACATCCGCGCGAAGTTCGCTGCGGAATATGGCCTGTCGGAGGACATGCTCAGGAACGCGGAACGTTGGACGGAGACCACGGGCGACCTCGAAGGGGTTCCCGAGAACCTGCTGCCGGGCATTCTGGGAATGCGATTTGGCGCGATCGCCATCGATACGCCGCGTTCCGAACGCTGGAGCACGCCGGAAGACATCGATGTGATCGCCGACCTCGCCTACCTGCCGGATGGCGGGTACGATACGGCCGCGGGAGCGTGCCGCGGCCATTTGCTCGACCTGTATCTGCCGCATGACGCGGTATTGCGCGGTGGGCACACCCTGCCGGTGTACATCGATATCCATGGCGGCGGATTCACTTACGGATACAAGGAGCTGAACCGGAATTTCAACGTGCATCTCGCGGAACAGGGCTTCGCGGTGTTTTCATTGAACTATCGTCCGGCGCCGCAGACCGACTTGCGTGGGCAATTGGCCGATATCCAGGCGGCATTGCGTTGGATCGCAGCCCATATGGCCGATTATCCGGTCAATCCGAACGCGGTGTTCCTCACCGGCGATTCCGCAGGTGGCGCGTTGACGCTACTGACCTTGGCCATTGAAAACAATGCGGAAGCCGCGGCTGCGTTTGGCGTCGACAAGCCGTCCGGCATCCGATTCGCGGGTGCCGCTCCGGTGTGCGGCGCGTACAGTTCGGCGTCGTTGGAGACCATGGGCCGCAAGCTGACGGTCGGGTATGACCCGAACCGCCGTATCGGTCTTGAGCAGATGTTGGGCGTCGATTTCTTTGCGGGGCTCGAAGCCGCCGATCCGAAGTTCCTCACCGCTGAGGGTCTGGCGTTCAACGTCGATCTGCCACCCTTGCTCATCATCACCTGCGGCGACGATTTCCTTGAAGCCGACAATCTGGCGTTGGCCGCCGCCTTGTCGCGCAAAGGCGCCGATTTTGAATTGTTCGACCCGAAGCCGCGCCGCCATGAGACGTTGGGGCATGTGTTCGTCATCGGCATGCCATGGCTTGAGGAAAGCCGGGAATGCCTTGATCGAATCCGCCGCTTCTCATACGAACGCTGTTGAATAACGTGAATGGGGTGAATACTCCTCCGGAGTGCCCGCCCCATTCAATGGCCGTCGATGCCGCGACGCCGTATCAGCGGCGGACCATTTCCTCTTCGATCTGTTCGAGCGACTTGCCCTTGGTCTCAGGCACGAAACGCAGCACGAACGGGATGGACAGCGCGGAGAACACGCCAAAGATGGTGAACGGGCCGCCGACGTTGTTGCCGAACATGGCCAGCAGCATGAGGAAGAACTGGGAGACCACGAAATTGCCCAGCCAGTTGGCAGCGGAACCGAAGGAGCTGCCGATGCCGCGCACGCTCAACGGGAAGATCTCGCCGATGAGCACCCATGCGATCGGACCCCATGACAGCGCGAAGCCGAGGATATAGCAGGCGATCAGCACCATGGTCGGCACGGCCAGCGTGGCCACATCGCCGGTGAAGTTAAGCACGGCCAGCACCGCGAGGGCGATGGTCATCGTCACCGATCCGAAGATCAGCAGCTTCTTGCGGGGGAATTTGTCCATGATAAGCGTGGCCGCGATAGTGGCCACGAAGTTGACCACGCCAATGCCGACCGACACCCAGATGGCATGGTTTTCGGGGAATCCGAAGCCTTTGATGAACACCTGCGGCAGGAAATAGATCACGGAGTTGATGCCGACGAGCTGCTGGAACAGCATGATGCCGATCGCGGCGACGAGCGCAGGACGGGCGATGCGGAACAGCTCGCGGACACCGCCCTTGGTGTTCTGCGCGGCGACGGCCTTGATCTCGTCGAGCTCGAGCTGCACCTGCGTCTGATCGACGTCCTTGCGAATAAGGGTAAGTACTTTGAACGCCTCACGATCCCTGCCTCGACTCACCAGATATCGCGGCGATTCCGGCAGCAGCAGGCCGCCGATCAGTAGCAGGGCCGCCGGCACGAGCGCCGACCCCAGCATCCACCGCCAATCGCGGATGCCGGCGATATTGTGGCCGAGGAAGCCGAGATTGGACGCGTATGCCAGCAGGATGCCGAAAGTGATCATCAGCTGGAATAGCGTGGACAGCGATCCACGACGTTCCTTCGGCGCAAGCTCGGCAAGATATGCCGGAGTCAGCGAGGAGGCCGCGCCGACGGCGAGACCGAGGATGATGCGGGCCACGACCATCATCAGGAATCCCGTGGATCCCGCGCACATGCCCGAACCGAGCAGGAACAGTATCGCCGCCAGAATCAGCAGCTTCTTGCGGCCGAAACGATCGGACAGCGCGCCGATGGACAGGGCTCCCGCGCAGGAACCGATCAACACGGATGATGTGATGAACCCGGTCTGAGCCACGGACAGGCCGAAATCGGATTCGATGAGCGGCGAGGCTCCGGAGATGATGCCGGTGTCGAAGCCGAACAGCATGCCTCCCAGCGCGCCGAACGTGAAGATGAACGCGCTGTTGAGCGGGAAACGTGTGGAAACGCCACGCCCCACCTCCCGCTCGACGGCGTCGATCGTCGCGCCGACCTCATGGATGCCGGCTTCCACCGCACCTTCGGCGTCGTGTACTGGATTGGACGTCTGCACCGCAGTCATGATTCCACCTTCCATTCCCATCGATCCTCATCGATATGAGATGCAGCAATCGCAGCAAACAAAAAAGACCTGGAACGACGTATAGTGACGTCGTTCCAGGTCTTGCCTCGCATTGAGTAGCAACCCTGCCGCGCTTGTATGCTGCGTATATTGCATTCAAGTGTAGGTCATGGCGACATGCGACACTCCGATTTTTTAGAAAACGTTTACCGGTTATTTTTCAGTGCAGGAAAGCGTGAAGCACAGGCCAGCGGCACATGCTTTTCCCTCGTGCGGAGAGCCTCCTCGGATATCCACGAGCAAGCGGACCGAATCAAGCCGTCAAACCATCCACAAGCAAGCCGGCAAAAAGAAAGCCGGCGGAGAGAAGGCCGCCGGCTGAGAGAGAAGAGAGAAGAAGGGTTCAGTTATGGGATTCTTGAAAGAACCTCGCCAACAGCCGTAACCGTTGACATGTTCTATATAACCGCCCGACCCTTGGAGGAACGATGTGTGTTCCTGTCAATTCCCTGAGAATTTCGTAGCGGAAATGTCACGACGGTGCGAATTCGGGGGTTTATCCCACTGAATATCGCCCCAACGGCCTTCCTGCAGCTTGTTCAGCGCGGCAACAGACGATTGCACGGCATCTGCCGACACCGTCATGAAACGCCGCTATACAACACCGCCGCTCAACGACGCCGTGCACTCACACGCAATCGTGCGTCTCACTCAGCGAATTTGTCGACGCGGCGATCGTAGGTCAGCAGGCCGTTGAGCTCTTCCTCCACGTCGGAAACCTGCGTATACACGTATCCCGCAAGTCCGCGCGATTCCAGTGCGGCCGCGGAGGCGAGCACGGAACGCACGGCGGCCCGCCAATCGTCGATCGAATCGTATTCACCGTAACCGTAGGCGCGCGACACCGCCGCATGCTCCGGTACGAGCTGCGCCAATCCGCCGAATTCCGAAATCACGAACGCGCGTACGCCGTGCCGTGCGACCGGCAGCACCACGTAATGCGCGGCCCTGCGGCGACGGCGGTGCTTCTTCTCGAATTCGGCCACGTATCCGCGCAACGGACCCTTGTCCGGGTAGATTTCCAGCGGCCGGAAATAGTTGTGCACGCTATGGAAGTCGCCGCAATGCTGGTCGTACCAGCCGCTCGTCGCGTCGATCGGACGGGTCGGATCGAGCGCGTGGATGCGTTCGGCTGCATCGCACGCGTCGAATTGGCCCCAGCCTTCGTTGAACAGCGTCCACGTCACGATGGAGGGGTGCCCGCCGAGCATGTGCACCATCGCGTCGCACGTACGCGACCAGTCGCGCCGGTAGATCGGGTCGTCCGCGCCGAGCGCCGTGAAATGTTTGGCGGTGTCGTCGCGGAATTTGTTCCATGTGGAGCGGATGAGCGTCGGCTTGCGATTCGTGGTCCACGCATTGTATTCGCCGTCCGTGCCGCCGCCGGACACCGCGTCCTGCCAGACGAGCATGCCGAGGCGGTCGCAATGGTAGTACCAGCGGGCCGACTCGATTTTGATGTGCTTGCGCAGCATGTTGAAGCCGGCGTTTTTCATGGCCGTGATGTCATGCGTCAGCGCCTCGTCGTCGGGCGCGGTCATGAGGCCGTCCGGCCAGTAGCCTTGGTCGAGCACGCCTTTGACGAAGAGCGGCTTGCCGTTGAGATGGAAGCGCGCCACCCCCTTCGTATCCGGTTTGATTTCGACGGAACGGAACGCGCAGTAGGAACTTACGACATCCATCGGCTGCGATTGCGCGACCGCCGCATCACCCGCCGTTTCCGCGGGTTTCGCCGACCCGTATCGCAATTCGGCCCGCACGTCATACAGATACGGATCGGCCGGCGACCACAGATGTTCGGCAGCTGTTGCGATTTCCGCACGCACCTTGCGCACGCCCGCCGGCAGCGTCTCATCCGCCACCACCGTGCCGTCCGCAGGGTCGGTGACGACGATGTGCAGTTTCGCGTTCGGCTTGTCGCCGCCGATTTCCGCACGGACGAACAACTTGCCGTCGGATGCCCCCTTGAGTGTCAGCGTGCGCAGGTAGGCTTCCGGCACGATTTCCAGCCAGACGCTTTGCCAAATGCCGCTTTGCGCGGTGTACCAGATGCCTTCGCGCTCGATTTTCTGCTTGCCGCGCAACTGCGTGCCCGAATCGTTCGGATCGTAGACGCACAGCGCGATTTCAAACGCGTCATCAGGGTCGATAAATGCCGAAATATCGACGTCGAACGGCAGGTAGCCGCCGACGTGCGTGCCCGCGAGCTGGCCGTTGACATAGCAGGCGCAGACATAATCGACCGCTTCGAAATGCAGGATGAGGCGATTCGCGTCGCCGATCTGCCGGACCGTTTCCTCTCCGCCGAGCGTGACGGGATGCACGACGGTGCGGTACCACAGCAGGTTGTCGGGGTAAATGGTCTGGTGCACGCCGGACAGCGCGGATTCCGGCGAGAACGGTACGAGGATCTTGCCGTCGAACGTTTGCGGAATGGCGGTTTCCTTGACTGCGCGGACCGCTTCGTCGCGGGTCAGCATCGCCGCCGTTTTGCGCCATTTCGGCGCGGTCTCATCTTCCGGAATGGACGCGATCGCGTAATCCCACCAGCCATTGAGCATGGTGCAGTTGTCGCGTACCATGGTCGGGCGCGGGTGCTCGCCGAGTATGGGGGTACGACCCTCGTCCAGCGTGCGTTCGCCTTCCTCGGCGGGATTGAACGCCTTGTTGCCGGCGCGCGCGGACAGCCATTCATGGTCGATTCGTTCACCCCACGGTGTCCACAACTGCTGCAGCGGCTCACGGGAACGCATTTTCGTAGGCGCGGCCTTCAGTACGCGTTTGATATCCAGCATAAAGCGCCCCTTCCTGCAGCCTTGCATATCTCCGCTCTCATTGTAAATGGCGGTCGCGTTAAATGGCAGATGAATGGCAAGCGATTTTTGCAGGAAAGTGCGCGAATGTGCCGGAAGGCATAGGAAAGCAGAAGAATGGCGATTCAAAAGCCACGCGATATGTCACGATTTGAAAAAGTGCTGTAATTTTCAAATCGTGACACATGTAGGGGGTTGCGTGTTGAAATCAGCCTTCGAGCTTGGCCTTTTCGGCGGCGAGACGGGCGGCCTCGGCTTCGCGGCGGGCCTTCAGCTCGGTATCGAAGCGGGCGAGCTCCTCTTCGACGGCCTCCGGCGGAATCTTCGCGAAGATCGGGTGCGGCTTCGGCACCGAGGTGCCGGCCACGATCGGCTCGGACTGCCACGGATGCACGGTCTTGCCGAGCTCGTAGTCGCCGGTGATGATCGGGTAGGTGAAGCCCGGCTTGTCGAGATCCTCAACCTCTTCCAGATGAGGCAGCGGCGAGAAGACGCCGGTTCCGCCGAGGGCCTCCCACACCTTCTGTGCGGAGTGCGGCAGGAACGGGGCCAGCAGGTGGTTGGCGTCGGACACGGCCTGGGCGGCGGTGTGCAGCACGGTGCCGAGGCGGGCCGGATTGTCCTTGATCTTCCACGGTTCGGTGGCGGAGATGTACTTGTTGATGTCGCCGACCACGCGCATCGCTTCGGACAGCGCGTTCTTCTGGCGGTGGTTTTCGATGAGTCCGCCGACGGTTTCGAACGCGGCCTTGGTTTCGGCCAGCAGCGCACGGTCCTCGTCGGTGGCGGAAGCCTCGTCGAACGCCGGAATCTCGCCGAAGTTCTTGTTGATGAGGTTGGCCACGCGGTTCACCAGGTTGCCCCAGGATGCGGCGAGCTCCTCATTGTTGTGGCGCACGAACTCGGCCCAAGTGAAGTCGGAATCGGAGCTTTCCGGTCCGGCCACGGAGATGTAGTAACGCACGGCGTCCACGGGGTAACGGGCGAGGATGTCCTTCACGTAGATGACGATGCCGCGGGAGGACGAGAACTTCTTGCCTTCCATGGTCATGAACTCGGAGGCCACGACCTGCTCCGGCATGTTCAGCGGACCGAGCTTGCCGGTTTCGCCGCCCTTGGAGCCCTGGCCGTTGTAGGCCAGCATTTCGGACGGCCAGATCTGGGAGTGGAACGTGATGTTGTCCTTGCCCATGAAGTAGTAGCCCGGGGTGGTCGGATCGTTCCACCATGCGCGCCATGCCTCCGGGTCGCCCTTGCGGCGGGCCCATTCGATGGATGCGGACAAGTAGCCGATCACGGCGTCGAACCACACGTACAGCTTCTTGTTCGGGTTGTCGATCCAGCCCTTGACCGGCACCGGAATGCCCCAGTCGATGTCACGCGTGATGGCGCGCGGCTTGACTTCCTTGAACAGGCCGATGGAGAAGTTGATGACGTTGGTGCGCCAGCCTTCGCGGGTCTTGAGCCACGCGAGATTGGCTTCGGCGAGCGCCGGCAGGTCGAGGAAGAAGTGTTCGGTTTCCTCGAAGCGCGGGGTTTCGCCGTTGATCTTGGATACGGGGTTGAGCAGCTCATCCGGGTCGAGCTCGTTGCCGCAGGCGTCGCACTGGTCGCCACGGGCTCCGTCGGCGCCGCAGATCGGGCAGGTGCCTTCGATGTAGCGGTCCGGCAGGGTGCGTCCGGTGGACGGGGAGATGGCGACTTTCTGGGTGCCCTTGTAGATGTAGCCGTTTTCGAGGCACTGTTTGAACAGTTCCTGCACGACCTTTTCATGATTGCCGGTGGTGGTGCGGGTGAACAGATCGTAGCTCAGGCCGAGATCGCACAGGTCCTTGGCGATCACGCGGTTGTAGCGGTTGGCGAGCTCCTGCGCGCTCACGCCTTCCTTGTCGGCTTCCACCAGGATTGGGGTGCCGTGCTCGTCGGTGCCGGACACCATCAGCACGTCATTGCCCTTCATGCGCTCGTAGCGCGCGTACACGTCGGACGGCACGCCGAAGCCGGCGACATGGCCGATATGACGGGGGCCGTTGGCATACGGCCATGCAACATTCACCAAAATATGACTCATGGTGCCCGATTATACAAAGCGCCATATCCCGTGTTTTCGGCGCATTCCGATTGGCGGAAAACGGGCGGATGGGGTCGATGACGTTCTCGCAGACCGGCCTGCATCAGGCTACGGTAGTCCACAAGGTTATCCACATTGTTGTATCACGCAACAATCATCGTCCACTTATCCACTTTTTTCGCGAAGCCGGTGGCACGCCGCTTTCCGTATCAGCTACGGTACCCCGCATGGATACCTCCCCTCCCCTTTTGGGCGACGCCGACCTGCCCGGCCCCATTTGTTTGAATCGTTTGCATTCCCTAGGCGTGGTATGCAAACTTGACAACGACAACGCCTACTCGTATCACGATTCGCGCACGCTGTACGGCCGCGCCAGCATCATCTCAACGCTGATGCCGAGCCGTTCCGTGGTGTGCGCCGGCACCGCTGCGTGGGTGTGGTTGGGCGGCATGTTTCCCAACACGATCGACATCATTTCAAAAGCGCATTACCGAACGGCGAGGTACGGTCGCAAAGTCAGCGTTTTCAACCGACAGGCGCCCGACGAACATGTCACCGACGTCGGCCCGATCACCGTCACCACGCCCACACGAACCGCATGCGACCTTGCCATGAACTGCACTCCGGAAACGCAGTCGCCGGTCACGGAAATCGTATGCATGCTCATGCAGGAATTCCGGTTCCGCCCCGACGATTGCCTGCAGGTCATGCAGGAGGCCACCCATATTCGCAACGCGCCACGGGCACGCCAGTTTTTCCGGACGATTGACGGAAAGCAGTGACGGATATGCGCGAATCGCAACGGCCGTCGGAAAAACCACGGCAGACGAGACAGACGCGGCAAGCGTCGGCACAGTCGTCGCGGCGCACGGCAAGCAAGAGATATGAAGAGCGCGCGAAACGTAGCAAACGTCATGGGCAACGACATGAACAGCATGGACACCATGGCAAACGCCACGAACGACGTCGCGCGCCGCCGAAATATCAGCCGCACGCGCGGCAGCGGGCATTGGTCGAACCGCCTGCGCCGCCGATCGAATTGACGCCGTTGGTGGCGTGCAGCGCCGACACCGCGCAAGATGTGCTGTGGCATATCGCGGAATATGCGCCGCGATTGCGCAAATGGCTGGTCGCCAATCCTTCGGCGACGCCGGCGATGCTGGAATATCTTGCGCAGGTCGGCGGGCCGGGTGTGCCCGAAGCGCTGCGGATATTGCTGAAATCGTTGGAAATGAACGGTTCCGGAAGCGATCAGCTCTTCATCGCAAGCACGGCATTGTAGACCTGCTTGCGATTGGCGAGCGAGCCGTCAGACAGCGGATGTTCGGCGACGACCTGTGAAATCGCGTCCTTGATACGCAGGTTGTCTTCCTGCGCGCGGTCGACTGACAGCACCGCCAGATCCTCGATGGACAGCGTTGCGGGCGCGGCCGCGTCGGCCTCCTCTTCGGAAGCGCCGGCGATGACGAGCACCATTTCGCCACGCGGCGGATCGTCGACGACGCTTTGGCGGATTTCGGCGATGGTGCCACGGCGGATCTGCTCGTAATCCTTGGTCAGCTCGCGACACAACGCCATTTTGCGATTCGGTCCGAGCACGTCAAGCAGGTCGGCCATGGATTCGTCGATGCGGTGCAGGGTTTCGTAGAAGACGATGGTGCGACGTTCCGATTTGAGCGCGCGCAGGTGCTGCACACGTTCGCTGTGCTTGCGCGGCAGGAAGCCTTCGTAGCAGAAGCGGTCGGTCGGCAGGCCGGACAGGCACAGCGCGTCGAGTACGGCGGACGGGCCGGGAGCGCAGGTGACGGGCAGGCCGCGTTCGATGGCGCGGCGGACGATCGTCAGTCCCGGATCGTTGATGGTGGGCATGCCCGCGTCGGATACGACGAGCACGGTGGCGCCTTGTTCGACCTGGTCGAGCAGGCCGTCGGCCTTGTCGCGTTCGTTGTGGTCGTGGTAGGCGACGACGCGGCCGGGCACGCGGATGCCGAGGCGGTTCGCGAGCGCGTATAGGCGGCGCGTATCCTCGGCTGCCACGATGTCGGCGCCTTCCATGAGGGCGATCAGGCGGGCGGACGCGTCTCCGGTGTTGCCGATCGGCGTGGCCGCGAGCACGACCGTTCCGCGCGGAATGTTGACGTCGGCGACCAGTCCGTCGAGCCCGAATTCGGCACGTTCCGTGGCTTGCGCGGTTTCCTCGGCATTTTCCGCGTTCTCGCCGATTTCGGCAATCTGACCAATATTTGTTTTCACGGTTTGTTTCACGGCGTTACCAGCCTTCTCGGCATCAGTCTGTTCGCTCAAGTTCTCCATATTTCCAGTATCGCCCACAGCGTCCCCAAACCATCAGCTCCCGCCATTTCTCCGTCTTTCGCAACCAACCAATCAAAGAACCGCCACATTCTCCACAACAAAAAATCTAAATTTAGAGCAATGAAAAGGCTGCGTCAAACGCATAAACCAGCGTTTGACGCAGCCTTTCACCCCCACTCGAAAGAACGGGAATCTACCGCTATAGCAGCACCTTGCCTTCCGGAGCGGTCACAGCTTCGCCAAATCCCAAACGAGCGGTGAACCCGCGACCATCAGAACTGGAAACCTCCACACCGGCATCGGTCTTTCTGGCGGAGAACACAACGGTAGAACCGTCCATCTCGGTCACCACGGCCTTGGCGTCATCACCATCGTTCAGGAACACGGAAACCAATGCGTCCTTACCATACTCATATTCAGGAGTCTCGGCACCAGGCTTGGTGACCAGCACACTGCCATCACGCACCCACAACGGGATGGTGTCGAACCCATGGCGTTCATTGCGCCATACACCATGTTCAGAGACCACCTTTTCACCGGTGAACCAGTTGGTCCACGTGCCGGCCGGCAGATAGTATTCCACATCTCCAGAATATGTGAACACCGGTGCCACGAGCAGATCCGGACCGAACATATACTGACGGTCAAGCGTGCGGCACGTCGGGTCATCCGGGAATTCGACGAACATCGAGCGCATCACTGGGGTTCCGTGCAGATGCGGCTGCAGACCCACCTGATACAGATACGGCATCAAGGAAAGCTTGAGCTTGGTGAAAGTGCGGGCCACATCGACGGCGGTTTGCCCCGGTGCGTTGACCACACCATTCTTCTCGTCTTCCTCATCGAACAGCCATGGCACGCGATACACGGTGGAACCATGCATACGCGAGTGGGAACCAAGCAGTCCGAAAGCCACCCAACGCTTGTAGACCGCAGGATCCGGATAGGCACCTTCGAAACCACCAATGTCATGGCTCCAGAAGCCGAAACCGGAGCTGGTAATCGACAATCCCGCACGTAGCGTCTGGGCCATGCCGTTGAAGGTCGACTCGCAATCACCGCCCCAGTGCACTGGCTGCTGCTGTCCGCCGACGGTTGCGGAACGGGCGTACAGACAAGCCTTGCCCTTGCCGTAGGTCTCTTCGATGGCTTCAAAGACGGCCTGGTTGTACAACTGCGTGTACCAATTGTGCATGGAGAGCTTAGGAGAACCGTCATACCAGACCACATCTCGTGGAATGCGCTCGCCGAAATCGGTCTTGATCGCGTCTACACCTTGGTTCAGCAGCTTCTTGACCTTGTTCTTGAACCATTCACGTGCTTCAGGGTTGGTGAAATCCACCAGCCCCATGCCCGCCTGCCAAAAATCGGTCTGCCAGATTTCGCCATTGGCCTTCTTGACAAGGTAGCCTTTCTCCTTGCCTTCCTTGAACATGGAACCACGCTGGCCGATGTACGGATTAATCCATGCGCAGATATGCAGACCCTTATCCTCGTGCAAACGCTTGAGTGTGGATTCGATATCTCCGAAGAAACGCTTGTCCCATTCGAAATCGGTCCAATGGAATTCACGCATCCAGTAGCAGTCGTAGTGGAATGCGCTCAAAGGAATATCGCGTTCGGCCATGCCATCGATGAAGGAGTTGATGGTCTTCTCGTCATACTTGGTAGTGAACGAAGTGGTGAGCCACAGTCCATAGCTCCAGGCGGGCACGTTGGCCGGGCGGCCGACCAGCTTGGTATAGCGGTCAAGAATCTGCTTCGGCGTCGGACCGTAGATCACACAGAAATCGATGGTCTCCCCCGGCACCGAGAATTGCACGGCCTCAGTGTTTTCCGATCCCACTTCGAAGGAGACGTGCCCACGGTTGTTCACCAGCACACCGTATCCGTTGGATGTCATGTAGAACGGAATGTCCTTATAGCCCTGCTCGGAAGCGGTACCGCCGTCCTCATTCCAGATATCGATGGTCTGGCCGTTCTTTACATACGCGCCGAATCGTTCGCCGAAGCCGTACACATTCTCGCCAACGCTGAGATGCAATTGGACTCCGGTGAACACATCCGATTCGTCATAGGCAGAGCCGTCCATGGTCACGCCAAACTCACCTACCGGCTGTGCCGTCACATTGGAAAGCTTGTTCAGATTGAAACAGCCAAGCGACTTTCCCGTCGATTCGGTAAGCACTTTGCCATCTTCTCCGAGGAACGTCAGATTCCATGGAGCGCCCTTGACCACTTTCGCAGTCAAACCGCCAGTGGTCAGGGACACGGTGGCACCATTCTCGCCCACTTCGCCATCGCCGTTGCCTTCCGCGGTTGCGTGCACATATCCGCGACCACCTGGCTCGTCAGCGTTCAGAGGAAATCCCGGATAGTCAGTAGCCCCCTGCCAGTGCCCAGCCCTGACGCGAATCACACCTTCCGCAGGCGAGGTCACATCAATGTCGAACGTAGGTAGATTCAACGTATCGTAACGTCCTCGAATCACCGTTGTCGGTGCCAGGATATTCAGGCTTTCCCCGTCTTCACCGATTCCCAACTCATACGCCTCACGTGCGTACAGTGCGCTAACGCCATCACGAATCATCCAGTAACCATTGGTGAACTTCATTGTTGCTCCTTAAGGATATTGGCTCACTACATTAGTGAAAATAGAACTTTCTATATATAAGCTCCGGGGAAAGAAGAGAACAGGAATCACCGGAGCATTTACATGCCATTCAACTACTTGACAGCACCAGCGGTAATACCACGGGACAGCGTGCGCTGGAAGATCAAATAGAAGATAAGCGTTGGCACGATACTGATCAACGATGCGGCAGCAGTGGTCGTCACATCCATGAGACGGTCACCGGTCAACGAGCTGACCGCAATCGGGATGGTCTGCGTCGAATTATCAATAAGGAAGGCCATCGGGATCATATACTCGTTCCATGTCCAGATGAAGAAGAACACGAGCATGACGCTCAGCGTCGGCTTGGAAATCGGGAACACTATCTTACGGAAGATGGTCCAACGACTTGCGCCGTCGATAGTCGCCGCTTCCAGTATGGATTTCGGGAATGTGCCGTATACCGATGACAAGAGATAGGTACCGAAAGCACTCTGGATGACGGTGAAGATGATGACGATTGCCCATGGCGAATTGTACAGGCCGATCTTCTTGAACATGATGTACAGCGGGTACAGCATGGCTTCCTGCGGCAGCATGTTGGCGAGCATGATAAGCAGGACTATCCAACGACGGCCCTTGACTCGTCCGATACCGAGCGCAAATGCGTTGAACATGGACAGCACCACGGCGAGGATGGCCACGAGGCCTGAAGTCCAAATGCTGTTCCACAGCTTTTCGGGATAGTTGACACGGTTCCAGAACTTCATCAGACCGACGGTGCTGAACTCCTTCGGCCATGACAGCGGCCCCGATGAGTTGTAGTCAGCCGTCGTTTTGAATGCGTTGAGCAACAGCACGATAAACGGGAACAACATGACCAGACCGCCGACGATGAGCAGAATGAGAATCGCCCAATCGCCTGCAGTGCGGTTTTTCTTAACATGCACGGGAATATTGGTTGCGGAAGTCATGGCTCTACTCCTCATCTTCCTTCGCGACCTTCTCCTGAAGGTTCGTGAAGATAACTGCTACGACGATAATGACAACGGTCAGCGCAGTGGCGATTGTTGCGCCATAGCCAACTTGCTGAGACTGGAAGAACTGCACGTAGGAGTAGTACGACGGCACGATGGTGCTGGTACCAGGACCGCCTTTGGTCAGCATGTAGACCGGGCCGAACACCTTAAGAGCAGCGATGGTGCAGGTCAATGCCACCACGAAGATCTCAGGCTTGATGGCCGGCAGGGTGATCGCAAGGAAGCGCTGCCACCAGTTCGCTCCGTCAAGGCTTGCAGCTTCGTAGAGTTCCGGATCAACTCGCTGCAAACCCGACATGAAGATGACCAACGGATAGCCAACCTGAATCCAAATCATGATGAGCATCAGGAAAATCAAGGCAGTATCCGGCTTACCAAGCCAGTCATGCTGGAGAGACCCTAATCCCACAGCTTTCAGCAACGCGTTCAACGCACCATTCTGCGGACGGAAAATCCATCCCATGACCAAGGAGGCGACAGCGATTGGGAGCAGCTGCGGGAAATAGTAGACAGCTCGCATGGTAGAAGCCACTTTCGGCCCGAACTTCTTCTGCACTACGTCGAATACCAGCGATGAGAGGATAAGACCGAGCAGGATAGGAACGACCACCATGGCGATGATCATCCAAATCGAGTTACAGAACGATACCCAGAAAGTGGTGTCCTTCATCAGCCTCACCCAATTGGTCAGACCGGCGAACTGCGGCGGTTTGATGCCTCGGTAGTTGGTGAAGCTGAGATAAATGTTCCAGACAGCCGGAACAATAATGATCCATAGCAGCATCAGGAAGCCCGGAAGCAGATACAGCCAAAATCGATTGGACGGATTGCCAGGAATCCTCGACATCCCTTTTTCTCTGGCAGTTGGCTGCTGGCCGTGTGCCTGATTTTTATTAACGTGAGTGTTCATTAGTATGCCACTTCCCATGATTCGCATCGATCTTCATCTGAGACTAAGATGCTCCGCAATGCGGTTGAGTCGAACAACTTAGATTGCCGCCGTTCCTGGCCACGGTGCCCGTTACTGACGGCAGAAGTGTTGATATAAGGGCCATGGCGCCGCCACGTTCTCAACGACGCCATGGCAATGGTGATTGAGATGTTGAACCGTTAGGTTCAGACTCAGGACTTGACGCCAGCGGCCTCCACGCCCTTGTCGTAGTTATCCTTCATCTGATTGAGCACGTCCTTCACACCGGAAGTACCATTGACCAGTTCCTGCAGGGAAGAATTCAGCTCATCGTAGAAGGTGGACGTCGGCCAATCCGGGTAGAAGCCAAGGGCATTCTTTTCAAGCACGCCGTTGAAAGAAGTGATAAGCTCCTTCGTCTTTTCGTCAGTGATCTTGTCAGGATCAGCCGCAATCGGCAGACCACCAGAGTTGCCCATGAGGTCCTGAACTTCATCGCTCAAAGTGATGTCGATGAATTGCGCGGCAAGGTCCTTCTTCTTGGAGTTCTCTGGAATGACCCAAATGTTGCCGGAAGAGCCGACCACCTTATCGGTATCCGGGAAGGTGGAGAACGTCCAATTGGCATTCTTCATATCGCTCTGGAAACGACCGAACCACCAAGTGCCAGAGAAGAACATCGGATAGGTACCGTTCATGAAGCCTTGTCCGGCATCCTCAGCCTTGGTACCGGTGCAGTCCTTGGAAATATAGCCCTTGGACACCCAGTCCTTGATGGTCTTAGTGGCGTAGGTAGTTGCCTCGCCCTGCCAATCGACGTCGCCATCGTACATCTCGTAGTTCTTGATGAACTTGTCATTCGCCTTAGACAAGACCAGCTGCCACCACAGATGCTGCAGCGGATATTCCGCGACACCTTCGGAAAGCGGGGTCACACCGTTATCCACGAACTTCTGCATTGCAGCTTCGAGATCATCGAAAGTTTTCGGGATTTCGATGCCGTACTTGTCAAACATGTCTTTGTTGTAGTACATCACGACATCTTCGCCGTAGTTCGTGATGCCGTACCAGTCACCGGATCCCATAACGCCTTTGTCGTTGTACTTACCGGTAGCGGCCAAAGAACCTGAGACCTTCTTGTCCCAGTTGTACTTCTTCACGTAATCGTTCAGGTTGCTGAGCAGTCCCTGGCTAGCGAGCAGACCAGCAGTGGCGTTGCCCTTGTTGTATTCCATAGCATCCGGCGCTTCATCGGAATTCAGAATCTGAGCAGCGTTCTGACGAATTTGCTCGAAGGATTTCTTCTCAAACTCGACCTTGACTCCGGTCTTCTTCTCGAAGATTTCCATGGCTTTGGCCCACGCCTTGCCTTGTGCACCGTTGTCTTCCTCGTAATGCCAGATTTTGATGGTCTTCGGATTTGATTCCTGCTCGCTACCGCTGTTGCTGCCGCATCCGGCCAAGCCAAGGGTACCGAACATGGTCGCCACAGCCAGACCAGCCGCAACGATTCTACGGGTTGACTTCATTGCATTCTCCTTTTTCAGCTCCATTACTGAAATGAAATCCGAGACGAATCGGAATCTCATTGATTACAATGATATGTTTTCCCGAAGCGTATTTCAACTTATTTCGATTTATTTCGATAAATAAGTTCATTGAATCACTTAATCAGAAAATCACCGAAAATAAGGCAACACGGTACATAACCGCACATCATGAATAGAAGAAAGGATAAAAGACCGCAAAAACAATCGAAATAATAAGCTACCGCGGACGGCAGGGGCCGACCGTGCCACGAGCGCAATACTTGCCGGGCAACAGCTCCACCGCGCCGACATCATGCCGCTGCCCACTCAGTATCTCCATCATGATGTCAACCCCTCGAGAGCAGACGGCATGCGGATTCATAGGCATCTCATCAACCCCTTGAGGAAGCTGCTGCATGCCCTGCGTGCAAGCGGCCATCACTGAAATATCGCCAGGCACACTCAATCCACGTTCCTGCAACGCAAACAACAGGTTGTTCACATGCGTGGCGTTGGTCTGACAAATAATCGCAGTGGTCTGTGGAGCACTGGCGAAGACCGAATCAAGCATCAACCGCACGTCCGCCATTCCATAACCAGTCGAGGCCACGAAATCGGTTTTGACACCGAGATCAAGGCCATATTTCGTCACAGCATCGCGAAAGCGAATCAAATAATTCGAACCATCCTCATACGCGACGTCACTCGTCCCGACAATCACCACATGCTTATGGCCCAAATCGGCAATCCGGCTTATCGCTTCACGGCCCATCCGCTCGAAATCCAAATCGACGGAATACACCGCCCCGGTATTCGCGGGGTAACCGACGGAAACCACGGGCACATCCAACGTTGAAGCAAGATCGGCACGCGAATCTTCCATCAATACATCCAGCAGCATGATGCCGTCCACCATGCCATTGCGCGTGACCCTTACCAATTCCCGGTCACCGTATTCGTGCATCAGTAAAAGAATGTCATACCCATAACGCTTAGCCCGCGTAGCGAGAGCGAAGAAAAATGCCGCGTAATTCGTGTAATCCGTATATTCATGCACAGGCGAGCTCAGCGCCAAAACCTTAGTCCGAGGACGCCCGCTCGGCATGCCAGGCAAAGCGCCATCGCCCACGCCCAGCAAGGCAGCTATCGACTGGTCCATATGCTCTACATGCTTCGGACGATATCCAAGCGACCTCGCGGCCTCGATCACCTTGCGCTTAGTATCGTCCCTCACGGAGCGCTTGCCGCTCATCACATAGGAAACCGTGCTGATGGACACTCCGGACTTTTCCGCGACGTCTTTGATTCCAGCCATATCTAAACCCCTATGCAAGCGTTCTAACGAGCACATTCAACACACAGTGTAACCGCAAAACCGATCATACCGGGCAAGGTTCGCAGATGGGGATTACCCCCACCCCGCATAGCGATAGCCAGGAAGCAGAAAACGCCACGCCGAGCTTTTTTGAAACCCCTCATCGAATCTCAGCACATCCAATACGCCAGCAACGACCTCAACAGCATTTAACCCGACACCGGCAAAAACGTGCGTCGGTTCATTTCTACAGATACGACGCATCCGTCAGAAAACCAAAAACGCATCCACCAGATATTCGGATTTTCCCTCCCGCAACATTCGGATTTTCACTCGTCGCACATTCGGATTTTCCATCGCATATAATTCGGATTATCATCGAAACGAAATTCGGATTTTCCACTGCCTAGAATTCGGATTTTCTAGAACGCCGGATAAACCCTACAAACGATACGGAAACGGAACACATATGGCACAGCAGAACGTCAAGCCGAACGGCTATCGCCCACGTATCGTGGATAAGCAAATCGAACGGTACATGCGCATTTTCGGAGCCGTCGAAATCGCAGGAACCAAATGGTGCGGCAAAACATGGGCCGCACGCGCGCACGCAAACAGCATCACCTACGTCGACCGCGACAACAACCTGCCCATGGCACAGGCAGACCCATCGCTTATGCTGCTCGGCGATCGCCCGCACGTCATTGACGAGTGGGCGATCGCACCAGCAATCTGGGACGAAATTCGCCATAAGGTCGACGATGAGCCCGGCAGCAAAGGCCAGTGGCTGCTCACCGGCTCTTCCACTCCACAAAAGGACACCCGCCCGCAGCATACCGGAGCTGGGCGAATCGGACGCATCCGCATGAACCCGATGAGCCTGTGCGAAAGTGGGGACTCAACCGGGGCAGTCAGTCTTGCCGGATTGTTCGAAGGCAGATTCGAACCGTCGAAAGCGGACAACGACACCCTGAAACTGTTCGACATCACTTGCCGTGGCGGTTGGCCTGAAGCGCAAAACATGCCGACAGAGGACGCGCAGATCCTTATTCGCGAATATATCCGCCTCACATTGACGGAAGGGGTTCCGAAACAGGGGTACGATCCGGAAATCGCCAGACGTCTGCTCAATTCGCTAGCCCGCAACGTCAGTCAATCCGTAACATTCGAAACGTTGCGCAAAGACATGTACGGCACCGAGGAACACCTTGACGATTTCATTTCCGCAAGCAAGGTTTCCAAATACGTGGCAATGTTCACCGATATGTTCGTCATCGACGACATCCCCGGCTGGGTGCCGCCACACCGTTCACCGAAACGCATGCTGACCAAACCGCGCCGATACTTCGCCGATCCTTCCATCGCGGCCGCACTGCTTGGCATCAATCCACACGCACTGCTCAACGACTGGCAGACTTTCGGACTGTTGTTTGAAAACCTGTGCATGCGCGATTTGCTGGTATACGCCCGCGCGCTGCCGGATATCGGCATGGAGCCGGTACGTTACTATCACGACGATTCCGGCCTTGAATGCGACGCGATCATCGAACTTGCGGATGGGCGTTGGGCAGGTATCGAAATCAAAAGCAGTCAGGACAAGGTGGAGCAGGCCGCGGAAAATCTGAATCGTATGAAAGCCAAACTGTTGAAGAACCCCCAGGCCCGAGCCAAAGCGCCGGAATTCCTGGCCGTTCTGATAGGCGTCGGCGAGTTCGCCTACCGACGCGAAGACGGCATCTACGTCATTCCGATACGCACGCTAGGAGCCTGACGCGTTATCGATTTGCCGTTGACTTACCGCTGCTGTCTCGTCAACGGTAAGTCTAGACTTGCCACGAATTCGGATTTTCCCTTCTGCAACATTCGGATTTTCCTTTGCGTAGGATTCGGATTTTCTCAGACGGGGGCGAGACGGCGATTCAACACGACTTTGGACATGCCATCGATAGCATGGAATCATGCGTTATTTTGAAGATGAAATTTCCGGAATCGACGGCAGCACGGCCACGTTCGTCGGCTACTGCCTTGACAACAGCAGCGAAATCGACCCGAATCGCAAGCGCCCGTCCGTGCTGGTGATTCCCGGCGGCGGCTACGAAATGACGTCCGACCGCGAAGCCGAACCAATCGCCATGCAATTCCTTGCAGCCGGCTTCAACGCGTTCGTGCTGCGCTATTCCGTGAAACCGTCCATCTTCCCGGTCGCGTTGCTGGAAGCGGCTGAAGCGATGCGGCGGATTCGTACGCATGCCGACGAATGGCATTGCGATGCCGACGCGATCGCGGTGATCGGCTTCTCCGCCGGCGGTCACCTTGCCGCCAATCTTGCGACTTCCGCCAGCGACGACGTGCTCGCGGCACATGGTTACGATGCGGATGCGGTGCGCCCGAACGGCCTGATGCTCGCCTACCCGGTGGTCACGTCCGGCCCGCTCGCCCACCGCGGCAGTTTCGATGCGCTGCTCGGCGACCGCAAGGCCGATCCGGAAGCGCTCGACGCGGTTTCGATCGAAAAGCATATCGACGCGAAGACGCCGCCGGTGTTCGTCTGGCATACCGTTCCGGACGATTGCGTGCCGTATGAGAACACGCTGATGCTCGTCGACGCCTGCAAGAAGGCCGGCGTGAGCGTCGAGGCGCACCTGTTCCCCAGCGGCGGCCACGGCCTGTCGCTCGGCACCGCCGAAACCGCATGGCAGGGGGTCAACGGCATCGAACCGTGTGTGCAGGTCTGGCCGAAACTTGCGATCGCGTGGATGCGTCGTACATTTGCGGATACCGACGCTGCCACGACCGGCTCTGCCACAGCCGACGCGATTGCCGAATAATCGCCATTCCTGCGTTTTTTTCCGCGTCTTTTCACGTCTTTTTTGTCGCACGACTTCGCTTTTCGGACCAAAAAACAAGTCGTGCGACATTTAATCGAGTAAAATACCCCCTAACTGGCATTTTCCGGGCGAAAACGGCACTTAGGGGGTATTCGGCGTCGCACGACTTGAAAATAACCGCCAAAAATCAAAGTCGTGCGACGTTTTGCGCCACCTAATCGCCAAAATCAGATGGGACGCGACTCGTGCACCATCTGACGATCGCCGTAATACAACGAGTTCAGGCCAGGATTCGCCGGCGTGCCCCACGCGGACGCCGGACGCGCCGGACGCACCGGACAGCCGCTGAGCACGCTGGACAGCTGCCGGACAACCATTGAACAACCACCGGGCACCACCGGCCGAACACCACCAACAAGCACGCGTCCATAGGCACATATTGACGATTTGTGCAGATTTGCCACCCGTCGTCGCACTGCGGCGCACACTGCATAGACCCGTTGGTAGTCTGTGATTGGTTCGCAACGGCACATTCGTTGCGCACGATGGAAAAGCAAGCCACACGAACCGACCCCGCGCAACCGCGCAAAAACACACAGAGAGACCCATGAATATCATCAATTTCTTCGTCAACCTCATCAAGGACCCCCGTACCGCGATCGCCAGCTGGATCGCGATGGGCGTCGCCCCGACCCTCGGCTTCATCTTCCTCATCGTCTTCATCGAGACCGGTGTGGTCTTCTTCCCGTTCCTGCCGGGCGATTCCCTGCTGTTCGCGGCCGGCTTCTTCGCCGCGCCCGACGCGAAGACCGGCGTGTCCGCGCTGCCGCTGTTCGCGCTACTGCCGGTGGTCTGGTGCGCGCCGATCATCGGCGACCAGTGCAATTACTGGATCGGCCACTTCTTCGGCCGTCGCATCCTCGAATCCGGCAAGGTCAAGGCCATGACTCCGGAGCGCATCGAGAAGACTGAGAAGATGATCGAGAAGTGGGGTCCGCTGGCCGTGTTCCTGGGCCGTTTCTTCCCGTTCATCCGCACGTTCATGCCGTTCATCTCCGGCATTTCCGGCATGCGCTGGAGCCGCTTCACGCCGTTCTCCATGCTCGGCGGCCTGTGCTGGTCCACGCTGTTCACGCTGCTCGGCTATTTCTTCGGCGGCATTCCGGCCGTGCAGAAGCATTTTGAATTAGTGATTATTGCGATTCTTGTGCTGTCGCTGATTCCGACAATCGTTGGCCTGCTCAAGGCCAAGTTCGGCAAGAAGAAGCCGACTGCCGAGGACACTGCGGAAACCGCCGACGCCGAATAAGCAACGTTCAATCGTCGTAAAAATATCGGCGAATACAACGCAAGCACAACACGCGGAGTGTGGAATTGCATTTTTCCACACTCCGTACTAATATTTCGAGAGTTGTCTTGCTAAACAAGGTGACGCACATGGGGCTGTAGCTCAGTTGGTAGAGCGCTTCGTTCGCATCGAAGAGGTCGCGGTTTCGACTACCGTCAGCTCCACGAAGCCCGCTGCATTCATTCCACCGCAGCGGGCTTTTTCTTTTGTTTTCCGCGGTTTCCGGCATTTCTTGCGATTCCCATACGCACTTTCCAGCGCTCTTCGCACCGTGCATACGCCCGTCCGCACGCACGCACCGCGCCGTCCGCACCGGCCACGCAAACGCAACCCAGCCGAATCGCCATACATGCCGACTTCTAAAAAGCCATTTAACGGGGTCATTTTCGCGATTTTTACGATTTTAACCCCGTTAAAATCGCATTTTTCGCAAAACCCGTACGATAGTCCACGTCAAACAGTCCACACAAACCCAAAAATACGTTAAACTAGCGTTTTAACGGGGTCATTTTTGCAATTTTCGCAATTTTGACCCCGTTAAACCACATCTCAGGGATTATCGGTATCTAAAAAGTCACAAGGAGCACCACATGAGCACCTATCGCAGAGAGCACTATTTGGCCAAGCTCCGTCCTTTCTACAACGATTCCGGTCTCATCAAAGTAATCACCGGCATCCGCAGATGCGGCAAATCCAGCCTGCTCATCACAGTTCTCAACGAGCTCTTTGAGCAGGGAATCCCTGAAACCAATCTCATCTACCTCAACCTCGATCGCCGCGAATACCGTAATGTGACCACTCCGGACCAACTCGATCAACTCATCGAACAAGCCATGTCGAATGCCTACGGTGCAGGACTGCGTTATCTGTTCATCGATGAAGTACAGAACGTGAAAGGCTTCGAAACCGTCATCAACGGCTGGCGGGAGGAAGGTAATTGCTCCATTTTCATCACTGGCTCAAATTCCTATCTGCTGTCCGGAGAGCTTGCCACGAAACTTACCGGCCGCTATATCAAGCTGGAAATGTTCACCCTTTCCTTTCAGGAATACCTCGACATGCGGAATTTCCTAAACAAACCGGAAATTCCGGTATCGCAAGCCTTCCGCGACTATCTCACATACGGCGGGTTCCCGAAATCGCTGGAATATGACGATCCCGACGCAAAAGCCGCATATATTCAAGACGTCATCGGGCAGATCTTCAACAAGGACATCACCGCCCACAAAAAAGTACGCAATCGCGATACTTTCACCCGTGTGCAGGACTATCTCATCAATAATTTCGCAGCGCCCACGAATCTTTCCGGCATTATCGCGTATCTGAAACACAGCGAAGGCATCAGCATCAAACGCGAAACGCTTGCCAGCTACGTCCGTTTGCTGGAAAGCGCCAAAATCCTCTACAAGTGTCCTCGCTTCGATCTGAAATCCCGCAAGTCGCTCAGGGGCGGGGAAAAATACTATCTTGCCGATCCCGGTATCCGGTTCGCCCGTAATACCGATACGCGAGTCAGCTACGGTCCGTCACTGGAGAACGCGCTATATACGCATCTGCGGTCGAAAGGCTATGACGTCAGCGTCGGCACCATCGGCAAACTTGAATGTGACTTCATTGTCCGAAAGCGCAACCAGTACGCCTATATCCAAATGTCTATGAGCGTTCAGGATCCGCAGGTCGAGGAACGCGAATATCGCCCGTTCAGCAAATTGGCGGACGGGTATCCGAAATACCTGTTCACATTGGATCCGCTACCATTGCAGCGCGACGGCGTACGTCACCTCAATCTCATGGAATTTCTGCAAAACGACGGCGATATCGACTTCGATTAAACATTAATAATGGCGATTATGTCGTGTGGCGCGCCGGTTGTGCAGACGCACCACACGCATTGCGGAGGCGTCAGGCGTTGCGGCTACGTACGTAGGCGTCGAGCGTGGCGGCGGTGATGCCGTCGTAGCCGTTGATTGAGGCGAATTGCGGGCCGTTGGAATTGTCGATGCGCATGAAGCCGGTCTGGCCGAGCGTGGTGGCACCGGATGCGGCCGCGGAGCGCAGGCCGGACATGGAATCCTCCACCGCGATGCAATACTTCATGTCTTCGGGCGCGATGCCAAGCTTGCGGCCCGCCGCAAGATACGGTGCGGGCGACGGCTTCTTCTCGACATCGTCATCGCCGCACACGTAACCGGCGAACGTGCCGGCCGGCGCCTGCGCGATCAGGTTTTCCGCCAGATGACGCGGCGATGTGGTGACAAGCATCGACGGCACGCCCGCCTCCTTCAGCGACAGCAGCACGTCTTCGACGCCATCGATCCACGGAATGCGTTCGAATTCCTTCTGCGCCACGTAATCGATCATGCCTTTGCCGATTTCTTCGATCGACAGCTTGCAGCCGTGCTCCACCATGCGGCGGGCCACGTCCGGAACCGGCGTGCCGGAACCCTGCCAAGCGAGGTCCTCATCCCAGTATCCGCCGTGGTCGGCTGCGATTTTCAGCTCGCCTTCATGCCAATACGGTTCGGAATCGATCAGCGTGCCGTCCATGTCCCAGAACACGGCTTTGAGCATCAGCTTCGAAACTTCCTGGGCGCCGTTCTGGATACCGTTGTTCAGCTCGGTCATTACGTTTCCTCGCAATCGTTACGCTTCGTTCTCCGATAGCTACATTCTTCGTCAGCTACGACCATTTCAGCAGAGCGGCACGACGGAAGCGCTTCAGCGCGCAGAAAAAAACAGGACGGTTCCATCAAGCCGGTCCGCCAATCGGTTCATACCAATCGGCTCGCACCAATCGGTTCACGCAAACCGACTCATGCACAAGCCAATTCGCGCAAGCCAACGCAGCAACCAACCCATAGCAACGGAGGCACTTGGAAATCCCCCAAGTGCCTCCGCAACGAACAACGCATCCGACGAAATCGGTCGGCCGCAATCGCAGCAATCCGTCATAGACCCCTTTTAGACGAATCGCAAGACTTGCGTGCGACTACTCCTGAGCCTCCTGCTCCTGAGCGGCCTTCTCGGCATTCTCCGCCTTCCAGCGGGCGATGCAACGCTCGACGCGCTTGTAGCCGATGATCTTCGGATCCAAGCCGGCCTCGCGGAAAATCGCGGCAGGCGAGCCACCCTCGGCATACCTGCGCATGCAGTCGTCACGGAATTCCTTGGAATAGCAAATTCGATACTGAGTGACTGATTCCACAGCATCGAGAGACCCCAGGTATTTGCGGGTCTTTGCGGTGAACGCAACTCTTGGCACTGTACGCTCCTAACCTTTCTGTATCCACCGCATGCCCTCCCCCGATTCTTCGCGGAAATAAGCAGTCATATTTCATCGAAGCTGTAGGCCAGCCGGAAGAAATACGAACTTCAACGCGGATACGTAATATTATTCCTCACAATAGAGACATCATTGCGAGACAGATGCGGCGTTATGAGTAGTTGCATACCAAAAATCGGGCATACCCCCGCGATATATGCCCGATTTTGCTGTTTTTTTAGATTTTTTTAGGGTTTTCCAGCGCTTTTCAGGAAAGTCAGCGAATGGGCTGTCAGCGAATTCCCCAAACTACCACTGACCTGGAGCCCATATCGTCCCCCTCTTCCGCACGTTCCGCCCGTACGGATTCGCGCGACGGAAGCTGCCGTGCATCGGCTCGCAGCTGCCTGCGCCACATGCGCGCGCGCTGGGACCGCTCGACTTCCACGATGCCACCGTCCGCGTCCGCGGCGAACACGCTGGAACCGGCCGGCTTGCGCAGTCGCTCCACCTGGCGGCGCAGCTCGCGGTTCTCTTCCTCAAGTTCGAGGATGCGCGTGATTCCAGCCAGGTTGATGCCCTCTTCCTGGCTGAGTTGCTGCGCTTGCGCAAGACGGGAGATGTCGCGCAGCGAATAGCGCCGCGCGCCACCTTCCGTACGTTGCGGTACGACCAAGCCAAGGCGATCATACTGGCGCAGCGTCTGCGGATGCACGTTGGCGAGCTCGCCGGCCGCACCGACCGAGAAGACGGGCAGCTCGATGTCGAAACCGACTTCGGCGGCACCGTCCAGGTCGGCCCGGCCGGCCACGATCGCCATGGCGCACATTTTATACAGCCGCTTGATCTGCCGTGCGGCGCGCGCTTGGGAGGCTTGGGAAGTCCGCGATGAACGTGCCATGGCGGTCAGCGCTCCCGAGCGAGCTCGTCGGCGAAGTCACCGCATGCCTTGTCGAATTCCTTCGCGGCATGCTTGGCAACGAGGTTCGGATGCTCCGGAATGCGGATCTCCACACGACCGACCAAATCGCCGTTCTCGTGCGGATTGGCCACGCCCTTGCCTGCGATGCGCACTTCCGCGCCGCTGGACGAGCCGGCAGGCACTTTGAAGGCGATTTCGTTTCCGTCGATATCCGTGGCCGTCACTTTCGCACCGTTCACGGCCTGGCTGACGGTGATGGGCAGCGGCATGATGATGTCACGTCCGCGCAGGGTGAATTTCGGGTCTTCGGCGACGGTGATATGCAGGTACAGATCGCCGTTTTTGCCGCCATTGCGGCCCGGCTTGCCCTTACCGGTGAGACGGATCTTCTGCCCGTCGCGCACGCCGGCGGGGATGTGCGTCTTGAACTTCTTGCCGTCCGCGGACAGCGAAACCGTGGCTCCCTTGACGGCCTGGCGGAAGGTCAGGCGGATCTTGGAGTTGCGGTCCTCGCCGTTTTCCGGCTGCGGCTGCTCGTAATCGTCAGCGCCGTAGCGTTCGTAGGCGGAGCCTGCGCCCGGGCCGCCCGCACCGCCGCCGAACATCGAGAAGATGTCGTTGAGGTTCGGATTGCCGCCGCCATTGGTCTGGAAGCGGATACGCGAGCCGTTGCCGCCCATGCCTGCGCCGCCGCCGAACATCGAGCCGAAGATGTCGGAGAACGCGCCCGCGTCGAAGCCGCCCTGGCCGGAACCGCCGGCGAAACGCGCGCCGCCCATGCCGAACTGGCGGATCGCATCGTATTTCTGACGATTCTCCTTGTTGCTCAGCACGTCGTACGCTTCGGAGATGTCCTTGAACTTCTCCTCCGCTTCCTTCGTCTTGTTCAGGTCGGGATGGTATTTGCGCGCCAGCTTGCGGTACGCTTTGGTGATTTCGGCGTCGGTGGCGTCTTTGGAGACACCGAGGACCTTATAGAAATCCTTGCTCAGCCATTCATTCTCAGCCATGATGTGCCTCCTTTCGTGAGGTTTTCATGCAGTAAAAGTACAGTTTTTCAAACTTTCAAACAGTTGTCGTTGAACCGTTGTTTCAGGTAATCGAAGGCCCCTCGTTTTTCAGAGGGGCCCGATTACTCGTCACATGCGTTTCGCGCGGATACGCGGATTGTGCGAATGCGCGATCAGTTCTGCGGAGAAGCCACGACCACACGGGCCGCGCGGATCACGCGGTCGCCGATGCGGTAGCCGGCTTCCACCACGGTGTCGACGGTTTCCTTCTCGGCATTCGGATCCGGCTTGTGCAGGATCGCGTCATGCTTCGTCGGGTCGAAATCCTCGCCCTTTTCGCCGAACTTCTCAACGCCGAACTTCTCGAACGCCTTGTCGATCTTGTTGGCGACGGCCTTGAACGAATCGTCCATTTCGCTGTGTTCGCGAATGCGGTCGATGTCGTCGAGGGCCGGCAGCAGGGCGGTCAGCACGTCGATGATGCCGTGCTGACGGAAGCGTTCCTGCTCCTTCTGCGCGCGGTTGCGGAAGTTGATGAACTCCGCGCGTTCGCGCTGCAGCGCCTCCAGATATTCGGCGGCTTCCTTCTTAGCCTGGCCAAGGGGGGTCAGCGTATCGTCGGCTTTGCCGTCGGCAGCGCCTGCCTTGTCAGCACCGTCAGCGGCAGCGGAATCGCCATTTTCTTGCGATTGCGCGGCAGCCGGCTGAGCTGCACCTTCCTGCGTTGCGCCAGCGGCGGCAGCGGCGGAATCAGCGGAAGCGCCGTCAGCAGCGGAAGCGGCGGCCGGGGCGGCCTGCCCGGACAGGTCATCCATGTCGGGCAGGTCGTTCAGGTACTCGTCCTTGTTGAAATCGGACATGATTACTTGTTGTCCTTGTCGTCGTCCACGACTTCGGCGTCAACCACGTCGTCGTCGGAGCCGTTGGAAGCGGAGCCGGCAGCGCCTGCGCCAGCAGCGCCGGCCGCACCGGCGGCGTCGGCGGCGCCCTGCTGTGCGTAGAGGGCCTGGCCGATCTTCTGGGCGGAGGTCATCAGCTCGGTCTGGGCGGACTTAATCTTCTCAATGTCCTCACCCTTCAGGGCTTCCTTGAGCTCGTTGACCTTGTCGGTGACTTCCTTGGCCACGTCGTCGGAGAGCTTGTCCTTGTTGTCGTTGACGAGCTTCTCGGTCTGGTAGGCGAAGGACTCGGCCTGGTTGCGGGTCTCGGCTTCCTCCTTGCGCTTCTTGTCCTCGGCCTCGTGGGCTTCGGCTTCCTTGACCATGCGGTCGATCTCGTCCTTCGGCAGGCCGGAACCACCGGTGATGGTCATGGACTGTTCCTTGCCGGTGCCCTTGTCCTTGGCGGACACGTGCACGATGCCGTTGGCGTCGATGTCGAAGGTGACCTCGATCTGCGGGACGCCACGCGGAGCCGGAGCGATGCCGGTCAGTTCGAAGGTGCCCAGCGGCTTGTTGTCGCGAGCGAACTCACGCTCGCCCTGGTAGACCTGGATGAGCACGGACGGCTGGTTGTCTTCAGCGGTGGAGAAGACTTCGGAGCGCTTCGTCGGGATGGCGGTGTTGCGCTCGATCAGCTTGGTCATGATGCCACCCTTGGTTTCAATGCCGAGGGACAGCGGGGTCACGTCGATAAGCAGGACGTCCTTACGGTCGCCCTTGATGACGCCGGACTGCACGGCAGCGCCGACGGCCACGACTTCATCCGGGTTCACGGACTGGTTGGCTTCCTTACCGCCGGTGAGCTCCTTGACGAGCTCCTTGACGGCCGGCATACGGGTGGAGCCACCGACGAGGACCACGTGGTCAATGTCGGAGACGCTGATGCCAGCGTCGCGCAGCACGTTGTTGAACGGGGTGCGGCAGCGGCCCAGCAGGTCGGAGGTCATTTCCTCGAAGTGGGCACGGGTCAGGGTCTCGTCCAGGTGCACCGGGGTGCCGTCAGGGGTCATGGCCAGGTACTGCATGGAGATGGAGGTGCTGGTGGAGCTGGACAGTTCCTTCTTGGCCTGCTCAGCGGCTTCCTTCAGACGCTGCAGGGCGATCTTGTCCTTGCTCAGGTCAACGCCGTACTTGTTCTTGACTTCGCCGACGAGCCAGTCGATGATCTTCTGGTCCCAATCGTCGCCGCCCAGGTGGTTGTCGCCGTTGGTGGCCTGCACCTGGATGGTGGAGAAGCCGTCGTCGTCCTTGCCGATTTCCAGCAGGGACACATCGAAGGTGCCGCCACCGAGATCGAAGACCAGGATGCGCTCGTCTTCCTTGCCCTTTTCAAGGCCGTAGGCCAGTGCGGCTGCGGTCGGCTCGTTGATGATACGCAGGACGTTCAGGCCTGCGATGGTGCCGGCGTCCTTGGTGGCCTGACGCTGGGCATCGTTGAAGTATGCCGGGCAGGTGATGACGGCGTCGGTGACCGGTTCGCCGAGGTATGCCTCGGCGTCGCGCTTAAGCTTCATCAGGACCTGGGCGGAAATCTCCTGCGGGGTCCACTTCTTGCCGTCGATCTCAACGGTCCAGTCGGTGCCCATGTGGCGCTTGACGGAGCTGATGGTGCGGTCGACGTTGGTGACGGCCTGGCGCTTGGCAACTTCGCCGACCAGGATCTCGCCGGACTTGCTGAAAGCCACGACCGACGGTGTGGTGCGAGCGCCTTCGGCGTTCACGATAACGGTGGGCTGGCCACCTTCAAGAGTTGCGATGCAGGAATTGGTAGTACCCAGATCGATGCCAACTGCGCGTCCCATATTTGGTCTCCTTTGCAATAGGTTCGCTATACGTTCTTTTCGTTCTTCGCTCGAGTTTCGGATCGCCGTTTCCGGATTGCCGTCTCTCATGCTTTCCAAAACTTGAGCCTACACCACTCAACTTTGAATCGCAAGTTATTATTCCCAAAATCGCAAAAATTCTTGAGCACACCTCACTCAACTTTGCGCAAAACCCAAAACCGCCGGCGCTGGGGAGCATCTCAGCGTCGGCGGTTTTGGGGATTATCGGAGGTTATTCAGCCAATCAGCGGTCGTTCTTGGCGGCCTTCGCGGTCTTGACGAGCATCGCGACGGCAACCAGCATGGCGATCGCAATCGCCACGGCCAGTACCGCGGTACCGGTCTTGCCCAGCAGAGCGGCACCGAACGGACCGGCCTGCGCGCTGTCGGAAACCTTGCCGGAAGCGATCATGCCGTCCTTGTCAGCGCCCGCAGCGCCAACGCCTGGCTTGCCGTTGTTCTTGTCGGCGGAGTTGGCGGCCGGAGCCTGGAAGTCGACGGTCACGGCCTTGCCGGACTGGCGGCCGGTGACGGTGAGCGTATATTCGGAACCTTCGGTGACGCTGTCCAGCGCGATCGGAGTGGTCTGTGCGGTCTTGACGCGCACGCCGGAGAGCGGAGTGGAGGAATCGGACGCGGCCACGGTCTTGTCGTTCTTGTCCTTCAGCTCGTAGCTGAGCACAGCGTCGCCGTTGAAGCCGTCGACGTCCGCGGTGAACTTGCCGTCGGCAGCAGAGACCTTCACAGTGCCGTTGCCAGACAGTGCCTTCTGCGATTCGGTGGAAGTGGCCAGGCCCAAGGCGCCGGCGATCGTGTAGAAGTTGTCGGTCTGGTCGGTCAGGCCGATGACGCGCTGCGCGCCAGGGCCGGAAGCCGCGATACGCAGCTGGGTGCCGGTGTGCTCCATGTCGCCGCCGTTGTAGCCGCCGTCGGTGTCGCGGGAATCTTCCTGGGCGGTGCCGTAGGAGACGACCATGTTGTTGCCGTCAGCGGTCTTCAGCACGGTGGACAGCGCGTAGGCCGGCTGGGCGTTGAGGATCTGGGAGGTGTGCGCGTGGTCGGCGGTGACGATCACCAGCGTGTTCGTGAGGTCCACGTTCTGCATGGCGTAGGCAATGGCCTGGTCGAAGTCGTCGGTCTCGCCGATCTGGCCGCAGGCGTTGCCGGCGTGGTCCTGCTTATCGATCGAGGCGCCCTCGACCTGCAGGAAGAAGCCGTTCTTCTGGCCGTTCGGGTTGGCGCCCAGCAGGTCGAGCGCCTTCTTGGTCATGTCCTTGAGCGAGGAGCCCTGGTTGCCGAGCCAGCCGGCGTTCGGGGTGCACACGGTCGGGTTGGCGTCCTTAGCCGGATCCTTGGCGGTGGCCTTGGACGGGTTGAACTTGGTCGGCATGTTGCCGTCGCTCATCAGGGCGAGCACTGGATGGCCGTCCTTGTACTGCAGCGCGTTCATGGCAGCCGAATCGTTCTCGACGGTCTGGAAGCCCATTTCCTTGGCCTGCTCCCACACAGTCTTGCCCTTGTATTCACCGCCCTGCACGGTCTGACGGAAGTACTTGGAACCACCGCCGATGGTTACGTCGGCGCGGGTGTCGAGCAGCTGCTCGGAGATGGAGCCGATGCCGCCGTTTTCCTTAAGCTGGTTGATGAGGCACTGCTTGGAGGCATTGTTGGACGTGCCGTCGGTCTTGCCCTGTGGGCCGTAGCAGGCACGTTCGGACGAATGCGATTCCAGCACGGCCGGGGTAGCATCCTGGATTTCGGCGGTGGTCACATTGCCGGTGGCTTTGCCGGCCGCCTTGGCCAGCTCGAAGAGGTTCAGCTGCGGATTGCCGTAAATATCAACGTCAACGGCGTTGTTGTAGGTCTTGGTGCCGGTGGCCCAGGAGGAACCGGAGGCGGAGGAATCGGTTACGGGGGTAAGCTTGCCCGGGTTGGGGTTAGCTACCAGTTTGCCGTCGTCATCCTTGCCGACAGCGCTGTCCTTGCTGCCGTTGCCGACCGAGAAGGTGGTGTACTGGCCAGTACCAGCCTGCACGTCACCAAGCGCGCTCGGCTGGCCGACCGCGTCAAGTCCGTCGAAGTGGCCGTTGGCACCCTTCAGATAGTCACGGGCGACGGTGATTTCCGAATCGCCCATGCCGTCGCCGATGAACAGCACCACATTCTTGGCTTTTTTGTTGCCGATAGCTGCGATGCGTTGCGCGCCGCCGTGCTGCGCCAGTTCCGCAACGGACTTGCCGTTGGGACTGTACGTGGTGTCAGCTGCGAGCGCCGGCGCGGCAAGCGCACCGAGCGTTGCGACGGAGGCGAGGGCCGCGATTGCGCCCGTGAGAGCCTTGTGCTTGCTCATGTTTCTTCCTTCTTCCATGCAGTTTCGTCTGTGCCGTCCGGTTTCGTCGATTCGTTGCGATCGAGGCGGTTTCCCGATTCGGTTTCCCGATTTCGGAGTCCCGTTTTCGGCTATACCTTCCAGCTATGCGGAACCTTTCCGCAACTGCATTTGCTTGGATCTTTCGATTCCACTGCTCACGCTATGTGCCGCAAGCCAACGCACACCGCACTACAGAAGAACGGCAGATGAACACTCATCGCCATATGATGACCGCAACATATCCACCGCATGAACAGGGGGAATACGGCCAATAAAATCGCCATATTCCGTCAAACAACACCCCCACCGCACCCCACAAGCCAAAATCCCCCACTGGCTGGATAAATCCAACCTCTCAGACCCCACTCACACGCCAAAAATCCCAGTGACTGGATAAAAACCACCTCTGACGCACCACTCACGCGACTAAATCATCCAACCACTGGGAAAAATGCCCGCGCCACTCAGCACCGCGCAACCCGCGCCGCGCGCGTGGCCTTTACGGCCACGAACACGGACCGCACCAGCAGCACGCACAGATAGCAGGCGAACATAATCGCCCCAACTCGCGGCGAAACGGCGCCCGCAATCCACGTACCGAGCGGCGCGGTCACGGCCGCGGTCACACCAATAATCAGCGCGGTTTTCACATGCGCTAGCCTGCGCTTCAAGTTCGCCGCGCTGGTCGTGATCGAATTCGGAAACATTGCCAACAGCGAAGTGCCGCGCGCAACCAGGTCGGACGCGCCAAACAGCATCGACAGCGACGGCACCGCAAGCGCACCACCCCCGATGCCCAGCAGTCCCGCCAACGTGCCGATGACCACACCCAGCAACGCCAAGCCAATGCCGGTCGTTACGCTCATGGCGATCTGGTGGTCGCGCGACGGAACGAAACTCACCTGATTGATCACCACAAACACAAGAAACGCCACGAAAATCCACCGCAGCGCCAATTCCGGCAGCCGCGACAGCAGCCAACTGCCGATCTGCCCGCCGACAAACATGCCGCAGAACAGCAGCGCCGCGGCGAGCCAGTCGACGTGCCCGCCGGTCGCGTACGAAATGACGCCGGAAATGGAGGTCGGCACGATCGCCAGCGTGGACGTGGCGGCCGCGTTGCGTTGCGACAGGCCGAGCCAGACGAGCGCGGGCACGATCACCGTGCCGCCGCCGATGCCGAACGTGCCCGACAGCACCCCCACCAACATGCCGACCACAATCAGCACGATGATGCTGCGCGCCGACCCATCAAGCGCCGTCTTCCCCGCTCGCGATTCCATCTTTTGCGATTCCGTTCGTACGGCATCCGCCCGATCCGCAGTTTCCCCTTCATCACACATGGCAGCTCCTTCCACGTCTTCCGCGCCCGATACTACCCACCTGCCGCGCGCAGCAATCAGCCGATTCCATAATTTTGCGATTTCGCCGCCGCAGCGCCCGGTTCACGCGCTTTCTCGCTTATAGATGGCGGATTCGCGGGATCGACGGATGGTATCTCGCTTATAGATGGCGGCCCCTTGCGGAAACAAGACATCTAGGGGGCATGCATGCTACCCCCTAACGACCTATTGCCCAAACCGACCCGCCACCTATAAGCGAGATACCACCGGACACCCGGCCGAATCCGCCATCTATAAGCCAGATACCCAGCCAAAACCACGACCGCACGCCTACACCCACGCCTACACCGGCACACCCGCACGCCCACACCCACGCAAGACCCATTGCACACACCCCCGTACGCACACGACCGCGCGCGGACCGGCAAAATCGCAAGTCATGAGCGAAAAGGGGCATCAAAAGCACCCAAAACAGCCCGAATCACACCCCCATCCGCTCACAGACAAGCAAAACCAGCCCAACTCACAAGTCGTGAGCAAAAAGGGAGGCCACCCAACATCAAAACAGCCCGAAACATCCAGAATCGTACCCCCATCCGCTCACAACCGCGCCAAAACCGTCAAAATCGCAAGTCATGAGCAAAAGGGGCATCAAAAGCGTCCGAAACAGGCCGAATAATACCCCCATCCGCTCACAACCCATGCTTCAGCACGATTCAGGCCATATGCGCACCGCAACAACACCCCTGCGCAACATCAGACATGCACACGCACGCAAACACAAGTACACACACTGAAACGCAACACGTACCACAAGCACACAAACACCACGCACCACATACCGAGCACGACCAGACGCACACCCCCGCACACCGGAGAAGCGATGTCACCGGCCTGCGGCGGCGCTAGGCTAGACACTACCCCCGAACACCAGACGAATGGCGCGCGCCGGCCCCGGCGCACAACCCGTGCCGCACAATCCAGGAGCGTCGCCATAGCCGCGCGAGCCCCACAAAAGCGCAGCCAGCCACAAACACGAGCAGTCCGATCACCGCAGCCGCCACGGCTGTCATTTCGCCCGGCTCGTCGTATTGCGTCTTGTCTGGCACTTTCGGATTCGGAATCCGGTGCCCGCGCACGAGCAGCCTGTGTGAGTTGACACCGTACGGCGTGCACGTAATCAGCGTCGCGTAATCGGCCCCGGACTCAATATTCAGTTTGCTGATTTCGCTCGGCAGCACCACTGAGATCTGGTCCACTTGGTACGTGTAGGTTTCGTCGAGCACGTGGAAGGCGAACGTGTCGCCTTTTTTCAGTTCGTCGAGGCCGGTGAGCAGTCGCGCGGATGGCAGTCCGGTGTGTCCGGAGACCACCGCGTGCGTGGTCGCTCCGCCTACGGGCAGCGAGGTTCCGGCCAAATGTCCGGCGGCGATTTGCAGTACGCCGTCGCTGGTGCCGTGATAGACGGGCAGTTTCACTTTGATGCGCGGGATGGTCACGTATCCCATGATGCCGGTGCCGGTCACGTCGAGCGTTTCATCATATTCGCGCTTCTGCGCGTCGGTCATGTGCCAGCGGTCGCTGTTGGTGGCGAGCCGTTCGTTGTAGGCGTGTGCCGCGTCGAGCATCGCCTTGCGTTCGGCGCCGGACATGTCTTTGGTCTGTTCCACGTAGCCTGCCACGGCGTATGACTGGTGCATGCGGTTCCACCAGTCGCTGAATGTCGGATACGCGATGAGGCCCAGCGCACCGATCATGGCGATTGCGGAAATGGCAATCATCACATTGAGCAGCGCATTCGATTTCTTATGCTTGGCAGCCGGTTTAACCTGCGCACCCGGTTTAACCTGCGCATCCAATTCGACTTGCGCAGCTGGCTTGGCGTCCGATTCATCCGTCACGTTATTTATGCTACGCCCGCTTCCGCAAAGCCGTCTTGGCAACGATCAGCAGCACCAAACCCGCGCCCAAGATGGCCACGGCAATCCAAGCGGCCTGCTGCACGTCGGCGCCGGTGTGCGGCTGGTCCGGCGTGGTGGGTGGCGTGTGCGTGTTGGTGATTTCAGTGGAGTCGCCTTCCACATCGGAGATGGTGGTGTAGCCGTCGGGCACCGCCGCTTCGACCACGGTCCATTCGTGGTCTGCATCGAGATCCGTCCACGTGTGCGTCCACTTGTTGGACTCGTTCAGCTTCACGTTTTCCACGGGCTCGCCGTCGCGCAGGAGTTTCACGGTGATGGATTCGGGGCGCTTGCCGTCAGAATTGTTCCGGTCATTCCAGATTTTACGCACGGTGCGTTCCACGGTTTTCGGCGGTTGCGCCACACATTCGGTTTTCGGTTCGATACTCAGCACACGCGACCCGCCGGAGACGCCGTCTTCGGGCACTGCGACGAGCATGCTGCCGGAAGAGCACGTCCATGTCTGGTTCTTTCCGGAGGCGTTGGCGACCTTCACGTCAACGCTGTCGGACACGGCCAAGTACAGGCCGTCGGACAGTCCGGTGAAGGTCAGATGCCCGGAGGCGTTGGTGACACCGGTTGCCGTGGCGTCGGGCTTGTTCACCGCGATGAGTCCGGCGAGCGTGTTGGCCATGTCTCGCCACACTTGCGCGTCTTTGCCGGTCATCTTTGACCAGTCGACGGGGTATGTGGTGGAGTCGGTGAACGGTGCGACGGGTTCGAAGGTGGCGCCGCCGCTTGCCGGGATCTGCCCGACTTTGTAGAGGTTGAAGCTGGCGTCCGAAATGGCGAAGTTGGTAGAATCGTCGGACGTTTCGGAATCCGAGCTCTTATGGTGGTACGAAATGGCGATGCTGCCGCTGGCAGAGTCTGTTGTTGGAGCCGCGACGGCATCGCGAGTAGTGAATGCACAGGCTGCCGCGGCGAATGTGGCGGCGATTGCGCAGCATGCGGCGATGACGCGGCTTGCGATCGTGCGTTCCTTCATTGCCGACCCCTCTTCTGTGGATTGGAAAGTAAGCATGTTTGATTCGCCCCCAACGGCAAACCGGAAAATATATGGAGCCAGGCTGGATACTCAAGAAAATTAGGCAGTGTACAAGGGATTGAGGTGGTCCAGCCCAGCATATGTGGGTTCAGTTATTATTTAATTTTTAGTTTTTAAATTATGTATTGCGATTCCCGTGAGCCGCTGCTGACTTGCGTCAACGCGGCTCACGGGTTTCGCATGGTTACTTCAGATTCTTATGGAATCCGGAGGATCAGGCGTTGCGGCGACGCAGAGCCATCACCAGGGTCGCGCCAGCAAGCACGAACACGGCGATGCCAGCCACGTACAGCAGCACGGTGCCCATACCACCGGTGGACGGGAGGTTGGAGCCCTTGACGTTGACGACGTTAGTGGTCAGGGAGCCGGCGGTCTTGTCGGCGGTGAAGGTGATCTCGCCAGAAGCGGCTTTGCCGTTCAGCTCGGTCAGGACATCCGTACGCTCCCCGGTGGTCCACTCGACCTGGTGATCGGCGGTCACGGTGAAGGTGATCGGCTTGATGGTGTTGTAGCCTGCCGGGGTCGTGGTCTCAGTCAGGACGTAGTCGCCGTCGTCGAGACCGGAGAAGGTGAAAGAGGTGTCCTCGCCCGCGATGAACTCGTTGACGGTCTTGGTGGTGCCGTTCTTAAGCTTCTTTTCGAGCTTGAACGCGGCGCCCTTCAAGGGTTCATTGTTTTGCTTGACCTTGTTCACGACGACCTTATAGGTGAAGACGATGACTTTGTCCCACGGGGTCTTGCCGGTCGGGGTGCTCTCGCCGCCCTGCTCGGAGTTCGGGTTGTTGGAGAACTGGAGCATGGCCTTGTTCACGTTGCCCTGGTTGCCGAGAGTGGCATTCGCTGTGAGCGTGGAGGTGTAGTCGACGGTAATCTCGGAGCTGTTCGTGGCGGCAACAGCGGTCTTCAGATCGGTGAACACGACCTCGAAGGTGCAGCCGTCGGTAAGATCCTTGGCGGTCTTGACCGTGTAGTTGGAAGCATCAACGGAAGTGCCGTTGACAGCGACCTTGACGGAATTAGGGTTGAAGGACAGGCCCTTCTCCTCCACATCGTGGAAGGCGAGGTAGTAGGTCTTGTAGTCGGCGTAGTTGCTCGGCAGGGTCGCCTTCAGCTGGAACGGGACCTCGTCGCCGATGTCGTAGTCGGCGGAGTCCTGCCAATTGGAGGTGTCGCCGGTGGTGTCGTTGGTGTCCTTGACCTTCTTCTGGAAGGAGGGGACATCGCTCTTCGGGCTGATGGTCACGTCGTCGACGACCTTGGTGATGTACAGGGTGTTGGCGTCGTTGCCGCCCACGGTGTTGTCCTTATCCTTGATGAGGTAGTAGCCCGGAGCCGCCTCGTAGGACGTGTTGGTCTTGGTCAGCGTTGCGACCGGGTTCTCAAGCTTGGCGAACGTCTTGATGACGTCGAGCTTGTCCTGGTCGGTCTTGCCTTCGACGTTCACGTCGGTGAGCTGCTTCAGCTCTTCGGCGGTCACCTCGGTGCCCGCAGTCTTGGTACCGTTCACGCCGTACTTGACGTTGGAAAGCACCTTGCCGTCGAAATCACCGGTGAAGATCTGGTACACCTCGTAGGTGTGATCCTGATACTTAGTATCCGTAGGGAACGTAATTGTCGGATTGGTGGTGGCAGTCGTATTTTCAGCCGCAGTAGCGCTGGCTGCGCCGGCGACTCCGGCGATGGCCATTGCTGCGGTGGCTGCCACAGCTACGAGGCCTTTGAGAACCTTGTTCATTGTTCTCCCTTTCTTTCTTGTTTTGTTACAACTTGGGTTGTTTATATTCAGTTATTGCCTAGAGGGCAGCAAGTTCGCTACGTTACGGACCAGTCCCCCTTCTCCTAGACGTTTCCATCATTGCCGCCTCCTGAGGCTCAAGGCCAGACCGGCCACGGCAATCGCCACTGCGAGGAATCCCGCAGCGTACATCTTGTTCAATCCTTCGCCGCCCGTGCCAGGCAGGACGACACCAGGGGTGTTGGTAATGGATCCACCATCAACGGTGAACGCCGCGCTCTCTTCGTAATCGGCAGTGGTCTCCTCGAATCGGGAATTCGTGTACCACTTGCCGTTCACATCGGAGCCTTCGGCGGGGCCAATGCGGAACATGTGCGGGGTGCTGTCGAGGTTGAATCCGTCAGGAGCCTTGGTTTCGACGAGCTGATACTCGCCCCATGCCAAGCCATGAAGCTCGAACTTGCCCTTCTTACCATTCAGGTCAACGTACTGGCCGGACTGGGTGGAGCAGTCAGAGACACCACTTTCGCCATTCACGCAATCCTTGACAGTTCCGAGATCGTCAGACGCATTCACGTATGTGGCAACGCCATTTTTCCAAGAGAACGTCTTGATACGGGTCAGCTTCCATTCGGCACCACTTAGCATCTCGTCGTTATGCTCGGAGCTCACCTTGTTCCACTTGACCGTACCGGTCTTGCGGGTGTTCGCAATCTTGGAATCCGTGATACCGGGACTCCAAGTAGCATTTCCGCCAGTGATGGTGATCGTGTACACCGTATCGGACACTTCGTAACCGTTCGGCGCGGTCTTCTCCTGCAGGCGGTACTTACCGTTTGCGAGATCGGAGACCTTGAACTTGCCGGCCTTGGTATCTTCATCCTTCTTGCTGGAAACAGTGCTGTTTTCCAGCACGTTTACCACATTGCTTTGGGTCCGCGACACGGAGGCGACCGCGCGATGCTCGCCGCTGTGGGCGGCAACACGACGGCTGCTGTATGCGGCGGTGGATGTGACGGCGCAGCCGGAGGGCGCAGTGCCAAGTATCTCAGTTGCAGTGTTCAACGTCACAATGTCGCCACCGTTGAACGCAAAACCACTGTTTGCATCGGGACGATAGAAGGATTGCGGCGTAGTCCAGTTGGCCTTGTCTCTGCGGATTCGGAAACTGGCGCTGGTAGGCATGACCTCATTGATGGTGTACGACACGTAACCATTGCAGCCACTGGCAACCGTCATCTCTTTTCTGTTCGGCGGATCGCCGCTGTCCGACGGCCAATTGCCAGTTGCGGTCTTCCACTCAAGAAACAGCTTCTGACCATTATTCTGGTTGAAGTCATCTTGCATCTTGAAGAACACCGTGGTGGTGGTTGCCGGCGGCTTGGTCACGTTCACCCTCAGGGTGACGGTCTTGCTCGTACGAGTTTCCTTCGCCGTAATCGTCACCGGCGAAGAAGTCACCTTATTCGCGGTCAGCGTGACGCTTGTGCCGGTGTTGGCGCTCAGCAAGACGTTATCCGCATTGGAAGTGGACCATGTAACAGTGTTGCTTTCAGGAGCCACAGAAGCAATCAGATTAAGGGTCTTGCCCTTCTCAAGATTGATTTCCTGACCATCAGTATAGCCGTTAATCGACACGGAAGTCTCTACGGTCACGCCGGAAACATTGACAGTGAACGATGCAGTGACATTACCATCAGCCGACTTCACGGTAATAGTGGTATTGCCGTTGCCAGTTGGCGTGACCAAACCGTTTTCGCTCACTGCCGCCACGGCGCTGTCGGCAGACGACCACGTCAACTTCGCATTGTCAATGGGCGTACCGTTCTGGTCATAGGCCACCGCGTGGAATTGATGCGCAGTGCTGTTCGTAAACGACACGGAAGCCGCTTCGTTATTATTCGCATCAAAGATCTTGACGGACTTGACCTCTGTGCCGGACTGGTCGTCAGTAATGTTCCAAGACTGCTCAGCAGTATTGCCATTCATCTTGGAGAGCGTCCACGTTGAACCGGCCAGCAACATGCTGTTGTCGGTGCCATCGACCTTCTGCCATTCGATTGCCGAACCGGTCTTCTTATTGATGATCTTGCCGTCGGTCAACAGTTTGTCTGCTTCTGCGGTGATTTCAATGCCGGTACTGTTAAAGACACGAACAATGTTTTTTGCGGCGTCAGTAGTGCCACCAGTGTTGATCTGGTAAATGTTGGTGTTCTGCGCATAACCTTCAGCCGTACCCGATTCCTTCAGGAAATAGGTGCCGTTCTTGGCGAGGTTGCCCAGCTGGAACGAACCTTCCGCATCGGCATCATCGTTCCAACCGCCATCGGCGATGGTGGCGAGAGCGTTTGTGCCGTTTACCGCATCTTCCTTCTTGCCGTACACAGTCCAGCTGGTTCCGCCGAGAGCATTGTGCCCAGCGGTGTCATCCACCTTGTCCCACGCGATCGCGGCGCAGGAGGTGGTCATTTGCCCGTACCAAGACAGGTTATGCCGTTCCTGGTCCATATCCACTGCAGAGGTGGAATATTTACCTTCGGAGTTGACAAAATTACCGTTGTCTGTGGTAACAACATCCTTGTTGTACATTTCGAAATCGCCGGTAGTCCACACACGACCGTTGGTGGAGACATGCGACTGGAAGTTACCTGCAGCACCGGAATCGTTGCCCGTTACCATAACGGAACCCATCCATGCGGCAGACGGATCATCGGTTACGTTGACGTTGTACCAGTCTTCCTTATCACCATGGTTCTGGTTCTTGTACCAGCCGGTATTGATATGCCCCGACCCCTTACCGCCAAGGATGGTAAGGGAGTCGGTGTTATAGAAGTTCCACATCAGCTGGCTTGCACGCTTGACGTATTCCTGCCCATGCGTATTGTTGTAGCGGTTTTCACCCGTCGAATTCATCATGACGTAGCCATCGGAGATATCGACGCCGTTCCATTTGAACTGCCAGCCATTGCGGAACTTCACATCATTGCCATTACCATTGATATTGACGGCAACCGAAGCATTGTCGGAAATGTTCTTGAAGTTGAACACCACACCGGCATCACCAATGCTATTCAGCATTGATGCATCCAGATTGAACACCTGCAACTCGTCTTTGCCGTTGCCAGTCAACGTGATTTCCGTCTGTCGGGAATTGTTCTGAATATCGAACCGATAGACGTTGTGTTCGTAGGTGTTGTAGCTGTACGAGTAACGAGAACCTGTGTAATTATCCTCATTGCCTCTCGTAACAGTGTTGCTGGAAGCAATCTTCGCGAGCTTGCCGGACAGCGTAGCCACATAATTCTTATAGTCGGAATACGTGTAATCCGAGCCCGTCGAAGGATTCTTCACTCCGGAAATAACGGTGTTGCTGTGATTCCAGTTGACTTTGCCGTTGCCGCCCATGGCATATACGGAATACTGTTCGCCGTTCTTCCAACCGTTACGGCTTTGCACTGTGGTTTGATTGCCCGCAATGTTCGCGTTGAAGTTATGATCATTCGTCTCGCCGGTAGCGCTATTTCCCGCTCCAGTTCCAAGCCAGCTGGAACCCTGATTAGCGTTATCGGTCCAGCCTTGGGCTCCACCGAACCAATTCAGCTCGGAATTGGTGCTATTGCCACCGACCGAAAGCACCGTTGAACCGTCCTTCGGGCGGAACTGCGAGCCAAAGCCGACGATACCCCAACGGAAACCACGCGAACGATTGAACGAACCGTCTTTATTCCAAATATTCCAAGCCTGCTTCATTGGATGGAGCAGAAGCTTTCCGTTCACAGCGGTCAAGCCTTCGGCCTCAACGGCGTAAGAACCTTCAGGAGCATTGTTGTTATTAGCAGAAGTAATGCCCGACTTCTTGCCACCTACATACATGTCGCCGCCAACGAAAGTAGCAATACCCTCATCGTTACCGCTACCGGAAGTCTGATCGCCTAACGGTTCTGTGGTAGGTGTGCAGATTGCGCCGTCCTTGCGACTTTCGTCAGCTTTGGCATTATAGGTGGGAATGAGGGAAGTGACGGCGACGGTGGCCATCATGGCTACCGCTATGGCGGCGGTCAGGGAGCGGGTACGCGAAAGCACGCGACCGGTTGCCGATCGCGTTCCTGCATAGTGTCGTGGTGCGTTGCCGACACCATTACGCCATTGCCTCATCTTGTCCCCTATCCGCAAAGTGTTCACCCTTCTGAGTCCCTCAACTCGAGGGTTGATATCCTTTGCATAATGCCGTTATCACTTCTGTTTTACGTATAGCTTCTGCGCTGTTCCCATCTCCGGTAACACAGCCGGAAACCTCTGTTTTCCCTTTTTCTCTGACCTACGGTTTACTATGATAACCTTTGCAGTTATGAAAACAAAATGAAACAGAAAGAACCCACACCCCCTCCCCCGATACGTTTTTTCGTCCCCTCTCACGGGGACAACGCTTTAAAGCCTGATATTCAACGGTTTGTCAACGATTGCAAAATCAAAAAACACATGCTGATCATTGAATGAAATTCATCATTCATCAGCCCCCGATTGGCGTGTCATGAAACACATCACTGCAAATTGTTTCATTTTTTTCCTGAAAACGTATGCCACACACCGTGACTACAGTGGGGGTATCCCTTATCAATCCACCCCAGGCCATCACAATCAGCCCGTCGGCATTGACGGGCTGCGGAAGGGTAATGAGACTCGGCTCTCAGCGGCCAGTGCCGTACACGGAATCGGTGCCGCGTAGTACGAGCTGGGCGCGCACAATCTCATGCGCGTTCTCAAGCGGCTTGCCTTCGATAAGCTTCATGGCCTTTTGTGCGGCCGCGCGACCCATCGCATACGGATCCTGGCGCATGGTGGTCAGGTTCACAGTGTCGGCGTACGGCGAATCGTCGAAGCCGATAATCGAATAGTCACTCGGCGTGTGGTGGCCGTAACGTTCCAAACGCAACACCAGCGGAATCGCCATCATATCCATCTGGCAGCAGATCGCGTCCGGGAACTCGTCCAACGCAAGCAGCGCGGTCAACGCCGAGTCGGCGAAGGTCTTGCCACGCGGCACAGAGACGACGCGCCACTTGAAGTCATGGGAGGCCCCCATCGTCTTGCAGGCGCGGATGAAGCCCTGTCCTCGCGCATCGATGGAGGAATTAATGGAATCGACCGCATCGGAGCACACGTACACGATATTCTTGTGCCCCAGATTGATCAGATGCTGGGCGGCGGTGAACATGCCGTCCTCATCGTCGATGGAGATGGTGGCGTCGAAGCCGTTTTGCGTCGGCGTATTGATGCCAATAATCGGTACGTGGATGCGCTTGAGCTGCTGGATTTCCTTCGGCTCCACGCCGAACGATGTCACGAATACTGCGTCCACGTTGCGGCGGACCGGCAGATTCGTGAGGAAGTCGCGGCGGTTTTCGGCGGTGTCGACGTGCTGGAACAGCGATACGTCATACCCGGCATTATGCATGACGGATTCGATTCCAGCGAACACTTCCGTATTGAACCAGCTAGTGATCTCTTCATTCATCAGCATCGCCACACGGTACGATTGACCCGATTTCAACGATGTCGCGGAACGTGAGATGTTGAAATCAAGCTTGTCCGCCGTTTCCAGCACCTTGCGGCGCGTACGTTCGGACACCAGTTCCGGCCGCGTGAACGCGCGCGATACCGTGGAAATCGACACACCCGCGGCCTTGGCCACCTCGCGAATGCCTGCTCTATCCATCTCTCAACCCCTTTGCGGTTTCTGCATCATAATCACAAACGTTCCCAGCCTTGGAAACACTCGCTTGAGCGGCGATGCTCTCTCAATCTGTTTCTATCATACTGCGAACGTTGTCAAAAATCACGCCAGTGTTGCACAAATCGCACAAATTATCAAAATAACCGGGTAAACCGCGTAAAAAGCCCATTTCGTCCACTGATGCTTATAACCCAACTCGCCGTTGTAATAATGCACGAATGCAACGCCAATGCCAGGCATAATCATCATCACCGCGCCAAACAGGCCGGCAGTGAACATCATCGAATTCTCATGCTGGCGCATCAACGTGAAAATCAGCACGAAACCAAGCGTCACCGAGCCGACGCTCATCATATGCTGGCGCAGGCCGACGCGCAGCAGCAGATCCCACAACAGTCCGATCAACACCAGACCGACCGACAACACAATCTTCATTGACTTCTGGTAGCGCGCCGCCACCCAATCCAACACGGCAAGCACAACGAACGCGATGAACAGACCGAAAACAGGGTTCTGCGAGCCAAAATCGAAAGCCTTATGCGACGTGCAGAGGTCGTACGGCACCTCACACACCACGGCGAGGATGAACAGCCGTAGACCATACGCGACGCGACTATGTGTTTCACGGAAACCCTGCACCAGCAGCCACGCGTAAATCGGAATAGCAAACCAAGATACGACCTCGCTTAAGACCATCGCCGTGAGCGACGTCATATTATTGACGTCGGAACCGAAAAACAGCGGCACAATGGTGGCGCTACCAGCTGACAGAGCCAACGCCACAGCGCCGATGACCTTGAGCTGGAACACCGTCAGTCCGCGGTGCTTCTTCTTGGTACGGCGAGCGCCGCCGAATCCGATCTGTTCAATCGAATCAGCTCCAGCACCCTGCTCGGCATAGCTTTCCATATGTCCTCCTCAGTTCCGCATACGGCCTTTCGTGCGCCCAAGACGCCCAGTACGCCCAAGACGCAACCTACACGCGTTTCACGCGTTCAGCACGAATTTCAGCAGACCGTCGTAGTCGGCACCGGTAAACGAACATACCGCATGCTCCGACTTGGGCGGGTCGCTCATCGGCGAAATTTCCGTACGGAAGTATGCTGCGTCGAGACCGGCGGAATTGGCTCCGATAATATCGTTTGCTTCATCGTTGCCCACCATGAGCGCGTTTTTTGCGATTACGAACTCGCGGTCGAGAGCCAGCATGTACAAGTCGCGGGCAGGCTTGCGGATTTTCTCTTCGCTGGAGATAATCACGTCGTCCAGTACGTTCGCCAAGCCGGTCATTTCCAGTTCGGGGCGAGTATAGCAGGCTTGTGCGTTGCTTAGCAGCGCCACGACGACGCCGGCCTCCTGCAATGCTTCGATCATGTCGAGTGCGCCCGGATACAGGCGGATCATGCTGGTGCTGCCCTGCCGGAACGCCCATGCGGCTTTCAGCGCGGCTTGCGGCAGTGCCAGTTTCTTTTCAGCCTCCTCACTACGGTTCATCAGCAGCGACCGGTAGACCGGCAGGATATCGAATTCATCCCATCCGTTACGGACGATTGCACGATCGGCTTGATGGACCATTTCGCGGGCCTCAAGTTTTTCGAAGCGTTCGCGCATTTCGTCGACCGATTCGTAGTCGGCACCCAGTTCGCAAACGCAGTCATATAGCGCCTGCCAGGCGGTTTCGCTCTGTTCGTCTGTACGAATGTCGATCAACGTCCCGTAGAGGTCGAAAAATACCACCTCATATCGTGGATTATGAGCTCCGGCTCCCACTTCTCGTATCCTTTCTGGTTTTCCGGCCCCATTGCCGTATCGGTTACGGCGACCGCAGCTTTGCGGTCGCCGTTTTGTAGCTTCCCTACTGAGAGTATTACTGCAACCGCCAGATTGCAAACGTATGCGGTGGAACAATCAAATAATCGCCATCACCTGCGCTCACATTGCCTTCCATCGGACTGACGGACGAGCCGAGACCACACCAGTATCTCCGTATTCCGTCAATCGGTTCCAAACCCGTTACGGCCACGTCAATAACGCCGACGTGTCTGCTTGGATTGGCGGCCATCAGATAATCGCCGACGCGGAACACGAGTTCGTCGCCTTCCGTATCGACGATATTGCGATTGCCGTCGAACCACTGTGGATCAGACTTGCGCAATGCAATCAACTTCGCGTAATACTCAATCAAATCGCGCTTCTGCCATGCACGGTTCCAATCGAGCCAGTTAAGCTCTTTGGCGGAATCGTAAGAATCAGAGCTGCCGAATTTGGTACGTGCGAACTCCTCGCCGGACAGCATGAACGGGATGCCGGCGGAGGTAAGCGTGATACCCACAGCCAGCTTGTTGGCGTCCATCACGTCGGTCAGCGCGGCCGCAATCTGCGGACCGACACCGGCCAGCCCTTCCGCCGAGAAATCGGCGTCATACATGACTTTTGGCACATCCACGGTATTTTCGTTAACGCCTTCGGCCACGGTGCTGCCCAACGAACCAGCCGCAAAGCTCGCGCACAACTTGTCCCACAGCGTGAGGTCGTCGTGCGCGGACACGTATTGAATGACCTGACCTGCCACTCCTTCCGAATGTTTGCCGCGACGCCACGCGTCCACGGCCTCACGCACAGCCGCTACGTTCTCGTGCATGCCACCGTTCACATAACCCGGGCGGTCCGAGAAGAACACATGGCCCTTGATGGTGTCTCGCGTGGTGTCGCAGAAGTGGCCGATGCGACTGTCAAGCTTCGACAGGCCTGACTTGTCAGCCAGCACGGTGTCGCTGGGCAGCGGCGCGGTGGCGCCCGCGGACCACGGTTCGCCGTACATGAGGATGTCGCGTCCACGGCCGGGAATCTCGTCCAGCGCGGCACGCACGGCATTCATGGTGTCCACGTCAATCAGCCCCATCAGGTCGAAACGGAAGCCGTCCATGTGGTATTCGCGCGCCCAGAACGTCACGGATTCCACGATGAACCGGCGGAACATCTTGCGTTCGGTGGCCATATCGCAGCCGCAGCCGGATCCGTTGGCCAGCGCGCCGTTGGGCTTACGGCGCAGGAAATAGTCCGGCACCGACCGCTCAAACCAATTATCGGGCGAGAACATGTGGTTGTAGACCACGTCCATGATCACTTTGATGCCGGCGTTGTGCAGCGCCTGCACCATCTGCTTCACTTCGCGGATGCGCACCGACCCGTCGAACGGATTGGTGGAATACGAGCCTTCCGGCACGTTGTAATTGACCGGATCGTACCCCCAGTTGTAGCGATCGCAGGTCTCTTCGTCCACGGAACCGAAATCGTAAATCGGCATGAGCTGCACCGCGGTGACGCCAAGTTTCTTGAGATATGCGATGCCCGTGGGAAAGTCGGGATGCCCGTCCAGAGACGTACCGTCGTCGGTGAACGCCAGATACTTGCCCCGATGCGATTCGGAGAAACCGCCGGCGGGATCATTGCTGAAATCGCCCACATGGGTTTCCCAGACCACCGTCTGCGCAAGCGGCACGTCCGGCATATGGTCGCGGTACCAACCATCCGGATTGGTGCGGCTGAAGTCCACGACCATGCTGCGCCGGCCGTTCACACCGGCCCCGCGCGCCCACGGGTCGGCGATGCGGTCGACGGAACCGCAATCGCGTTCGATCAAAAAGTCGTAATACACGCCGTGCATGTTGTCGGCGAAATCGTACGTCCAGGAACCATCGGATTCCGGACGCATCGTGTACTGTCCAATCAGAGCGTCGCCGCTTTCCCCCATGGAGCCACGCGAGAACAGTCTCAGGGTCACCTTCTGTGCGGAAGGAGCCCAGAGAGCGAACTGGGTGCCGGTTTCAGTAACAACGGCACCCAGCGGCCGTTCCAGACACAGCGGGAACGGTTCGGCGACGCTCGTGTTCGGCTGTGCGAAGCTGTCTACGAGCGTCATATCCTTTGCCTTTCTTTAGCCCTTCACGGAGCCCGACATGGACTCCTGATAGAAGCGCTGCATCACAATGAACAGGATGGCGATCGGAACGGAGATCACGACCGCGGCCGCGGCGAAGCGGGCAAACCAGTTCTGGATATATTCCTTCTGCAGCATGAGCCACAGGCCCAATGCCACGGTGTAGTTGGATTGCGTACGGCAGATCACCTTGGCCATGACAAAGTCGAGCCACGGGGTCAGGAAGCCGATGATGGCCTGGTAGACGATCATGGGCTTGCAGATCGGGATGATGATCTTATGGAACACCTGGAAACGGGTGCAACCGTCGAGCAGGGCGGCTTCGTCCAGCGAGGTCGGAATGGTGTCCATATAGCCCTTCATCACGTAGAAGCCAGCGCCGGAACCGGCGGAGTACACGAGAATCAACGCCACGGTAGTCATGGTGCCGCTTGACAGGCCCAAGGCCTTCAAGATGAAGTAGATGGCGGTGACGGCCATGATACCCGGGAACATGCCAAGAATCAGCACAACGTTCATGAAAGTCTTGCGCACACGGAAACGCATACGGCTCATGCAGTATGCCACAGAGAGCACGAAAATCAGAGAAATCGCACAGGTGAAGCAGGCGATGATGAACGTGGTGCCGAACATCTTCGGGAAGTCCAACACGTTGCGGTCGGTGAACAGCACCCTATAGTTGTCCAGAGTCCACTCCTTCGGGAAGAAGGAGCTGGTGTACGGGGCGGTGTTCTTATTGAACGACTCCGCGAACACCCATACGATTGGGACGAGCCAGATGACGGCCAGAATGGCCAGGAACAAGTGGGCGAACACGTCGCCGGTGATACGGCGGATCTTCTGGTCGTGCAGAAGGCCGTGGCTTTCCACTTTGGTTGCGGAATGCTTGTTGCTCATCGGAATGCCTCCTCATTCTTATAGGAGCCGGAATTGCGGTAGGTGATCAGCGAAACGATGGCCAACACGACGAAGGTCATGATGCCGATCACGGCACCGAGATTGTAATCCTGCTTGTCCACGGTCAGCTTGTACAGCCAGGTGATAAGCAAATCAGTGGAGCCTGCGGAATCGCCCAATGGCGTAGGATCGCCGCCGGACAGCAGGTAAATGACGTTGAAGTTGTTCACATTGCCCGTGAAGGTGGTGATCAGATACGGGGTGAGCACGAAGATAATGTACGGCATGGTGATCTTAGTAAAGATCTGCCACCAGTTGGCACCGTCGATCTTCGCCGCCTCATACTGATCGGCCGGAATGTTCTGCAGAATACCAGTGATCTGCATGATGGTGTACGGAATACCGACCCACAGGTTGATGACGATTACGGTGACACGGGCCCAAGTGGCGTCGGTGAAGAACGGCAGCGGGCCGTCAATCCAACCCCACGTCTGCAGCATGCGGTTCACCGCACCCTGCGGCTGGAGCATGGTGTGCATGACCAGCAGGGACACGAACTGCGGAACGGCGATGGACATGGAGAAGCAGGCACGCCAGAAACCCTTGAAATGGGTGGTCTTGCGGTTGATGATCATGGCCACGAACATGCCGAAGAAGAAGTTCAGGAAGGTGGCGAAGAAGGCCCAGACCAAGGTCCACACCAGCACGCGTCCGAACAGTGCGGCGTTAACGGTGCCGCCGCTGTTGGAGAAGACCTTGGCGAAGTTCTCAAAGCCGACCCAGTGGAACAGCACGAGGTGCTTGTGGTCATAGCTGGTGAATGCCATGGAAATCATGAAGATCAACGGAAGCACAGTGAACACGGCAATGCCCAGCGTGGGCAGGAACATCAGCAGGACGTGAGCCTTGGCATCGAGCAGCTCGCGGACATCGTCCATGAAGCTCGGAGCCTTGCCGTTCTCCTCGAGCAGCACCTGGGACTTGTATGCAGAGCGCACGGACATGACCCACAGGCCGATGAAGGCAGCGGTGATAACCAGAGTGGCGACACCGTACAACAGGATGACCACGGAACGGTCAGGTTCGGTGTAGACCCAGAAGCCGTCGACCAGCTTCTTGCCGCCTGCATTGGTGCCCAAGGTCGGCAACTTGGAAAGATAGTCCACACCATTGATTGCCATGAACACGAAGTATGCGATTTCCAGCGCCAGCATGGCAATGCCCTTGACATACTGCTTGCGCACGATATCGCCAAGACCAAACACCACTGCGGAAAGCTTAGTGAACAGGTCACCACGCCGGAACGCCGCCCTTACCGTGTAAGGCGACGGAGAAACATAATCAGCACCCTGCTTCCGAAGGCGCTTCATCTCCCGCGGGGAAAGAGTTGTTGCTGTCATTTCGACTGCCCTCTCATATGGATATTGAAAGATAAAAAAAGCTTTGCTCCCGGACAAGGGGAAGGAGAATTTAAAAACCTTGCCCGGGAATGCAAAGCTCGGAGGAGGAGTGAGCCACTATGCAAAGTGGAGAGAGACACCGCGACTCGAAGCGTCTCTCAAAGCTGCAGGATGGCTGGGGGGATTTGGCAGTGCCAACCACCTGCATTCTTCAGTTATTGGATTTTTAGAATTACTGATTTCACTCAGCGATCTTGCCACCGGCCTGCTTGACCCAATCCTGGTACTTGGCGGCAGCGTTGTCCTTGGTGATTTCCTTGTTGACCAGGGCCTTGCCGAAGGTTTCGGCCGGAGTCCACCAATCGTTCATGCCAGACAGACCGGACTGCAGGAGGGCGGTGTTGGCCATGGTGTCGGCCTGGGCCTTGGCTGCGACGTCGTCGGTGGTCAGATCAGACAGGGACTTGTCGGTCGGCGGGATGGCGCGCATCTCGTAGTGCAGCTTCTGAGCTTCGGTGGAGCCGAGGTAAGCCGCGAACTGAGCGGCGGCCTTCGGGTTCTTGGCGTTCGGGTTGTAAGCAGCGGCCTTGGTGGCGGCGAAGGACTTCATCTGCTTCTTCTGGCCGTTCACGGTGAAGGTCGGCAGAGAGGTGGCGGCGTAGTTGTCACCCAGGGCCTCCTTCACGTCCTTAGCGGACCAGGTACCGGAGAACAGCACGTCGGCGGAGCCATCCTTGATGGCTGCGAGGCCGGAAGCGCCATCGTCGTTGGAGAAGTTCGGGTTGGCGACCACATCAACCAGATAAGAGGTGATATCGGCGCCGTCCTTCGGGAAGACCATGCCTGCGTCAGCATCATTGCCCTTCTCGCCGAACAGGCTCAGGCCATCATAGAAGCCGTTGATGTACCAAGAATTCTGCAGGGAGAACGCGACCTTGGCCTTGGAAAGGATGGTATCGAAGTCCTTGGCCTCATCCTCGGTGATCTTGGACTTGTTGTAGTACATGAACCACGTGTTGTCGGTGTACGGCACGCCATAGAGCTTGCCATCGGTGCCGGTGACGGAGTTGACTTCGAGGTCACCGTTCTGTTCCTTCACCTGCTTCTCAGCGTCGGTGCCCAGCTGGCCAATGGCCTTGGCGTCCATTAGAACACCCAACTGATCGGAAGCGAACATATAGACATCGGCCGCCGCGGACGGATCAGTGCTGACCTGCTTGGAAGCATCGCCTTCAGAGACCACGTCATTCTTCCACGTGATATTGTATTCCGGATGCGCCTTGGCGAAGTTCTCTTCGACCTTGCCCAGCCAGTTGGTGTCCTTGGCCTGATCTTCCTGCGGGGCCCAGACGCTCAGGGTGATGTTCTGGGTGCCGGAGGCCTTCTTATCGCTTCCACCATTGTCGGAGCCACCGCACGCAGCGAGCGGAACCAGCATAGAAACGGCAGCAGTAAGTCCGATTGCCTTCTTCCAATCGATCTTCATTGATCTTCCTTTCCTCACATAACCTTGTGTTCCTCAACATCTCCGGTTAAATGGTACGGACCAAAACCCTGCATACGTTCACATCATCGTTCTTGGATGATTACCAACAACACTGGGGCCACCAAAAATGTATCAGTGATTGTTAGTGTAGCACGTTTCTGCCAACGTTTGCAATTCAGCGTTATGATTGTTTCAAAGAAACACCGCAAACCGCGAAATATCAAGGAGACACACCCTCATGCTTCCCCCCGCGAAACACCCCCACCCCAAATGGCTTGCCGACGCAATTTTTTATGAAATCTATCCACAGTCCTTCGTCGACTCCAATGGCGACGGCATCGGAGACATCCCCGGAATCACTTTAAAACTGGACTACATCAAGGATCTCGGATGCAACGCGATCTGGCTCAATCCCTGTTTCGACTCGCCATTCAAAGACGCCGGCTACGACGTGCGCGACTACAAAAAGGTGGCATCACGCTACGGCACCAACGACGATCTCATTGCGTTGTTCGACGCCGCCCACCGGCGCGACATGCACGTGATCCTCGATCTCGTGCCAGGCCACACCAGCGAGGAACACGAGTGGTTCCACCGCAGTTGCAAGGTCGAGCGAAACAATTATTCCGACCGCTACATCTGGACAGACTCATGGATCTCCGGTGGCGACGGACTGCCATTCATCGGCGGCGAATCGCCCCGCAACGGTACCTACATCTTGAACTTCTTCAAATGCCAGCCGGCGCTCAACTACGGTTTCGCGCACCCCGAACGTAGCTGGCAGAAGCCAGCCCTTGGTCCGGACGCGAAGGCCACTTGCGACGCGATGGTGGACGTCATGCGGTTCTGGCTTTCCCGTGGCGCAGACGGCTTCCGCGTGGATATGGCCGACAGCCTCGTCAAAAAGGACGATGAGGGCAAGCCTTACACCATCCGCACCTGGCAGTACATGTTCGCCCGGATCCGCCCGGCCTTCCCCGAAGCCGCGTTCGTTTCGGAATGGGGACGGCCAGAGGAGTCGATGGCCGCCGGCTTCGACATGGATTTCTATCTCGATTGGCGTTGGGACGGCGTTCCCAACGGCTACAACATGCTGTTGCGCAACGTGGACGACCCGTTGAGCCGCAAGGGCGACAAGAGCTATTTCAACGCCGATTCCGGCACGCCGATCAGCGAATTCCTGGACGAGTACGAGCCGCGTCTGCGCGAAGCGGAAACGGCCGACGGAAATTTTAATTTCATCACCTGCAACCACGACACCGCACGCGTGGCGCCGCGACTGTCGCAGCGCGAAATCGCCCTGGCATACTGCACGCTGTTCGCGATGCCGGGCGTGCCGTTCCTGTATTACGGCGACGAAATCGGCATGCGATACCGCGCACTGCCCGGCAAAGAAGGCGGCTACGTGCGCACCGGTTCGCGCACACCGATGCAGTGGGGTGCGAACGACGCATCCGGAGCACTTCACGTGTCCGATTCTGCAGAATCGGACACTCGGGCTGGCGATGTGACCGGTGGCAGCTACCTGCCCGCCGACCCGTCCGCCGACGCCCCGACCGTCGCCGCACAGCAGGCCGACGCCGAATCACTGTGGCATACGGTGCGCTCCATACTCCACGTCAAGGGGGAATGCGACGCCTTGCGGTCGGGGGCTACGTTCCATGCAATCGAACGCGATAGAGTGTTCGTTTTCGAGCGTTCCACCCACCTGCAGAAGCTGATCATAGCCGTCAATCCAAGCCGCGATTGCAAAGCTTTGCAGTTACCAGATGGTAGTTATCGGACGATTTTCAGCATCGGCGAAAACGAAATTAGCGGCACTTCGCTGCGTCTAGGTCTGCAAAGCTTTGCAATTCTCGAAGCCGAGTAGCAGACGAGCAATGCCCCGTTGGAATAATCGTTTGCAATGCGGAGCGCTGCGCCTTCGTATTGCAAACGATAGTCAATATGGAAAAACAATTCCGGTTATCTATATTCCTGAAATTAGAGCAAAATCGCAATATAGCAACACTCTCTTACCGCAAAACACGCTTTGAAAACGATATCATACCGTGATATAGTTATCTTTGGTGCGAATGCCACCAGCATCGAAGCTGCGGCAATCACAAGCAATGTAGCATGTCAGCCGTCACAAACGGCGCGGAAAGAAGGGACCTATGACACAGACCCAGCAGACCGAAAGCGCAGAACGCATCGCACGGCCTCTTATCCAGCTCGCCAAGCTCAATGGCATTTCCACGTCGTATATCGACCAGCTCGGCACCTATGTGGAAATCCGCGACGAAGTGCTCGTCTCCGTATTGGCCGCACTCGGCGTGGACGCATCCAGCGACGAAGCGATCACCGCCTCCTATGCGGCGACCCAGCAGCGCATCGCAGACACACTTGTTGAGCCGACCGTCGTGAAGTTCATCGGCAAGGAAGCCGTCACGCCAATCCGCGCGAAAGGAAACGACGTGGCGCTGAAGCTGACGTTGGAAGACGGCACGGAATATGCGGGCGATCTGACCGCGTATCTGACGGGCTCGAACGCAGATGACGGCTCGCTGCAACTGACGCTGCCGGACGATATTCCCGCCGGCTACCACACGCTGGCCGTCGATGCCGGCCCGCTGCACGCCGAAGCCGCGCTGATCTGCGCACCGGCACGCATCGAACTGCCGCCAGCAGTAGCGGAAAAGCAACGTTGGGGCTGGATGGCACAGATGTATTCCATCCGTTCCGCTGAATCCTGGGGCGTGGGCGACTATGGCGATCTGAAGCTGCTGCTGTCCGACGCGGCAACGAAATCGCATGCCGATTTCATGCTTATCAACCCGATTCACGCCACCGCGCCGGTGCCGCCGCTGGAGCCGTCGCCGTATCTTCCCGAATCGCGTCGTTTTCTCAATGTGACGTACATCCGTCCGCAGGATATCGCTGAATATGCGGAACTCAACGAGGCGGACCAGGCCGAAGTGGCGCGTCTGCACGCGGAAGCCTCGCCAGCCAACGACAGTATCGAGCCGCTCGACATCAATTCCGCTTGGTGGCACAAGCGCCAGGCGCTGCAGCTTGTGTACAACGTGCCGCGTTCCGTCGAGCGTCAGGCCGCGTTCGACGCGTTCAAGGAGGCCGCGGGTCCGGATCTGCGCGCGTTCGCCGCATGGTCGGTGGCGTTCCAGGTGTGGGGCGCGCCGTGGGAAGGCACGTGGTTCAAGGACACGAACCGCGATTCGCCTGAAGTGGTGGAGCTCATGCGCGAGCACGCCGATATGGTCGATTTCGAATGCTGGCTGCAGTGGATCGCCGACGAGCAGGTGACAGCCGCGCAGAACGCCGCCCGTGACAGCGGTATGGCACTCGGCCTCATGCAGGATATGGCCGTGGGCGTGCACTCGCTCGGCGCGGACGTGTGGTGGAATCCGGAACGTTTCGCAGTAGGCAGCGTAACCGTGGGCTGCCCACCGGACTTCTACAACCAGCAGGGTCAGGATTGGGGCCAGCCGCCGTTCAATCCGAATTATCTGGCCAAAACTGGTTATGGCGTGTACCGCGAGATGGTGCACAACATGTTCTCGCACGCGGGCGCGGTGCGCATCGACCATGTACTCGGCCTATTCCGTCTGTGGTGGATTCCGCAGGGCGAAGGCGCGCGCGGTGGCGCGTACGTTACGTACGACTATGAGGCGATGATCGCGATCCTGACCATTGAAGCGTCCCGCGTGAACGGTTTGGTAGTCGGCGAGGATCTGGGCACCGTGCCTGATTACGTACGCACGGTACTCGGCGAGCACGGCCTGCTGGGCTGCATGGTGGAATGGTTCGCCCGCGTGGACGACTCCCCCAACGCCGGCGACCCGTACGCCGATCCGTCCACGTACCGCAAGTACGCGCTGGCTTCCGTCACCACGCACGACCTGCCGCCGACCGCCGGCTACCTGCAGTTCGAGCACGTCAAGCTGCGCGAACAGCTGCACCTGCTGTCCGGCCCGGTCGAGGAGTTCCAGGCTTCCGCCACCGCCGAACGCGACGCGATGATGGACCGTCTCGTGGAGTCCGGCCTGATCACGCCGGAAGTGGCGGGCGATGTGGAAGGCCACATCCAGGAAATCGTCGAGGCGATGCACAAGATGCTGCTCAAGTCGCCGTCCGTGCTGCTGCAGGCCGCGCTGGTGGATGGCGTGGGCGAGACGCGCACGCAGAACCAGCCGGGCACGTCCAGTGAATACTCCAACTGGCGTGTGCCGCTGGCAGGCCCGGACCTCAAGGTGGTGCACACCGATGAGGTGTTCGATCTGCCGCGCGTGCAATCGCTTGCCGCCATCATGAACGGCGAGAAGTAGCGTTTAAACTTACCATTCCCCTTTCCTTACAAACCAAAATTCCGGTCCTCCTTGTGGAGGGCCGGAATTTTTCATATATGCAAGGCGATTTGGGAGCGGTTAGGCCGCCTGAGAACAATCGCAACCTCAGCCAGCAGTGCAACGGCCAGATTCAGCGGTCGATCAGCCCAGCAGCAGCAGCCATACGGAGGCGTCGCTATCCAGCTTGCCGTCGTCCGTCAACGGCACGGAATTTGCGATGGCGACCGCATCGTCCGGCAGGGCGATCGGCTCGTCGCCGAAATTGGTGACGGACAGGAATCGACGGCCTTCCGTGGCCGGACGCGAGTAGGCGACCACCGTATCGCCCATGTCCAGCAGGTCGGCGGACGTGTCTCCGGTTGCCGTCAGCACCGTCTGTCGCAACTGCAACAGCTTGCGGTACAAGTGCAGCATGGAACCGTTGTCATCGGCCTCGACGTCGGCCGCGAAATCCTTGAACCAGGCCGGCTGCGGCAGGTGCGCGTCGGCGGAATCGCCCTGCTCCGGGCCGAAACCGAACGTGCCGCCGGTGATGAAGTCCGGGCTCCACGAAGCCGGTTCGCCGCAATCGGCAGCCTTCCACGGCATCGGTGCACGGCAGCCATCACGACCCTTGTCGGTGAAGTTGCGACGGGTGTTGAACGGCGTCGGATCCTCAAGACGATCCCACGGAATGTTCGCCACTTCGAACAGGCCCAGTTCCTCGCCCTGATACACGTAGGCGGAACCCGGCAGGCCCAGTTCCATCAGCGCGGCTGCGCGGGCGCGACGGGTGCCGAGCTCACGATTCTCGCGGTAGGTCTCTCCGTCACGCAACAGCCAATCGTGCGCCAGCTGGTGGTACGGAGCGTCCTTCACCTGCGGCAGACCGAAACGCGACGGACTGCGCGGCACATCGTGGTTGTTCATAACCCACGTCGTGGTGGAACCGTGCGTTTCCTCGGCGGCGCGCAAGCCGTCAGCAATGGCCGTACGGAACTCGTCGGCGAACCAGTTGGCTTCGGCGAACTCGAAATTGAACACCTGGCCGAGCTCGTCGGTGGACGCGTACAGATGCTGCGATTCGGCCTTCACCCACGCCTCGCCGACGGCGAAACGCGGCGGATTGTACTCGTTGAACACCTGACGCCATTCGCGGTAGATGTCGTGCACTTCCGGACGGTCCCACAGCGGGCTGAACGCGCCGTCCGCCGGCAGCACATGCTGCACCGCGGCCGGATCCATGTCGGCCAGCGGCACGGAATCGAGGTCCTTGGCCAAGCCGTGCGCCACGTCGATGCGGAAGCCGTCGGCGCCGTGGTCGGACCAGAATCTCAACGTTTTCTTGAATTCCTCGTGCACGTCCGGATTCTTCCAATTCAGATCCGGCTGCTCCTTGGCGAACATGTGCAGGTACCACTGTCCGTCATCGACCTGCTGCCACGCCGGGCCGCCGAACAGCGACTGCCAGTCGTTCGGCGGCAGCTCGCCGTGCTCGCCGCGGCCTTCGCGGAAGATGTAGCGGTCGCGTGCGGCCGAACCTCGGCCGGCGGCGAGCGCCTCGATGAACATCTTGTGCTTGTTGGACGTGTGGTTCGGCACGATGTCGACGATCACCTTGATGCCGGCTTCATGCGCGGCGGCGGCCATCGCGTCGAAATCGGCCATGGTGCCGAGGCGCGGGTCCACGTTGCGGTAGTCGATCACGTCGTAGCCGCCGTCGGCCAGGTCGGACGGGTAGAACGGGCTCAGCCAGATCGCGTCGATGCCGAGATTCTTCAGGTAATCCATTTTCTCGGTGACGCCGGCGATGTCTCCCAACCCGTCGCCGTTCACGTCTTTGAAGCTGCGCGGGTAGATCTGGTAGACGACGGCTTGCTTCCACCAATCGTCACGCATGTTATTCGCGGTCATTATGCCCCTTTCGTCTGTGCCTGCAACCGTTGTACCGCTGACAACGATAGCATTGCAGGGCGTCCGCTGCGGGGGCGCGCGGGCAATCGCGTTTCCGTTTGCGCAGACCGGCCGGCGGTGCGATCGTTCGCGCCGTCGTTCGCGCTGCGCAAACCAGCAGATCGTGTCGCCGACCGCACGACCGACCGCGCCACACAAACCGGTCAGCCGCATCGCCGTTCGTACAGCCGAACGCGCCGCACAAACCGACCGACCACACGATCGACCGCACGGCGCAAACCGGCCCGGCCGTATCGCGCAAACCGGCCAATCGCAAGATGGCGTGCGTCGAGTAGAATCGCAAGAAGATCCGACTTGCATACGTTGCCATACGGATGCCATACGAAAGGTGATTATGAAGTTCCTCTCCCCCGATTCCGGCTTTATGCGCGGCCTGAGCGACGCCGTCGACGCGATCTGGATCAACATTCTGATGCTCATCACCAGTATTCCGATCATTACGATCGGCGCGGCGCTGACCGCCGGCCACGACGCCACCCGCCGCACGCTGTCCGGCGAAGGCACGGCGACGCGCAACTATTTCGCCGCCTTCCGCTCGAATTTCGCGAAATCAACCGGCTACTGGCTGATTTTCGGCACGACCGGCGCGCTGTGCGTCTACTCGTGGATCGTGCTGCAGATCACGCCGCTGCTGATTCCGAAATTCGCGCTGACGATCGTATGGCTGATCGGTTTCGAATGGGTTTGGGCATTGCAGGCACGTTTCGAAAACTCGTTTTGGCGCACGCTCGGCAACGCTTTTGTGTTCGGCGTGAGCAACATCGGGCATACGTTGGCATTGATTGCGATTGACGCGGTGTACGTCGCGCTGCTCGTGGCCAGCTGGTTCTACATGCCGCAGGGCCTGTTCCTGCTGCTCGTGCTCGGCTACGGCACCATGCTGATGCTGCATTCGCCGATTCTCGAGCATGTCTTCCGCAAGTACATCAGCAAGTAATTAGGCACGAAAAAAGGGACTGATTCGCATCAGTCCCTTAAATTTTTCTGGGTGAAAATCAGCCCTTCACCGCGCCGCCTTCGGCCCTGCAATTAAGGACCGCGCTACGCGCGGGCTCAACGTTACCCTCGCGGCATAGCCGCTCGGGCTGGAGCCTGGGAACAGCGCACTGCGCTGTTCCCTAAGGGCTGATCAAAGATCAGCCCTTAACGGCTCCAGCCATAACACCCTTCACGATGTACTTCTGGCAGATGAGGTAGAAGATGATGATCGGGATGATGGCCATAACTAGGCATGCCATCATGGCGCCCATATCCACAGAACCATAACCGCCCTTCAGATACTGCACGGCCACGGAAATGGTCTTGTACTTGCCCAGGTCGAGCGTCAGGTATGGCAGCAGGTAGTCGTTCCAGATCCACATGGCCTGCAGAATGGCCACGGACACAATGGACGGCTTCATGATCGGCACAACGATCTGGAAGAAGATACGCGGCACGGAAGCACCATCGATCATGGCGGACTCTTCCAGCGATTCCGGAATGCCCTTAACCACACCGGTGAAGATGAACACGGCCAGACCAGCTCCGAAGCCCAGGTACACGAAGCACAGACCCCACGGGGTGTTGAGCTTCAACATATCGGCCAGCTTGGAAAGGGTGAACATGACCATCTGGAACGGTACAATCATGTTGAACAGGAACAACGTGTACAGCAGCTTTGCAGCCCAGTTGTTCACGCGGACGATCCACCATGCGCACATCGAAGTGCACACCAGAATCAGCGCCACGGAACCGACAGTGATGAGCAGGGTCCAGCCGAAGCTGGCGAAGAAGTTCGTGGTTTCGAGGCCACGCGTATAGTTTTCAAGTCCAACGAACGCCTTACCGGTCGGCAGGGAGAACGCGTTACGAGAAATATACGCCTTCTGCTTGAAAGAGTTGATGATCACCAGCACGATCGGGAAGATCCACGCCAGCGAAACCACCGCGAACAGTACGGACCACAGTGCGCCGTGCTTGACTTTTTCTCCGGAGTTCATGCCTCCACCTCCTTGCTCGTGGTGAGCTTGTTCTGGATGAGCGCCACGATGGCCACCAGAATGAAGAACAGCACTGCCTTCGCTTGGCCGACGCCTTCCCAGCCCATACGGCCATAGAACGTGCGGGTAATGTTCATTGCCAGACCTTCAGACATGTTCGACGGAGCGCCGTTGGTCAATGCAAGGTTCTGATCGTACAGCTTGAAGCCGTTGGTGACGCACAGGAACGAGCATACGGTGATCGACGGCATCATCAGCGGAATGATGATCTTGAACATGGTCTGGGTGCCGTTTGCGCCGTCCACGGAAGCCGCTTCGAGCACGTCGGTCGGCAGCGACTGCATGCCTGCGATGTAGATAATCATCATATAGCCGATCTGCTGCCAGCACACCAAGATGACCAAGCCCCAGAAGCCGTAGGTTGCGCTATACGTCAACGCGCGGCCCCAGTGAGCGAGAATGCCGTTGAGCAGCAGCATCCAGATGTAGCCCAGGATAATGCCACCGATGAGGTTCGGCATGAAGAACACCGAACGGAAGATGTTGGAGCCCTTGATGGCCTTGGTCAGCATGTATGCGATGGCGAACGCGACTACGTTGATCACGATCGTCGTGATGATGGTCAGTGCCGTCGAGAAGCCCAGCGCGTGCAGGAACTCCTTATCGGCAAAAGCCCTCTTGTAGTTTTTCAGACCGACGAATTCGGCGTCGGTGACGGTGGTGAACTTGCAGAAGCTCAGATACACACCCATGATGAACGGGATCACAAACCCGATGATGAACGCGGCGAACGTTGGCAGCGCGAAGAGCGCCCACCACTTTCGTATCGCCTTGCCAGCCATGCTGATCATAGCCTGCCTGCTTTCTTTCCTTCTCCATTCCGCGTACCGCGTCAACGCGGGCGGGAATTCCATTCCCCAGAGGAACCATCCACAGCATTGTTTCCTGTTTCTCCAGTGCTTACATCAGTCATGATAAACGGCATGACTGCAAATGTCAAACGTTGTCATTTTCGTATGTCACGCACGGCAAAATATGAAACGTTGTCACCAAAACCATCTCTAGAGAACGCTTATATTCCACGCAATGCCCAACTACCACCACTTTATGAAAACGTTTGTAATGAATAAGTTGCAAATTGGACAAGAACACGGTCTTAATGGTGAGGGGAGGTAGCATTACATTATTCAAGCAATCACTGTACAGGGGACTCGATGAAAAGCAGTAGCATTCAGGATGTTGCGCAACTCGCGCACGTGTCCATTTCCACCGTCTCTCGTTCCTTCACGCGCCCTGACCTGGTGTCGAAAGCCACCAGAGACAAGGTGATGAAGGCCGCGGACAAGCTGAATTTCTCCATCTCGCGTTCTGCCGCGGCCTTGAAAACCGGCCGTGCGCTGCGTATCGCGGTACTCGTCTCAGGCCGGCTCAACCTATGGTTCAGCTCCTCCATCATCGAAGGTCTGAACGAGGTCTTCCACGATGAGGGCTACGACATCTCCATCTACCAGATGTCCAGCACCGAGGAACGCAGCGAGTTCTTCGACATGCTGCCGGTGCGCCGCAACGTCGACGCCGTGATCGTCATTTCCTTCGACATCGCCAGCAACGAAATCGAACAGCTCAGGTCGATCGACGTGCCGATCATCGGCATCAACTCAAGCCTGCCGGAAGAACGCGGCTTCAACGCCGCCGTCCGCATCGACGACAAGCAGGGTTCGGAACTCGCCGCACGCCATCTGATGACGCTTGGCCACCGCGACATCGTCTACATCCGTTCCGACCGCGAAGTGACGCTGCACTTCAGCGTGCAGGGCCGTTACGAATCGTTCATGGCATGCTGCCAGGCCAACGGCGTCGAACCGCGCGTGCTTGTCACCGACGCTGGCAGGAACAGGATCAGCAAGGTCGTGACGCAGCTGCTCAGCCTCGACCACATGCCGACGGCCATCGCCTGCCAGGAGGATGGCATCGCGGTGCCGCTGCTGTTCCAGCTGGAACGCAACGGTTTCACCGTGCCGAACGACATCTCCATCATCGGTTACGACGACAGCGTCTACGCGCGCGACCTCGGCCTGACCACCATCCGTCAGACCCCTGTCGAGATGGCCCGCGAAGCGGCCCGCATGACACTCGCGCTAATCGAGAAGCAGCCGATCGACGAACCGTTCAAGACGTTCCCCGCGCAGCTGATCGTCCGTTCGACCACCGCTCGTCTGCATAGCTGATTTTCCGGCAACATACAGCGAACGTAGCGACATACACGAAGGGCCGTCATCGCAAGTAATTACGATGACGGCCCTTCGTGTATGTCGTCACAACCAACTGCGGCCGAGAGAAGGAAAGGAAAAACTCTCGGCCGCAGTTGTTCTATTCAGTTATTGGTTTGATCAAGCGGTGATCAGTGAACAGCGTCGTACTCGGTCTTCCAACCGTCCACGAACGCCTTCTTGACTGCGTTCCAGTCGCCGGTGCCCTGAGCGTACTCAAGGAGGGCGGAACCAAGCTTGTTCTTCCACTCTTCGGACGGCATCATGGTGAAGTTCCAAGAGACTGCAGTCTTGCCGGAGTTCTGATCTTCAACAGCGGCCTGCACCAGCGGATTGTCGGACTTGACATCGCTGAAGGACTTGAACGGAGTGGTGAAGCCCATGTCGCTGGACAGAGACTTGATGCCAGTCTTGCTGGTGACGACCCACTTCAGGAAGTCCTTGGTGGCCTTCTTATCCGCGTCGGAAGCCTTGGAGTTAATGCACCAGTAGTTCTCGGAACCGGTGGCCAGACCCTGCTTCTCTTCGCCCTTGACGCCGATGTAAATCGGGAGCATGCCGAGGGAGTCGGCCTTCATGCCAGCCTTCTGCAGATCGGTCCATGCCCAAGTGCCGTTCTGATAGAACGCAGCCTCGCCGAGGGAGAACTCGGAGGTAGAATCATCACCGGTCTTGGAGCTCAGCTGGGTCGGCTCGGTGGTGGAGTCCTTCAGATACAAATCGAAGATGTTCTTATATTCCGGCAGATAGGTGCCCTTGATGGTCTCCGGCTGCTTGGTGACGTTGTCATCCTTGAACTCATAGTAAAGCGGCAGGTTAGCCAAATGGGTCTTGAAACGCCAGTCGGAGCTGGAATCGAAACCGGCGGAGGTGAACGCGCCCTTGACACCAAGCTGGTCCTTCTTAGCCTGGATGTCATCGGCCACGGCCTTCAAGGTATCGAAGTTGTCGATGTCATCGACGCTCTTGATCTTGGCGCCGTCAGTGGCAATGTACTTGGCCAGCAGATCCTTGTTGTAGATCAGGCCATAAGTCTCCATGGCATACGGAACACCGACGACCTTATCCCCATCCTTGAGGGCGACATCCTTGTTGATAAGCTGCTTGTACGGCTCAGTATCGGACATGTCTTCGGTGTAGGACGACCAGTTCTGGTAGCCGACAGGGCCGTTGACCTGGAACAAGGTCGGAGCCTCGGACTTGGCGATCTCGGACTTCAAAGTCTGTTCGTATGTACCGGAAGCAGCGGTCTGGACCTTGACCTCGACACCGGTTTCCTTGGTGTAATCCTTGGCCAGCTTCTTCCATTCGTCGCTGGATTCCGGCTTGAAGTTAAGGAAGTACACCTTGCCCTTGCCGTTATCGGAACTTGAGCTAGAACCACCGCAAGCAGCCAACGTGCCAACAGACATTGCCGCGATAGCGACCATTCCAACTGCTGCCTTAATAGTACGATTCATCATCGAACCTTTCTCTTCCATTCCTGTTCCCAGCTTCTCGTTGGGAAACAATTTGCGGTATCGCGTCATCACGATTCCTAACAACCACTATTATGCCGCATTCCCCCGATTTTTGCAAACGTAGGCAAAATGAATTCAAAAGTCAGACGTCATACCATCGAAAGAAATCCCGAAAATCATTTATTTTCAATACTTTTAGAGAGCATACTTTTATGCAAGCGTTTGCGACACGCCGCAGCAAAGTGGCAAGTCATGCATGCAATAAAGAGGCGGTTCCAAGGAGGGACCGCCATAATATTCAGCGATATCAAATAGTTCCGTTCAATAATTCAGCAATTCCAATGTTCGATGACATTGTCACCTTTATATTGGCTTAATACACAATAATGCGCAGTGTCCAATCGCAGCAACCGCGCGAAATGCGGATCAACACCGAGCCATTGCGACGTCAAGATACGAAGAACGTGCGCATGCGCCACCAGCAGCACATCGTTTCCAGCGTCGAGCAACGGTTTGACCGTGGCGATCGCCTCACGTGTGCGCGCCGCAGCTTCCTCCACCGTCTCACCCGGACCGTTGTGCACGGGCACCTGCTCGCCGTTCGGCAAAGTTTCAATCCAATCGCCTTCCAACGATTCGGGAAGTGCCTGCGGACCGTCGCGCCACACATCCCAAGCGAAACCGCCCACCGCACTCACTTCCTGGCGCGTACGCCCTTCGGCACGGCCGTAATCCCATTCCGCGATTTCAGGGAGCACATCGAAATCGCCATATCCGGCCAGCTGCGCCGTCTGCTGGGCTCTGCGCAACGGACTGGCGAACATGCACCCCTGCGCGAAACCCTGGGGAAACGCCTCACGCAACCGTTCGCCGGCGGCACGAGCCTGATCGCAGCCAATGTCAGTCAACGGAATATTGGTGCGGCCGGTGTGCTGTCCGGATTCGCTCCACACGGTCTGCCCGTGACGCAGCAGCACCAAGCGGCCAGGGGTGATTACGGAAGCGGCATTGCCTCCCAGTTGAGTTTCAGTCATGTCTCTACTCTAGCCGACGCAAGCTGCGTTTTCATCCCATTCCGCCACGTGTCCCGCACATATTCCGGCATGTTTTCCGACGCGTTACACTGGTTTCATGAGTGAAATGCCGAATATGGAATCCAGTGCGGACCGCGTGGTGGCGGCCCTGCACACCGTCGACGAGAAGGTGAATGCGATGCGCGACCAGAGACTGAACGATCCCGATTCATTTGGCGATAAGATTTTCAAGTCCGTCGTGCCCACGTTGGCCGGACTGGTGCTCGGCAAGGCGTTCGAGATGGTGTGGAAGAAGAGCGTCGGCCGCAAGGCCGTCCGTGCCGACGGTACCAAGAACGAAGCTGCGGAAGCGGCGCTCGGCATCATATTCGCCGTGGTTTCCGCCGGTTTCGGCGCGCTCGTATCGCAACTGTCCGGCCGCGGGTCGAAGGCGATTGTGGACAGGCGGCACGCACGGCAGGCGCATCGCAAGTAAATACGTCGCAAATATCGCAAAGCAGTCTCAAGTAGATATGTTCTCACAGGGAGACGGATTTAGCCCGATTCCCTTGCAAAATCGCGCCGCGCGGACAACAATGGCGGTATGAGCAACATTCTTCATAACGCAACCGTCGACACTCTGCTGGAGCGTCGTTCCATCCGCAAATTCAAGCCGAAGCCGCTGCCGGACGACGTCGTCGAAACGTTGGAGACCGTGGCGCAGCATGCGGCGAGCAGCCAGTTCCTGAACGACTGGTCCGCCATCCGCGTCACCGAGCCAGCCGCCAAGAAGCGTCTTGCCGAAATCGGCGGGCAGCCGTATATCGCGACCGCGCCGCTGCTGTACGTGTTCGTGCTGGACGAGCATCGCAATGCCGCGATCGCCGCGCGCAAGGGCGTGGAAGTGGCGTCCGACGCGTTCACGCTCAATGGCAGCTATCGTTTCACGCAGGCGCAGAACGACGCGGTTCTGGCACTGCATGCGATGGAGACGGCCGCGTATTCGCTCGGCTTGGCTTGCGTGATTCTCGGCTCGCTGCTCAACGATGTTCCCGCGCTGATCGACCTGCTGAATCTGCCCGAATACACGTACCCGGTGCTGGGCATTGCGATCGGCAAGCCCGATCAGGAGCCGGCCGTCAAGCCGCGTATGCCGCGTTCCATGCAGTTCTTCGAGAACGAGTATCCAAGTAGCGATGAGAAGCTGCTGTCCGGCTTGGATTCGTTCGACGCCGAAGTGCACAAGTATTACGATTTGCGCGATACCGAACGGCCGGTGGACGCGTTCAGCGACCAGATTGCGGCAAATGCGATCGACGAGGGCGTGAACGCCAAGGCCGTTGCCGTGCAGGCGAAGCGACAGGGCTTCCGTTTGGAGCGGTAGATACATGGCAGCGCTCGTATCATTGATACGAAGCTGATACAACACAAGGCCCGGTGGATTGCAATGAATCCGCCGGGCCTTGGTTTTATATGTTGCCTTGTTCTCGGTATTGTCCTGTTATGCCCTGCTATTGCTCTGCTATTACCTTCTGCGGGGCTTGTAGCCCTTCTTGCGGGAATGTGGCTTGAGCTGCTGGTTAAGCGGAACATGCATGTAGCTGGATTGTGGATCGCGATGCGTGAGATGCCAAGTACCGCAGAAATCGCAACGGTATACCCAAAGCTCAGTGCCGCGTTCGCGCCAACTCTGGTCGGCGGCCTGCTGAGCCGTTGCCTTGTCGTGATACATGATCTTGTTCGACTCGGTGCAACGTTTGGGTACGAAGTAATGCATAGTTGCCCAGTCTATAAACCCATTGCGATAAAACGCTTGCGCCCTACTTGTGTTCAGGGATAAAAAATGGGGTTCCCGGAGCGTAAGCTCGACGGGAACCCCCAACGTTTGAAGCGGCGGCGTGCTACTCTCCCACACCCT